>Ga0209499_1002383_pt1 | contig 12071 bp, 6 predicted proteins | sample C_130208_EF_Meta_FD_187306 | JGI IMG/M metagenome (GOLD analysis project Ga0209499, IMG submission 187306) | Freshwater microbial communities from Lake Croche, Canada to study carbon cycling - C_130208_EF_MetaG (SPAdes) (version 2) | ecosystem: Environmental > Aquatic > Freshwater > Lake | place...
TTTGATGAAGCCCATTTAAATATGGTAGTTCAGTCAGGGATTGATATAGTAAGTAATCAAGTGTGTTATTCACTTTTGGATCAACGTGCTTCACAACAAATGACAAGCACTTGTTTAAAACATAATATTAAGATACTTGCTTTTGGTACTGTAGCCGGCGGATTTTTTAGTGAAAAGTGGTTAGGAGAAAAAGAACCTGTGTTCAATGAAAGTTTAACCTGGTCTCAAATGAAATATAAACGATACATAGATGCAGCAGGTGGTTGGGATTGGTATCAACAATTATTACTTACACTTCATGCTATAGCTAAAACACATCAAGTATCTATTGCAACTATCGCGAGTGCCTATATCAAAAATCAACCTGCCGTGGGCGGTGTGATTATTGGCGCAAGAATGGGTCAATCAGAACATATTCAAGAAAATAAAAAATTATTTGATATCAGTTTGTCCATTACAGAACAAGAAAATATTCAAAACATATTATCGCTAGGAAATAAAATACCTGGTGATTGTGGAGATGAATATCGTAAGCCTCCCTTTTTAACTGCAAGTGGCGATTTAAGTCATCATGTAAAAGAAGTAGCTTCGCCCTATCCCACTATTCAAGATGCAAGCGGCAAGACAAAAGCATTATCTGGAACCAGTTGGGAAACGATGGCTGGCTATAGCCGAGCGGTTCGCAAAGGAAACAGAATTTTAGTATCAGGCACCACTGCTACACATGGTACCCATTTAATTGGTGGTAATGACCCCGCAGCACAAGCGCATTTTGTTTTTGATAAAATTGAAGGAGCCATTCAATCGCTAGGCGGAACCTTGGATCAAGTAGTACGTACTCGTATTTTTGTAAAAGATATTAGTCAATGGGAGCCTATTGCGCGCGCGCATGGTCATCGTTTTGCTAACATACAACCTGTGAACACGATGGTGCAAGCCAATTTAATTGGAGACGAATATTTAGTAGAAATTGAAGCCGAAGCAATCGTAGAATAAAAATTTATTTTACTTTTTTTCCATGCTTGTATACCATATCTACTTTTTGTAATAGGTCAATGTATCTTAACACATCCCCTTTCACAGCAATGATATCAGCAAACTTGCCCTCGCTAATAGTTCCATAATCTTTTTCTACACGCATTGCTAGTGCAGGCCAGTAGGTAGCCGCCTTAATGGCATAAACAGGATCAAAACCAAATTTATTCACCCAAACATCTAATTCATTCCAAGTGCTTTGGCTATGGAATTTCATGGGGATCCCACTATCAGTACCTACTAATAAAACAACACCAGCATTTTTTAATTGATTCACTTTTTTCTCTAATGTAGGGCGACGAACTGGAGTTAATTGGAAGTAAGACATACGTGCTGGATATTTCAAAGACTCTTTAATGTCATTAATAATATTAGTAGGTAAATCTAAATGCCAGGAAGCATCATCTAATTTTTCCGGGTTATCTCTTACATATTCATAATTATATAAACCTTCTACAGTGGGTGTCCAAAATAACGGACCCTTATTCATTTGAGCGGTGCGCTCTTTAATCATTTGCATAATATCTTCTGGATATTCAGGGGAAGAAGAAAGTCCTGTATGTTCAAAACAATCCACGCCAATTTTCATACCTACTCTAATTTCATTGGGACGATGAGAGTGCGCCACCACAGGTAAATTATATTTATGTGCTTCATCCACTATCGCTTGTGCTTCTTCTATAGTCATTTCATCTTGATCAATAAGTTTCACCACATTCACGCCCGCTTCTGCAATCTTACGCACTTTTGCACGAGCATCTTCCACTCCATTCACTCCCCAACGATACGCTTCGGTGTGCGGATAAGGTTTGTGTTGTATAAAAGGTCCTGATACATATAAAGTAGGGCCAGGTAATTCTCCCTTATCAATTCTACGTTTTACATTTACACTTGCTTCCAAAGGACCTCCTAAATCACGCGCACTAGTGACACCTGCCATGAGTAATTGATGTGCCGAAGCGGGCATAATCACTTTTTCAAAATCTTTCATATAAGCACTATCCCAATGATCATAATCACTATGCCCATTAATCATTAAATGCACATGCATATCCCATAAACCAGGCAATACACTCATGCCTTCGGTAGAAATTATTTCTGCATTTTTAGGGATCGCGGTACTTCCCACTGTACCCACTGTTTTGATGCGTTCATTTTCAACAATGATAACACTATTGTAAATAGGCTTTCCTCCAAAACCATCAATTAAAGTCCCGCCCACAAAAGCTTTTACATTTTGAGAGTTTGCTGACAAGCTATATGCAAGCAAAACAAAAAAGAAGAATTGTTTTTTCATACCTATTATCAAATTTTTTAGAAATTTACGTCTTTTTTTCAATATAGATTTAGTAAAAAGCGTAATATTAATGATTGAAATAGTGCTCTTAAAAATAGTACGGCTACCCTATTATTATAAATATGATTATAATATATACTATTTTAAAAAAGAGGACTATATATTAGTACAATAAACATTTTAAATACTTTGATTATGTTCCAATTTTTAGTACGATGTACCGCTTTGTTATTGTTGAGTTCTTTTGCTATGGCGCAAAACTCCAATGATTCAAGTAATGATTTAAACCAAGTTTTTCAACCCGTAAAATGGCGCAATATTGGACCCTTCCGCGGAGGACGCTCCAACACTGCAACGGGAGTCCTGAGTGATCCTAAAACTTATTACATGGGAACCACGGGTGGTGGCTTATGGAAAACAGAAGACATGGGTATCAGCTGGAATAATATTTCAGATGGTTATTTTAAAACAGGATCGGTAGGTGCAGTAGCAGTTGCCGAAAGCGATGCTAATATTGTGTATGTAGGAATGGGAGAACATGCTGTAAGAGGTGTGATGACACATCATGGCGATGGGGTTTATAAAAGTACCGATGCGGGAAAGACTTGGAAAAAAATGGGATTAGATGCTACACAACATATTGCACGTATTGCGATTGATCCTAAAAATCCAAACATAGTATTTATAGCGGCACAAGGCGCATTGTTTAGTAAAACCAGCGACAGAGGAATTTATAAATCCATTGATGGTGGTGTGACATGGAAAAAAGTTTTATATATAGATGATAAAACTGGATGTACCGATTTATCTATGGATATGAATAACCCCACTATTTTATATGCTTCTATGTGGGAGCATGGTCGTTTACCATGGCAAGTAATTAGTGGTGGCCCGGGAAGTGGTTTGTATAAATCAACAGATGGCGGAGAGCATTGGGAAAAAATGCAAGGAGGCTTACCTAAAGAAATGGGTAAGATGTCCATCTCAGTTTGTCGTTCAAATTCAGAAAAAATATACGCATTAATTGAAAGTGATTTTAGCAAAGAAGCAGGCGGGATGTACGTTTCAGAGAATGCAGGAAAAACTTGGAATCAAGTGAGTCACGATCATCGTTTAATTCAACGTGCTTGGTATTATATCAAATTATTTACTGATCCAACCAATGACAATGTATTATATGTCATGAGTGCGCCTGCATTAAAATCGATAGATGGTGGTGCTACTTGGGAAAACATTTCTGCTACGCATGGTGACTATCATAATTTATGGATTCATCCAACCAATGCAAGTAATATGATTATTGCAGATGATGGAGGAGCCGCAATTACATTTAATGGAGGATCAAGTTGGAGCAGTCAACAAAATATGCCTACTGCACAATTTTATAGAATTAACGTAGACAATGATTTTCCTTATAATATTTATGGCGGACAACAAGATAATAGTTCGGTAAAAATTGCGAGCAGATCTTTAGATGGTGGAGGTATCAATACCACTAATTGGGGTTCTTCTGCAGGAGGCGAAAGTGCTTTCTTAGCTTTCGATCCTAATAATCCTAGATATGTATTAGGAGGAAGTTATCAAGGAACTATTGAAGTGATGGATATGAAATCCAGAGCGAGCACCAAAATCATGGCAGCACCTATTCAATATTTAGGAAGAGATGCAAAAGATATTAAATATAGATTCAACTGGAACGCTCCTATTATTTGGAGTCAACATGAACCCAATACTTATTATCACGGTTCACAATATTTATTGAAAACAAGTGATATGGGTAAAACCTGGAAGGAAGCATCACCAGATTTAACTAGAAATGATAAAGAAAAACAAGGGAAGCCAGGTGTGCCTTATACCAATGAAGCAGTGGGTGCCGAAAACTATGGTACCCTCAGTTATATCATGGAATCGCCTCATGAAAAGGGAGTGATCTATACAGGTAGTGATGATGGGGTGGTATCTGTCACAAGAGACAATGGCGTAACTTGGAAAAATGTGACTCCTGCTGGATTAGCGGAGTGTTTAATCAACGCCATTGAAGTATCTCCATTTGATAAAGCCACGGCCTATATTGCTACTACTCGTTATAAATTTGATGACCATACACCAGGTTTATATAAAACTACTGACTATGGAAAAACATGGACAAAAATTAATAATGGTATTGCCAACAATGCTTTTACGAGAGTGGTGAGAGAAGACAATAAAGTGAAGGATTTATTATTTGCAGGAACTGAATTAGGAATCTATGTGTCTTGGAACGGAGGTAAGAATTGGTCACCTATGCAATTAAATTTACCTATCGCTCCTATTACCGATTTAAGAATTCATCAAGATAATTTAATTGCTTCTACATCAGGAAGATCTTATTGGATATTAGATGATTTAGATTTATTCCGTCAATATGCAAAAGGCAATAATAAGTTGACAGTATATCAACCTACTCCAGCATATATTGTAACTGGATATAGCGAATTGGATCAAACGAATGCTGAATTTAAAGGAGCAAAATTATTTGATGGCGTGAATCCTTCTACTGGAGTGGTATTGTATTATCAATTACCTGAATTAAAAGAAGGAGAATTAGTGACTATGGAAATTAAAAACGAAGCGGGGGAACTAGTTCGTAAATTTAGTTCTAAAGCAGATCCTAATTACAAAGGGGGGTATGATGGAGCGCCACCAAGAGATCCAATGTTGTCTACCAAAAAAGGAATCAATCGTTTTGTATGGAATATGCGATACCCAACCACACCGGGCGTTCCAGGTGTGTATATTGAAAGTAGTTATAGAGGCCACAAAGCCATCCCTGGAAAATACACGGTAACTGTAGCTGCTTCTAATCAACAAGCAACAACAACGGCTACTATTTTAGCGAATCCATTGTATAATAATACGACTGCTGATTATAAAGAATTTAACGAGGTCATGATTTCAATGGAAAAGGAAGTCACTCTAATGCATACTATGATTAACAGTCTACATGCAAGTACACAACAGTTAGAAAGTATGTTGAAAAATTTACCGAATGATACTAAATATGCAACTGTAAAAGCAGAAGGAGAAGCATTGGTAAAAAAATTAACAGCATGGGATGAAGATATGGTACAACGCAAATCAACTGCATATGATGATGTTGAAAATTTCCCTAATAAATTTACTGCTAATTATATGTTCTTATTAAATCAAACCGAAAGCGAAATAGCAATAGTAAATAAGCCTAACCTTGATTTATTAAAAGAATATACTGCAGAATGGGATAAATTAAAAGCACGTGGAGTGGCTTTAAGAGATTTGAACATTCCAGCGTTAAACAAAATGTTATGGGAAGCGGGTATTGGCGCAGTTCAATAAAGAAGATGGAATAAAGAACGAGAGTTAGTTTATACACCCCCACTTTATGCAAATAAGGTGGGGGTTTTCTTTTATATCTAATATTATAATAAGTAAATTTGTGGCTTATAAGAAGGGACCTTATTTATAGGAATGAAAGAAAAGTTAAAACAGTTATCACAACAGCTTGAGGGCGATCTTTTTTTTGATAAAACGATACGTACTTTATATGCAACAGATGCGTCTGCCTATAGAGAAATGCCATTGGCTGTCGCCATTCCTAAAACCAAAAATGATATTCGCATTTTAATTGAGTTTGCACAAAAAGAAAAAACAAACTTAATTCCTCGTACAGCAGGTACTTCATTAGCAGGACAAGTTGTAGGCAATGGAATTGTAGTAGATGTATCTAAACATTTTACTCAAATTTTAGAAGTCAATGAAAAGGAATCTTGGGTAAGATTGCAGCCAGGAGTAATTAGAGACGAGTTGAATCTTTTTTTAAAATCCTATGGATTATATTTTGGTCCAGAAACATCTACTGCTAATCGTGCCATGATTGGAGGAATGGTGGGGAATAATTCCTGCGGTTCTAATTCGGTCGTGTATCGAAGTACGCGTGAACATTTAATGGAACTCACTGCGTTTTTAAGTGATGGTAGTGAAGTGGTTTTTAAAAATCTAAGCTTAGATGCGTTTCATGAAAAATGTGAATTGCCTACGTTGGAAGGTAAAATTTATCATACTACTCGAAATTTGTTAAGCAATTATGAAAATCAGGTAGAGATTAAAAAAGAGTTTCCAAAAAAATCAGTAGAACGCCGAAACACAGGATATGCAGTGGATCTATTAGTAGATATGGCACCGTTTACAGCTGGCGGACCTGATTTTAATTTTTGTTCTCTTATTGCAGGTTCTGAAGGAACATTGGCGTTTATCACAGAAATTAAATTGCATGTAAGTCCATTGCCTCCAAAAGAAACGGGGTTGTTATGTGTACATTTTAATACCATTGACGAATCATTAAGAGCGAATTTAATTGGATTGAAATATCATCCAAGTGCGAGTGAATTAATTGATCACTATATTTTAGAATGTACCAAGGATAATATAGAACAAAGTAAGAATCGATTTTTTGTACAAGGAGATCCAGGAGCCATACTTGTTATAGAGTTTACTAAAAATACACGCGAAGAAATTACAGCTATCACACAACAAGTTGAAGCGGATATGCGAGCAGCGGGTTTGGGCTATCATTTCCCTGTGTTGTTTGGAGCAGACACTAAAAAAATATGGACCTTACGTAAAGCTGGATTAGGGCTTTTAGGAAATTTACCAGGAGACGAAAAAGCGGTACCTGTAATAGAAGATACTGCCGTGGATGTGGAAGACTTACCCCATTATATCAGGGATTTTAATGATATACTTACTAAACATGATTTACATGCAGTGCATTATGCGCATGCAGGTTCGGGGGAAATACATTTAAGGCCTATTATTAATTTAAAAACGGCCGAAGGCAATGCCTTGTTTAAAACCATTGCACAAGAAGTAGCGACATTAGTAAAAAAATATGATGGATCATTGAGTGGTGAACATGGTGATGGAAGATTACGTGGCGAGTTTATTGAACAAATGGTAGGGAAGAAAAATTATGAATTATTAAAGCAGGTAAAATATAGTTGGGATGCAAATGCTATTTTCAACCCCAATAAAATTGTGGATACACCTCCCATGAATACGATGTTAAGATATGAAGCAGGGCAGTTCACGCCTCAATTCAAAACCATCTTTCGTTTTCATCAGCAAGATATTTTACAGCACGCCGAACAATGTAATGGATCGGGGGATTGCCGTAAAACACATTTATCAGGAGGTACCATGTGTCCTTCTTTTATGGCCACAAAGGATGAAAAAGATAGCACACGCGCTAGAGCTAATATTTTAAGAGAGTTTTTAACACATTCCGATAAAATGAATCGCTTTGATCATAAAGAGATTTACGATGTGATGGATTTGTGTTTAAGTTGTAAAGCCTGTAAATCAGAATGTCCATCCAACGTGGATATGGCAAAATTAAAAGCAGAGTTTTTGCAACAATATTATGATGCCAATGGAGTTCCTTTTCGTTCTCAATTAATCGCCCATTTCACCCATAGTGCAAAGCTTGCCTCCTTGGTACCTAGCTTATATAATTTTTTAGTGAGCAATTCATTCACCAGTAGTGTCATTAAAAAACTTTCCGGATTTTCAACAAAACGCTCATTGCCTAAAGTAGCGAGCACTACGCTGCATCGCTGGTATCAACAAAAGCAACGCAATCAAATTAATAGCAGTAAAATTAGTACTACTAAAAAAGTATACTTGTTTTGTGATGAGTTCACTAATTATAATGATGCAGAAATTGGGAAAAAAGCAGTGTTGCTATTAGAAAAATTAGGATATGAAGTCATCATACCCACTCATATTGAAAGCGGACGAGCTTGGATGTCTAAAGGTTTATTAAGAAAAGCACAAAAAATAGCCAATCAAAATATTGAACTTTTAAGTGAATTCGTAACCGAAGATCAACCACTCATTGGTATAGAACCATCAGCCATACTCACTTTCAGAGATGAGTATCCCGATTTAGCATGGGATAAAAATATAGCAGCAGCCAATGACTTAGCGAAGTATACGTTTACGATTGATGAATTTATAGCAGCTGAAATTACAAAAGGAAATATATCCAAAGATTTATTTACCAAAGAAGCAAAACATATAAAGCTTCATGGACATTGTCAGCAAAAGGCAATCTCTTCTGTAGCACCTTCAGTAGCATTAATGTCTTTCCCTGAAAATTATACAGTAGAAGTGATTCCTTCAGGATGTTGTGGAATGGCGGGGTCATTTGGATATGAAAAAGAACATTATGATTTATCTATGCAAATTGGGGAATTGGTTTTACTTCCTGCTGTAAGATCTAAACATCCTGATACTATTATTGCCGCTCCGGGCACCAGCTGTCGTCATCAAATAAAAGACGGAGCACAAACCAAAGCCTTACATCCCGTTGAAGTGCTTTTTGAAGCATTAGCATAGGACCATTTTAGCTTCTATTATTTTGTATTAACTCTTTTGTTTTTCTTAACTTTAAAAACAAAACGATTACCTATGAAAAAATGCGGTTTACTTCTTTTACTCATTGGATTTAGTTTTCAAACCATACAGGCTCAACCCTTCAGCAAAGATGAAAGAATGCAATGGTGGAGAGAGGCAAAATTTGGAATGTTTATACATTGGGGAGTGTATGCACAATACGCCGGAACCTATAATGGGCACGAACAAGCAAAGGGCGGTGCCGAATGGATTATGAATCGAAGCAAGATTCCTTATAATGAATATCAAGCCATTGCCAAACAGTTTAATCCTACACAATTTAATGCAGAGGAGTGGGTAAAATACGCCAAGGAAGCGGGGATGAAATACATTGTAATTACTGCTAAGCATCATGATGGCTTTGCCATGTTTAAATCGGAAGCAAGTAAATGGAATATTGTTGACGCAACTCCTTTTGGTAGAGATATTTTAAAAGAATTAGCCGCTGCTTGTAAAAAATATAAAATGAAACTTGGTTTTTACTATTCGCAAGCACAGGATTGGAATAACCCAGGTGGAGCAGCCTCTCGCAAATTAATGAGTGAGGGTTGGGCGAATCCAGACTCTACCATTATAGATAATTACACCAAATTGCATAATGGACATTGGGATCCTATGCAGGAAACAAAAACTTTTAATCAATACATTGATGAAGTAGCGGTACCTCAAGTAAAAGAAATATTAACCAACTATGGAGAGGTATCTGTTTTATGGTGGGATACGCCAGTGAATATGACAGATGAGGCAGCTAATAAATTAAATGATTTATTAAAATTGCAACCTAACATTATCACCAATGATCGATTAAAAAAACCCAATTTTCCAGGAGACACTCGAACACCAGAACAAAAAATTCCGGGGGCAAAGGAATTAGACAACAATGACTGGGAAACTTGTATGACCATGAATGGAACCTGGGGATTTAGAGCTTCTGATAATAATTGGAAATCTTCCCTTACGCTGATTCAAAATTTATGTGATATTGCTTCCAAAGGGGGAAATTATCTATTAAATGTAGGCCCTAAAGCAGATGGCACTTTCCCTATTCAAAGCGTGGATAGGCTTAAGGAAATGGGCAACTGGATGCAAAAAAATAAAGAAGCCATTTACGGAAGTCAGCCAAGTCCTATGGGTATTTTTGATTGGGGCAGATGTACCACTCGTTTAACAAAAAATGGTTTAGCACTTTATTTAATGGTGTTTAATTGGCCCAGCAATGGCGAATTATCGATTCCATCATTTAAAAATGAAATTGAAAAAATGAGCATTTTAGAAACAGGGGAAAAATGCACATTCACTAAAGAATTAAGCAGATTTGGAGATAGAATAAACATTGCTATTCCCAATAAAGCTCCTAACGATAAAGTGTCGGTGATAAAAATTTCATTAAAAGGCGATCGAATCATTTTATAAAAAATACATATGAAAAATAAATACGGAATCATTTTACTATTTTGTCTTTTTCAAATACATAATAGTAAAGCGCAAACCATTGCAACTCCCATTACAAGTCGCCAAATAGACTCTGTCACCGAATTGGTTTTGAAAACTTTTAATGTGCCGGGTATTGCTGTCGCAGTGGTCAAAGACGGAAAATTAATTCATGCAAAGGGGTATGGCATTGGTAATTTAAAAACAGGGCAAAAGGTAAATGAGCACACTCAATTTGGAGTCGCTTCTAATTCAAAAGCCTTTACTACAGCGGCATTGGGTATGTTGGTAGACGAAGGTAAATTAAAATGGGATGATAAAGTCACCGACTATATTCCAGATTTTAAAATGTATAATCCCTATGTCACAGAAGATTTTACCATTCGTGATTTATTAACGCATCGTAGTGGTTTAGGATTAGGTGCTGGTGATTTAATGATGTTTCCTGACGGCAGCAATTTTACCAAATCGGATATCATTCACAATTTAAGATACCTTAAACAGGTTTCTAGTTTTAGAAGTAAATACGATTATGATAACAACTTATACATTGTAGCGGGCGAAGTGATTGCAAAAGCATCCGGTATGTCATGGGAAGATTTTGTAGAACAAAAAATTATGAAGCCATTAGGAATGACCGAAACAGCAGCTTCTATCTACCGATTAAAAGACAGGTCAAATACGATACGTCCACATGCACCAGTGAATGGGAAAGTGGAAACCATTGATATAGATTGGAGTGAAACAGCTAATGCAGCAGGGGGTATATGGAGCAATGTCACAGACATGAGTAAATGGATCACATTACAAATGAATCATGGAAAATACGGAGACAAATTACAATATCAATTATTCAGTGACGAGGTACATGAGGAAATGTGGGCACCACAAACTATTCAACCTGTGAAAACAACGGCACCCTATAATACTCATTTTTCAACTTATGGTTTAGGATGGGGATTGAGTGATGTGAAGGGTTATAAACAAGTAACACATACCGGAGGATTAGCGGGTATCGTGACTCAGGTTATGCTTTTCCCGGAAATAAATTTAGGTATCATAGTATTTACGAATCAGCAAGTAGGTGCGGCTTTTAGTGCAATAAGTAGTACCATTAAGGATAGTTATATTGGAGTGAGTGGGTATGATTGGGTAAAAATATTACACGATAGAGTGGCTGCAGGGGAAGTGAATGCACAAAAAATAATGTCAGAAGTAAATAAGGGAATAGACGAAAAAATTAAATCAAGTGGAGGGAAATTTTTAGTAGATCCCTATATTGGAGTGTATAAAGATGCCTGGTTTGGAGACATTGAAATAAGCAATAAAAATGGGAAACCTTGGTTGGCATCTAAAAGATCGCCTAGACTCAATGGAGAATTATTCCCTTATAAAGGAAACACTTTAATTGTGAGATGGACCGATAGAAGCATGGACGCAGACGCCTATGTTATCTTTAGCACTGATATGGAGGGAAAACCTGCAGGCATAAAGATGAATGCGATATCTCCCTTAACCGATTTTAGTTTCGACTTCCAGGATTTAGATTTTAAAAGAATCAAATAATAAATAGAGTATCTTGAGCGCACTAATATAACAAGTAATAAATCATCTATTTAACGAACCATAAATTATAAAAAATGAAAGAGCAAAATTTTAAGAATCATGTGCAATTAGTAACGGGTTATCATCGTGTAACTCTAGTGGGTATCCTATTGTTTTTAGTGGCGTCCGTTAATTATTTAATTAAAAGTACTCCAGAAAATAAATATCTAGCATCTATGCTTTTTTTACTTTCTTTAGTGATAGTATTAATGGCCTGGTATTTGCGCATCTT
>Ga0209499_1002384_pt1 | contig 12070 bp, 10 predicted proteins | sample C_130208_EF_Meta_FD_187306 | JGI IMG/M metagenome (GOLD analysis project Ga0209499, IMG submission 187306) | Freshwater microbial communities from Lake Croche, Canada to study carbon cycling - C_130208_EF_MetaG (SPAdes) (version 2) | ecosystem: Environmental > Aquatic > Freshwater > Lake...
TATTACTTTTGTGTGGGCAAAAGCCGAGAATGAAACGCTAGGGTTAAGTAACAAGTATGAAGCGCCAGAAACCCTAGGCGTTGACCGTTGGGCGTCGCTCGTTGGGGCTTTTAAGCGCTATTTGAATCAGCCTGCTTGTTTAGTGGTGAATGCTGGCACAGCACTTACCATTGATGCGATTTATCAAAATGCTTTTATAGGCGGCCTGATTGCTCCCGGTTTTAGCATGATGCAAAAGGCCTTGTTGCAAAACACAGCGGCGGTTAATCCACATAATGGGCAAGTGAAAACATTCCCGCTCAACACTGCTGATGCAAGCGCTAGTGGTGTTTTAAGTGCGATTGTCGGGGCCATTGTGATGCAGGCAGATAAGCTAGAATCGTATTGCCAAGATGTGCCAACAGTTGTGATGACGGGCGGTGATGCAGCCATGCTCATGCCTATTTTGACACAAGTGTTTGGTGCGAAGCCTGTGCTGGCTGAGAACTTAGTTTTAGAAGGTTTGTTCTTGATGGAGAATGCAAAATGATGAAGCGTAGTGTGATTCTTTTGGTTTTATTAAACATCATTATTTTTGCCTACTTTCAATTGGCGGATTTGTCTGCAACTACTGGGCATCAAGCATTACCAGAAATTCATCCTGAAAAAGTCCTATTACTGAGCGATGCACAAGTTCAGGCCTTGCCAACAGTTTCAGCGCCCTCAGTCACGGAATAGGCGATATGACTATCGCCACTGAAACACGTCCGCCTTTTCCGCCATTCACCCGCGAAACCGCTATTCAAAAAGTACGCATGGCTGAAGATGGCTGGAATAATCGCGACCCTGAGAAAGTAGCTTTGGCTTATACCGTGGATAGTGAGTGGCGTAATCGCAATGAGTTTCCAAAAGGCCGCGGTGAGATAGTTGAATTTTTAAAGCGCAAATGGCAAAGCGAGCATGAATATCGTTTGATTAAAGAGTTATGGGCGTTTGATGGTAACAGAATTGCGGTTCGTTTTGCTTATGAGTGGCATGATGACGCAGGCCAGTGGTGGCGTTCTTACGGCAATGAGAATTGGGAATTCGACGAAAATGGCCTCATGCAAAAACGCTATGCCAGCATTAATGATTTAGCGATTAATACATCAGACCGTTTGTTTCATTGGCCGCAAGGTACAAGGCCGGATGCACATCAAGGCTTGAGTGACTTAGGTTTGTAGTCAATAAAAAAGGAGGCCTAGGCCTCCTTTTTTAAATTAACGCAATTACCTTTTCTTAATATATAAATCAGTAATCGTGCCTTCTTTCATTTCTGCTGCAAAGCACACGGTTTCTGAAAGCGTTGGGTGAGCATGAATCGTCAAGCCTAAGTCATGGGCATCTGCGCCCATTTCAATCGCTAACACAGCCTCGGCAAGCAACTCACCTGCATTTACCCCTACAATGCCAGCGCCAATCACGCGGTGGGTGTCTTTATCAAAAATCAGCTTGGTGGTGCCCTCGGTGCGACCCACAGAAATTGCGCGTCCGCTAGCTGCCCAAGGGAAGCTGGCTTTTTCGATGGAGATACCTTTGGCTTTTGCTTCGATTTCTGTAATGCCAGCCCAAGCAATTTCTGGGTCGGTGTAAGCGACCGATGGGATTGCCATCGCTTGGAATTCAACCTTGTGCCCCGCGATGACTTCAGCCGCTACTTTGCCTTCGTGTGTGGCTTTGTGTGCCAACATTGGTTGGCCGACGATGTCGCCAATCGCGAAGATGTGGGGCACGTTGGTGCGCATTTGTTTGTCGACGTTAATGAAACCACGCTCATCAACAGCAACACCCGCATGCTCTGCGCCGATATTGAGGCCGTTTGGACGGCGACCAATTGACACTAAAACGCGGTCGTAAACTTCCACGCCTTTAGGAGCATCAGTGTTACCGTTGACACCCTCAAAGCTCACATGAATGCCGTCTTTCTTAGCTTCAATGTTTGCTACTTTGGTATTGAGCATAATCGCTTCAAAGCGCTTTTCCATGCGTTTTTGTAATGGACGCACTAAGTCTCGGTCGCAACCTTGAATGAGGCCGTCAGTAAACTCAACGATGCTCACTTTTGAGCCAAGCGCATCGTAAACGGTACCCATCTCAAGACCAATAATGCCACCACCGATGACAAGCATGCGTTTTGGAATATCAGCCAATGCCAAAGCGCCCGTTGAGTCCATAATGCGAGCATCATCCGGTGCGCCAGGAAATTTAGTAGCTTGTGAGCCTGCTGCAATAATTGCGTTTTCAAAGCCCACTTTAGTGACTTTGCCATCTGCGCCTGTGACAGCGATTTGATTGGGACTAGTAAACTTACCTAACCCTTGAACCACACTCACTTCACGTTGTTTTGCCATGGCGGATAAGCCACCAGTAAGCTTGCCTACAACGTCGTTGGCTTTCCATGTGCGAAGTTGCTCAAGGTCAATATTTGGTTGACCAAAACTCACACCGTGATGCGATGTTTCTTCTGCTTCGGTAATTACTTTAGCCGTGTGTAATAGCGCTTTAGATGGGATACATCCAACGTTTAAGCAAACACCACCTAAGGTTGAATAGCGCTCAATGAGTACGACTTTTTTGCCTAGGTCAGCTGCACGGAAAGCAGCAGTGTAACCACCAGGACCGGAGCCTAAAACAACTACTTCGCATGTTACGTCATTGTCGCCTTGCAATGCAGCTGACGTTGGTGCTGAGACTGCAGGCTGGCTTTCAGGCGTTGCAGGCGCAGCTTCAGCTTTCGGTGTTTGCGCTTTAGGCGCTTCTGTTTGAACGGCGCTAGCAGCTTCTGCTTCAAGCGCTAAAATTGGTGAGCCCTTTGCAATCTTATCGCCTACTTTAACTTTGATTTCTTTGACCACGCCCGCATCTGAAGATGGAATATCCATTGATGCTTTGTCTGACTCAAGCGTGATTAAGGAGTCTTCTTTTGCAACGGTGTCACCAACTTTGACCAATACCTCAATAACATCAACGCTATCGAAGTTGCCAATATCAGGGACGATGACTTCTATTAAATTGCTCATGCCAACCCCTTAAAGTAACAAACGACGAACGTCGGATAACATCATGCGCAAGTGGCTAGTGAAGCGCGCACCATCTGCACCGTCAATTACGCGGTGGTCGTATGAAAGGGACATCGGTAAAATGAGGCGAGGCTCAAAGCCGCCTGTTTCTTTGTTATAAACAGGTTGGAATGAAGAGCGAGATACACCCAGAATCGCCACTTCAGGGCAGTTGATAATTGGGGTAAACATGGTGCCGCCAATCCCGCCTAGGCTAGAGACGGTGAAGCAACCGCCTTGCATTTCTTCAATCTTCAACTTGCGTTCACGCGCTTTGCCAGACAAGTCTGCCAAGTCACGAGCAATATCGAGTACGTCTTTTTTATCTACATCTCTCACTACCGGCACGACCAAACCATCTGGTGTGTCGCATGCGAAGCCTACGTTGAAGTAGTTCTTCATAATCAAACTATCGCCATCAGCAGAAAGCGATGCGTTGAAATTTGGATAAGTGCGAAGCGCATTCACAACCGCTTTCATCAAAAAAGCGAGGAGCGTTAATTTAGCGCCGCGTTTTTCAGCGTCAGCCAACATTGATTTACGGAAGTCTTCCAAATCAGTAATGTCAGCTTCGTCGAATTGCGTCACATGCGGTGCAGTCACCCAATTGCGGTGCAAGTTTGCACCCGATAATTTTTTGATACGTGAAAGTGGTTTGTGTTCAATTTCGCCAAATTGGCTGAAATCAATCACTGGCATTGCCAATGTGGTTAAACCAGAACCCATATTCTCAGAGCGAGGCTTAGCAAGCTCGCCTTTGACAAAGGCTTGCACGTCTTCTTGGCTAATACGGTTTTTAGGGCCGGTGCCACGCACCAAGCTTAAATTCACACCGAGCTCACGTGCGAACTTACGGACGGACGGGCTCGCATGTGCCAATTTGCCATCAACAGCCACTGCGCTTGCGCCAATTGGATTAGGCGTTGCTTGTGGTTGAATGACCTTAGGTACTTCAGGCACAGGGCGTGATGGCTCTGGAATGGTGACTGGTTTTTCGTCAACCGTGACAGTCGCTACCACTGGCGTTGTACTTGGTTGTGCGGCAGGCTTTTCTGCAGGCGCATCTTCAGAGGCGTCTAGGGTCAAAATTAAACCGCCTTGAGCAGCTTTGTCGCCAACCTTCATACTGATGCTTTTCACTACGCCGCCAAATGGCGCAGGAATGTCCATCGACGCTTTGTCAGATTCTAAAGTGATAAGCGAGTCATCTTTTGCAACAGTATCGCCTTCTTTAACTAGTAATTCGATGACGTCAACGCTATCAAAGTTACCAATATCCGGGACAAGAACTTCTTTAATTGCCATGCTGTTATTCCTTAAGAGAGTCTTCTCTGTGTAAGCTAAATTGCTGCTTAAACTGTTGTTGGATTGGGGCGGCTTGCGTCAATTTTGTATTTCTTAATCGCTTCAGCTGCTTTGCTTGCAGGCAATTTGCCTTCATCCGCTAATGCTTTAAGCGCGGCAAGCACCACATAATATCTATCCACTTCGAAGAAGCTACGGAGCGCTTCCCGGCTATCACTGCGGCCATAACCATCAGTACCTAATGAGACAAAACGTTGTGGCACAAAGTTACGAATTTGGTCAGCAAATGACTTCATGTAATCGGTTGATGAGATTACAGGGCCTTCGGCACCGCTCAAGCATTCAGCCACGTAGCTGAGTCTTGGTTTCTTCTCTGGGTTAAGCATATTCCAACGTTCAGCATCTAAGCCTTCGCGGCGAAGTTCTGTGAAGCTTGTGACGCTCCACACGTCTGGTGATACGCCCCAGTCTTTTTCAAGCATTTCAGCCGCTGCAATGACTTCGCGCAAGATCACGCCACTGCCCATTAATTGCACTTTAGGGCCTTTCGCTTTGGATTTGCTAAATGCGTACATGCCTTTCAATATGCCAGCCTCGGTGCCTTTTGGCATTTCTGGATGGCTGTAATTTTCATTCATTAAAGTGATGTAGTAATACACATCCTCTTGGTTCTGCACCATGCGGCGCATACCTTCTTGAATAATCACTGCAAGCTCATAGCCAAAGGTTGGATCGTAAGATACACAATTTGGGATGGTGGCTGACATCAAGTGGCTATGGCCGTCTTCATGTTGTAAACCTTCACCGTTCAAGGTGGTACGGCCAGCCGTTGCACCTAATACAAATCCACGCGCACGTGAGTCGCCCGCTGCCCAAGCTAAGTCACCAATACGTTGGAAACCAAACATTGAGTAGAAGATGTAAAACGGAATCATTTGTGTGCCGGTAACGCTGTAAGCAGTCGCCGCAGCAATCCATGATGAGAACGCCCCAGCTTCATTGATGCCTTCTTCCAAAATCTGGCCGTCTTTTGATTCTTTGTAGTACATCACTTGGTCGTTATCTTGTGGCTCGTACAATTGACCAGCAGAGGAGTAAATACCCAATTGACGGAACATACCCTCCATACCAAATGTGCGGGCTTCGTCAGGCACGATAGGCACAATGTATTTGCCGATTTGTTTGTCGCGCACCAATGTGGAAAGAATACGCACGAATGCCATGGTGGTCGAAATTTCACGCTCGCCAGTAGCTGTAAGCATGTTTTCGAATGCTGAAAGTTCAGGCACAACTAGTTCATTGCCTTTACGGCGGCGTGCTGGCACAGAGCCACCCATCGCTGCGCGGCGTTCCGCCATATAAACCATTTCTGGTGAATCTGCAGCTGGTCTGTAGAAAGATAAGCTTTCTACTTGTTCGTTTGTCAATGGCAAATCAAAGCGGTCACGGAAGGCTTTTAATGAATCGATGTCCATGCTCTTTTGTTGGTGCGTCGTGTTTTGTGCCTCACCCGCATCACCCATACCGTAACCTTTAACCGTCTTCGCTAAGATCACGGTTGGTTGGCCTTTGTGCTGTGTGGCTGCTGCATAGGCTGCGTATACTTTGTGAGGGTCATGACCACCACGGTTTAAGCGCCAGATGTCTTGGTCAGACATCGCTGCGACCATTTCCTTTAATTGAGGATATTTACCGAAGAAGTGTTCACGCGTGTAGGCGCCACCCTTCGCTTTAAAGTTTTGGTATTCGCCGTCCACGCACTCTTCCATACGCTTTTTGAGCAAGCCATCTTTATCCATGGCAAGCAGTGGGTCCCAATATGAACCCCAAATCACTTTCAATACGTTCCAACCAGAGCCGCGGAAATCAGACTCTAATTCTTGGATGATTTTGCCGTTGCCACGCACAGGGCCGTCAAGGCGTTGTAAGTTACAGTTAATGACAAAAATAAGGTTGTCTAATTTCTCACGTGAAGCGAGTGAAATGGCGCCTAATGACTCAGGCTCGTCCATTTCACCATCGCCGCAGAATACCCAAACTTTACGGTCTAAGGTATCCGCAATGCCGCGATCGTGTAGATATTTTAAGAAGCGCGCTTGGTAAATGCCTTGCAATGGACCTAGGCCCATAGAAACGGTTGGGAATTGCCAGAAATCAGGCATTAGCCAAGGATGAGGATAGCTTGATAATCCATTGCCGCCTGTTTCTTGGCGGAAGTTATCCATTTGATCTTCAGTTAAGCGACCTTCTAAGAAGGCGCGTGCATACACGCCTGGTGACGAGTGGCCTTGGAAGAATATTAAGTCGCCGCCGAACTTATCATTTGCTGCGCGGAAGAAGTGGTTAAAGCCCACGTCGTATAAAGTTGCGGCAGATTGGAAGCTGGCAATGTGACCACCTACGCCCGGTGATTTCTCGTTAGCGCGAAGTACAGTCATGATGGCGTTCCAGCGAATCAGCGCACGAATGCGGCGCTCCATATCGGGATTGCCTGGTAATCTTTGTTGCAAGTGCGTAGGAATTGTATTCACATACGCAGTCGTTGCGTTGTAAGGTAAGTAAGCACCGGAGCGGCGCGCTTTATCAATCAGCGTTTCTAGCAAGAAATGCGCACGCTCGGTTCCCTCGTTGGCCAATACCGCATCAATGGCTTCAAGCCATTCTTGGGTTTCTTGTGGGTCAATATCGGGGGTAAATGCCATGTGGTGGTTCTCCAGGAAACTTTAAGGCTTGTCTAGCAAGACCAGGTCTAAAAGGTATAATTAACTAAAAGTGTTACAACGCTATGTTGTAATCATTTATTGCTTCAATTAATACTTAAATAAATAAGTGAACGTTTGGCTAAACGTTATCTTCGCTTTTTTGACTGATTTGGTCAAGTTTTAGCGGGGTTTTGCTAGATTAATCAATTGGATAAATATCGCGTATTTAATGAAATTAAAAGAATTTAACTGCATTTAAACGATTTTAGTGAGGTTTTTACATGTCCATTACTCTAAAACAAAATTTAGCAATTGCTGATGAAAGGTCTTTAGATGCTCATTCGCATCTTTTATTTGTTTTGCCTGTGGAGCGTCCTGATGACTTACCGTTTTCTAGCGCATTGGATGCCAAATTAAACCGAATTGGAAAAAAGTATACCGATTTGAGCAAGTCTCCAGTCGTGGTTGATTTGCCGAATGGTGCGGTGGCAAGCTGGGCAGTATTGGATGCAGGTTTGTCGGTATTTAAGCGCCAAACCCAATTGCGTAAAGCAATTAAGCCTTTGCTCGACGAACATCCCAAATCGTTGGCAATTGCAGTTTTTGGCAGCGAAGCCGCGCGCCATAAAGCAGCAAAGGATGCTTTTTATGTTGTAAGCGTGAATGCCGTCGAACTGCCTGAGCGCAAGGGCAAGGCTGCAAAAAAAGACAGCAAGCCTCGCCAGCTAAAATCGATTGTGATGTTTGGATGGCAAGACCCAGATGCATATGTTGGCATTCAGGCCTTGGTTACTGGTAGTGTCTTGGCGCGCACTTTAACTATGACCCCGCCAAATGAGCTTAATCCTGCCCAATATCGCCATCAAATAGCTAGGCTTGCAAAATCAAACGACTGGCAGTTTGAAGAGTTTGATATGCCAACACTCACCAAAATGGGGGCTGGTGCTTTTGTAGCGGTGGGGCAAGGTTCTGATCCGCAAGATGCGGCGATTGTTCATCTTACTTATATCCCCAAGAAAGCGAAAAAACATATCGCTTTAGTTGGTAAAGGTATTTGCTTTGATACGGGTGGACATAATCTGAAGCCAGCCAAATACATGAGTGGTATGCATGAGGATATGAATGGCTCAGCTGTTGCTTTGGGGGTATTGCTTGCAGCGACTAAAGCAAAGTTGCCGATTAAGATTGATTGCTGGCTCGCGATTGCGCAAAACCATATTGGCCCCCTCGCTTATAAACAAAACGATGTGGTCACCGCGCTCAATGGTACCACCATTGAAATCGTCCATACTGATGCAGAAGGTCGCATGGTGCTGGCTGATACCTTAACTTTAGCATCGCGTGAAAAACCAGATTGGATGGTGGACTTCGCAACGCTCACAGGCAGCATGATGAGCGCTTTGGGGGATCGTTATAGTGGTGTGCTAGGTAATAAGCCTGAGCTACTTTGTAAGGCGGTGGGTGTGGGTGCTGCGGTGGGTGAGCGTGTTTGTGCATTCCCGTTTGATGATGATTACGATGAAGACATTGAAAGCAGCATTGCTGACATTAAGCAATGCACTTTGGATGGCGGCGCTGACCATGTCCATGCCACCCGATTTTTAGCGAATTTTGTTGAAAACGACACCCCTTGGTTGCACTTGGATTTATCTTCATACAACCGCAAAGGTGGTTTAGGTGCCGTGGCGAGCGATGTCAATGGCTTTGGCGTTGCGTTGACGTTTGAATTGCTAAAGCAGTATTAATTAACTAGCAATATTAATTAAAAGGGAAGGCGACGATGGATTTAATCACCCAGTCGTCTTCTGCTTTTTGATAGCCGTGACCGACACCAAAATTTACTTCCATGCCTTTAACTTTGAAATCTGCTGCCATGTAAGTGGTGTGCTCTTGGTTTTTCCAGCCCTGTAAGTTGTTCATTGCGCCCAAGCCCGAGTAATGCTCAATCCCCAGTTCTAGATCCTCATTGATTTTGCGCATCACTTTTAATGAGGGCTCAAACGCTGCAGCGTGCATGCCACCTTTTGATAACGGAATATCAATAATAGGGTTGAAAGACAGCAGCCACTTGTCTGTGCGAAGTCCCACTATTGGACGTAATTCCATGCCCCACATTGTGTCAGTCACTTTTAAAGAACTGTAACCAAACTCGGTGTTTAAGCCCCAAAAGAAGATGCTGCCGTCAGCTTTAGGGTGAATGTATTTCAGCCTTGGCCGCAAGCCAGTCGCATAAAAACTTCCATCAGAAGAAATCGCTGTTGGCACATAAAGCCCTGCTTCTAGGTATTTTGTAATGCCGTATGAAAACTCAGGCGTCATTTGGATTCTATGATTCGACGCCATTGCGCCTTCTCGCCACTTAGATTTGTCGCCCTTGGGCACATAGTTCATATGCAACTCCACGCCGTATTGACCTGGGTTGTTCATTTCGTCGGTGTACACCTGAATTTCATCGGAAGCGGCCCAAGCAGTTGCTGATGCAAGTGTGCTTAATCCAATTAAGGAGGCATGTATTTTTTTCATATTACTTTCTTTATAGCTAATTTATTTATATGCTAATGATAATCATTCTCATTAAAGGTGTAAAGGATTTTATTTTTGGCTTGTGTCATCCTTTATAAAAATCACTCGTTAAATACTCAACTGCTGACAAAAGCAGTCATAACGAGAGGAAGAAAAATGTCTTACTTGAGATTGAAGTTCGCGCTACCCGTGTTAATGGCTTCCGCAATGGCAAGCCATGTGATGGCTGATGATTACTTTGATAACGCGCCTGTACTTTCAGTCACGCCGCAAGTTGAGCGCGTGAATACCCCGCGCCAAGAATGTCGTACCGAATACGTTAGAGAAAGTGTTAGCAATAGCTCATCACCAGCTGGCGCCATTATTGGCGGTATCGCAGGCGGCTTGCTAGGCAGCACGATTGGTAAAGGAGACGGTAAGATTGCTGGCGCCGCAGTAGGGGCGGGCGTTGGCGCCGTTGTTGGAGATCGTATCGGCAATAATCAAGCTAACGGCGTGATTGATAGACCCATCGATAGATGTGTGACCGTAGATAATTGGCAAAATATGAGCCGTGGCTATTTAGTGACCTATCGTTTCAATGGCCGCGATTTCACAACGGTGACTGATGAAATGCCAGGGAATACAATTAAAGTGCGTGTTGGAGTGAGTGATGCCAATCGCCCAGCAATTCCGCCTAGCAATTACACTACTTCAACTTACTACGCGCCAGCGCCACAAGTGATTTATCGTGAGCCAGCGCGAGTTTATTCATCGCCACCTGTAGTGATTTATGGGGGTTTGAATGGCGGATACCGTCGTGGATATGAGCATAGAGGGTATGGGCACGAAGGGCGTGAGCGCAATCATTGGTAATCGATTGGTTGATAGAGGAGCCGCTTAATGAAGCGGCTTTTTAATGATGTAACCAAGCACCCAGGCTTAGTAATATTCGTTGATAGCGCTGACCATTCAAAATAGCATTTAATTTTTGATAGCCAAGCTTATCGCAAGGCGAGATTAAGAATTGCCCTAGCCATTCCAAATCTTGAATGATGCTGAGTGTATCTCTATCCGTTGCGCGAAAGCCACTATAAGCCAGAGCGCTCGCTAGGCGATTATTGGCAAGTCTCATGTGATAAACCGCTGGCGTATGATTGACCTTTTTTAAGATTTCTTGATTATCTTGCATGCTGGTCAGTGCTTCTTGCATGATTTGTTTGGTGCTTGGTGGCGACTTAAAGCGCTTGATGTTCATCGCCTGTGCATGCGTTTTAATCAAAGGCTGTGGCCGCAAATAACGGTAGCCCATTTGCGCTTTGCTACCATTCTCGATGCTCATGGGAATGTCTTTCTGTAGGGCCAAAGCAAGTTCAAAGAGGTGGTAAGTATTGCCTTGCTTGAGTTCAATCTCTAACTCTTGAATCGGACAAATATGCTCACAAGCTTTTTCTGTCGCGCTTTTGAGGTCGCCAATATCCGCAGAAACTTCAATTACAGAACCATCAGGATATTTGAGTAGCCAATCGGTACGAACGACATCCACAATGAATACAGGTTTTAGTGCTTCTCTTAGCTTGATATCGGAAAATATATTGGCTAAGTGTGGCTCGGTAATTTTATTAAAATCGGGTTCATTTCGGGTGAGCAAATCTTCCCACTCTAAACGCTGATGCAGGCCGCCCACGGATTGCCCGGTACTTTTAATGGCCTGAAACCAGCCGCCAGCCATGCTACGTACACGTAAATTGAGTCTCGCATCTAGCAAAGATAAATCAGGAGTGTCGTAATAAATGCTCACCAGCTTGCGCGTCCAAGGTGCTTCAATTAAACGCTCGGTAATGGCAGGGTGATTGTTTAAGAGCAGTGCGCTAGATTCGTCAATGCGAAGCTTCAGTTCGATTTCGTTGGCAATGGCTTGCTATTGTGGTTTACGCGGTGGTGTGCTTTGGCTTTAAATGAATTAAAAGCTAAAGCATGTCAGGTGAAACCACCGCACGAATAATCGCTTGCTCATCTTCTGCGCGGATGCGGCTTGCGATCCACCAAATTGAGGCTTTTTTGACGCACCAAAAGTGGGTTTTGCGGGTCATCGCAATCGCGGCAGCAAGGCCTAACGTTGGCTGATGACCGACAACTAACACGGAGCCTTTACTCGTGTCCCAATTGGCTGCTTTAAGTAGATCTTGAGGCGAGCCGCCAGGTGCAATTTCAGGAAGTGTTGTAAAAGGAAGCCCAAGCGCATCAGCTGTTTGCTGAGCACGTTTTGCTGGGCTCACCAAGATTTGGGTGTCTTTAGGCAAACGAGGCTTCAGCCAAGCCGCCATTTTCTTAGCTTGCTCATGGCCTTTTTCGGTGAGGGCGCGCTCATGATCAGGGTAGCCGTCTTCCGCTTCAGCATGACGCCATAAAATTAGTTCCATGGATGGGATTCAATCCGTCAAATGTATGTGAAAATAGTATAGCGAAATGTATTTTTTTCAA
>Ga0209499_1002386_pt1 | contig 12061 bp, 10 predicted proteins | sample C_130208_EF_Meta_FD_187306 | JGI IMG/M metagenome (GOLD analysis project Ga0209499, IMG submission 187306) | Freshwater microbial communities from Lake Croche, Canada to study carbon cycling - C_130208_EF_MetaG (SPAdes) (version 2) | ecosystem: Environmental > Aquatic > Freshwater > Lake...
GTAGTATCAAAATTTTATAATTATTTTTTATCTGAAAAAGTCAAAGAAAAGAGCGAAATAATTATCGTTTATGTGGCTATAATAAGTTTTTTAATGCACTTAGCAATCATTGGTTTGGTCAATTTAGATATTATCATGATTGCTGACAATTCAAGATTATTGAATAACCCTATATCGGCAATTTACACCCCATTTTCGTTCATACTTATATATGAAGTATATCTTTTACTTTATTATTTACCAAAATCTACCGCTATTTATATCGGGAAGCAATATGAAATAATCGCGCTTATTGTAATAAGAAGAATTTTTAAAGACTTATCACACATTGAATTTTCATCAAAATGGTTTGCCATTAAAAATGATATTTTATTCACTAGTGATTTGGTTGCCATTCTCATCATGTTTTTTCTAATATTTATTTATTACAAATTAGTAAAAGAAGGCAGCAAAAATGAAAATCAAACAATCAAACCCGAAATTGTTAAATTTATCCATTTAAAGAAAACAGTGGCTACTTGTCTAGTTCCAGTTTTTTTGATATTGTCAGTCTATAGTCTTGGACACTGGTTCTATGAAAGCTTCTTCTCTATAGGTAAAATTGTCACCGATATCAAAGACATAAACAAAATATTTTTTGATGATTTTTTTACAATTCTAATACTTGTAGATGTATTATTATTGTTATTTTCATTTTTACACTCTGATAAGTTTAACAGGGTTATCCGCAATTCTGGTTTTATAATTTCAACAATATTAATCAAATTGTCTTTCAGCACTGAAGGACTTTTAAATATAGTATTGATTGTAATTGCTATTTTATTTGGTGTAATACTACTAAAAATTCACAATTTGTTCGACAAAATAGAAAAGTAAAACGGCTACTTGTTCTTACTTTAAAACCTCAGCAATTTTCTGAGCACACTTCTCCCCATCAATAGCTGCCGAAATAATTCCTCCGGCAAATCCGGCGCCTTCTCCACATGGATATAATCCTTTGATTTGAAGATGTTCTAAAGTTTCGCTGTCTCGGGGTATTCTTACTGGCGAAGATGTTCTACTCTCTGGTGCATGAAGAATAGCTTCATTAGTCATATAACCTCGAATTGCCTTTCCAAATTCGATGAAACCCTCGCGCATTATTTGGGTTAAAAAACCAGGGAAAACTTGTCCCATATCAACCGAAGTAGTACCAGGTAAATATGAGGTTTTTGGAATGGATGACGATACTTTATTTTGAGTAAAATCAATCATTCGTTGGGCTGGGACCTTTTGAGTTTGTCCTGCCAAATGCCAAGCTTTTTGCTCAATACTTTTTTGAAATTCCATTCCGGCTAAAGCACCAAATTTGGCAAATGGTTTAAAATCTTCTAGTTTTAATTCGACCACAATTCCTGAATTTGCTGTTGCTTGATCTCTTTTGGAAGGCGACCAACCGTTGGTTACCACTTCTCCCGGACTTGTTGCACAAGGTGCTATTACGCCACCAGGACACATACAAAACGAGTACATACCACGTCCATTAACTTGCTTAACGATTGAATAGGGCGCAGGAGGCAAATATTCACCACGATAATCGCAACTGTATTGAATTTTATCAATTAATTCCTGAGGATGTTCAGCACGAACACCGAGTGCAAATGGTTTGGCTTCGATAAATATTTTTTTTCTATCCAATAATTCAAAAATATCACGAGCGGAATGACCTGTTGCTAAAATTAACTTATTAGCAGCAATCTTATCACCATTTTGAGTAATAACACCCTGTATCTCGTTATTTTTTATGACGAAATCTATCACGCGAGTTTCAAATAAAACTTTTCCACCACATTCAATAATTTTTTCTTTAATGTATTGAATGATTTGAGGTAGTTTATTGGTTCCTATGTGTGGATGCGCTTCTACTAAAATATCGGGCGTTGCACCGAAACCAACAAGTAATTTCAAAATTCTATCAATATCGCCTCGCTTTTTAGAACGCGTATATAATTTACCATCAGAATAGGTTCCTGCCCCACCCTCTCCAAAACAATAATTTGAATCTTCATCAACTATATGATCAACATTAATTGCCCTCAAATCTCTACGACGACCTCGAACATCCTTACCGCGCTCAATAACTATGGGTTTTAATCCTAACTCTATTAATTGTAATGCTGCAAATAATCCAGCTGGTCCTGCACCAATAATGATTACTTCTTGGGAATTAGAAACATTTTGATAGTCGGGAAGTTCAATTTTTTGTTCATTATAGTGCTCTCCAATTAAATAAACTAAAACTTTAAGATTTACCTTTGTTGCTTTTTGACGTGCATCGATAGATCTCTTCAAAACCAAAACTTTATGTACAACTTTAGTAGAAACTCGTACTAATGTTGCAACATGTTCATGAAGCAAATTTTCATTGGCAGCTATTTCGGGTGAAACTTGAATTTGTAATTCTTGAGGCATTTTAATTGAATTTGGACAAAAGTATAAATTTGAAAATTTGAAAATGAGATAATTTGAAAATTATTAAAATTAAGCTTTGTACTTTTGCAATCAATTAATGAAATAATGAGACAAATAAAACTAATTTGGGATTTTAAGGGTGAAACTTCAGCAAAAACTGCTGAGCATCATGAAATTCATTTAAAAGAATATATAGCAATCAAAAAATTACCATTAAATAGTACTGGTTTTGAAATTAAAAACGAACTGCATGCCATTGCATTTATGGTTGTAACTGATGAAAATATGATAGCTATTAGAGACGCTTTGAAACCACATCGAGCAGAACTATATAATTAAAAAAAGAGAAGCATGTGCTTCTCTTTTTTTAATTAGCTACTTCGCTAATAAATTTTATTCGCATAAGTCTCAATTCTTCAATATCATAATCCCCATCAAATTCCTTTAAGGCTTTTTCTATATTATCAGTTTCCGTTTCCATAAAGTAATCATGAATTTCTTCTTGTTGCTCTTCGTCTAGTATTTCATTAACCCAGTATTTTATATTTAATTTAGTTCCAGAATATACTATTTGCTCCATTTCTTTGAGTAAATCGTCCATTTTCATTCCTTTGGCTTTTGCAATATCCTCAAGAGATAATTTTCTGTCAATATTTTGAATGATGTATAACTTGTTTGCAGAGTTGGCTCCCGTTGATTTAACTACTAAATCATCAGGACGAACGATATCATTGTCATCAACATATCTAGCAATTAATTCTATAAAAGCGCTGCCATATTTCTTTGCTTTACCTTCACCAACACCATGCACATTACTTAGCTCATCCATGTTTATTGGATATTTTAAAGCCATATCTTCGAGAGATGGATCTTGAAAAACAACGAATGGTGGAACTCCTAATTTCTTGGCTTCTTTTTTACGTAAATCTCTTAACATGGCCATTAAAACCTCATCAGCTACTCCTGTTGATTTTGCTGCTGTAACAATAGCGTCATCTTCAGCTTCATTGTACTCATGGTCTTCTGACATCATAAAGGAGGTTGGGTTTTTTATAAAATCATGACCTTTATCTGAAACTTTCAAAATACCGTAAGTTTCAATATCTTTAGTAAGCATTCCATCAACTAATACTTGACGAATTAGCGCCATCCAATAACGTTCTTCTTGATCACTTCCTGTTCCAAAAAATGTTTGGGAGTCTGTTCTGTGGGCTTTGATTGTTGCGTTCACTCTTCCAATTAAGGTAAATACAATTTCTTTTGATTTGTATAAATATTTAGTATCACGAACTATTTCTAGTAATTTTTTGACATTATTTATTGCTTCAACCTTAACTTTTGGATTACGAACATTATCGTCCATATCTGCACCTTCACCAGATTCACTATCAAATTCTTCACCAAAATAGTGTAATAAGAATTTACGTCTCGATATAGATGTTTCAGCATAAGCTACAACTTCTTGAAGTAAAGCAAAACCAATTTCTTGCTCTGCTACTGGTTTTCCAGACATAAATTTTTCAAGTTTTTCTACATCTTTATACGAGTAGTAAGCTAAACAATGTCCTTCTCCACCATCCCGACCTGATCGACCAGTTTCTTGATAATAACTTTCTAGTGATTTTGGAATATCATGATGAATTACAAAACGCACATCGGGTTTATCAATTCCCATTCCAAAAGCAATGGTAGCAACAACAACATCCACATCTTCCATGAGAAACATATCTTGATGCTTAGCACGTGTTTTAGCATCCAAACCTGCATGATAAGGAACAGCACTAATGCCATTTACTAGAAGTACTTCGGCAATCTCTTCTACTTTCTTTCGGCTTAAACAATAAATGATTCCAGATTTCCCTTTATTTTGTTTGATAAAACGAATGATATCAGACTCAATATTTTTGGTTTTCGTACGTACTTCGTAATATAAATTTGGTCTATTAAAAGATGCTTTAAATGTTACAGCATCTGACATATCTAAATTTTTAAGAATATCTTCTTGTACTTTTGGTGTTGCTGTAGCAGTCAAACCAATAACTGGTACATCTCCAATTAATTTGATTATAGCTTTTAAATTTCTATATTCAGGTCTAAAATCGTGTCCCCATTCTGAAATACAATGCGCTTCATCAATTGCTACAAAGGAAATTGGAACACTTTGAAGAAATTCTACATACTCTTCTTTTGTCAATGATTCTGGTGCTACATATAATAATTTAGTAATACCAGAAGTAATATCCTTTTTAACTTGATTGATTTCGGTTTTAGTAAGTGATGAATTTAATACATGAGCAATGCCATTCTCAGAAGACAAACTTCTAATAGCATCTACCTGATTTTTCATTAAAGCAATTAAGGGAGAAACAACTATTGCCGTTCCGTTTTGGATTAAAGCTGGTAATTGATAACAAAGTGACTTTCCTCCACCTGTTGGCATAATTACGAAAGTATTATTTTGAGTAATAATACTTTTTATCACTTGTTCTTGTAATCCTTTAAATTGGCTGAAACCAAAATACTTTTTTAATTCCTTGTGTATGTCAATTTCGTTTGAATTCATTCTGTGTTAATGGTATTTTTACATAAATTTGCAAATATAAAGATACTACTTTCTTTTACACACACAAATTTTTATATAGTTACAATTTTGATAAATAAAGAAAATATCCTAGCCTCTGCAAAAAGTACGATTTTATCTGAAAGTCTAGCAATTGCAAAACTCGTAGATTTTTTAGATGACAATTTTGTCAAAACTATTGAAGTTATCTACAATTCCTCAGGAAGATTGGTAGTTACTGGAATTGGCAAAAGCGCCATCATTGCGCAAAAAATAGTTGCAACATTAAATTCTACCGGAACTCCTTCACTATTTCTTCATGCCTCAGAAGCAATACATGGTGATTTAGGCATGGTACAACCAGATGATGTTGTGATTTGTATTTCAAAAAGCGGCAATAGTCCAGAAATAAAAGTTTTGGTTCCATTATTAAAAAGATTTGGAAATAAGCTGATTGCTATTACAGGAAATACTACTTCTTTTTTAGGAAAAGAAGCTGATTACACTTTGAATACTTATGTTGAAAGTGAAGCTTGTCCAAATAATTTAGCGCCAACAAATAGTACAACTGCGCAGTTAGTAATTGGGGATGCTATCGCTGTTTGTTTGATGGAAATGAGAGAATTTACTGCCGTAGATTTTGCCAAATACCATCCAGGTGGAGCTTTGGGGAAAAAATTATTACTTCGTGTTCGTGATATGCTAGATACAACTCACAAACCAATTGTTGCTCCAAATTCTAACATTAAAACAGTAATTGTTGAAATATCAGAAAAAAGATTAGGCGTAACCGCTGTTGTCGATAATAATAAGGTTATCGGAATTATTACAGATGGTGACATCAGAAGAATGCTAAATAAAACTGAAACTATTTCTGGATTAACCGCACAAGACATTATGACTAAAAATCCAAAAATGATAAAGTCAACAGATTTGGTTAGTGATGCGTTGAATATTTTGGAAGATTTTTCAATTACACAATTAGTAGTCGTGGATGATGATGAATATAAAGGGGTGCTACACCTTCATGATATATTAAAAGAGGGCATTGTGTAATGGCAAGAAAAGAGCTCAAAGAAATGTCTTTTTTAGACCATCTTGAAGAACTAAGATGGCTTTTGGTGAGAAGTACCATTGCAATTATTGTAATTGCCTGTTCATGTTACTTTATAGATGACTATATTTTTGACACCGTTATATTTGGTCCAAAAGACCCTAACTTTATTACCTACAGATTTTTTTGTGAAGTAACTCATTTCTTTGGAGTTGACGACACTTATGCTTGTGCAACCGAATTTCATTTTATTATTCAAAATACTGAAGTTGGAGGTCAATTCTCTACTTATCTTTGGATATTAATCACCGCAGGTTTTATACTTGGCTTTCCTTATATTTTATGGGAGTTTTGGCGCTTTATTAGTCCGGCACTTTATGAAAAAGAAAGAAGAAAAGCAGCATTTTTCATCATAATCTCTTCTATATTATTTTTTATTGGTGTCTTGTTTGGCTACTTTATAGTTGTGCCTTTATCGATAAATTTCTTTGCCACTTTCGAAGCCAGTTCAGATATCATAAATCAATTTACTGTTGATTCCTATATTAGTATGATTAAAACATCATTGATAGCAAGCGGATTAGTTTTTGAAATGCCAATTATTATTTATTTTTTGACTAAGTTAGGTTTGGTTTCTCCAATTTTTCTACGAAAGTACAGAAGAGCAGCCATTGTTATTATCCTTATCGTTGCCGCCATTGTAACTCCACCAGATATTCCAAGTCAAATTATTGTATCTATACCAATGCTAATTTTATATGAGGTGAGTATAATAATTTCTGTATTGGTAGTAAAAAAAGAAAACGAAAATGAGCAAGTTAGTTGAAGAATTTAACGACTATCGTTCAAAAATGAACGAAAAATTATTGGCAGACAATAATAAAATTATAAAAAGAATTTTTAATCTAGATACCAATGCCTATGCTGAAGGCGCTTTAGATGTAAAAACCAAAGAATTACTTGGATTAGTTGCTTCAACTGTTTTGCGATGCGATGATTGTATAAAGTATCACCTAGAAACCAGTTACAAAGAAGGAATAACTAAGGAAGAAATGATGGAAGCTATGGGAATTGCTACTTTAGTTGGTGGAACTATTGTAATTCCGCATTTAAGAAGAGCTTACGAATTTTGGGAAGCACTTGAAAATAATTAACAATTAATAATTGGTTAAAATTTTGAATCCTTAATTCGAGAATTCGTTTATTTGTATTAAATAAATTAAAATACAACAGTATCTTGTGAATTTGAGATACTGAAATAAATTCAGTATAAATGAAACTAAGAGCCGAAAATTTAGTAAAAACATATAAAGGCAGAAGTGTAGTAAAAGGAATTTCTGTTGAAGTAAATCAAGGAGAAATCGTTGGGTTATTGGGGCCAAATGGTGCCGGAAAAACAACATCTTTCTATATGATTGTTGGATTAGTAAAACCAAATTCAGGTAAAATATTCCTTGACGATATGGACATTACGAATTACCCAATGTACAAACGCGCTCAAAATGGTATTGGTTATTTGGCTCAAGAAGCTTCCGTTTTCAGGAAGTTAAGTATTGAAGATAATATTTTGAGTGTATTGCAATTGACAAAACTTTCCAAAGAAGAACAAGTGGCCAAAATGGAAAGCTTAATTGCTGAGTTTAGCTTAGAACATATTAGAACCAATCGTGGAGATTTACTATCAGGTGGTGAACGACGAAGAACCGAGATTGCACGTGCCTTGGCAACCGATCCAAAATTTATATTATTAGACGAACCTTTCGCTGGTGTTGACCCGGTTGCCGTGGAAGATATTCAGCGAATTGTTGCCCAATTGAAAAATAAAAACATAGGAATTCTAATTACTGACCATAATGTTCAAGAAACTTTGGCCATTACTGACAAAACCTACTTGATGTTTGAAGGAGGAATTCTAAAAGCTGGAATTCCAGAAGAATTAGCCGAGGACGAAATGGTGAGAAAGGTGTATCTCGGTCAAAACTTTGAATTGCGTAAAAAGAAATTAGAATTTTAAAACAAAAAAGCTTCCTAAATGGAAGCTTTTTTGTTTACCATATTATTGAATACAGAAAGTAAAATGTATAAAATAATAATCAGTGGCAAAGCCAATATTTGTAGAAAAAAAAGCATTGGTGCAGAAATTGCCAAAAATAAAATTTGCAGTTTGTATTTAGCAAAACTAAAATTCTTAATCTTTAAGGAAAATAAAGGTATCTCGGCGTTCATGATGTAAGCGCTTAGAAAAGTCAAAACAATCAAAAACCATTTATTATATGAAAAACCCATCGCAACTTCACCATGAAAATAATCAGCAACAAGTGGTAAACTAGTTATTAACAAAGCATTTGCTGGAGTTGGCAAACCGATAAAACTATCTGATTGTCTTTCATCAATATTAAATTTAGCCAAACGATAACAAGCACCAAGAGTTATTACAAATCCCAAATAAGGCAAATAACTTTCAATCCCAAAACAGTTAGAATTTGCTATCATTTTAAACATCACATATCCAGGAACAACGCCGCTGGTAACCATATCTGCCAATGAGTCTAACTGAACTCCAAGCGGTCCAGCAACATTAAACTTTCGGGCAAAAAATCCATCAAAAAAGTCAAAGAAAATACCCAAACAAACAAAGTAAAAAGCCAAATCAAGTTTATAATCTGCTACCATTACCAAAGCCGCGCAACCACAAAATAAATTTAGCATCGTAAATAAATTGGGAATCTGTGCTTTGATATTCATATCTAATTGTTTACTATTTTTAAAGAAATGCAAATTTAATACAATAAGTTAAAGCTTTCTACGTTTTGTTATAGAGATTTTTATTTGATATTTGTAAAAAGAAAAATTGCCTTGAAAAAAACAATTGCTATTCTACTACTACTATTCAGTATAATCACTTATGCTCAATCAGTTAGAAAATATTCTAATGAATTTATGAATATTGGAGTTGATGCTGCGGCTTTGGGAATGTCAAATGCAGTTACTGCATATAGCGATGATGTAAATTCGGGCTATTGGAATCCCGCAGGTTTATTAAAAATAGAGGATAGCGAAGTGTCATTAATGCATGCTAGTTATTTTGCAAATATTGCCCAATACGATTATGCGGCTTATGCTAAAAAGATTGATGATCAAAGTGCATGGGGAATATCATTAATTCGTTTTGGAGTTGATGATATTTTAAACACCACACAATTAATTGACAATGACGGTAATATTGATTACAATAGAATAAGTCTTTTCTCAACTGCTGATTATGGGTTGACTTTTTCCTATGCCAGAAAAATGAAATTTAGTGGATTTCAATATGGAGTAAATACAAAAGTAATTCGAAGAGTGATTGGAGAATTTGCTAATTCTTGGGGATTTGGTTTTGATGTAGGTTTTCAATATGACAAGAATAATTGGCACTATGGCTTGATGCTTCGCGATGTTACTACCACTTATAATGTTTGGGCTATTGACGAAGACAAATACCAAGAAATCAGTGGTGCCGTTGCAGGTCAAAACCAAGATTTGCCTGAAAGCACAGAAATTACTATACCAAAAGCACAATTTGGAATGGCTCGAAAATTTGAAATCGATTACGATTATACCTTATTAACAGCATTTAATGTAAATATGCAATTCGCTAGAACTAATGCTATATTGGCTTCCGAAGGATTGAGTATTGATCCAGCTTTAGGTTTTGAATTTGGTTACACTGATATAGTTTTTCTTAGAGCTGGCGTTGGCAATTTTCAAAATGTGGAACAAATTGATGGTTCAAAAAAAGTCAATTTTCAACCTAATATTGGTTTAGGCTTTAAATATAAAGGGATTCAAATTGACTATGCTCTGACAGATTTAGGAGATCAAAGTGCAGCATTATACTCAAATATATTTTCTGTCAAAGTAGATTTAAATGTTTTCAAATAAAATTTAGATAAAACTATGTTTAAAAGTAAAACTTCCTACTTATTACTACTGTTTTTTTTACTGCAATCCTCATTTTTTTATGGTCAAATGCCTTTAGCTAAAACCGCAAAAATTAGTATTCTTACTTGTGAAAAAGGTGATGAGTTGTATTCTCTTTTTGGTCATACTGCTATTAGAATTAAAGATGAAGCTAATGCATTAGATGTGGTTTATAACTATGGTACTTTCGATTTTAAGACGGAAAGATTTTATCTGAAATTCATTAAAGGTGATTTAAAATACTTTGTTTCTGCCTATTCTTTCAATGAATTTTATTATGAATATACGCTTGAAAACAGAGCAATCTATGAACAAAAACTTGACTTAACTGTGCTACAAAAGCAACAGCTTTTTGACGCATTAAATAAAAGCTTGCTTTCTGATGAAAAATTCTACACTTATAAATTCATAAATAGAAACTGTACTAATATGGTTGTTGACAAAGTCAATCAATCATTAGGCAAAAAATGTATCGTAAAAACAACTGAACAGAATGAATCTTACAGAGAGATTTTATTTCCTTATTTAGAAAATCATTTCTATGAGAATCTTGGCATCAATATCATTTTTGGAAAAAAAGTAGATGAAAATGGAGAAAAATTATTTTTGCCAAATCAATTCATGGAAAGTCTAAAGGTTGCAAAACATAATGGAAAACTTATTGCTGAAGAACCAAAAACTATTCTAATAGCAAGTACAGAAAAAAAAGAAAAATCGCTTTGGAATAATTTTTATACTTTTTGTTTAGCCCTATTTTTAATTTTTATTAGTAGAAAAATCTGGCTATACCTTTCCTTTTTTATGATTCTTGGATTTTTAGGATTGTTTCTATCAACCGTAGGATTATATTCTTTACATGAAGAAGTAGCCTACAATTATAATGTTTTACTCTTCAATCCTCTGTTATTAATTTTGATTATTTTCTATTGGCAAAAAAAATATATTTGGGTAAAACGAATGGCTTTGATTTGTCTTTTTTGTTTAGTATTAATGTTGATTATTTTATTAAACAAACCAAATTTATTGCTATTCTTGCCAATAATTATAGTATCTGGAATACTACTTTATTCTTTTATGAGAAGAAGTAATCAAGAATTATTGACCACGATAAAACAAAACAGTGCTGAGGGTTTTAAACATGATATTAAAGTCTAGAAAAAGACTTCTATGTTTAATATAATATAAATCATATTGTAGTTTTATCAAACTATCTTCTTTAGTTTCCCCATAAGCATAATTTACTTGTGCCCACCCCGTTAAACCAGGTTTAATAACGTGACGAGTTTGATAAAAAGGCATAACTTCTGCAATTTCATTTACAAAAATTGGTCGTTCTGGTCTAGGCCCAATAATAGCCATTTCACCTTTTAAAATATTATAAAATTGAGGGAATTCATCAATTCTTGACTTTCTCAATATTTTTCCAAATGACGTAACTCTTGTATCGTTTGAAGAGGCAAAAACGGCTCCTTCTTTCTCAGCATTTAGAATCATCGTTCTAAACTTGAGAATATTAAATATTTTACCATTCTTACCTACTCTTTCTTGTGTGTAAAATAATCTACCTCGGTTACCAAAAACATTTCCAATAGTAACTATAGGAACTAACAATAGCCCAATAAACAATCCAATTATTGAAATTATAATTTCCGAAAATCTAAAAATAATTTTATAAAAATGATTTTGATTATTTCTGCTAAATGGAAAATATCGGTAAAAATCTCTTGAAAAATATTGTACAGGTATACGCTGTTTAATAGATTCATATACTTGTGTATACTCGCGAATAATATAACCATTTTCTAATAAATGGATAAGTTGATTATATAGTCTTACTGTTATTCCATCTGTATTTTGAGAAGCTATCACTATCTCTGAAATAGAATGTTTCTTGACATAGGTTTCTAAATCATCAATTGATATATTTATAATTTTAGGTGGGTTTACATCACTTAAATTTGTATAATCAGAATTCACAAACCCCATTACACGATAATTAGGATCAGCACTCTCTAATCCATTTTTTAACGCTG
>Ga0209499_1002387_pt1 | contig 12061 bp, 10 predicted proteins | sample C_130208_EF_Meta_FD_187306 | JGI IMG/M metagenome (GOLD analysis project Ga0209499, IMG submission 187306) | Freshwater microbial communities from Lake Croche, Canada to study carbon cycling - C_130208_EF_MetaG (SPAdes) (version 2) | ecosystem: Environmental > Aquatic > Freshwater > Lake...
TTTTATTGGTTTTGATGCTGTGAGTACTGCTGCCCAAGAAACTAAAAATCCTAAAAGAAATATGCCAATTGGAATTTTAGGTTCATTAGCCGTTTGTACCGTTTTATACATTCTTTTCGCTCACGTGTTAACAGGTGTTGCCACTGTTGAAGATTTTAGAACTGGAGGAAAAGAAGCTTCAGTTGCTTTTGCTATTAATAAATATATGATAGGATATTCTTGGTTAGGCCAATTAGTAACTGTTGCTATTTTATTTGGTTTTACATCTGTAATATTAGTGATGTTATTAGGTCAGTCAAGAGTTTTTTATTCTATGAGTAAAGATGGATTGTTACCACAAAGATATAGCACATTACATTCGAAATTTAAAACTCCATACAAAGCCAACCTTGCAATTTTAGTAATTGTAGGAGCATTTGCTGCTTTTATTCCTGGAGATATTGTTGGTGATATGACCAGTATTGGAACTTTGTTTGCCTTTGTTTTAGTTTGTATTTCCGTAATTATATTACGAAAAACTGAGCCAAATATGAAAAGAGAATTCAGAACACCTTGGGTTCCTTTAGTTCCATTATTAGGTGTTGCAGTTTGCATCTCTATGATGGTTGGATTAGGATGGCCAAACTGGTTGCGACTTTTTGTATGGATGGCAATTGGTGTAGTTATCTATTTTGTTTACAGTAAAAAAAATAGCAAACTAAACAATCCAGATAAATAATATCTCCACAAAATACCTTAAAGGGATTTTAAATATATGACTTCTTTAGGCGTTAAAATTGTTAAAACTCACTATCGTAAAGATAATTTAAGTATACAACGCATGTTAATAAACGAATTTAATGTTTATTAACATGCGTTTTTAAATTAATCCAAGCAAAACAAATATTTTTTTACTATGCATGCATATTATCAATTTACCTATATTTACATTTCTAAAAACTAATATATGGATTTTTCAGCAAAAATGCTTCGTGATGATGCCTTAAAAGGCAAGGTGATTGTAGTTACAGGTGGTGGAAGTGGATTGGGCAAAGCTATGACCAAATATTTCATGGAATTGGGTGCAAAAGTAGCTATAACTTCACGAAACATTGAAAAACTGCTAAACACAGTAAAGGAATTGGAAACGGAAACAAACGGAAATTGCTTAGCGATGCAATGTGATGTCCGCCATTACGATCAAGTTGAAGCCATGTTACAAGAAGTTTTAAATACTTACGGAAAAGTGGATGTATTAGTAAATAATGCTGCAGGAAACTTCATTTCGCCAACGGAAAGATTATCTCCAAATGCATTTGACACCGTTTTAGATATTGTTTTGAAAGGTTCTAAAAATTGCACACTTGCTTTTGGAAAACACTGGATAGAAACCAAACAAAATAATTCAACAATATTGAATATAGTGACCACTTATGCCTTTACAGGTTCTGCTTATGTTGTGCCGAGTGCTGCAGCAAAAGCTGGGGTATTAGCTATGACAAGAAGCTTAGCAGTGGAATGGGCAAAATATGGGATTCGCACCAATGCAATTGCTCCAGGACCTTTTCCAACACAAGGCGCTTGGGATCGATTATTGCCTGGTGATTTGGCTGAGAAATTTGATATGTCAAAAAAAGTACCTTTAAAAAGAGTGGGGAACCATCAAGAATTAGCCAATTTAGCTGCTTATTTAGTGTCTGATTTCTCCGCCTACATAAACGGAGAAGTAATAGTAATTGATGGTGGTGAATGGTTAAAAGGGGCCGGAGAATTTAATATTTTAGAAGCTATTCCCGAAGAACTGTGGGACCAATTAGAAATGATAATTAAAGCGAAAAAGAACAATTAAAACTAAAAATTATTCTTGGTTTCCCCAAGTTTCTTTGTAATATTTGAGTCCTAAATCTTGAAGTTAGATGGTTTTATTCATGTCATTGCTAGGAGTTGCGAGTTACGAAGCAAAGCAATCTCACTTCATTCGTTTATTTGTTAAATGCAAATGTACAAAGTTTTAGAGGATGAAAATTGGATTTCGACTTTTTTGAAACGTCTTTAAGAATACAAAAATTGAAGAATAGCCCCGATAGAAGTGGAAATCCTTTTTCTAAATCCTGTCAGGGTTTTGAACCCTGACAGGATTTAGAAAAAGATTGTAGCGAATAGCGGGACAAATAGTGATAAAACAAGTGGAATTTCTGCTCCTAAAAAATCTGAAATCTACAATCTGCTATCTCTAATCTTTTATTATCTTTGCACTCTTAAAATAAGAATCCAATGGCATTATCCGAACAAGAAATATTACGTAGAGAAGCACTTACCGAATTACGCAATTTAGGCATAGAACCTTATCCTGCAGCCGAATTTATAACCACAGCCTATTCCAGCGAAATCCTAGCCGATTTTGATAAATTTGATGGAAAAGAAGTGATTCTTGCCGGTCGTTTGATGGGAAAAAGAATTATGGGAAAAGCCTCTTTTGCTGAATTGAAAGATGCTCAGGGACGCATACAAATTTATGTTTCGAGAGATGATATTTCTTCGGATGAGGAAAAAACGATGTATAATGTAGTTTTCAAAAAACTTTTGGATATTGGCGATTTTATTGGGATTCGTGGTACGGTTTTTAAAACCCAAGTGGGAGAAATTTCGGTTCATGTTTATGGCTTAACGGTTTTGGCGAAAGCCTTGAAACCACTTCCAGTAGTAAAAACGGATGCTGACGGAAAAACACATGATGCTTTTTCGGATCCAGAACAAAGATACCGCCGTCGTTACGTGGATTTAATTGTGAATGATCACGTTAAAGATACGTTTATAAAAAGAACAAAAATTACCAATACAATCCGAACGTTCTTGAACGAAAAAGGATATTTAGAGGTGGAAACTCCTATTCTACAACCTATTCCTGGTGGCGCTTCGGCAAAACCATTTATATCGCATCATAATGCCTTAAATATTCCTTTGTATTTAAGAATTGCCAATGAATTATATCTAAAAAGACTTATTGTTGGTGGTTTTGATGGTGTTTATGAGTTTGCTAAAGATTTTAGAAATGAAGGAATGGACCGAACGCATAATCCAGAATTTACGGTTTTGGAATTTTATGTTGCCTATAAAGATTACCATTGGATGATGGATACCACGGAAGCATTGCTTGAAAAAATAGCATTAAATGTTCATGGAACGAGCGAAGTTACTGTTGGAGATAAAAAAATAGACTTCAAAGCACCTTATCCAAGAGTTCCAATTCTACAAGCAATTAAAGACCACACTGGTTTTGATGTTGCTGGAATGAATCAAGAACAATTGTTAGAAGTGGCTAAAAAATTACATTTGGATGTTGACGCTTCGATGGGAGTTGGAAAATTAATTGATGAAATTTTCGGTGAAAAATGTGAGCATTTATATGTTCAACCCACGTTTATTACAGATTATCCAAAGGAAATGTCGCCTTTATGTAAATCGCACCGTGACAATCCAGATTTGACAGAACGTTTCGAATTAATGGTAAACGGAAAAGAATTAGCCAATGCTTATTCTGAACTAAATGATCCAATTGACCAACGCGAACGTTTTGAAGAGCAAATGCGTTTGTCTGAAAAAGGAGATGATGAAGCGATGTTTATTGATCAAGATTTTATCCGTGCCTTAGAATATGGAATGCCTCCAACATCTGGAATTGGAATTGGAATTGATAGATTGGCTATGTTAATGACGAATAACTCTTCTATTCAGGAAGTTTTGTTTTTCCCACAAATGCGACCAGAAAAAACACAAGTTCATGTTGAATTATTAGACGAAGAAAAATTAATTCTGGCGCTTTTGCAAACTAATAATAACAAAATGGATTTGGGTTTATTGAAAATAAAATCAGATTTAAGCGGAAAAAAATGGGATGTTGCCACAAAATCCTTGGCAAAACACGGATTGATTAAAGTTAGTTTAATTGATGGAAATAAAATAGTAGAATTGGCGGAATAATATTCCAATTTATTTACAATAAAAAAAAGGAACTCAATCGAGTTCCTTTTTTTGTGAAATTTACTTTGATGAAAAAGAGTCAAAAGAAAGTCAACATTGACTTATGATTAAAATCCTACCTTTGAAGATTATGGATTTGAATGTTTTTTAGTAGCATCATCCTAAATTTACAAAATGAAATTTTAAGCCATGAAAAAGTACAACTCCAAATTTAAAAAAATTATTTTCTTATTTAGTATTGGAATTTCTTCATTGATTTATTCACAAAACGAAGAAATTCAACTTTGGAAAACAATCCCAGGATCTATTGAGTCTTTGGATTATAAAGAAGGATTCACAAATGATAATGAAGGAATTATAAAAGGATTTGATAAAGTTTCGCAACCTACTATAACCGTTTTTTTAGCTAATCCAGAAAAATTGAAAGGAACTTCTGTAATCATTTGCCCTGGCGGTGGATATGAACATTTGGCAATCAATAAAGAAGGATATAAGGTAGCGAAATGGTTCAATAGCATAGGTATTTCTGCATTTGTTTTAAAATACAGACTTCCTAGTGACTTCATCATGAAAGACAAATCAATTGGCCCCTTGCAAGATGCACAAGAAGCAGTTCGAATGATTCGGCGGAATGCTAAAAAATGGCATTTAGAAACTTCTAAAATTGGCATCATGGGATTTTCTGCGGGAGGACATTTAGCAGCAACATTATCAACTCATTATAATGATAAAGTATATGAATCAATAGACAACATTAGTGCTCATCCTGATTTTTCTATCTTAATTTATCCTGTTATATCTATGGAAGACGCTATTACGCATAAAGGTTCAAAGGAGAATCTATTAGGCAAAAACGCAAGCAGTAAGATGATTGAAAAATATTCAAATGATAAACAAGTCGATTATAATACACCCAAAACTTTTTTGGTGCATGCAACTGATGACAAAACGGTTCCTATTGAAAACAGCATCAATTACTATTTAGCTTTAAAAAATTATCTAGTACCGACTGAAATGCACGTATATGAAAGTGGTGGACACGGTTTTGGTTTAGGCACGCAAGGAACTAATTCGACTTGGCCTAAATCTTGTAAAAAATGGTTAGAAACAAACGGATTTATTAACACCCCTTAAAATTATGTTTTTACCCATTATAAATAAATGATTAAGAAGAAACCTACAGCGTTGTTGTTTTGTACCTGTACCAGCGACGTGAATTATCATACAATACTCTTCGTCATTAGTTAAGTAATCGGGAATTATTTTGCAAAAAGCCTGAGGAAATAATCCTTTATCTATGTTTTTATAGCGTTATGTAAATCTTCTTTGGATGCTGAAACACCGCGAAGTGCATATCGTTTGCTAGAATCTGAACTCATATTATGTAATGGTATAACCTGCTTTAGGATAGTACAATTTAGAGGTGAAGACAATTGTTTTTTTTGTTTTTGCTATTCAATATAGAATTGGGTTTTAGAAAAAAACAAGTCTTTTTTTGAACTTAGCATAAAAAAATGCCTATCCCAAAAAAGGATAGGCATTTCTATAAAAATCAGGAGTTGTTCTTATTTTGTAAGCAACAATTCTCTGTATTTAGTCAAAGTCCAAATTTGGTCATCCACTAATAATTCTAGTTTATCGCAGTGATTTCTAATTTCTTCGAAATACGGTTTTACATTGTTGCAATAAGCTTCTGCCATTAATTGAGCGTTGGTCAAATGGTTTGCTTTCTTTCTTTCGTTAGTCATTGCTTCCACTTTAGAATTGATTCCTTCGATGTGTCCAGAAATTTCTCTGATAAGCGTAATTTGTTCTTTGGCAAGTGTTTTGAATTCTTCTCCAAAAATTTCTTTCAAGCCTTTTACATTTTCAATCAAGGTGTTTTGATAAAGAATAGCTGTTGGAATAACGTGATTTTGAGAAAGATCGCCTAGAACTCTACCTTCGATTTGGATTTTCTTAGTGTATTCTTCCAATTCGATTTCGTAACGTGCTTCCACCTCAATGTGGTTCATGATTCCCATTTCTGAAAATAAATCTAAAGCTTGTTTAGACGCTCTGGCTTTCAATGCTTCCGGAGTAGTTTTATGATTGCTCAAGCCTCTTTTTGCCGCTTCAATTTCCCAAGCTTCGCTATATCCATCTCCTTCGAAAAGGATTTTTTTAGAAACTTTAATATATTCTCTCAATACATTAAAAATAGCTTCGTCTTTTTTCAAATCTTTCGTATCAATCAAAGCATCGACTTCAATTTTGAAATCTTTCAATTGTTTGGCCACAATGGTATTCAAAGTTGTCATGGCATTCGAACAATTCGCCGAAGAACCTACCGCTCTAAATTCAAATTTATTTCCTGTAAAAGCAAATGGCGACGTTCTATTTCTGTCGGTATTGTCCAAAAGTACATCTGGAATTTTACCAACTACATTTAGTTTTAAGTCGGTTTTTTCCTCTGGCGATAATTTACCGTTGGTAACTCCTTCTAATTCCGCCAAAACTTTGGTCAATTGTTCTCCAATAAAAACCGAAATAATTGCTGGTGGCGCTTCATTTGCACCCAATCTATGATCGTTACTAGCTGTTGCAATTGCTGCTCGCAATAACGCTTCGTAATCATTAACTGCTTTTATGGTATTGATAAAGAAAGTCAAAAACTGCAAATTACTCATTGGCGTTTTGCTTGGACTTAATAAATTTACACCCGTATCCGTAGCTAAGGACCAGTTATTATGTTTACCAGAACCATTTACTCCTTTGAATGGTTTTTCATGTAATAATACTTTCAAATCATGGCGTTCTCCTACTTTTTGCATCACATCCATCAACAAACAGTTGTGATCTACAGCAAGGTTTGTTTCTTCGAAAATAGGCGCCAATTCAAATTGATTGGGCGCTACTTCGTTATGACGTGTTTTTACTGGAATTCCAAGCAACATACATTCTTGTTCCAAATCTCTCATATAAGTCAAAGCACGACTCGGAATAGAACCGAAATAGTGATCGTCTAATTGCTGTCCTTTTGCCGAAGTATGTCCTAATAATGTTCGACCTGTCATGACAAGATCAGGACGAGAATTAGCTAACGAACTGTCAATCAAGAAATATTCTTGTTCCCATCCAAGGGTAGCCGTTACTTTTTTCACATTTTTATCGAAATATTTACACACTTCCGTAGCGGCTTCATCCATAGCAGATAAAGCTCTTAAAAGTGGAATTTTATTATCCAATGCTTCTCCAGTATAGGAAATAAAAACCGTCGGAATACATAAAGTCGTTCCGTAAATAAAGGCTGGCGATGTAGGATCCCAAGCGGTATATCCACGAGCTTCGAATGTATTTCGAATTCCACCATTTGGAAAACTGGAAGCGTCTGGTTCTTGTTGAACCAATTGTCCTCCACCAAATTTTTCGACAGGGTCGCTTCCGTCATACGAAGTTTCGAAGAAAGCATCGTGCTTTTCGGCAGTTGTTCCTGTTAGGGGTTGAAACCAGTGTGTATAATGAGTTACGCCTTTTGACAACGCCCACTCTTTCATGCCCATGGCAATATAATCGGCTAATTTTCTGTCTATTTTAGTTCCATGCTGAATAGCACCTTGTACTCCTTTTAAAGCATCGGAAGTCAAATATTGCTTCATCGCTTTTTCATTAAATACATTCGAACCAAAAATAATTGATTTTCTGTCGGTCTCTTCAAATAGAACCGGTTTTCTTGTTGAAGCTTCTTTTAAAGCTTGAAAACGTAATGTTGACATAATAATTTAATTTTGACCAAAGATAATTATTATTTTTTGCCTAAAATAATATCTTATTTAAAATTTAACCCGTATAAAAATAGGGCATTCGCAAAAGTAACACAACCAATTGCATTTTAACCCCCAATATTTTATACATATAAAGATTTGAATTATATTTGCACTATTAAAATAAAATAATATTATTATGGCTAAAATAAAATTAGAGTACCTTTGGTTAGACGGATACGAACCAACTCAAAATCTTAGAAGTAAAACTAAAGTAGAAGAACACGAAAATTTTCAAGGAACTTTAGCTGAAATAGGTAATTGGTCTTTTGATGGATCTTCAACAAAACAAGCTGAAGGTGGTTCATCTGATTGTTTATTGGTTCCTATTGCAATTTACCCAGATCCAACACGTATTAATGGATATTTAGTAATGACAGAAGTTATGTTCGCCGATGGAACAGCACATCCATCTAATGGTAGAGCTACTATCGATGATGATGGTGATTTCTGGTTCGGTTTCGAACAAGAATATTTCATTATGGATACAAAAACTCAATTGCCTCTAGGATTTCCTGTAGGTGGTTACCCTGCTCCACAAGGAATGTACTACTGTTCAGTAGGTGGAAAAAACACACACGGAAGAGGTTTAGTTGAAGAGCATGCCGATTTATGTATCCAAGCTGGACTTAACTTTGAAGGAATCAATCAAGAAGTTGCTTGTGGTCAATGGGAATTTCAATTATTCGCAAAAGGAGCTAAAAAAGCAGGTGACGAAATCTGGGTTGCTAGATATTTGTTAGATCGTTTGACTGAAAAATATGGTTACTATATTGAATACCACCCAAAACCACTTGGTGATACCGACTGGAATGGTTCAGGTATGCACGCTAACTTCTCTAACGAAGTTCTTAGAACTTGTGGAGATAAAGCAACTTATGAAAAAATATGTGAGGCTTTCCGTCCAGTTGTTGAAGAACACATTGCTGTTTACGGAGCTTACAACGAACAACGTTTAACTGGTAAACATGAAACTGCTTCTATTCACGATTTCTCTTATGGAGTTTCAGATAGAGGAGCTTCAATCAGAATCCCATTATATACTGTTCAACATGGTTGGAAAGGATATTTAGAAGACAGAAGACCAGCTTCTAACGGAGATCCATACAAAATTGCTGCAAGAATCATTAAAACTGTGAAATCAGTATTGTAAATCTTATATAATTCATACTAAAAAGTGCTTTCAGAAATGAAAGCACTTTTTTTGTGCAATAAACTTTTATATCATGACCAAGGAAGTATCTTTGCAATTCATAATTCGTAATTCATAATTAAATATGATTGTCTGGATCTCCTTTTTAATCGCCATTTTATTATTTCTTGCCCTTGATTTAGGTGTTTTCAATAAAACACCTCATATTATTAGCTCCAAAGAAGCGAGTAAGTGGACAGCGATTTGGGCAACATTATCTTTTCTGTTTTCTGGAGTTATTTATTGGCTATATTCCACTTCCTATATTTCAAATCCTGACGGACTAAAACCTGCCGAAGCCTCCATAAAATACCTTACCGGATATTTAATTGAATTGTCTTTAAGTGTAGATAATATATTTGTAATCGCAATTATTTTTGCCGCTTTTCGGATTCCGCAAAAATACCAACATCGCGTTTTGTTTTGGGGAATTTTAGGTGCTATTGTATTTAGAGGATTAATGATCTTTTTTGGTGTTTTGCTGATTAATAAATTTAGTTGGACGACCTACATATTTGGGGTTTTCTTGATTTATACTGCAATGAAAATGTTGTTTACAAATGAAGACGAAAAATTTGAACCCAAAAAATCCTTTGTTTATAGAACTTTACGAAAATTAACACCAATTTCTCGACATATTGACGGGGAACATTTCTTTGTAAAAAGAAGACATATTAAAGCAGCAACTCCTCTATTTGTAGCGCTTATTGTCATCGAAGTTATGGATGTTGTTTTTGCATTAGACAGCGTTCCTGCCATTTTAGCCATAACATCTGATCCGTTTTTAGTTTTTAGTTCTAATATTTTTGCCATACTTGGATTGCGTTCTATGTATTTCTTTTTGGCTAATATGCTAGAAAAATTTGCTCATTTAGAATACAGTTTAATTGCTATATTAACCTTCGTTGGAATAAAAATGTTATTGCATGATTTTATCAAATTACCCGAATGGGCTTCCTTAGCTTTCATTGCTCTTTCACTTATTATTGGCGTAATTGTATCTTTAAAAATGGCCAAAGACGAGCTTTTAGAAGAAACAAAATAGAGGCAATTACCTTATAAATTTATGAAGCAGTCTTGATGTTTCAAAAAAGTCGTTAACAAAAAAATAGTAATGCGTGATTTTCTACATCATACTTTTTGCTTGAATCCTGAAATTATATACCTTTGTTATTTGATTTTAAATACATTAACTTAAAAAATACCATTTTCTTTTAATTATTAAATATTATTCTCCTGCTACTAATTTAATAAAAAACACAACTATGTGGTGGCACTATTTAGAAGTCTTTTTAGGATCCTTATTATTTGATATTGTTCCAATCCCTTTTCCGCCTGCCTTTACAATTATGCTTTTTTTACAAATAAAATACGACCTAAATATTTGGTTAGTAATAGCAATTGGCGTTATGGGTTCTATATTAGGAAGATACATCCTTACCTTATATATTCCTTTTTTTGCTAACAAAATATTTAAAGAATCTAAGAATGAAGATGTTCAATTTCTTGGCGAAAAAATGAAAGAAAAAGGATGGAAAAGTCAAATGGCAATAATTGCTTATTCGTTACTTCCACTTCCTACAACTCCATTATTCTTAGCTGGCGGCATGGCCAAAATAAAACCATTGTATATAATTCCAGCTTTTTTCATTGGCAAATTTACAAGTGACTCAATTGTTGTTAATATAGGAAAATACACTTCCGAAAATACCCAAATTATTTTAGAAGGTCTAATAAGTTGGGAAGCCATAACCAGTTTATTTATAGGTTTACTATTTCTTTTTTTTGTATTATTTATTGACTGGCGTACGTTAATTCAACAAAATAAATTTCATTTTAATTTTAAAATCTGGAAATAATTAACTTCGTTTTTATTTATATTCCATTTTACAAACATTTCCTTTAAAAACAAAAATCTACTCTAATTAAATCGCTATTTTTGCTAAATTCAATAACATAACAAGTCTCATTTTATGCTTATAATAGGAATTGCCGGAGGTACAGGAAGTGGAAAAACAACTGTTGTTCAGCAGATCATGGAGGAATTACCAAATACTGAGGTTGGAATTATATCGCAAGACTCCTATTATAAAGAATCCCTATCTTTGAGTTACGAAGAGCGATCTAAAACAAATTTTGACCACCCAAGATCATTAGACTTCGAATTATTAGTTGCTCATCTTAAAGAACTTAAAGCAGGAAAAGTCATTAATCAACCCGTGTATTCCTTTGTTACTCATAATAGAACAGGAGATACCATCTTGACAAATCCACGAAAAGTAATTATTGTCGAAGGAATCTTAATTCTTTCAAATCCAGAACTTCGCGATTTATTTGATATAAAAATATTTGTACATGCCGATTCTGATGAACGATTAATTAGAAGATTAAAACGGGATATTGCAGAAAGAGGCCGTAATATGGAAGAAGTTTTAAACCGCTACCAAACTACTTTAAAACCTATGCATCAGCAATTTATAGAACCGACAAAAGCCTTTGCCGATATCATCATACCAAACGATAAATACAATACTGTAGCAATCAATGTAGTTCGTGCTGTAATTAATCAAAAAATCCTATAATTTTATGTAATTTTGTTCCGTTATTTTATAGAGACTATTTCAAGTTTTTCTTTATTAAGGAAGTTCTCCGAACTCTTATTAATCCAAAAACAAAGTAAAATAATCGGGACTAAAAAAGAGAATTCAAAATGAAGAAATCGTATAAAGACAAATCTTGGTTTAAATTTATAAGCAACAAATATGTTTGGGTTTTGTTGTTTTTTTCGACATGGATGTTGTTTTTGGATAACTATTCTTATTTTGATCATAGAATTTTAGACAAACAAATAAATGAATTAGAGGTTAATAAAAGCTATTATCAAGAAGAAATTAAAAAAGATCAAGCCAATATAAAGCAACTTAATAATCCCGAACAAACAGAAAAATACGCCAGAGAAAAATACTATATGAAAAAAGACAGTGAAGACATTTATGTAATAGAATTCGAAGGCGATACCATTGAAAAAGAAGAACTTAAATAAACAACACTAAATTAAAAACAATAAAGTTATTTATAACTTTTATCCACTAACTCGTAAATGAAA
>Ga0209499_1002390_pt1 | contig 12047 bp, 12 predicted proteins | sample C_130208_EF_Meta_FD_187306 | JGI IMG/M metagenome (GOLD analysis project Ga0209499, IMG submission 187306) | Freshwater microbial communities from Lake Croche, Canada to study carbon cycling - C_130208_EF_MetaG (SPAdes) (version 2) | ecosystem: Environmental > Aquatic > Freshwater > Lake...
ATCCGCCGTCAAAGCAATGCATTCGCCATCATAAGCCTCGCTGAGTCGATTGGCCGTGGCTGCACATACATCGGCCTTTCGCGCCGAGATATAGACCTTGGCACCATTCGCCAAAAAACCGGCAGCGATCATCTCACCAATACCACGCGAACCACCCGTTACCAGCGCCGTTTTGCCTTTTATCGAAAACAGATCGTTCAATTGCATACTCATAAATTCACTCTGATGGGGCTAGATGAATAGTTGATTCCAAGTTCAATAGCCGTGCTGGCGCGCGAGTTGGTCAAGATGGAAATTGGCGTCACCAAAGAGCTCTTGCAGAACTCTAGCGCGCTTCATGAAAAAGCCAATCTCGAACGCGTCAGTCATACCCATTCCGCCATGCATTTGGACCGCTTCCTGTACAGCCAAAGTGGCGGTACGACCGGCGCGGGCCTTGGCCATGGATACCGTACGGCTGGCACCATCGGCGTTGGCATCAATTTGCTGTTGCGCATGAATGACCATGGAGCGGGTGATTTCCAGCTCACAGTAGAGTTCTGCCGCGCGGTGCTGCAGGCCCTGAAACTCGCCAATGGTGCGGCCAAATTGTTTGCGTTCTTTGAGGTAGTTCACCGTACGCTGGAAAACTTCGTCTGCCAAGCCCAGCAACTCAGCTGCAGCAGCAGTACGTGCGCAGTCAAGCGCGGCGCTCAAAGTTGCCCAACCCGCATCGACTCGTCCCAATACATCTTTCGTGCTGACCTGCACGGCCTTAAAAGTAATACGGGCGGCATTGTGAGCATCCACCATCAGGGTACGTTCTATTTCAACTCCAGATGCCTTCGCATCCACCACAAACAGGGTGATCCCCTTGGGGTCTCCAATCTCACCAGAACTTCTGGCAGCGACGATCAGAAGATCTGCCACATGACCATCTAGTACGAAGGTCTTAGTACCGTTAAGAGTGAAACCACTCGCCGTAGTGTCGGCACGCATCGAAATCTGTGTTGGCTGGTGTTTGGACTTTTCGTCGACAGCAAGGGTGGCAATAAGCTCACCGCTAGCCAAACGCGACAACCAAGTTTTCTGTTGTTCAGGTGTCCCAGCATGGCGCAGGGTTGTGACTGCGGCAATGCTTGAAGCCAGAAATGGAGAGCATGTGAGCTGGTGGCCGATTTGCTCCATCACGACACCAGCTTCGACATGCCCGAGTCCCATTCCGCCGAATTCCTCAGGCACAAGCACTCCGCTAAAACCCATTTCGGCGAACTGCTTCCACAGATCTGGCGAGAAGCCCGTCGCGTCTTTTGAATCGCGCAACTGCCGAAGTTGCATCACCGGTGCTTTGTCAGCAAGGAAATCGCGGGCACTGTCGCGCAGCATGGTTTGCTCTTCGGTAAGTATGAGTGACATGATCAGGCTCCCGGCAGTTCAAGAATTCTTTTGGCAATGACGTTGAGCTGCACCTCGCTGGTGCCACCCTCAATCGAATTGCCTTTGGTGCGCAACCAGGTGCGTGCAGTCTGGCCCTGATCGGAGCGTTTGCTTTCCCACTCGAGTGCGTCGCTGCCGCCTGTGCTAGCCATCAATTCCCAACGCCGCTTATTGAGTTCGGCCCCGTAATACTTGAGCATGGATGACATGGCCGGGTGCGCCAGGCTGGCCTTGGCCATGTCGCCGACACGCTGCAAGGTGAGTCGAAACGCTGCTTCGTCGAGCTCGAATTCTGCAATTTGCGAACGCAAGTGAAACTCAGATAGACGACCCAGCGCATCTAAGCCAACAGTCGATTTTGCGGTTTCAGACAGCGACGGTGTGCTCGATACCTCTCCTATTGCACCGATGATGTCGCGCTCGTGCATCAACAGGTATTTAGCGACATCCCAGCCGGCGTCCAGAGTGCCGACCAGATTACGTTTTTCGACCCGGACATTGTCGAAGAAGGTCTCGCAAAACGGCGACTTACCGGAGATCAAGCGGATCGGTCTGGTGCTGGCGCCGGGTGTTGCCATATCGAACAGCACAAAGCTGATGCCGGTGTGTTTCTTGGCAGTATCGGTGCGCACCAAGCAGAAAATCCAGTCACATTCATCGGCATATGAGGTCCAAATCTTCTGGCCATTGACAATGAAGTGGTCGCCCATGTCGTCAGCGCGGGTAGCAAGCGAGGCCAGATCCGACCCGGCATTGGGCTCGGAGTAGCCCTGGCACCAACGAATTTCTCCTCGGGCTATTTTTGGAAGATGTTCGAGTTTTTGTTCATGGGTACCAAACTTGAGAAGTGCCGGGCCCAGCATCCAAATACCGAAACTCACCACAGGTGGGCGACAGCCGAGGGACGCCATCTCCTGCGCCAGGACTTTGGCCTCTGCACCCGTAAGACCGCCACCTCCGTATTCTTTCGGCCAAGTCGGCACCGTCCAGCCGCGCTCGGCCATCCGCTCAAGCCACAACTTTTGCGCGTCCGAGGCAAACTTCCATTTACGCCCACCCCAACAGGTGTCGTCGTCGCTTGTCATCGCTTTACGCATTTGCGTAGGACAATTGGCCTCCAACCAGGCACGGGTGTTGTTGCGGAATTCAGAGATTTCTATCGTTTGGTTCATCGCTCACGTTCTCTAAGAATAGATATGCCAAGCCGTTGGCGCTGTCGCAGCAAAAGGTGTCTATACAAGTTGGACTAGCCGCGTTCACGTAACTCGCGGCGCAAGACCTTGCCCACCGGGCTCTTGGGTAGTTCGTCCAAAAACTCTACTTCGCGCGGAACTTTGTAAGCGGTGAGGTTTTCGCGGCAATGCGCTATGACCATCTCTTGGGTCAGTGCAGGCGATTTTTTGACCACAAAGAGTTTGATTTTCTCCCCTGTGCCATCGCTCTTATTGCCCACCGCAGCGACCTCGAGCACGCCAGGGTGCGACATGACCACTTCTTCCACTTCGTTGGGATAAACGTTGAAGCCGGAGACGAGGATCATGTCCTTGATCCGGTCCACGATTTTCATGTAGCCATCGATCTCCATGACGGCGATATCGCCGGTGCGCAAAAAGCCATCAGCCGTCATGACTGCAGCCGTTTCCTGGGGGCGCTGCCAGTAACCCTTCATAACCTGGGGACCACGCACGCAAAGTTCACCAGGTTGGCCGATCGGCAGTTCTACCCCCTCTTCATTGCGGATGGAAACCTCGGTGGACGGTAACGGAAACCCAATGCCACCGCGAAATTCATTGGTGTTGTAGGGATTGACACTGACGGTGGGGGAACATTCCGTCAGGCCAAATCCTTCCAGCAAAGGCTTACCCGTAACCTGCTGCCACTGCTCGGCCACGGTACGCTGCGTAGCGGCACCGCCGCCAACACCAAAAATCAGCTTGCTAAAGTCGAGCTTGGCAAAGTTGGGGTCGTTTAGTAAGCCGATAAAGAGTGTGTTGACCGCAGGCAAACTAGCGAATTTGTATTGTGACAACACCTTGACAAAAGCGGGGATATTGCGTGGGTCGGATACCAGCACGTTCGTGCCCCCCGCGTTGAGACCACTCAGACAAGTGCCTAGCGCGTAGATGTGGTAGAGCGGAATCGCCGTGATGCCTATCATGGCCTCGGTCTTGTCAATGATGGGGTCAAACCAAACTCTTCCCTGCTCTACGTTGGACAGCACGTTGCGGTGCGTCAACATGGCACCTTTGGAGACACCCGTAGTTCCGCCGGTGTATTGCAAAAAGGCCAAATCGTCAGCCTGGAAAGTCACAGGGTGAAATGCGGACTGCGAACCCATTGCCATTGCATCGCGTAAGTTCGTACTACCCGGCAGGCTATACGGGGGAACTGCTTTTTTAACATGGCGAATCAGAAAGTTGCCAACCACCCGCTTTGCCAACGGCATCATGTCGGTCAGCGCGGTGACCACCACGTGCTTGACTGATGTGGTCGCGATGACTTTAGCCAAAGTGTGGGCAAACATCTCGACGACAACCATCGCCTCGGCGCCTGAATCCTTGAGTTGGTGCTCTAATTCGCGGGGCGTGTACATGGGGTTGACATTGACCACCACGTAGCCTGCGCGGAGTAGCCCGAACAGACAGACTGGATACTGCAGCAAGTTGGGGATCATCAGTGCAACCCGCGCGCCCTTAGGAAGCTTTAAAACAGACTGGAAATAGGCCGCCACCTGCAGGCTCAACATGTCAAGTTGCGCGTACGTCAGCGCTACACCTGTCGAGCCGCTGATAAAAGCTTTGCGCTGCGGGTATTTCGCAAAAGCAGTGTTGACGTAATCCGAAATGGAGCCCAGTGCGCTGGTATCTATCTCTTTTGGGACGCCGGGTGGATAGCTGTTGAGCCAGATCTTATCCATTGCGAATACCCCATAATCTGTGGTTATGTGAACCGTGAACAAAACAAATTGACAAAGCTGCGGTTCGATCTAACTCCGCTGCTGTCGCAAGGACAACACCAAAAATACAATTGAAAGCACAAGAACGACGTAGGTCCCATATGCGCCCGGGGGAGCTGACTCGATCTGCAAGGGCTTCAAGTAGCCAGCCAACATGCGCAACAACTGCTCTAAGGCAACCAAAGCCAACGTTGCAGGTATCAAAAACCGATACCGAAGCACTACCACCCACTGCACGCAGGAAAAGATCAATTGGCTAGCACCCCATTGTGAAAATATCGCCACGATATTCGGACCTCCCGCTACATCAAGAGCAATGTGCGCGATGCTGCCAGCGCCCCCATCGGGTGCAAACAAGTGCACCAAGCTGCGCGCGGTACTGATCACAGTGGTAAGCACCAAGAACCACAAAGCCCAACGCGACCCTTCGTATTGCAGGCTGGTACGAGGGAGCAATTCGTCAAACGGCATACCGTGCCTCAACCTCCGGCTGCCAGAAGCGAATTCACCAGATCCACGTACTTGCGTTGGGCGTCTTCTTGCGACAAGCCTAAAAGCCCTGCCCAAGCTTTGTGCTTGAACATACCCATCATGTCTCCTGGACTTTCGGAGGGCGCATCGCCCTGAGTGCCTTGTTTATAAAGTGCATACAGCTTCAACATAGTTTCATCGTCGGGACGGCTTGACATGGATTTTGACCCTGCTAAGGCATCTAGGAATTGTTGATTCAGATCTGACATTGTTTACTCCAATTTCTGTTAAAAATACGCTGCAAATAAATATATTGGCACTAATCATGCCACAACATTTCTCATTCTGCGATCAGGGTAAACCCTCGACTGATGGCTTGCATCTGGTCCAAGATTGCCACAAAAGGTGAATCAATCATTTGACACTATAAATGTCATAACATATGATTAACTACCGAGAGCGGTGAGGAGACGGTGTGGTTGCGTTACTTCGAGGCGCATGCGCTTAGGCAGAAAAAATGGACAGGAGACGTCGAACATGCTAAAAAAATTGACCTGGGCTTTGATGCTCACTCTGGTTCTTGGAGCCGCAGGCTTCTTCGCCGTAGGCGGAACTTCTGGCGTCGCGCTGCTGATGGTGAAGTACGTCGTTCGCAAGAACTATGGCCCGCCGCAGACCATCGAGTGGCAGGCAGGCCCTACTGCAGTTGCCACCCACAATACTGGCGGGAATTTGGTTCGCAGACCACCCAACGTGATTTTGATTGTGGCTGACGACTTGGGCTTCAACGACATTACTCACAATGGAGGCGGCTTAGCAGGCGGCAAGGTGCCTACCCCAAATATCGACAGCATCGCTTCGCAAGGCGCTGACTTCATTAACGGCTACTCCGCCAACGCGACTTGTGCGCCATCACGTGCCTCCCTTATGACTGGGCGCTACGCAACACGCTTTGGATTTGAGTTCACGCCAACGCCCAAGCAGTTCATGAAATTGGTTGCGGGAATCCCCGATGCCCAGCAAACACATCCCGCCATTTACCACGCAGAGCGTGAAAATGAACTCATTGCCTATGAAAACATGGGCTTGCCGACCAAGGAAATTACCCTGGCCAAGTTGCTTCAAGGGGGTGGATACCATTCGGTGCACTTGGGCAAATGGCATTTGGGCGACAGCCCGCAATTCCGCCCCTACAACCGTGGATTTGACGAGTCGCTCTCGCTTCTCCATGGCGGATCCATGTACCTGCCGTCCAAAGATCCGAACGTAGTGAACTCGAGACAGGACTTTGACACCATTGACAAATTTATATGGGCTGCAGAACCATGGGGAATACGCTTCAATGACCGAGAACCGTTTCAGCCTCCCAAATACCTTACCGACTACCTCACCGATGAAGCGGTCAAGGTCGTGCAAACCAACAAAAATCGGCCCTTTTTTATGTACCTTGCCTATAACGCACCGCACACTCCTTTGCAGGCTACGCGAGAAGACTTCGATGCACTGAGCTTCATACCTGACCACGCCACACGGGTGTATGCCGCAATGATTCGCAACCTGGATCGCAACATCGGCCGCGTACTGCAGTCGCTAAAAGACCAGGGTGTCGATGACAACACACTGGTGATATTTAGCAGTGACAATGGTGGCGCAAATTACATTGGCGTTGACGGGATCAACGCGCCGTACCGCGGTTGGAAGGCTACTTTTTTTGAAGGCGGCATTCGTGTGCCATTCTTTATGCGTTGGCCTAGTGCAATCCCCAAAGGCATGAAGGTGAATTCTGCGGTCAATCACTTTGACATTTTTGCCACGGCAGCGGCAGCGGCAGGATTGGAAGTTCCCAAGGACCGCCCCATAGATGGCGTCAATCTGCTGCCCTTTGCCAAAGGTAAGTCTACTGGCAATGCGCATGAATCGCTATTCTGGCGCACGGACTCTTACCGCGTCATGCGCACCAATGAGTGGAAACTGCAAGTCACGGAAAGACCGAAAAAGGAGTGGCTCTATCACCTGTCGGTTGATCCGACCGAGCGCAATAACCTCGCCGAGAAGGAACCTGCACAACTGGCGTCAATGAAGGCACAGTTGGCAGCATGGGACAAGCAGCAGGTTAAGCCTCTTTGGCCTTCGCTTGGCGAAGGTGCTGTCGCCATCGACCGCACCCTCAAGTCACCCCCAGTGCCCAACGAAGATTACATCTACTACGCCAATTGATTATGCAAACATTGCCCATCTTATATGGCATGCCCGCTTCGCTTTACACCGCTAAGGTGCGCGCATACCTGCGCAAACAACGAATCTCATTTGAGGAGCGCGCAGTCGGTGACCCGCGCTTTCGAAGCGAGATACTCCCGCAAATCGGACGTTGGATTATCCCGGTAGTGCAACTCCCTGACGGCACCTTACTCCAGGATAGCACCGTGATCATCGACTATTTTGAGTCGAAAGGCATGGGGCATGGACCGCGCGCCTTGCCTGAAGATCCACTTCTGGCCGTGCTGGCCCATTTGTTTGAACTCTTTGGCGGCGAAGGACTACTGCGCTCGGCCATGCACTATCGCTGGAACTTCGATGCAGAAAACCTCGATTTTCTACGCGCCGATTTCGGGAACACCTTGGCACCAGGCGCGTCAACGGCTCAACAAAACGAAGTGTTTGAATCGGCCAGCAAGCGTATGCGAGCAGCAGCCTTGGCCGTTGGCGTCAATTCCAAAACGATTCCGACAGTAGAAGCCAGCACCATTGAATTCCTACAACGCTTTGACCGCCATCTAGAAAATACGCCTTACTTGCTGGGTAGCACACCGACCTATGCAGACTACGGTCTTATCGCGCCCTTTTTTGCGCTACTTGGTCGCGACCCACTGCCCTCATCGCTTATGAAAAAAATCTCCCCGCGTGTCTGGCGCTGGGTGGAGCGTATGAATGCACCTGACGCCGATGCTGGTGAATACCTAGGTAAAGCAAGGGATTGGCTCAACCCCATAGACAACGCGCAGACACTAGAAGCCATGCTGCAATTTGTAGCGGAAGACTACTTGTCCGAAATTGTTGGGCACTTTGAATTTGCGAACAGCTGGCTTGGCAAGCGGACCGACCTGGCCGCCGGTACCAATGGACACCCCAAGCCGGGCGAGTGGCCCATTGGCATAACGCAAGTTCAATGGCATGGCCAAAGCATGGATGTATTTGTCATGCCTTACCGAATTTTTATGCTGCAGCGCGTGCAAGATGCGGCTCAGCGACTGAATACAGAGCAGGACAGACAACTGCGCGATCTCTTTTCGCGCACCGGACTGTCGGATGTACTCAATCTGCATTGTCGTCGACGTGTTCTGCGCCAGGGGCATTTCGAAGTATGGGGCCCAGATACTGATTCAGCGCAGTAGCTCCTATCTTTTTCTCAATCTTTTTATTCCATCTGCAGCTAGGAACTTATGAACGTAGTCATCCGCCTACACGTCAACAAATTAGCCATTGCCAAAACCCGCATCGAGACTACGACTCAGATAGCACGCAGCGCTGAACAAAGCCGACTTCGTATTGAGCCTGTGGGTCTGACCGCAAATAACATCAGCCACGCAAACTAATCATGCAAAACCTACCCATTCTCTACGGTATGCCTGCCTCGCTTTATACCGCCAAGGTGCGCTCTTACTTTAAAAAGCAAGGTATCGCGTTTGAAGAGCGGCCCGCGGGCGATCCGCGCTTTATGACAGAAATACTGCCGCAAATCGGGCGTTGGATCATCCCCGTGGTCCAACTCCCCGATGGCACACTGCTACAAGACGGCGCTGTCATCATCGATCATTTTGAAGCTCAGGAGATGGGGCATGGCCCGCGCGCCTTGCCTAAAGATCCACTTCTGGCCGTGCTGGCCCATTTGTTTGAACTCTTTGGCGGCGAAGGACTACTGCGCTCGGCCATGCACTATCGCTGGAATTTCGATGCAGAAAACCTCGATTTTCTACGCGCTGATTTCGGGAGCACCTTGGCTCCAGGCGCGTCAACGGCTCAACAAAACGAAGTGTTTCAATTCGCCAGCAAGCGTATGCGAGCAGCGACCGTGGCCTTTGGCGTCAATGCCACCACCCTATCTGAAGTAGAAGCCAGCACCATTGAATTCCTGCAACGCTTTGACCGCCACCTAGCAAATACGCCTTACTTGCTGGGTAGCACACCGACCTACGCAGACTACGGTCTTATCGCGCCTTTGTTTGCGCACCTTGGGCGCGACCCACTGCCCTCATCGCTTATGAAAAAAATCTCCCCGCGTGTCTGGCGCTGGGTGGAGCGCATGAATGCACCCGACGCCGATGCTGGTGAATACCTAGGTAAAGCAAGGGATTGGCTCAACCCCATTGACAACGCGCAGACACTAGAAGCCATTCTGCAATTTATAGCAGAAGACTACCTGCCCGAGATTGTCGCGCACGTTGAATTTGCGAACAGCTGGCTTGGCAAGCGGCCCGACCTGGCCGCCGGTACCAATGGACACACCAAGCCGGGCGAGCGAGCCATTGGCATAACGCAAGTTCAATGGCGTGGCCACAGCATGGATGTATTGGTCATGCCTTACCGTTTGTTCTTGCTTCAGCGCGTGCAAGATGCGGCTCAGCGACTTAATGCGGAGCAGGACAGACAACTGCGCGATCTCTTTTCGCGCACCGGATTGTCCGATGTACTCAAGCTGAGGTGCCGTCGGCGGGTGCTGCGTCAAGGGCATTTCGAAGTGTGGGGTCCGGATGCTGATGCGTCGCCCTAGGCCTTTTCGATCAAGAGAAGCTTTCCATTGAACCAATACCAGGAACTTTATGAACATAGTCACACGCTTACTTGTCAATAAATTAGCAATATCAGAGACTCGAATTGAGGTCTCACCGCCCAAGGATCTCACCGTTGGTCAGTGCCGTATGCGGATTGAGCGCGTAGGTCTGACCGCCAATAACATCAGCTATGCTTTAACCGGCGACAAGATGCAGTACTGGCAATTCTTTCCTGCATCTGACCCTTGGGTTTGTGTTCCGGCATGGGGGTTTGCCACAGTATCTGAGTCACAGGCAGCGGGCCTGGCCGTTGGCGAGCGGATCTGGGGTTTCTGGCCCATGGCGTCAGAGGTGGTCGTTGAACCGGTCAAACTGTCAACTATCGGATTCACTGATGGTATCGCCCATCGGCGCAAGCTTGCGTACATTTACAACGAGTACCAACGGTGCGTAGCTGATCCGATGCATCAAGACGGTCAGGAAGATGCCGAGGCCATCCTTCGTCCGATGTTCAGCACCTCGTGGCTGGTAGAGGACTTCCTCTTCGATAACGGCTACTTTGGGGCCGATACGATGGTGATCTCCAGCGCATCAAGTAAAACGGCCTACGGCACTGCCTACCAACTTTACAAGCGCGGCGGGGTACAAGTCGTCGGTTTGACCGCTGCGCACAACAAGCCATTCGTAGAAGCTTTGGGCTGCTACCACCGTGTACTGCCTTACGAAGAAATCGAACAACTTGACGCCCAAGTACCTAGCGTGTACCTAGACTATGCCGGCTCATCGGAAATTCGCCGACGCGTACACCAGCAACTTAACAAGCTGCTCCATAGCAGCTTGATTGGTGGGTCGCACGCTGAGGCGATGGTTTCGTCCTCAGGGTTGCCGGGCCCCAAACCAGTGTTCTTGTTCATTCCAACGCAAGCTTTCAAGCGTGTGGGCGAATGGGGTATGAGTGGCCTGATGGAACGCATGGGTGTTGACTGGCGCACCTTTGTTAACCGGGCACTGGACCCGATTGACCCTTGGCTGATCGTTCAACACCATGAAGGAGCTGACGCTGTGCAGGCTGCCTATCAACTTGTGCTTTCTGGCACAGCTGACGCCCGCAGCGGGCACATGCTGCTTCTCTGAGCCCTGGCTTTCAACTCAACGCAAAAAGACTATGAAGATTTCAACCCTCTTGCAATTGACAGTGACAGCTTCTGTCGTATTTTTCACCCCCTTGCATTCCTTAGCCCAAAGCAAAGGCACCGCGCTCGATATCATGATTGAAGAGCGTTTCAAGGTGGCCAATAAGAAAGGCGACGGTAAGCTCACTCTTGAAGAAGCAAAGGCAGGCATGCCAAAGGTGGCAGCCAACTTTGATCGCATTGATACACAAAAACGTGGCTACATCACGGTAGAACAGATCAAGGCAATGGCGGCGTCACAATGAGGCAATTGCAAGATCGCACCGCCGTAATTACTGGTGCAGCATCAGGGTTTGGGCTGGAACTGGCTCGGCTGGCTGCACGAGCCGGAATGTCCGTTGTGCTTTCGGACATAGAGGCAGAACCTTTGGCTCGTGCCGAAGCCGAAATTCAAACTATCGGTGCAACTACGCTCGCTATGCGCATAGACGTTTCGCGTGCCGAGGAGGTACAGGCCCTTGCAGAGGCTACTTTCTCTCGGTTCGGGGTGCCAGAACTGCTCATAAACAACGCCGGTGTTGCAGCTGGCGGTTTGGCCTGGGAGAACACACCAAACGAGTGGCACCAGGTCATGGGGGTCAACCTACACGGCGTGGTCAATGGCGTGCGCTCCTTTGTTCCCCATATGCTGGAAGCGGCTAAGCAGTCCGATGATTTTGAAGCGCACATTGTCAACGTAGCGTCTATGGCAGGGCTACAGTGCGCGCCACTCATGTCTCTCTACAACGCCTCCAAGTTTGCAGTATTGGGATTCACTGAGACGCTCTATCACGACCTGGCATTGCTGACCGACCGTGTGAACGTTTCGGTAGTCTGCCCGGGCATGGTGCCAACGGGCATCTCGCGTAGCGAACGCCATGCCCCCATCACCGCTTTGGCCCCCACGGCCTCGCAACAGCTCGCCCGTATGATGACTGATCAAGGCATGGCACTTTCGCGTGTATCGGCGGCGGATGTGGCGCAACAGACAATGGCAGCGGTGATGGAAAGCCGCTTCTATGTTTTTACGCACCCACAGGACATGCACAATGTCAGTGTTCGGGCAGCTGACCAGTTAGCAGGCCGCAACCCTACCGATCCTTTTGAAAAAATGTCCGGCGCGACGGCCTATTTAAAGAAGTCTTTGAATGCTGGCTGAAATCCCGCTACTTCTATCAAAGCGAGGTATGCCTTTTCCGCGACGCAAACAAGGCAATCGAAATCAACCCTAGCGGGACGAAGAGACCCAAATCGAGAACCAAT
>Ga0209499_1002393_pt1 | contig 12040 bp, 7 predicted proteins | sample C_130208_EF_Meta_FD_187306 | JGI IMG/M metagenome (GOLD analysis project Ga0209499, IMG submission 187306) | Freshwater microbial communities from Lake Croche, Canada to study carbon cycling - C_130208_EF_MetaG (SPAdes) (version 2) | ecosystem: Environmental > Aquatic > Freshwater > Lake | place...
AAATCGAGTAACCTCAACTTAACTTGATGCCCAAAGGGATGCTTGTCCGCTTGGTCTTTTACATAACTTATGACTGTAGCCACTTTTCCGTTAGGGCTTATGTGAGCAAACCATGTAGAATAATCGTCAAAAGTCATTTGTTCCGGATTAGATCCATCGGCCGCCATTCTCCAAATTTGCATTTTACCCGTTCTAAACGAGTTCATGTAAATGTGTTTTCCATCGGGGGAATATTCAGGACCATCATCTAATCCCTGGGCTTCCGTTAATCGAATTTCTGGACCACCCTTGGAATCCATGGCATAAATATCAAAGTTGTCATTTCTAGAGGCACAGTAGACAAATCTAGAACCATCGGGTGATACACCGTGCCAATAGGAAGGCGTTTTTTCAGTCAAAAGCATCGGTTCGCCTCCTTCACTAGATACTTTGTACACATAGGATCCCCCTTTGACATCAGGTTTTCCACTGGAAATAAATAAAGTCTTTCCGTCAAAAGAATAGCCGTGGTCATTATTGGCTTTTTGAATAGTGCCTGTATTTAGCACGCCTAATTTTTCTCCAGTGGGACTGATTTTTTCTAATTTACCAAGGCTATTGATTAATAGAAATTTCCCATCTCTAGACCAATTAGGTGCCTCGAAATGTCTGTGTTCTTTTAGAATTAATTCTGATTTTCCCGTTTTTGTTGAGTAAACGTATAAGGCGCTGATGACTTTTTTTCCTGCTGGAATTTGGGCCATGATGTTTTGTGCAATTAAAAACATCAACAATAATGAAGCTATTTTTTTCATAGGTTTTAGATTTAATGAATGTCTGAGCTAAGCTATAACCGTCTCATATTTTAGGTAAGGCAATGTAGCAAAAAAAAGCAGGACATAAGTCCTGCTTTTTTTAATTTTTCAAAAACCTATGTGATTAATAACCAGGGTTTTGAGTCAATGTAGGTTTTCCGTCTAATTGAGAGTTTAAGATCTCATCATTTGGTAATGGGAAAAAATCATTTTTTCCGGAAGTATAAGTTCTACCCACTAGGTAACCTCTCTTATTATAAGTTCTGCCAGATAAGTCAGTTCCATTAATAGATTCCTCTTTTAGATATTTGTTGATGTATGGTGCTGCAATTCCCCAACGAACTAAGTCGAAGAAACGGTGACCTTCCATCGCAAACTCTAAACGGTTTTCCATGCGGATTGCATTTAAAGAAAAGCTTTTTCCTTTAGCAGCAAATGTACCAACTGGATATGGATTTACTACGTAATTAACTGATGCGTCTTGTACAGAACCAGATTTAGCTCTAGCACGAATCATGTTTACATAGGCTTCAGCTCCTGCTAAGTTTCCTAATTCAGCTTCACATTCTGCTAGCCATAAGATAACTGAAGATACTTTTAACAAACGGTAGTTATTATTAACCGCACGTTTGTTCGTCGAGTGAGTAGAAGAACCCTCATCAGCTACATAATACATCCATTTTTTACCAATGTATGGTCCTGAATAGTTTTGGTTACGAATCCAAGAATAACCTGGCATTGGACCCCAATCTAAGAAGTTTACACCACGACGACCCACTGTCCAATCTAAACGAGGATCTACTGGAATAGTTTTGTCCAAATTAAATGCTTGGTCTGATTTTAAACCTTGGTCATTTGGTAAGTCGATTGCATTATAAGTATCAGCAGTACCATCTTCTTTATCCCCAATCATTGGCAATCCGTCAGTAGTAGTTTTGAAAGCATTTACCAAGTTTTGAGATGGTAAATAGAATCCGCAACATCCACGACCTGGAGAGTTAGCAGAATAAGGCCAGTTTAAGTTATCACCTGCATTACCATTGTTACCTGTAGATCCATCATTAATAGAGAATTCAACTTCGAAAATTGATTCAGCATTATTGTTGGTGATGTTACGGTAGTTGTCATGGAAATTAGGCATTAACTTCTTGCCTGAGTTCTTGTATACATCTTCTAAAAGAGTTTTTGCAGCTGCATATTTCTTTTGGAACATATATGCTTTCGCTAAATAAGTCATCGCTGCCCATTTTGTAGCACGTCCTTTCTGTGATTGCGTCGCTGGTAAAACGGCTGCTGCATCTGAGAAATCTTTCTCGATGTTCGCCCAGATATCAGCCGTGTTAGGGATCTTAGTTGAGTTAGGATCGTCACGCTTGTACACAGTTTCAGAAATATAAGGAACTTTATTCCACATTTTCTTAGCTTCAAAGTGGTAGTGTCCACGTAAGAACTTAGCTTCAGCTACAACTTGTGCTTTTTCAGCATCCGTCATATCTTTCACGTCAGCGCTTTGAGCTAATAAAATGGCTTCATTGGCACGAGCAACTCCATCATAAGAATGTTGCCACTTACCTAAAAAGTACGTGTTATCTGATAACCAAACGAATTGCTCGATGTACTCTTGCTCTGGTTGGTCACCAATATCTGTTCCTTTTACAGCATCACCTGATGTGATACCACCGAATACGTAATTTGAGATGGTTGACTGACGTCCTGTGTTACCAGCACCTACACCATCCATTAATGAATATGCACCAATCAATAGGGCATTCACTCCATTTTTGTTACTTAATGAAGCTAAGTTTGCCGCACCTTGAGGGGCGATTTCAAAGAAACTGTCTGAACATGAAAAGTTCAAGCCGACAGTTGCTAATAATGAGAATATGATTAATTTTTTCATTTTTTTATCTGATTTATTTTCAAATTTAGCCTAATTAAAATCCTACTTTTAAACCTATATTATATGATTTAGCTACAGGGAATGCTCCTTCGTCAATACCCATGTGGATATCTTGATTGTCGTTTCCTGAAGTTCTCAAGTTAATATCTGGATCTAAACCTTTGTATTTAGTAAAGGTGAACAAGTTTTGTCCTTGAACATAAACTTGTAAAGCGCTCAATTTCAATTTTTTAACGATCGAATTTGGTACTGTATAGGTTAATTGAATGTTCTTAACTCTAAAATAAGAACCGTCCTCCACGAAATAGGAAGAAATTTGCTGACTAACCCCGTCTTGAGAGTTCAAGCGTGGTAACATAGCCACATCTCCTTGCTTTTTCCAAGAATTATACAACATATCTGTTGAACGATTTCCTTGGAATGTGTTGAAGTCTGTCCAATATTTCAAGTAATTGAAGATTGAATTTCCTTGAATTCCTTGACCAAATATGGTTAAATCCCAATTCTTATAACCAAAATTCAAGTTTAAGCCATAACTAAAATCTGGATGCGGATTACCGATAATGGTTTTATCAGCCGCAGTAATTACTCCGTCGCCATTGACATCACGGAATTTAAATACACCCGCACGAGTATATGTTCCAAACTTAGGTGCTGAAGCTGCCTCCGCGTCGTCTTTAATCACACCGTCAACGATGTATCCGTAGAAACTTGCAATAGGTAAACCAGCCTTCGTTACTGAAATCGAAGGTAGACGAGTTGAGAATCCAAAAATGGTTGCATTTGGATCATTGTTCAATTTAACGACATTGTTCTTGTACATCGAGTACATAGCACCTATGCTATAACGTAAATCACCAATTTGGTCACGGTACGTTAAGTTTAAGTCAAATCCAGTGTTATTGATTTCACCAATGTTAACATAGGGAATAGTAGCTGTTCCTGCAGTTTTAGGGATAGGTACCTGAGTTAACATGTCATTAGTTGTACGAGAATAAATATCCAAGGCAACATCTAATTTGTTATTCCATAAAGAAGCATCCAAACCTACGTTAGTAGAGGTGTTTGTTTCCCAACGACCTGTTGAATTACCGAACTGAGCAATATCAAAACCAGTCGCAATGGAGTTACCAGAACCACTAATATCGTATGCGTTATTATCTGGATTAGGTGTAAACAATGTGTATGCATTGTAAACGTTAGGAATCAATTGGTTACCTGTTTTACCCCATCCACCACGAACTTTCAAATCGTTGATAAATGTCAAATCTTTCATGAAAGATAATTCAGACAAACGAATACCTACTGAGAATGCAGGGAAAACTCCATAACGATATGCCGGAGCAAAACGAGAAGAACCATCACGACGGATTGTAAAGTCAGCCAATATTAAATCCTTATATGAGTAGTTCACTTTTCCGAATTGTGAGAACAATGCAGTAATTGTTGCACCACCACCCGCATTGGATAGACCCGCTGCAGACCCGTTATTTAAGTAACGGTAAGCAGGATCATCAAAAGCGAAGTTAGAACGAGCCGCATTAAAACCAAATGAATAAGTGGAAACAGCTTCAGTACCTGCTAATACGTTGATCGTGTGATCTCCGATTACTTTGTTGTAATTCAAGGTATTGTACCAAGTTACTGCACGGTCATACGAGTTTGAAACAGTCAATGAGTTTGATGAACGTGGTTCGGCTGCCTCAATATCACGGTTTAAATAAGCCGCTTGGTTTAAGTTATTGTATTCAAAACCTAAACTAGTTCTTGCTTTCAATCCTTTGATGATTTGATATTCAAGGAAAACATTTCCGAAGATGTGAGTTCCTTTAACAGGATTGTCTTTTTCTCTCCACTGGCGTGCTAATGGGTTAGGAGCGTTACCTAAGTTAGAACCACGTGATCCAGCAAAACCATTAAGATCTGAAGTATTTGTTCCTCCTAATGCTACTGGTCCACCGGTGATGTCATATACAGGGATAATAGGTTGAATACGAATCGCGAACATAATTGGATTGGATTCACTGTTATTTCCAGATGGTACACCTTGTCTTTCGTCATACGTTACGGTTACGTTTTCTCCAAAAGTAAGATTTCCTTTAGTGAATTCCGTATTCGCACGAACTGAGAATCTTTGGTAACCGGTGTACTTCAATATACCATCTTGCGAGAAGTAGTTGGCTGAAATGGCAAATTTACCTCCTTTAGAACCACCTGTGGCACCTAATTGATAATTCTGAATCTTTGCAGGTCCAAAAACCACATGTTGCCAATCTGTACCTTGCTTGTTAGCTTGGGTAATATTAAATGCAGTTACTCCTAACTTAGGATCAGCAATATCATTTGTATACGTATAGTTTGAAGGAAGTGTTCCATAAACGTTAGGATAAATATAATCCGCAATGGTTTGAGAACCATCTGCTCCAAAACGATATTGAGCGGAAGGAGAAGTTCCTGCAGGCTTCCCAGCACCAATTTCTGATTCATAATAGAATTGACCTAATTCTTTTGTATTTAAAAGATTTAATGTCTTGCCTACGTCTTGCATACCTGTGTACATGTCAAAAGTGATTTTTGGCTCACCTTCTCCACCACGCTTCGTTGTGATGATGACAACACCATTCGCTGCACGAGCACCATAGATAGAAGCTGCAGAAGCATCTTTCAATACCTGCATAGACTCGATGTCATTTGGGTTGATTTGGTTCAAAGTTCCTTGAGTAGGTACTCCGTCAATGACGTACAATGGGCTATTGTTGTTAATAGAACCAAAACCACGTACACGAACCATCGTTCCACCACCCGGTGAGTTGTCATTACCTACCGTCACACCCGCAGCGCGACCTTGTAACATTTGAGTGACAGAAGCAGAAGGTACCGCGTTAAGTTCTTTCGCACTTACCACCGTTACAGCACCTGTAATGTCTTTTTTACGTTGAGATGCATAACCTGTCACGATTACCTCGTTCAATTGGCTTACATCATCAGCTAGCGTAATCGCTAAAGTGGATTTACCACCTACGGCAACTGTTTGGCTTACATACCCAACAGATGTGAATGTTAGTTCTGCATTAGAACTTTTTACATTAATGGAGAATGATCCATTGCCATCAGAAGTTGTACCTACCGTACTTCCTTTGACAACAATAGAAACCCCCGGAATGCCCTGACCACCTGAGTCCTGAACTTTTCCCGCTACTTTTCGGTCCTGACCAAATGAAACCCATGATAGGGTTAACATTAATGCCATCATGAAGACCACTCTGCTTACGTAGAATTTTGTTTTCATATAATATAAAATGAATTAAAAGGTTAAATCTCCTTTGAATAACACATTGGAGAAAATTGAGCAATAAAATTAATGTATTTTTATAATAAAATAGATTTTTTTAAAAATATTTTTCTGATTTTTTATGAACTTTTGATGATTTATTTTTTTAAAATTGTTGACAATACAATGTAGTTAAAACACCTAATAGTTTATTCAAGGTCTTTGATTACCTTTGTCTTTTTAAAATTAACAGATAAATTTTTATGTTAAATCTTGTTTTATTTGGTCCTCCAGGTGCCGGTAAAGGAACTCAATCAGCTAAAATCATTGAAAAATATGGTTTGATTCATTTGTCAACAGGCGACCTGTTACGCGCTGAGATACAAGCCAATACCCCTTTAGGTTTAGAAGCTAAGAAATTAATGGACCAAGGTATTTTAGTTCCTGATTCGGTGGTGATTGGAATGATTGAAAATAAATTGAACGAGAATAAGTCGGCCAATGGCTTTATTTTCGATGGTTTTCCTCGGACCGTTGCCCAAGCAAATGCACTAGATGTGCTACTAAGTGGCCATCATTTGTCCATTACTCAGATGATTGCATTGCAAGTAGGAGACGAGGAATTAACCCAGCGTTTATTATCCCGTGGAAAATCCTCAGGACGCCCGGACGATCAAAATGAAGAGTTAATTCGTAAGCGTGTACAGGAATACAATGAAAAAACGGCTCCAGTGGCATCGCATTATGCAGACCAAGGAAAGTTTAAGGGGATTAGCGGAGTGGGGGAAATCGAGGAGATTTTTGAACAGATTGTTGCCATTATCGAGAGTCATAATCAAATATAATTTTTTTAGACGCGAGGCATCGTGTCTCTACCGTTTTTAGACACGATGTTTCGTGTTGTACATTAGGGGTTTTTAGACGTGATTATCACGTTGTTACTGTTTTTTTTAGATGCGAAGTGTCGCGTCTCTACAAAAAATCAATCGAATTTTATGACTTCAAATTTCATCGATTACGTCAAAATTAATCTTCGCTCAGGACATGGCGGAAGTGGTTCTTCTCATTTTAGAAGAGAAAAACACGTTCCCAAAGGTGGCCCAGACGGGGGAGATGGTGGTCGTGGCGGTCATATATATTTGGTGGGCACAACCCAACAATGGACTTTGCTCCATTTAAAATATCAAAAACACATTATTGCCGATAATGGAAATGGGGGCGAGGGTGCCCGTAGATCAGGATCAGAAGGGGATGATGTCTATATCCAAGTGCCTTTAGGAACCATCGTAAAGGATGGAGAGACGGAAGAATTTTTGGCAGAAGTGACTGATGATGGTCAAAAAGTGCTTTTGTTACCAGGCGGCCGAGGTGGATTAGGTAATTTTCATTTCAAATCTTCCACCAATCAGTCGCCTCGTCATGCACAACCCGGTGAGCCGGGCCAAGAACGTTGGGTTATCATGGAATTGAAAGTATTAGCTGATGTAGGTCTTGTCGGTTTTCCAAATGCAGGTAAATCAACTTTATTGTCCGTTATTTCAGAGGCCAAACCTGAAATCGGTGATTATCCATTTACTACTTTAGTACCTAATTTAGGAGTGGTCGCTTACCGGGATTATAAATCGTTTGTGGTCGCCGATATTCCCGGTATAATTGAAGGGGCTGCAGAGGGAAAAGGTTTAGGGGTTCGATTTTTAAGGCATATAGAACGAAATTCTATTCTATGTTTTTTAATTCCATCAGATGCTACAAATTGGGGTGATGAATACAAAATACTGGTGGGGGAATTAGAGAAATACAACCCTGAAATGTTAACTAAGCGTAGGGTTTTAGTCGTTTCAAAAATGGATCTCTCCATTCCGGAAATGAAAGAGGAGATGAAAGAAAGCTTACCTGCAGATCTTCCACTTGTTTTTATCTCATCAATAACCCAAGAAGGCATTCAGGAATTAAAGGATATTTTATGGGCAACCTTACTCGAAGAAAATAAAAATCTGCAAAGGCCCGAACTCCTTGAACCAGAACCTGAAACAGAAGCGTGAAGTAATGGATTACCCAAACAAGTTTAATCCTTCCAAACAAACCTCAAAAAATCTATTTTAACATTTGGTTGGCAGATTATTCGAAAAATTTCTCTTAGAATTGAGACGCATTGTCATGGGAAATAATCGATCTCTTGATATTCTTGCGAGCATTTAATAAGGGATATTTATTTCACTTGCTTGGCCATAAAGGCAATACCCTCATTAAAACTGCTGGGTGAATAACCCAAGACTTCTCTAGCCTTATCTAAGACAAATCCAGTGCGCGCAGGCCTTTTGGCAAGTTGTGAGAAAGTAGATGAATCTGCTTTTTTGATTAATTCTTTAGGTAAATTATAAAATTCAGCTGTTTTAATAGCCATCTCATAAGGTGTTAAAAAATCGCTCCCAGAGATGTTGAAAATTCCTTGGACGTGATTTTTGGTAATGAGCCAACAACCCATCGCTAAATCTTCCGCAAGTGTGGGAGTCCTGAATTGGTCTGTCACCACATTAATTGTTTTTCCTTCTTCGAGTGATTTCTTGACCCACAAAATAATATTGGTTCGACTCATGTCTTCCACAATTCCAAAAACCAAAATGGTTCTTGCAATTCCCCATTTTATCGTTGATGCTTGAAGTAATTGCTCGGCCCTCAATTTACTTTCTCCATAAATGGAAATAGGGTTAGGCTTGGCATTTTCATCATAAGGTCCTGAAAGTCCATCAAAAATAAAGTCAGTGGATACATGACAGAAAAAGGTGTTATTTGGCTTACATGCATTGATTAAATAGGAAACGGCCGTGACATTTAAAAGCTCACATCCCTCAGGATCAACCTCGCAGGTATCCACATTCGTCATAGCCGCCGTATGAATTACCGCATCAGGCTGATGGGTTTTAAATACCTCCAAAACTTCTGTTTCATTGGTAATATCAAGGGAAACATAGGTGTATTTTAAATTTCCGGTTAGGCGATTTGGGCCTTTAGCCGTGGCGATTAATTTAATTGCCGGAAACTGGCTCAGCAAGTGAACTAGTTTTTGACCTAAAAGGCCATTGGATCCCGTAATTAAAATCGTTTGTTCCATACTATATTATAAATCAATTTGACGTCTAATTTCTTTTAATAAATCACTGGCTCCTGCGGCAATTAATTGATCCGCTAATTGTTGGCCTAATGCAATCGGATTTTTTCCTACTAAGGAAAATTCGATTTTTTGTTGGCCATCTAGGCTTAAAACTCCACCGGTCAAATTTACAATATCTTTTTCAATTTGAGCATGTCCATATACCGGCACACTGCAACCTCCGTCCAATTTTGATAAAAGTTCCCGCTCCGCTAAAATGCATATTTCGGTCGCTTCATGATTGCAAGCAAATCGAATAATACGTTGCAAATCATGGGGCAATGTCTGCGCACATTGAATCGCAACCGACCCTTGTCCTACTGCAGGGATAAATTGATTTAATGGTAAATGCTCTGAGATATAGGCCGACATATCCATTCGGTACACCCCTGCGTAAGCTAGGATCATGGCATCGCAATCGCCATTTTTCAATTTCTCTAACCGTGTTTGTAGATTACCACGCATTTCCACCGGCTTTAGCGTAGGAAAATAATGGCCTAAAAATGCCCTTCGCCGAGTGGAAGATGTACCTATATGATACGCTTTTTGGGTATTTAATGTGAAATTTGGATTTAAACTAAGCAGCACGTCGTGCGATTTTTCTCTTTCCGTAAAGGCAATTAATTTTAAATCTTCGGGAAGGGTTGACGGAAGATCTTTAGCAGAATGCTGGGCAATGTCAATGTCACCATTTCGCAACATCTGTTCTAATTCTTCTGTGAATACGCCTTTTGATCCAATTTTCGAGAGCGATCGATCTAAAATTTGATCACCTTTGGTCGATATCGCAATTAATTCATAGTCGAGCCCCACTTTTTTCAAATATGAGCCAATATAATTTGCTTGCCAAATAGCAAGAGCTGAATTTCGGGTGCCTATTTTAATTTTTCGCATGGAAAATTCTGATTAATTGAAGCGAAAGATCTAGGTGTTGCATTTTAGCGCGTGCATTTCTTTCTAAATGATAATGTACTTCGGACACTTTTTCGCTCATTTTTCCAATGGCATCGCCCGTCAATGTTTTTGAAAAATTCTCAATGAATACGCGTTCCTTTTCAAGCGATTTAATTAGTTGAGAGGTACCTGATATTTGGTATAAACACTGTCTGAAGATATGCAAAGTGTGTTCCAAAACACTTTTTTGATCCTCCTTGCTGAAGGAGTCAAACTGGTCGGCCAACAAAGAAAGTTTGATTAGATTTTTTGAATATACCGCCCGCATCCATTCTGCAAACCAGGTCGACGCACTCAAATTTTCATTGACCGCCTTTTCCAGTGCCCATGAAATATTCCCTTCACTTGTGATGGCTAATTGCAATGCTTTATCTGAGTCAATCCCTGTTTTTTTGGATAAAAAGGGAGCTAAATGTTCTTCGTCAACTGTCCCTACGTTCATTCGTTGGGTCCTCGAAATAATGGTAGTGAGCAACTTTTGAGGATCCGAACAAATTAAAATAAATAATGTTGATGAAGGTGGTTCTTCAAGTGTTTTCAACAAAGCGTTTCCCGAGGATAAATTCAATGTTTCGGCATTCCAAATAAAAACAATTTTGAAGGGAGCCTCAAAAGGCTTTAGGCTTATTTTTTGAATTAATTTTCTGGTTTCTTCTACGGGTATATTTCCTTGTCTATTGCCTTCCGCGCCTAAATAAATTAACCAATCAGCCAGGGTACGGTAGGGTGATTCCAACATAAATTTTCTCCACTCAGGTAAAAATGCGTCAGACTCTGCTTCTTTGACCTTTTTTGTCGTGATTGAGGGGAAGACATAAACGATGTCTGGATGTATTCCTTTATGGACTTTTTGGCAACTAGGACAAGTTCCACACGCATCATCACCATCCCTTTGGGTACAGAACAAATACGAGATAAAAGCCAATGCCATCGCTGTTTGTGCTCCACCTGTAGGTCCTTGAAACAATTGGGCATGCGCGATGTGTTGATTTTGTACCGCATTACTCAATTGCTTTTTAACCACATGTAAACCTGGGATGTCCTGAAATCGCATGGAAGATTATTAGAATTACTAATTTCGGAAAGATGCTTCCTCTTTCCAAATTTGTTCAATGAGTTTGGCCGAATTTTCTGCTATTTCTTGATTTTTTGCTTTTGCCCATTTTTTTGCATTGGCTAATGCTTGATCAAATTCATATTTTTTGACATTGGGATACTCGCCCCAAGTTAATGATGGGATGAATTTGGGCAAAAATTGGATGCCACTTATGTTACAGTGGTTGCCCACTAGGGTGCCTGTATTAAATCTAGTACCTATTCCAGTCGTCACAAAATCTCCCATGATTACCCCTAATGATTTAGTTTTTGTCTTTCGAGGTTTGGCCGTGGGATAGTCAAATAGGTCAACGAAATTTAAATCATTTCTCACGTTCGAACTACAAGTCATCGCACCCCAATTACAAAATGAACCTATAATCGACGATCCCGCATAGCCATCATGCGCTTTATTTGAAAAGGGATAAAAAATTGAATTACTTATTTCACCCCCCACTTTACAATGAGGCCCCACAGTTGTAAACGGTCTTATTTTGGCTCCTATGTTGGTGCACGAATAATCTAAAATCGCCGCAGGCCCTTGAATTAAAGTGCCAATTTGAATATTAACGTGTTTACCAATATAAATCGGACCTTGGCTTGCATCCAAAATACTGCCTTTTAAATCTGCGGTAGCGTCAATAAAGCAATTTTCAGGATGAATGAGGATATTGCCTTTTTCTTTTATGTGATCCTGATCAAATCCATTCGGTTTTATTTCCGTTGTCAATAATGCGGCATTTAAATGCAAAAGATCCTCGAATTTTGAAAAAAAAACCGCTTGTATTTGGGAATGCATGGTATTCCAGTTGGCCGTCGGCATCTCCCAACCCCTATAGGCAATGAGCTGCCCTTGGAAGGTTAAGCTCGTTTTC
>Ga0209499_1002397_pt1 | contig 12020 bp, 9 predicted proteins | sample C_130208_EF_Meta_FD_187306 | JGI IMG/M metagenome (GOLD analysis project Ga0209499, IMG submission 187306) | Freshwater microbial communities from Lake Croche, Canada to study carbon cycling - C_130208_EF_MetaG (SPAdes) (version 2) | ecosystem: Environmental > Aquatic > Freshwater > Lake | place...
AAATCACAAACCATGGTTTGAAAATTCAATAAACTTTCTAAACGGCCTTGTGCAATTTCTGCTTGGTAGGGTGTATACTGCGTATACCAACCTGGATTTTCAAAAATATTTCTAAGAATCACGCTAGGCGTAATAGTTCCATAATAACCTTGTCCAATAAAATTGGTAGCCACAATATTTTTCTCTCCAATTTTTTTTAAAGACTGTAACATTTCAAATTCAGAAAGTCCTTCAGGAATTTGCATTGGCTTTTTAGAACGAATAGCACTAGGAATTGTTTTTTCAATTAATTCATCCACCGATTTTATGCCAATGGAGGCTAACATTTTTTCTGAGTCTTCGGCGCTGGGGCCAATATGTCTTTTGATAAATTCTGCTCCGTTTGAATTGAGTTGCAACATAAATAGGGTGGTTTAAAATGGATACAAAGATACAAAAAACCTGCCCCTTATAAAAGCTGTTTTTTAGTTGTTGGGGAAAGCTTGTGGATGAGGCTTAAAAAGTTTATATTTGACTCCTATTATGAGCCTATCTATTGAACAATTATACGAAGTGCCCGCTCCTGAAACACTTAAGAAATTTCAAAATTTTTTAAAAAGAGTAGATAAACGCAAAATACTCAAACAATTGCCGGACTTACATGAAGCTGCCTTTGAAAAAGTAAACTGCTTAGATTGTGCGCGTTGCTGTAAGAATTATTCTCCAAGGTTTAAAATGCCAGATATTAAAAGAATTAGTAAATATTTAAGAATTAAAGAAACAGTTTTTATTGATACTTATTTGTCCATGGATCAGGATGGTGATTATGTTGCTAACACTAAACCTTGTCCTTTTTTAGGTGCAGACAATGCTTGTAGTATTTATGAACACCGCCCAAGCGATTGTCAAAGATTTCCTTACACAGATGAAGATGTATTTTTTAAACGTGCTGCTATTACCATGAAGAATGCTGAATTTTGTCCCATTGTACATGATGTCATGCATGGACTTTTAACGGCGCCTTAGTTTTTTAAAAACTAATATTCCATTTTTCTTAAAGTAGGCGCCTTGAACCAAGTAGTTACTACCACAAGTATAGTCATGGTTCCACCAAATATAACAGAGGGAATAACGCCTAATAATTTAGCAGCCACGCCACTTTCAAATTGACCAAACTCATTACTACTATTAATGAACATGGAGTTCACGCTCATTACTCTACCACGCATATGATCGGGTGTTTTCAGTTGAACAATGGTACCTCTTACAATCATGCTGAAACCATCTAAAATGCCACTTACTAATAAAGCTGCAAATGATAACCAGAACAATTTAGATAAAGCAAATACAATAATACATAGGCCAAAACCGCCTACAGCTATCAATAATTTTTTCCCTTGGCCTTTTGTGGCAGGGAATAATGTTATAACGAATATAATTAAAATGGCACCAATATCAGATGCGGCATTCAACCAACCAAATCCTATAGGACCTACTTTTAAAATATCTACTGCATAAACTGGAATCATCGCTACAGCACCTCCAAATAAAACAGCAAATAAATCTAAGGATAATGCACCTAAAAGTTCTTTGGTATTAAATACAAATCTCAAACCTTCTTTTACACTTTCTAAAGTATTTTGATTGGCTACTAAATCGGCATGCGGTGGCTTCGCAGTTATTTTTGTCATAAAAAAATAACCAATACTTACTAGTGCTACTACACTTATTAAGGCACCTGTATGGCCGAAGCCTGCAATAATAAATCCAACAATAGCATGCCCTAAAATAGAAGCGGTTAGCCAAATACCCTGGCTCCAAGTGGTGGCGTTTTGTAATAAATGCTTAGGAATAATACCCCCTACAATGGTCCCAAAGCTTGGCCCAGTAAAGGATCTAATAATACCTGTACAAAAAACAACAAAGTAAATACAAATAGCAATAATGAGTGTACGGTTAGCAGCAAATGCATTATTAGTATCTGCTTTATCATTATAAATAGATAAACCCAATAAAATAATAGCACAAATCCAATATAAAATCACGCCTCTAAGTAGTAATTTTCTTTTTTCACTTATATCAATTACGTGACCTGCATATAAGGCTAAGGATACGGCAGGAATCACTTCTGCAAGTCCAATAAGGCCAATGGCAAAAGGTTCGTTGGTTAATTCGTAAATCCACCAGCCAACTAAAGTGCCCATCATTCTTAAACCCATAATAAAAAGAAAACGACCTAACATTAAATTTCTAAACTCAACTACTTTTAAGGAGGAGAAGGGGCTAATTTTAGGGGTACTACTTGTTTCCATTGTACGAAGTTAGGGTAAAGTAAAATAATGCTGTCCTTGATCTAGGTCTTTGTCAAGGGCATCGGTGATTACTTTCAAATGTGCTTCATTATAAATAAAATCGGCGTTCGAGGCGTCGATATAAATAGTTTTTATTTGATGCTGTTTGATATAGCTAGTATAGGTCTCTTGAATTTTAAATAAATAGTCATCTGGTATAGCTTGTTCAAATTTTCTATTTCTTTTTTTAATATTGCCTTGTAAGGTATTAACAGGTGCGTGTAAATAAATGAGAATATCGGGACTTGTCAACTGTTGAGCAAATACATCAAACATTTTTTGAAATAACCTGAATTCTTCGTCAGGCAAATTGACCTTTGCAAACAATAAACATTTAGTAAATAAATAATCGGATACAAAAAGATCTTGAAATAAATCATTTTTTTTAATGAGCTCTTGTTGTTGTTTAAAGCGTTCTGCTAAAAAAAATAATTCTAAAGGGAAGGCGTATTGTTTTGGGTTTTCGTAAAACTTAGTTAGAAATGGGTTTTCTGCAAACTCCTCTAATACCAATTTGGCATTATAATGCTTGGAGAGTAGTTGAGATAAAGTGGTTTTGCCTGCTCCAATATTTCCTTCAATGGCAATATAACGATGATTCATAATATCTAGAATAATATAAAAATACCAGTTTCAAATATAGCAAGCAGTCGCTTTATTCAATGCTTTTTTTATACACAACAGAAGAATCTCCACATTCTTTTAACAAAACCTCATTGGTTTTTAGCAAAATAGGGTGAATATAGTTAGGTGCCATTTCAGTTAAGGGCATGAGTACAAATTTTCTTTGCGCCATACTAGGATGAGGTATAGTTAAACTTGATGTATTTATAATTTCATTATTATAATAAATAATATCAATATCTATAATTCTAGGACCTAATGGAATTTCTCTTTTTCTACCTAAGGCCAATTCTATTTTTAAAATGGCGTCCATTAATGCATCAGCCGCTAAAGTTGTTTGAATTATTAAGGCTTGATTTAAAAAAGCATCTTGTTCTTTATAGCCCCAGGCCTCGGTTTCGTAAATTGAGGAAGAGGTTGTAATTCGTCCACAGTCTATGTTTATACTATTTCTAGCTGCAGTTAAGTTTGCCATTCGGTCGCCCATATTACCACCTATCAAGAGAGATACATTATTCATAAGAAGGATGCTTAAAGTAGCCCAAATATCCATAATTTTACTACGCTTCCCTATTTTAAATGATTCTATTTTTATCCAATTCTCATGAAACAATTTTTTAAAACCTTTTTTGCCTCCTTATTAGCGCTTATTATTTTTAGTGTATTAGGTATAATTATTTTAGCATCTATTGCAGCTGGCTTTTCAAAAGAAGAGCAAAAAGTTACTGCAGCTAATTCTGTATTAGTGATTGATATTGCTGAAAATTTTGAGGAGCAAACGAAGTCAGATGCTTTTTCTGAAATTTTGAGACAAAGAAAAGGGAAGTCGCCTAGCTTAACGCAGTTAATTGGACTAATTCAACATGCCAAAAAGGACACAGCCATTAAAGGTATTTATATTAAGTGTGCACAAAATCCAAATGGGTATGCAGCCACTGAAGAAATAAGAACAGCCTTGCTTGATTTTAGAAATTCTAATAAATTTATTATTGCCTACGGAGAAACTATAACGCAAAAAGGCTATTGGTTAGCCAATGTAGCCAATCAAATTTATACGCATCCGCAAGGGGGGCTAGAATTTGCAGGTTTTTCTTATGAAACAATGTTTTTAAAAGGTTTATTAGATAAATTAGAAATTAAGCCGCAGGTATTTTATGCAGGCAAATTTAAAAGTGCCACTGAGCCTTTCAGGTATGCGCAAATGTCAGATGCAAATAAATTACAAACTTCTGTTTGGTTAAATGCACTCTATTCAAGTTTTATTCAAAGTGTTGCTGATACAAGAGGTGTTGAAGTAGCTGCTTTAAAGGCAATGGCTAATGAGGGTAAAATACATTCTGCGAATGATGCGCTTCAAAATAATTTAGTGGATGGACTACTTTACTATGATCAAGTTGAAAAATTAATTGCCAAAAAATTGCGTATAATTAAGCAAAAAGATATTTCATTTGTATCCATCAATGATTATGCTTCTACTGTAGCCTTAAGAGGTTCAGGTAGCGGTAAAATTGCCATTATTTATGCAGATGGAGATATTGAAATGGGTAAATCAAATAATGCCATTGCAAGTGAAGATTATAGAAATTTATTAGAAAAAATAAAAAATGACGAGTCGATAGATGCTGTAGTTTTAAGAGTAAATTCTCCCGGAGGAAGTGCACTTGCAAGTGATATTATTTGGAGAGAAATTGAATTATTGAAAAAAGAGAAGCCAGTAGTTGTAAGTATGGGTAATTATGCAGCATCAGGCGGATATTATATTGCCTGTGGTGCCGATTCAATATTAGCTGACGCCAATACCATTACTGGTTCTATTGGTGTTTTTTCTGTGATACCGAATATTGAAGGCTTTATGAAAAATAAATTGGGTATTACTTTTGACAGAGTGAAAACGGGTCAATATGCCGATGTACCTTCTGCTACTAGAACCATGAATGCCACTGAAGAAAGATTTATGCAATCTGGTGTAGATAGTACCTATCATACATTTACAGCACGTGTAGCAAAAGGCCGTAAAAAAAGCATTGAATATATTGACTCTATAGCACAAGGCCGCGTATGGATAGGTTCTGATGCAGTGAAAGTAGGACTTGTAGATAAAATTGGAAACTTAAACGATGCCCTTGCCACGGCTTCAAGAATGGCAAAATTAAAAGGCTATAGTACTAAGTCCTATCCTGAATCAAAATCATTTCTAGAAGAGCTTATTAGTGGTTATGAAGACAATATCAAAACCAAGGCCATCAAAGAAGAAATAGGAGAAGGCCAGTGGCAGGTTTTACAACAAGTAAAAAAGGTAAAACAAATCATGGGCCAAACGCAAGCGCGATTGCCTATCTTTGAGGTGAATCATCCTTAGTTCTATGCGTCCATACAGTCAAATAACAGCTATGTTAGCCATAACCAAGGCTAGCCTGCGCTCTATATTTAGAAGTCCTTCTGCAGTTGTTTTTAGCATTGCCTTCCCTCTTATTTTTATTTTAGTATTTGGCTTTTTAAGCAGTGGGGGTAATATTAATGTGAATGTTGCCATGGATCAAAAGTCTGATACTTTGAATCCGGTATACACAACCATTAAAAATATTCCTGGTTTTAAATTTTTAAAAGACGATACTTCTAAAATTAAAAGTGAATTGGCCAAAGGCCGTTTGACTGCTCTAATTTCTATTCAAAAAACAAATAATATAAATGCCCCTTATGTTATTAATTTGACTAGCTCTGAAGCCGCGAATCCTCAAAACATTCAATTAGTCAAATCTATATTGAATGCAGTTATTAGTAAGTTGAATCAAGAAAATTTTAAAGAAGCACCCACCATGGCAGTTGTCAATAATAATGTAGAGCAAGTGCCGGGGCGTATTTATAGAACCATTGACTTTGTTTTACCTGGTCAATTAGGTTTTTCATTATTGAGTGCAGGTGTATTTGGCGTGGCTTTTTTGTTTTTCAATTTAAGACAACAATTGGTTTTAAAAAGATTTTACGCCACACCTATAAGAAGGCTTTATATTATTCTAGGTGAAGCCTTAAGTAGAGTACTTTTTCAATTAATAACGGCTATTATTATAATTAGCATTGGGCACTTTGCATTTAAATTTACTTTAGTACATGGCTGGATAACCTTTGCAAGTATTATGGCTTTAAGCTTTATTGCCCTAATATTATTTATGGGTTTTGGTTTTATTGTAAGTGGGGTAGCTAAAAATGAAAGTAGTATTCCGCCTTTTGCTAACTTAATTACACTACCTCAGTTTTTATTAGCAGGTACTTTTTTCTCTATCGATAATTTCCCTACTTGGATGCAACCCTTTTGTAGAATATTGCCTTTGACCCATTTTAACAATGCCATGCGAAATATTTCTTTCGAGGGAGCTAGCTTAATTTCTGTTTGGCCCGATATTTCTTTTTTACTTATTTGGATTATAGTAGTGTATGCCATTGCTTTTAAAATATTTAAATGGGAATAATGAAATATATTAAACTGGTTATCATAAGTGTTATTTTTTTAAGTGTAATTGTAATGGGTATTTCATTGTTATTCCCCTCCAAAGTAATTGCTTCAAGAGCTATTGAAGTAAATACAAGCGCCGATAATATTGCTTATTTCACTTCTGATTTTAGCCATTGGAACCAGTGGATGAGCGATTGGAAAGAAAACAAAGTGCTTATAGAAAACAATACTGCCCATATAGGTACTCAAACGGTACGCTTTTTAAATAAGACTGCTACCAAGGTGAATTATGAATGGATAGCCACCGGCCAAAGTCCCTATTTAGTAACCTTTGAGTGGACACTTTTAAAGGGTAGTACCTATGTAATTCATTGGTCCTTTGAACAAAATGTGAAATGGTATCCTTGGGAAAAATTTCAAACTTTATTAAATGACAAATTGCTAGGTGCTAAAATGGAAATTGAATTACAGCATTTACAAGAAGCAATTAATTCCCCTTCCATAAATTAAAAATCTTGTAGTAAATAAAGTTGCTTAGTAATATTAAACTTAAATGAGAGTTTAGTTTTATTATACAGTTTTATCTCTTTCATTTAAATATTGAATATTTCTTTTAATTCCTTTTAATTTGGATCTCAGTAATGGAGATTTAGAAAACCTTTCTTTAAAAGTAGTTTCTTCTATTTGAAGCCAGTTCTGCTTATTTAAAGCAAGTAATCCATTTAGTGGTTTGAAAGCCTCTTCGGTATTTGCTTTACTAAATCTATTCCAAGGGCATACGTCTTGACATATATCACAACCAAAAGCCCAGTCATTATAATTTCTATCTGTATTAATTTCAGCTGCTTTTAATTCAATGGTAAAATAACTTATGCAATGATTGGCTTCAATGGTTTTATTGGGAAGGATGGCTTGAGTAGGGCAGGCCTCAATACATTGAGTGCAAGTACCGCAATAATCTTTTACTATAGGTTGGTCATAAATTAAGGGTAGGTCCACAATTAAAGTAGCAATAAAAAAGAAGGAACCTGCCTTAGGCTGAATTAAATTTCCATTTTTACCAATCCATCCTGCACCTGCTAATTTCGCCCATGTTCTTTCTAAAACAGGAGCAGAGTCCACAAATCCTCTTCCTTCAATAGGGCCTATTTTTTTTCTGTAAATATCAAGTAGAGTAAATAATTGTGTTCTAATAACTTCATGATAATCTTCACCCCAAGCATACTTTGCAATTTTTGCATCTTGCTGTCTTGCTTCTTTGAGGGAACTATCTTCGGGGTAATAGTTTTTTAAAAAACTAATCACCGATTTCGCACCTGGTACTAATTTTCTGGGATCAATTCTTAGATCAAAATTATTTTCCATGTACTGCATGTCTCCATGAAAACCTTTTTGAAGCCAGGCTTCTAAAATTTTTGCATCTTCAGGGAGTTCTTTGGCAGCCGCAATACCGCAAAAATCAAAGCCTATTTTCAGCGCTTCTGATTTAATGAATTCGGTATTTGAAAATTCGTTCAAAGCAATTCTGTGAATGTTTGTAAAATAAAATTTAACTATGTAAAAATAGCAGAAAAACCTTGTCGAAACTGACTTTTATGCTGTTTTACTTGCATATTTATGACATTATAACTTATATCATAGATTGGCGTTGCTTTTGAACCTACCTTGTAGTAAATAAACAAGATTATGAATTTAAGTCAATATACCATTAAAGCACAGGAGGCCATTCAAGCCGCACAGCAATTAGCTTATAACAATAAGAATGCAGCCATTGAAACCCTACACTTATTAAAAACAATTTTAGCAGACAAGGATAGCTCCACTGAATTTTTGTTAAAGAAAAATAATTTGAATCCTCTTTTAGTGAATCAAAAAGTGGATGCACTTCTACCTAGTTTACCCAAACAATTAAGTGGAGAACCCGCCACCAATTTAAGTAGAGATCTAAACAGCGTTTTATTAAAAGCTAATGGAGCACTAAAAACTTTTGGCGATGAATTTGTAACGGTAGAACATTTATTAATTGCCATTTTACAAGTTAATGATATGGCCTCTAAGTTATTAAAAGACGAGGGTCTTACTGAAAAAGGTTTGGTTGCTGCTATTAAGGAATTAAGAAAAGGAGATACTGTTCAATCCGCTACACAGCAAACACAGTTTCAGTCATTGTCAAAATATGCAAAAAATTTAAATGAACTTGCTACTAAAGGAAAGTTAGATCCTGTGATTGGTCGTGATGAAGAAATTAGAAGAACCTTGCATATACTTTCAAGAAGAAGCAAGAACAATCCTATTTTGGTAGGTGAACCTGGTGTGGGCAAGACAGCTATTGCTGAAGGGCTTGCTATGAGAATTGTAAATGGAGATGTGCCCGATAATTTAAAAAGTAAAATTATTTTTGCTTTAGATATGGGCCAGTTAATTGCAGGGGCTAAATACAAAGGAGAGTTTGAGGAAAGATTAAAAGGCGTGGTGAAAGAAGTAGCAGATAGTGACGGAGAAATTATTTTATTTATTGATGAAATACATACACTCGTCGGCGCTGGCGGAGGAGAGGGTGCGATGGACGCCGCTAATATTTTAAAGCCTGCACTAGCAAGAGGTGAGTTAAGAGCCATTGGCGCCACTACCTTAAATGAGTATCAAAAGTTTTTTGAGAAGGATAAAGCCTTAGAACGTCGTTTTCAAAAAGTAATCATTGACGAACCTAACAAAGAAGATGCGATTTCTATTTTAAGAGGTTTGAAAGAGAGATACGAAACGCACCACCATGTAAGAATTAAAGACGAAGCTATTATTGCGGCAGTAGAATTATCAAGTAGATATATCACAGATCGTTTCTTGCCCGATAAAGCCATTGATTTGATTGATGAAAGTGCTGCTAAATTAAGATTAGAGATGAATTCAATGCCTGAAGAATTAGATACCTTAATTAGACAAATAAGACAGCTTGAAATTGAAAGAGAAGCTATTAAAAGAGAGAATAATCCGGATCAATTAAAAGCTTTAAACATTGAGATAAGTAATTTAACGGTAGAACAAGATACACTAAAAGCGAAGTGGGCAGAAGAAAAAGAAATGGTGGATAAAGTACAAAACACAAAGGCTGAAATTGAAAAATTAAAACAAGAAGCGGAAGTAGCGGAGCGAAATGGAGATTATGGTAAAGTGGCTGAGATAAGATATGGAAAAGTAAAAGAGCAAGAAACCAATTTACTTGAGTACAGTAAGCAGCTACAAGAAATTGGAATGAATGGTAAAAGATTAATGAAAGAAGAAGTGGATGCGGAAGATATTGCAGAAAATGTAGCAAAAGCAACAGGTATACCTGTTCATAAAATGTTACAGTCTGAAAGAGAAAAGTTATTACACTTAGAAGAAGAATTACATAAAAGAGTAGTAGGACAAGAAGAAGCTATTACTGCGGTATCAGATGCTATAAGAAGAAGCAGAGCGGGTTTACAAGATCCTAAAAAGCCTATTGGTTCTTTTATTTTTTTAGGAACCACTGGTGTGGGAAAGACGGAACTAGCCAAGGCCTTGGCCAATTATTTATTTGACGACGATGCCATGATGACCCGTATTGATATGAGTGAGTACCAAGAAAAACATGCGGTGTCTCGTTTGGTGGGAGCGCCTCCAGGCTATGTAGGCTATGATGAAGGGGGCCAGTTAACGGAGTCGGTTAGAAGAAAACCTTATAGTGTGGTTTTATTAGACGAAATTGAAAAAGCACATCCCGATGTTTGGAATATTTTATTACAAGTATTAGATGATGGCCATTTAACCGATAATAAAGGAAGAACAGTAAATTTTAAAAATACCATTATTATTATGACTAGTAATATGGGAAGTCATTTAATTCAAGAAGCCTTTGAAGGAGTAACTGAAAAAAATCTTGAACAAAAGGTAGAGCAGTCCAAGTTAGAAGTAATGGCTTTATTAAAACAAACCATTCGCCCCGAATTTTTAAATAGGGTAGATGAGATTATTATGTTCTCTCCATTACTACAAAAACAAATGTCGGCCATTGTAAAAATTCAATTAAATAATTTAAAATCATTGGTAGCAGAGAATGGAATTGAATTAGCCTTTAGTGATTATTTAGTGGATTATTTATCTGACCAAGGTTTTGATATGCAATTAGGTGCTAGGCCTTTAAAACGACTCATTCAAAAAATGGTAGTCAATGAATTTAGTAAGAAGATATTAAGTGGTGAGATAGATAAAACTAAAAAAGTATTGATTGATATTTTTGATGGGGTGATTGTATTTAGAAATGAAGCATAAGTAGTAGTTGAAATAATCAAGTATTAGTGTAAGCATTCGATGATTAGATATTAACAAAGAGTAAACTTTAGTTACTACTTTTTGAAATATTGCTCAGTAAATGTATATTTGAAGGATAGTATTTACTCAACTATCTTTTAATAATGGCTAGTAACAAACAAGCGGCGGTAGGCTTTATTTTTGCAACTATTTTATTAGATGTCATTGGATTAGGTATTATTATTCCGGTAGTGCCTCAATTACTGCAACATTTATTGCATATTACAGATAAGTCAGACATTAGCTCTATTTCAAGACCTGCTATGTACATGACTTTTATTTATGCATTCATGCAATTTCTCTTTGCTCCCATTTTAGGTAGTTTGAGCGACCATTATGGAAGACGTCCCATTTTACTTTTCTCATTATTGGGTTTTGGGATTGATTATATTTTTTTAGCATTTGCCCCAAGTATTGGATGGTTATTTGTTGCACGTATATTTTCGGGTATTACTGGTTCAAGTATTACTACTGCGGCTGCTTATATAGCCGATATTAGTGATGAAAAAACTAGAGCGAAAAATTTTGGAATGATTGGTGCTGCCTTTGGTATAGGCTTTATTATTGGTCCATTATTAGGTGGGTTACTGGGTGAATTAGGGCCAAGGATTCCATTTCTAGTGGCTGCAGCTTTAGCATTAATTAATGCCTTGTATGGTTATTTTATTCTACCTGAATCTTTAGACAAGGAACATAGAAGAGCTTTCGATATAAAAAGAGCAAATCCTATTGGTTCTTTAAAAAATTTAAATAAATATCCCGCTGTTTTTGGTTTGATAATTTCATTATTATTTATTTATTTGGCATCACATTCTGTACAAAGCAATTGGAGCTTTGCGAATATTAGCAAGTTTGGTTGGACACCTAAGACCATTGGAATTTCTTTAGGCATTATTGGTTTATTGGTGGGCATAGTGCAAGGTTTATTAATTAGAGTAGTCAATCCAAAATTAGGCAATGAAAAAAGTGTGTATTATGGTATTACTTTATATGCCATTGGTTTAGTTTTATTTGCTTTTGCTTCTCAAAGTTGGATGATGTTTTTATTTTTAGTTCCCTATTGTTTAGGAGGTATTTCTGGCCCTGCCTTACAAGCTTTAATTTCGGTTCATGTGCCCAGAAATGAACAAGGTGAATTACAAGGTTCCTTGACAGGATTGCAAAGTTTAACTTCAATAGTAGGCCCTCCTATGATGATTGGACTCACCTCTTATTTTTCAATAAAGAACGACCCAAATCATATCTATTTTCCTGGTGCCGCTTTTTTACTAGGCGCCTTTTTTATG
>Ga0209499_1002398_pt1 | contig 12019 bp, 9 predicted proteins | sample C_130208_EF_Meta_FD_187306 | JGI IMG/M metagenome (GOLD analysis project Ga0209499, IMG submission 187306) | Freshwater microbial communities from Lake Croche, Canada to study carbon cycling - C_130208_EF_MetaG (SPAdes) (version 2) | ecosystem: Environmental > Aquatic > Freshwater > Lake | place...
CTTGCGGAATAATGAGTCGATATTTGGTGGCAAATTTCCAAGGATAAGAAACAATAATGGATTGAGGATGGGCTGTATCAATGTTTATACTAGCACCTTCTAGCTTTTTATTGAATGTATCACATAAAACAATAGAGAAGCTATCGTTAAAATGAATCGGTGTTTCAAATGTCAAATGTAAGGGATGTAAAATATCTTGTTCGTTTCCTTCAAAATCTTTATTGTATTTTAAAATGGCGCCTGTTTTTTTAGTCAGTTTTGTAGTACTGCTCGACTTTAATTTAACTGGCTTTTTTGCTGCTTGAAAAGCATATAGTTGAAGGGAGTCCTTCGCGGTTTCAACACTAATAGTACTATCTAAAAAAGCAAAAAACTTAGTGCTATCGTCGTATTTTTTAGTGTAATCGTTAGGGAGAACAAAAATATGATAACTACCCTTTGGTAAATAATTAAAACTAAACTGTCCTTTGCCATTTAGTTTGGTGTAATAATTAGGCCGCTCTTTAAAAATAGCAGAGTCTTTGGCTGAAGGATGTAAGATGACTACAAAACTACTATCCACTCTGCCGCTTTCAGCAAGTATTACTTTACCCTTTATTTTCCCCGTATCTAAAAGAGTGCCGGTACTAAACACATAAGTAAAGTTTTTTAAAATATTACCTTCGTTCACATCCTTAATAGCATTACCAAATTGTATGCTATAAGTGGTGTTGTCTAATAAGGTATCGGTAATTCTTATTCTAATACTATTTAAACGAGCGTCAATGAGTGGACTATTTTTTAAAGTAGGAGAGACAATTAAATTTTCTTGAATAGAAGTGGTGGTTATATATTCGTTAAAGCCTACTAAAATTTCTTTAGGAAATACACCTATTGCAGAATCAATAGGCCTAGCGGCAATTAAGTAAGGAGGTATACTATCTCTTGGGCCGCCGCTAGGAGGCACAATATTAGCGCAGCTTTCTAATTGCATGATGCTTGAAAACGCCCAAATAGCCAAGACCCCTAATTTCAATAATGAAAACTTGCTCATAGAATGCAAACTTAATTGATTTATTCTTCGTCTGATTCAGCGGCTGCTTTTATTTCATGCAGCGCCACTGCTAATTCGTTTGTTTTAACAAAATTACACCAATGGCAATCTTCCTTGCCACAGCCTGTGTAAAAATCTTTGGCTTGAATTTTACTCCAAACTAATTGAATTTGTTGGCTCACGGTGGTGATATCGGCATCTGTAATAGGCACTGTAATTTTTTCAAACTCCTTTTTTTTATTGGGCTCTATGAAATCAAATTCGGCCGTGGTCACCTCCCAATTTTTAGGATGGTGGTTGAGTAGTATTTTATAAAATACGGCCTGTCTCCAATAATCACCTCCTTCAGGATTTTTTTCATTGGGCCCTTTTAATTTTTCTCTTGCATTTTCAATATTGCCAGTTTTGTAATCAACTACTACAACTTGCTTTCCATTAAATTCAATTTTGTCAATAGTGCCTTTTAAAGGAATTTCTTTCACCACTACATTATTAATTCTGAATTCCGTGGACACTACTTTATTCCATTCGTTTATATACCTGTCATAATATTTGATAAGCACCGTTTTCCCTAATTCTGTTTTATCATCAAACTGTTGTTGGGTGAAGGCTTCTCGATGCCTATTCATATAATAGTTAAAATCTTGAATGAGGGTTTGTGTATCGGGAAAACTATTATTAACCGCTTCTTGCATTTTCTTAAATAACTTATTCAAAGCATCGTGAATGGCTGAACCAAAAGTAGTGGCCTCGGATTTGCCTGCAGGCACTCTTATTAAACTATTATAGTAAAAATGTAAAGGACATTTTAAATAATTATTCAGTGCTGTTACATTCATCGAAAACTTTTCTAGTTTAGGATTTATAAAATCATCTTCTAATTGTTGAATTTCCGGCATAGGGGCTGTTTGCAAGCGAAGTAGCTTATAAGATGTTTTGATATCCTGTGCTATTTCTATTTTCTGAATGCTTGCTTCTTTACCTTCTAATACTTCAATAATAAATTGACTAGGCTCGGCCTCTTTGCCATCGGCCTTGTATAGACTATAAGAAATGGTTAAAAATTGTTTAGCCCTAGTAATGGCTACATAAAATAATCTTCTTAATTCTTCTTTATCATCTGCATTTTCTAAACTACTTAAAACCGTATCAGGTAGGGTATAACCAGCGCTGACAGTTTTTCTTTTCTTTTCCCAATACTGCGCATTGGTACCTGCTAAAAATACATATTGAAATTCCAAGCCCTTACTGCCATGGGTAGTTAATAAATTTACGCCAGCATCAGAGCCAGTGGTAATAGGAAGTGGCAAACGAATATCTTCTTTGCGCATTAGTTTTAACATGTCCACCAAATTTTTTAAATCGAGTGTTGGATGACGATGTGTTTCTTCTTTGATAAAATCGAAAAAGGTACTCACTAAGTTTAATTCATGATTTTTATTAGGCCCCGTTAAAACATTTTGAATAATACCTGTTTTTTGTAAGATTTGTTCTATTAAGTTCACCAAGGTGACATTGGCCACCTGGCTCATGAGATCCTCTAATACCTGCATGGCCTTGGCTACTTCAATCATGCCTCCTTCGCTAAACAAGGCTGTTTGTATCTCTTTTGTTTTATCAATTAAAACTTTTCTAAAAGTATTTTCTGTATGCGCATATTTTAATTGATTCGCTTCAACGGTTAAAGTGGCAATAGTAATAGGCGAAATTTTCCACCAAGAAAAATGTAAAATTTCAAATAATATATTAGCGCCCTCATTGGGCTGATCCCATTCACAGGCTAGATAGTCTAGTATTCTTATGATTTGTTGAATGAGTACTTGATCAAATAAATTAGCCGATCTTTTACTAAATAAAGGAATATTTTTTTGTTGTAAAAAATGCGCAATCTCTTCTCCATATTTATTTTCTTTATACAATACCGCTATATCCTTGGGTTGAGTGCCTGCTAGTATTAATTGATTAATTTTTTCTGCAATACCTATCATTTCTTCTTGCGGATCGTTGTAAGATTCAATAGAAGGAAGAATTTCAATATTTTTATTTTCAGGCAAGGCGGCAATTAAATTTTTAGACAGGCCTTCCATTTTATTAATAAGCCTTTCTTGATTATTATTAATTAATAAAGTAGAGGCATTTAAAATAGGTTGGGTGGACCTATAATTATTTTCTAGTACAATGGTCGTAATAGTTTCATGGTACTGCTTTTGATAATGTAACATATTCTCCACATTGGCGCCTTGGAACCTGAATATACTTTGATCATCATCACCCACTACAAATAAATTGGGTTGGTCCCAATAGTTTACGAGTAATTGTACCAATTCATTTTGTGTTCCGCTGGTGTCTTGGTATTCGTCTACTAGTATGTATAAATATTTTTCTTGGTATTGCGCCAGTAAGTTTTTATTTTCTTTAAAAGCTATAATTACCCAATTAATCATATCATCAAAATCATACCTGCTATGTGATTTCATTAGCGCTTGGTAGGCATCAAAAGCAAGTATGGCGGCTTTTAATTTTTCCATTTTTTCAAGCGCGGCATCAACTAGTCCTTGTTTTAAGGCACCTGCCTCAAACTGTTTATACTTTTTCTTATAAACAAATTCATCTCTAGTAGGAATTTCTTTAATGTAGCGGTCAATCTGCTCTACCAAATAAGTGCTGGTCCAACCTTCTTTTTTCATGGCGCTAAATAACCTGCTCAGATTATTCATTTCATAGTATACATCGCCTCGGTATCTTTTTAAGGGGTTGTTTTTATCAAATTGGTCGATGAGTTTTTTTAAGAGCTCTATTTTTTCTAATTCAGATATGGGGTCTAGACTAGATTTTTCAAATAAGTATAAATTATCCTGAATGATATCGTTACAAAAAGAATGAAAAGTAGCAATATTCACTTTATAAGCGCTGGCTCCAATAAAACCTACTAATCTTTTGCGCATGGCAATAGCGCCGGCATCTGTATAGGTAAGACATAATATATTTTCAGGTGCAGTGTCTGTTTCTAAAAGTATTTTACCAATACGTGCGCCAAGTATTTGGGTCTTGCCTGTACCAGGTCCAGCAATAACCATCACTGGACCCTCAATCGTATCCACGGCCAGTTTTTGTTGGGCATTTAAGTTTTCGTAAATGGTTTCAAATGCTTTTAATTGGGCGGCCTTAGTTATCATAGGATAAAATTAATGGCTTTAGGGTGAATTATTACAACAAAAACAAGACTTAGTTGTTGTAATGGTATGTCAAAAGTATATAGCCTCCATACCGAGCAATTTATTCCCATTTCCCTTCAGGAAGCATGGGAGTTTTTTAGTAGCCCAGCCAATCTTGCTAAGATTACCCCTGAAAAAATGGGCTTTAATATTATTAGTAAGTACCATGGTGCTAAAATGTACCCGGGCCAAATTATAGAATATACGGTCAAACCTCTATTAGGTATTCCCCTTTATTGGATGACAGAAATCACCCATGTAAAGGAAGGCGCCTATTTTGTAGATGAACAGCGCTTTGGCCCTTATACGATGTGGCACCATCAGCACCATTTTACCGAGGTAAAGGGTGGAGTAAAAATGGAAGATATTGTACATTATAAAATTCCCCTAGGCTTTTTAGGGGATATTGCCCAGATAATTTTGGTTAAAAAGCAACTAGAAGGAATTTTTGATTTCCGTTTCAAAGCAGTGGAAGCAAAATGGGGTGTTTATAAGCCTTTATAAAAATAGTTGAGGGTATTTGTAAAATACTTAGCCTAATTGGCTGTTTCTAATTATTATTTTTATAAACTTTGTCCTCAATTTACTCTGATTCATGGCACATACCACCAATGGGCATACCCACAAATTTTCAGTTGCAGGATTATTAGTTACTTTAGGAATTATTTACGGAGATATCGGAACCTCCCCATTGTATGTGTTTAGTACCATTATCAACCATAAAGTTGTTACAGAACAATTAATTTATGGTGCTATTTCTTGTGTTTTTTGGACGCTTACTTTACAAACTACATTTAAATATGTGCTCTTAACCCTTCGTGCAGATAACCGAGGTGAGGGTGGAATTTTTTCTTTGTTTGCTTTAATTCGTCGATATGTAAAATGGATTTATATTCCTGCTATCATAGGAGCAGCAATGCTTTTAGCCGATGGTATGATCACACCACCCGTTTCTGTGTCCTCAGCTATTGAAGGGTTGGCAGGTATCAAAGGTTTAGAAAAAATTATTGTACCAGGTAATAACTTAACGGTAGGTATTGTACTTACTATTATTTCTTTACTTTTTTTCTTTCAACGTTTTGGTACAAAAATTATTGGATTTGCATTTGGTCCCATTATGTTGATCTGGTTCTCTATGATTTTAATTTTAGGATTGATTCAGGTGGTGGGTAATATCTCCATTTTAAAATCACTGAATCCTTATTATGGACTTGATTTATTAATTAACTACCCGAAAGGCTTTTGGTTATTGGGTGCGGTTTTTTTATGTACTACTGGAGCCGAAGCTTTATACAGCGATTTAGGTCATTGCGGTCGAAAAAATATTCAGGTAAGCTGGATGTTTGTAAAATTCGCACTGGTGATGAGCTATATGGGACAAGGTGCTTGGTTATTAAATCATGTGGGAACTACTTCAAATGGCCTTAACCCTTTTTTTGAAATAATGCCTCATTGGTTTTTATTAATTGGTATTGGCATTGCCACCATTGCAACTATTATTGCTAGCCAGGCTTTAATTAGTGGTTCATTTACTTTAATTAACGAGGCTATTAGTTTAAACTTTTGGCCACGTGTCACCGTTAAATTTCCAACAGACCAAAAAGGTCAAATTTATATCCCTAGTTTAAACTTAATTCTTTGGGTAGGCTGTGTGACCATGCTGCTTTATTTTAGAAAGAGTGAACATATGCTGGCTGCTTATGGTTTCTCTATTATCGTTACTATGATTATGACTACTGTTTTAATTAACTTTTACATGTTAAATGTTAAAAGATGGAGTCAGTGGATAGTAACAATTATTATTTTAATTTTTACAATTGTTGAAGTTTCCTTTTTCATTGCCAACGTAGTGAAGATTCATGAAGCAATGATTACGTTTATTTTCTCATTCAGTATGATCTTTGTAATGATGATTTGGCATAGAGCTCGAAAAATTACCAATCGATATTTGGACTTTGTAAAATTGAAAGATTATTTAGAACCATTAGTCGAATTAAGTGCAGACAAGGATATACCTAAATATGCTACCCATTTAGTGTATTTGACTAAGGCCAATAACCATAGAGAGATTGAACACCGTATTATTGATTCTATTTTAAATAGAAAACCAAAACGCGCCGATATTTATTGGTTTTTGCATATTGATAGAACCGACTCTCCTTATGGCATGGAGTATTCTATTCGTGAATTAGTAGATGACAAAGTAATGCGTGTCGATTTTAAATTAGGCTTCAGAATTCAACCCCGCGTTAATTTGTGCTTTAAAAAAGTAATGCAGGAATTAAATGAATCGCAGGAGTTAGGTATTTATAGTAAATATGAGTCTTTAAAAAGTAAAGACTTTCACACCGATATTACTTATGTTATTATTGAAAGTTTCTTCTCTATTGAAAATGAATTATCTATTAGAGAGGACTTCATTATGGATGTATACTTTAATATAAAGCAATTATCACAAAGCGATCAAAAAGCCTTTGGATTGGACAATGATATGACGGTCGTGGAACATGTTCCATTAATCATTAAAGCCAATGAACAGTCTTTGCTAAAGCGTGTCTACGATTAGTTTATCATCAGTTAAGCGCTACTAAACTACTCAATTGATTTTGCTTCCCTATAGCTACTAGCCAGTATATTGTGTTTGTTTTTTTCTGAATACCTAAATCATTTAGATTTATCATTTTAGAATCGGGCATTAGAATAGCTGCTACCGAAAATTGGTTATTGGTGCTTTCTAAAATAGCATACTGCTTTATACTACTTACCATTTTTACTTGAATTTGATAGCTGTTGGAGTTTTGCTTATTAACAATAGGCGCTTCTACTTTATATTGTACTAGCCAAGGCATGGTGGGCACTAATGCAGGCTTTTGATAATATTTTTTTTGCAAGCTATCGTTCCAATTATTAATATTATTATTAAAGCTGGCACTACTAAAATAAGCACTACCACTCGTGTTTTTTAAACTGCGTACTCTTTTGATTTGATAGGGCAGTTCATTTTTATCTCTCCATGGAGTATTGGTACCTGCTTTATACATCCCATGACCTATATATAAATTTTTTCCGTAACTATTTTGATCCCACCAATTAATAATGGTATCGTAATTGGCTAAAGGGTGTCCATGTTCCCAATAAATTTGTGGGGCTATATAATCTACCCAACCTTTTTCTAACCATAATAATATATCGGCATATAAATCGTCGTAGTTGGTTTGACCCGCCTTGGTGTCACTACCTCTTGGATCTTTTGATTTATTACGCCAAATACCAAAGGGGCTAATACCAAACTGCACACCTGGTTTTATTTGATGAATGCTAGCGTATAATTGTTTAACAATAGTATCGCAATTACTTCTTCTCCAATCCTCTTTATTTAAACCTCTTTTATTTTGTTGATAAGTTTTTTCATCCGGAAAGTCTTTATTTGCAATGCGGTAAGGATAAAAATAATCATCCATATGAATAGCGTCAATATCATACCTACTCACTAAATCTCTCACAATTCTATTCGTGTGTTGCCATACTTGTGGAAGACCCGGATTAAAATATTTTTTATCTCCATAGGTTAAAAACCATTCGGGGTGTAGTTTAGAAATATGACTAGGTGCCACACTTGATTTTTTTACATTGAATACTGCGCGGTAGGGGTTAATCCAAGCATGAAATTCCATACCTCTTTTATGCGTTTCTTTAATCATGAATTCTAAGGGATCATAAAAGGGGCTAGGAGGTAAGCCCTGCGTACCCATTAGGTATTCGCTCCAAGGTTCTAAAGTAGAGGGATAAAATGCATCGCCCGAAGGGCGCACTTGCATAATAATAGCGTTCATACCATTTTTTTGATGCCTATCTAGTAGTGTAATAAATTCTTCTTTCTGTGCTTGATTAGATAAACCTCTTTTACTAGGCCAGTCTATATTTTCAACAGTAGCTATCCACACACCTCTAAATTCAAAAACATTTTTATCGTTAAAAACAGGTTGTGCTTTTGTAAAAAGAAAAAATCCTATAAATAGGACACTCATTAATAAACGCATGGGTACTAATTTAAATTTATACATCCTGGGTATCTTCTCTAAGCTTATCTAAAATTTGATTGATGGTAGTGGCCTCTTTTTCATTTACGCCTTTTAAGATGGAATCAATGTGCTCATTTAAGACATCTAATTTTTCTAATAATTGAAGCCCTTTTTTGGTAACCGTAATATCTACTAGCCTTTTATCTTTTATACAGGCTGTTTTTTCTACAAGGCCTTTTACAATTAAGCGGTCTACAATTCTACTCGTATCACTCATCTTGTCCAACATGCGTTCTCTAATTTTTAAAGTACTTAAAGGCACATCGCTACCTCGTAAAATTCTTAAAATATTATATTGTTGTTGGGTAATATCTTCAGTAGACAAAATTTGGCCCATCTTCTCATTCAACCAATTGGCAGTGTAAATGATATTGATACCCATTTTTTGAAATTCATTTCTGAAACTTGTTTGTTGTATATCATTTTCAATACCCATTTACAATGATTTCGATTTGGGTTGAATATAATGTTTCAATAAATTAAAAAAAGGCAAGGCCAATAGGGCTCCAATAGCATCTGCTAGCATGTCTATTACATCAAAACCTCTACTGGGCACAAAATATTTTTGATAATATTCCATGCCAATGCCAAATAAAATACAAAGAATTAAACTTAATGCCTTTGCTCTTGTTGACCTAAAGGAAATATTTGAAAGTTGTTCAAAATGAATAAAAAGGGAAAGCGCCAAGCTTCCAAATAGTCCCATATGCACTACTTTGTCTGCATATGGCAAATGCATTATAAAAGATATCCAACTTGTACCTTGAATATCATTTCCAGGCATACTTAACAAAATAAATATGAGTACAAATTCAAAAATGACCCAAACTAAAGTTTTAAATGAATTTGTCATAATGTATTAATGAACCAACTGGCTGTAAGCCTCACTTGTTAATAAAGCTGCTACATCATCTACATTAACTACAGTTACTTTTACCATCCAACCTGTACCATAGGGGTCGGTGTTGACTAATTCTGGTTGAGCCGTTAATGCAGGGTTTACTTCTAAGATGGTTCCTGCTACTGGTAAAAATAAGTCACTTACTGTTTTTACAGCTTCAACTGTTCCGAATACGGCTTCAGCGGAAAGCATTTTGCCTACTGTATTAATATCAATGTATACAATATCTCCCAGTTCGCCTTGTGCGAAATCGGTAATACCGATAGTGGCAGTATTGCCTTCTAATTTAATCCATTCGTGGTCCTTTGTGTAACGTAAGTCGGCTGGGAATTGCATAGTTTATTTTTTATTATTGCAAAGATTCATAAAAAACACTAAAAAACCAATGAGCTAGAAGCTATTGTTATCAAAATAGAGTAAAATATGGTCTTTTAAAAATCCTTCTTGTTCTATTAAGTCCATTGTAGGCAGGCCCTTTAATTGCTTAAAATGCGGCCATCCTTCTTCGTCAAGGCCTTCTAGTATATAATAGCCACTACTAGAGAGGATCTTACAAATAGCTACATGCATGAGGTCCTGCTTCTGTTCCTTGCTAATTTTTTCTACTAAAAAGCCCGTTTCTTGAAGCCCAATGAGGAATAATATAGATTCGGTGTCGGGTTTTTTACCGAAGCGGTCCATCAGTCTTTTCTCCAAATCCCACCACCTGGTCTGAAAGTCGTCATTTATGGAGGCCATAGCTCATTTTCAATTTAGGAGGCAAAGGTAGGGGATATCTAGGCGTAGTACAATGCTTTGATTATCTTTGCTAAAATTTGACCCGATGTTACAAGTGAGTTTTTTACGCCAAAACAAAGAAATAGCTAAGCAGAAATTGGCCATCAAACATTTCGCTAATTTGGATTTGGTGGATACCGTTATAGCTATGGATGATGAAAGAAAGCAATTACAAGCTTCTTTTGATGAAATGCAAGCCAAGGTGAATGCGGCTTCTAAAGAAATTGGAGGGCTGATGGCCAAGGGTGAAAAAGAGCAAGCAGAAAACTTGAAAAATGAAGTAGCAGGCTTAAAAACACAATTAGAACCCCTTAAAACAAAGATGGCCGAGGTAGAATTACAATTGCAAAACACTATTGTTCTATTCCCTAACCTGCCGCATGATTTAGTGCCCAAGGGGAAAACACCTGAAGAGAATGAACTAGTCAAGCAAGGGGGTGAAACACCTACACTACATGCAGGGGCTAACGCACATTGGGATTTAATTAGCCAATACAATTTAGTTGATTTTGAAACCGGTTCTAAAATTACCGGCAGTGGTTTTCCTTTATATATTGGTAAGGGTGCAAAATTTCAAAGAGCCTTGGTACAATATTTTTTAGATTTTAATATAGCTGCTGGTTATACAGAATACTTACCTCCTTTTATGGTGAATGAAGCTTCTGCTTTTGCCACCGGTCAATTACCTGATAAAGAAGGACAGATGTATCATGCCACTGCAGATAATTTTTATTTAATTCCTACAGCGGAAGTACCTGTTACCAATATTTATAGAGATGTGGTATTGAAAGAGACAGAGTTGCCATTACAAATGACTGCTTATTCTCCTTGCTTTAGAAGAGAGGCAGGAAGTTTTGGAAAAGAAGTGCGTGGATTAAATAGAGTACATCAATTTGAGAAAGTTGAAATTATACAAATTGTACATCCCGAAAAAAGTGATGAAGTATTAAATGAAATGGTTGCCCACGTTGAAAAATTATTAGTGAGCCTAGGTTTACAATACCGTATTTTAAGATTATGTGGAGGAGATATGGGGTTTGCTTCTGCCATTACTTATGATTTTGAAGTGTATAGTGCAGCGCAAGAAAGGTGGCTAGAAGTAAGTAGTGTTTCCAATTTCCAAGCTTATCAAACTTATAGAATGAAATGTCGTTTCAAGGATGCGGCTGGCAAAATTCAGTTTGCACATTCATTAAATGGTAGTTCATTGGCCCTTCCAAGAATTTTTGCAGCCATTGTAGAAAACTATCAAACCGAAGCAGGTATTGCTCTTCCGAAAGTATTGCAACCTTATTTTGGCGCAGAAAATTTAGTATAATTTTTTTAAGACTTAGATAATTGACTTATCTAATTATAATTATAATTAAAAAGCCCTCCGATGTATCGGGGGGCTTTTATGTTCACCAAAAATCAACAAAACCAAATCAAAAACTTTTTAGTAAGAGCCTATTTTAAAAATTGCTAAATCTTAAACCAATGGCATAAGGAAATAAGCTTAATCTACTTTGATTTTTATCAAATAAATTAATAGAACCATAAGAGCCGTATAATCTAATACCACCTATGCCTAATTCACCAATAGTGGCAAATCGCAAATTGTTTAATTCAAAAGTACCATCATATTTTTGCTTGCCTCTTTCTGCACTAATTTGTTTATTTCTAGCATCTACCAGATAACCCGCACTTAAACCTATACTTGCATAAAAACCTTTACGGTTATAGGGGTTGGGTTGAAAATTTAATTGAACAGGTACTGTTAAGTATTTAACGAATAGTTTATTTTTTGTAAAATTCACATCGTCTATATATACTGTTTTGCCCGGTTCGTTTCTAAAACTTACAGGTTGTTCAAACCTGAAATTGAACATTTCAAAACCTACTCCGTATTTTAAATTTATTTTATGTTGGTATATATTTAATTTTTGTTGTACAATCCAAATATTAAAATTGCTCGCTTTTCTATTATCTAATTTTAAATTACTTGAATTCACCCAATACTTATTATAAGGTA
>Ga0209499_1002403_pt1 | contig 12013 bp, 10 predicted proteins | sample C_130208_EF_Meta_FD_187306 | JGI IMG/M metagenome (GOLD analysis project Ga0209499, IMG submission 187306) | Freshwater microbial communities from Lake Croche, Canada to study carbon cycling - C_130208_EF_MetaG (SPAdes) (version 2) | ecosystem: Environmental > Aquatic > Freshwater > Lake...
GATCGCGCTGGGTTGGTCGGGGCCGATGGGCCGACACACGCTGGTATGTTTGACATTGCGTTTGTACGTTGTATTCCAAACATGAGCGTGGCATGCCCCGCTGACGAAAACGAGTGCCGTCAACTCCTCAGCACTGCCTACTTACAAGACCATGCTGTCACGGTGCGCTACCCCAGAGGCGCTGGTGTTGGTGTCCAAGTGCAAAAAGATTTAACGCCTTTGCCGTTTGCTAAAGCGCAGGTCGTGCGTGAGGGCAAAGACTTGGCAATTCTGTGCTTTGGACCGTTGTTGTACGAAGCACTCAAAGTGGCGGAATCGTTGAACGCTACGGTAGTGAATATGCGCTGGGCCAAGCCCCTTGATATACAAACTTTACAAGAGCTTGCGCAATCCCACCATCGGCTGGTCACGCTAGAAGACGGGACGCGAATGGGCGGAGCTGGCTCAGCGGTACTCGAGGCTTTGCAAGACATGAAAGTCTCCAGAGAAGTTTTGGTCTTGGGCTTTGAAGACGAGTTTACCGAGCATGGCGATCCAAGCGTGTTGATGCAGCAATATGGGTTGACTGCAACTGGTATTCAAAAGCGCATTGACGATATGTGGCCAGTGGCGCAACAGGCCACCGCCAACTTAAGAAGGGTTGTGTAAATGGCTGTTTGGACCTTGGGTCTCAATCACCGCACTGCACCCATTGATTTGCGTGAGCGCTTTGCCTTTGCATCTGAAAGATTGGAGCATTGTTTAAGTGGTTTGCGTCAAAAATTTGAATCGCACAAAGAAGTTACGATTTTGTCGACCTGCAACAGAACCGAAATTTACTGCGCAGGCGATCAAACACAGTTGCCCCAAACACTGGCTTGGCTGGCGGAAACGGGCAAAACCCCAATCAATGAGTTAGCTTCTCATACCTATCGACTAGAAGGTGATGCGTCCGCACGCCATGCCTTCAGAGTTGCCAGCGGCCTAGACTCTATGGTGTTGGGAGAGACACAGATATTGGGTCAACTCAAAGAAGCGGTTAAATTCGCTACAGACACTGGGGCGCTAGGCACCACACTTAATCAACTTTTTCAACGATCTTTCGCTGTTGCCAAAGAAGTTCGTTCTACCACTGAAATCGGCGCCCACTCCATCAGCATGGCAGCTGCGTGCGTTCGAATGGCAAGTGGAATTTTTGAAAATATCAAAGACACCCATATTTTGTTTGTGGGTGCAGGAGAAATGATCGAATTGTGCGTGGCGCATTTTGCTACCAAGTCGCCTCGTTCTATCACCATTGCGAACCGATCTGCAGAACGGGCGAATGCCTTAGCTGCATTGCATGACGGCAAGTGCATCGCTTTGGCAGACCTTCCTAAAAGGTTGCATGAATTTGATGTGGTGATCAGTTGCACCGCTAGCACTTTGCCTTTGATTGGCTTAGGCGCTGTGCAAAGTGCGCTTCGCGCAAGAAAAAACCGTCCTATCTTTATGGTGGATCTCGCTGTTCCACGCGATATTGAGCCTGAAGTCAAAAAGTTAAGCAATGTCTATTTGTACACAGTAGACGACCTCAAAGACGTTATTCAATGTGGGCAAGAGCATCGGCAGGCTGCTGTAATGGATGCCGAGGTGATCATCGATGAAGGTGTTCAAAAATTCATGTCGTGGCTTGAACACAGAAAAGACGTGCCTTTGATTCGCGAATTGAATTTACAAGCAGACGCGTGGCGACAAGCCGAATTAAGCAAAGCACGAAAACAAATTGAAAAGGGCCACGATTTAGACGCAGTTTTGGAATCTCTGTCCATGGGCTTGATGAAAAAAATGTTGAACGGGCCCTTGCGAGAACTTCACCATGCACAAAGTGGGCAGATCGATGTCACCCATGAAGCCATACGGCACTTGTTTTTGAAGGCCTAACAGAATTCGCATATGCAACGCCCAGAACTTTCTACGGTCGCTGAGCTTTTAAAGCCCATCACATGGTTTCCACCGATGTGGGCGTTTTCATGTGGTGTTGTGTCCTCTGGAAAGTCTCTTACCGATAATTGGGTTTTGATTGTCTGGGGCGTATTGTTGGCAGGCCCATTGGTGTGTGCCAGTAGCCAGGCCGTGAACGATTGGTTTGACCGACACGTCGATGCCATCAATGAACCCAATAGACCCATCCCTTCGGGACGCATGCCAGGTCGCTGGGGGTTTTATATTGCAGTGCTGTGGACCTTGTTGTCCATTTTTTGGGCGTGGCCACTAGGGCCTTGGGGTTTTGCCGCTACAGCCTTAGGTTTATTGCTGTCATGGGCATACAGCACGCCTCCGATTCGTTTGAAAAACAATGGGTGGTGGGGTAATTCAGCATGTGCTCTTAGTTACGAGGGCTTAGCGTGGGTGACCGGCGCTGCCGTCATGCTGGGCGGCGAGATGCCTTCTGAGAAGGCCATCGTGTTGGCCTTGCTGTATAGCTTTGGGGCCCATGGCATCATGACTTTGAACGACTTCAAAGCGGTAGAGGGCGATGCGCAGATGGGCGTGCGCTCTTTGCCTGTTCAACTCGGTGTGATCAAGGCGGCCTGCACCGCTTGCGGATTTATGTTGTTTGCGCAATGGGCGGTCGCGATCTTATTGTTGGAGTGGGGTTCACCCAACTCCGCCCTTGCTGTGCTGTTGTTAAGCATGTGCCAACTGCCTTTGATGCTGCGATTTATAAAAAATCCCGTCGAAAAAGCGTTGAGTGTCAGTGCCTTCGGCGTACCTTTGTTTGTGAGCGGCATGATGGTGAGTGCTTGGTCATTAAGAGGACTTCAGGAGGCTGCGCTATGAACACATCACAGCCATTCACTTGGTTGCATATCGCACGCTTAGGCCTAATTCAAGCTTGTATGGGAGCGGTGGTGGTGGTTACCACTTCGACACTCAACCGCATCATGGTGGTTGAGTTGGCGCTTCCTGCTTTGATTCCTGGTTTTTTGGTTGGCTTTCACTACCTCGTTCAAATGGTGCGCCCCCGCATGGGGTTTGGTGCTGATCAAGGCAGACGCTGCACGCCTTGGATGCTTGGGGGCATGGTTGTCTTAGCGTTGGGTGGTTTTTTGGCAAGCCTTGCAACCGTTTGGATGGCGCAGGAGTTGAGCCAAGGTATTGGCTTATCCATCTTTGCATTCATGTTGATTGGATTTGGTGTCAGCGCATGCGGCACTTCCTTGTTAGTTTTAATGTCTAAGCGCGTGGATGATTCGCGCCGTGCACCAGCTGCCACTGCTGTGTGGATGATGATGATTGTTGGCTTTGCCGTCACAGCCATCACCGTCGGCAAGTTGCTGGAACCCTATTCACCCGAGCGTTTGCTCGAGATCAGTGGTGGCCTCAGCTTGGTAGTAGTACTTCTCACATGTTTATGTCTATGGAAATTAGAAGGGCATGTGGTAGCCGAGGTAGCCCATGTGAATCAGCCAGATAAGAAGCAAGGGTTTAAGAAAACTTTGCACTTGGTTTGGTCAGAGCCACAAGCCAAGGCTTTCTCTGTGTTTGTTTTCTTATCGATGCTGGCCTACAGCTCACAAGACCTGATCTTGGAGCCCTTTGCCGGCGCCTTGTTCGGCCTCACCCCTGGTGAAACTACGCAGCTTTCAGGCTTACACCACAGTGCTGTTTTGTGTGGCATGTTGGCTGTTGCCGTGGCTGGAAGTGGTCGTGTGGCGGGACGCTTGGGATCTATACAAAGTTGGATGGTAGGTGGTTGCTTGGTGTCCGGCGTGGCGATGTTGGGGTTGTGCATGGCGGCGGCTTATGGTCCACCTTGGCCATTGAAACACAATGTTTTTTTGCTCGGCGTTGCTAATGGCAGTTTTTCAATTGCCGCGATTGCAACCATGATGCGTTTAGCAACATTGGGTGGCGATCAACACGCCGGTACGCGCATGGGTCTATGGGGCGCTTCGCAAGCTATTGCGTTTGGCCTCGGCGGTTTGTTGGGCACTGCTGCTAGCGACTTAGCGCATTACCTCTTGGGCGCGCAAGGTACAGCGTATGCCAGTGTGTTCGGGTTTGAAACTGTCATGTTTGTGTTAGCTGCAGCGTGTGCTGTTTGGGTGGGTCGCTATGACGTCAAAAGTGCAGAGCATCACCACCCCAATTTGGTTGTTAGTCATAGAAAGGGTTTGAGTCATGAGTACTGAAACATATGATGTTGTCGTGATTGGTGGCGGGCCATCTGGATCTACTGCTGCAGATGATCTCGCAAGTCGAGGATGGAATGTCTTGTTGTTAGACCGTCAAGGTCGAACCAAGCCCTGTGGCGGAGCGATACCACCGCGTTTGATCAAAGACTTTGAGATACCAGACCATTTGTTGGTAGCTAAAGCGCGATGCGCAAGAATGATTTCACCCCGAGACAACCAAGTGGATATTCCGATCGAGAACGGGTTCGTCGGTATGGTCAACCGCGATGAGTTCGATGAGTGGTTAAGAGAAAGAGCGCGATCGCACGGGGCGCAAAGATTACGTGGCTCATTCGAAAAACTCACCCGTGATGACGATGGCGTGTCACGCATTCACATCGCATTGCAATCACCGTCTCAACCTAGCAATTATTCATTTACCTCGGAAACCAAGAGTGTTCGGGCGCGTTTTGTCATTGGTGCGGATGGTGCCAAGTCTGAGGTGGCACGCCAATCTATCAAAGGCGCTGAACGCACCAAGTATGTATTTGCGTATCACGAGATCGTGCGTGCCCCAACGCAGCAAGCGAATTACGACGCTGACCGATGTGATGTTTACTACCGTGGCTCTTTGTCGCCAGATTTTTACGGCTGGGTATTTCCCCACGGCGACACCATGAGTATTGGCACTGGCAGCGCAGACAAAGGATTTTCTTTGCGAAGTGCAGTGAAACGGTTGCGTGAAACGGCGGGCTTAGAGAAAGCCGAAACGCTGCGTCGCGAAGGTGCGCCAATACCTATGAAGCCTTTACCTCATTGGGACAACGGTAAAGATATTGTTTTGGCAGGTGATGCTGCAGGTGTTGTAGCGCCTGCTTCTGGCGAGGGCATTTACTATGCAATGGCATGCGGTCGGATGGCTGCTGATGCAGTGGAAGAAACCTTAAAAACTGGCAACGTGTCTTGCCTCAAGAAAGCACGAAAAACATTTATGAAACAACACGGCACGGTGTTTTGGGTGCTGGGCATCATGCAATATTTTTGGTATCAGAACGACAAGCGCCGTGAAAAATTCGTCACGATCTGCGAAGACAAGGACGTGCAACAACTCACTTTTGAGTCTTATATGAACAAAGTGCTGGTCAGAAAAAAACCCATGGCGCATGTGCGTATCTTCTTCAAAGATTTGGCGCACCTATTTGGTATGGCTAAAGCATGAGCATTTTTGACCGATTTGTTGGTTTGGCGATCGCATTCGGCTGCACTTTAATTGTTTCATCTATTGGCGCTTGGCTTACAGATATTGGGCCGTGGTACTTGTCGCTGAAGCAACCAGAATGGAAGCCGCCTGATGCTGCTTTTGGCATCATTTGGTCGACGATTTTTTGTTTGTGTGCTTTCAGCGGCTGGGGCGCATGGCGAGTTTCTAAAACTAGCGCACATAAGTTTCGTATTGCATTTTTGTTTGGCCTCAATGGCTTGCTGAATATTTTCTGGAGTTGGTTGTACTTCAATCAGCATCGGCCTGATTGGGCCATGACGGAGTTGTATTTTTTGTGGGCCTCAGTATTACTGCTTATCATTGGTTTGTGGCGTTTGTCCAAGTTGTCTAGTCTCATGTTGTTGCCCTATTTGGTTTGGGTCACGACGGCCGGTTTTTTAAATGCTGCCACTATTGAACTCAACGGACCATTTGGTTAGCCTTGCAGTCGATAGTTAGCCCTTCCATGCGTGTACTTTTACTGGGCGCAACTGGGACGATTGGCTTGGCCACGGCACGCTCGCTCATTACGTCTGGGCATGACCTTGTTTGTTTTGTTCGCCCTCGCCAAGATGCAAAGGGAGGCGGGTCAGAAAACCAAGTCACGTCCGCTCTGAAGGGGGCCACCATTCGTTCTGGTGACCTTACTGATCCTGTATCTATCGCACGCGATGGTTTTGCGAATGAATCTTTTGATGCAGTGATTTCCTGCATGGCTTCTAGAACCGGTAGCCCGAGGGATGCTTGGCGCATAGACCACCAAGCCCACATGGATGCATTGGAGGCGGCTCAAGCCCATGGGGTTAAGCACTTTATCTTGCTCTCGGCAATTTGCGTGCAAAAGCCAATCCTTGCTTTTCAGCATGCCAAGCTTGCATTTGAAAAAGCTTTGATGGCGTCAGGACTGACCTATTCCATTGTGCGACCGACAGCTTTCTTTAAATCTTTATCTGGCCAATTGGAAAGAGTCAAAAAAAGCAAGCCTTTTTTAATTTTTGGAGATGGCAAACTCACCGCTTGCAAACCGATTAGTGATGAAGATCTCGGCGATTTCATAGCGGGTTGCTTAAGTAATCAGGGTATGCATAACCAGATCTTGCCTATTGGCGGCCCCGGCCCTGCCATCACCCCGCGTCAACAAGGAGAGTACCTGTTTCACCTGCTGGGAAAAGAGCCGCGTTTCAAAAGCGTTCCAGTGGTTTTTCTGGATGTCATCATTGGCGTTTTAAATTTGGTTGGCAAACTCCTACCAGTCGTTGCGGACAAAGCAGAACTCGCCCGTATCGGGCGTTATTACGCAACCGAGTCCATGCTGGTGTGGAATGCGCAGACGAATCGCTATGACGAGGAACTCACGCCATCTCATGGCACACAAACTTTATTTGCGTCGTACGAGATGTGGATGAATGGTCAAGATGTACCAGACTTAGGCGAGCATGCAGTCTTTTAAGGACTTACTTAGAACTTGCTCTTTGGGCGCGTGAATAACTATGCACCGCCTCCACCAATACGCCAACACTTTCTGGAGGAGTGAACTGGCTGATACCGTGGCCTAAGTTAAAAATATGGGTAGGGCCTGTGGTGCTCTGATCTGTGTGTGGCTTTCCAAAGCTATCAAGTACTTTATGCGCTTCTTTTTCAATCGCAGATGCATGGGCAAACAACACATTCGGGTCTACATTGCCTTGCAGTGCTTTGCCAGGTTTTCCGGCTGTTCCACCTACTGCTTTTCTAGCCTTGCCAAGATTGACGGTCCAATCTAAGCCTAAGACATTGCAGTCGAGGGTGTTCATTTCTTCTAGCCACAACCCACCACCTTTGGTAAAAACAATGCTTGGAATGGTCTGGCCGTCATGGCTGCGAATCAACTGGTCTAGCACCCGCTTGGTATAAGCCAAGCTGAACTCTTGGAATGCACCGTCCGCCAGCACGCCGCCCCAGCTGTCAAACACCATCACAGCTTGCGCGCCTGCTTTGATTTGCGTGTTCAAGTAAAGCGCGACCGCATCAGCATTGATTTGCAAAATGCGGTGCATCAAGTCTGGGCGGCTATACATCAGGCTTTTGACATGGCGGTAATCGTCTGAGCCCGCGCCCTCGACCATATAGCAAGCCAATGTCCAAGGGCTGCCAGAAAACCCAATCAATGGCACGCGTCCGTGCAAGGCCTTGCGAATAGATGTGACTGCGTCAAACACATAGCGCAGTTTGTCCATATCGGGCACTGCGAGTTCGGCAACGGCGGCTTCGTCGCGCACATTTTTTGCAAAGCGCGGGCCTTCACCCAGCGCAAAGCTCAACCCCAAGCCCATGGCATCAGGCACGGTCAAGATGTCGCTGAACAAAATTGCGGCGTCCAGTGGGAAGCGATCTAAAGGCTGGAGCGTGACTTCGGTGGCGTAGTCCACATTGGTAGCCAGTCCCATAAAACTGCCGGCCTTGGCGCGTGTGGCGCAGTATTCAGGTAAATAGCGTCCCGCTTGGCGCATCAACCACACCGGCGTGTGGTCTGTCGCTTGGCGAAGGCAAGCTTTTAGAAAGGTGTCGTTTTGAATGGGAGCGTACATGCGTATTTAAAAATTAGTGGGGTGGTGCGTTGAGCGGTACGTTGGTTTGCGTGCTGGGAACAGCGCCTTGTGCAATCAGTTTGCGAGCGACGGAGTCGCCTAATGCGCTGGCAACTGTGAGTGCGTTCGGGTCTTGCAAGTCGATTGGCTTTTGGTCATGGGCATGAATCAACGCAGTGCCGGCTTTCAGGTGATCACCCCATGCCGCATGGATAGACAAAGTGCCTTGGTGGATAGTGGCGTGCGCAGCCAAAGGCATAGAGCAACTACCGCCCATAGCGCGACTCACGCCGCGCTCTGCATACACGGCGACAGCTGTGGTGATGTCGTTCAAGCTTGCCAAGGCTTGCACCAAGTCCATGCGGTTCGAACTGATCTCAATACCAATCGCACCTTGACCTGCAGCAGGAACCATGGTGTTGAGATCAAAGATATGGCGGATGCGGTCTTTCAAGCCAAGTCGCTTCAAGCCAGCCGCTGCGAGAACGATGCCCGCGTATTGGCCATCATCGAGTTTCTTCAAACGCGTATCTAAATTGCCACGCAAAGGTTCTATTTTTAAATCTGGTCGCAGCGCTTGCAACAAAACAGTTCTTCTCAAACTAGACGTTCCCACCACTGCGCCGTGGGGCAGGTTCTCCAGGCTATCGAAGTTCGGGGACACCCAAGCGTCTCGCGGGTCTTCACGCGACAAGATGCAGGCCAAATGAAAACCTTCGGGTAAATCCATAGGCACGTCTTTGAGCGAATGCACAGCGATATGCGCAGAGCCATTGGCGAGCGCAACTTCTAATTCTTTGATGAACAAACCTTTACCACCGACTTTGCTCAATGGCTGGTCCAAAATTTGGTCACCCATGGTGGTCATGCCCATCAAAGTAATTTGATGGCCAAGGTCCTCCAGTAACTGCTTGACGTGGTTGGCTTGCCAAAGGGCTAGACGGCTTTCACGTGTAGCGATGGTTAATTGTTGTGACATAAACAATAGTTGCTATAAAAAATTTTTTACTGATGCGCTAATGAAGTAGCTGTCAAGGATTGAATTTGAAAACGCATCATTGTTTCAACTTCTTAGCTGCATCTATAGCAAAGTAAGTCAATATCCCGTCCGCCCCAGCCCGTTTGAAAGCAAGCAGACTTTCCATCATCACCGCATCATGGTCCAACCAACCGTTTTGCGCGGCGGCTTTGAGCATGGCGTATTCACCAGAGACTTGGTAGGCAAAAGTCGGGACTTTGAATTCATCTTTGACGCGGCGCACTATATCTAAATAGGGCATGCCAGGTTTGACCATCACCATGTCGGCACCTTCGGCAATGTCAAGCCCAACTTCGCGCAGTGCCTCATCGGTGTTGCCAGGGTCCATTTGGTAAGTTTTTTTGTCGCTTTTGCCGAGGTTGGCGGCAGAGCCAACCGCATCGCGGAAAGGCCCGTAAAACGCGCTGGCATATTTGGCGCTGTAGGCCATGATGCGCGTGTGGATGTGGCCGTGCTCTTCGAGCGCGTGACGAATCGCGCCGATGCGCCCGTCCATCATGTCGCTTGGAGCCACAATGTCTACGCCCGCGTTGGCTTGCGTGAGGGCTTGTTGGGTCAATACCTCAACCGTTACGTCATTGAGGATGTAGCCCGTCTCATCTAACAAACCATCTTGTCCGTGGCTGGTGTAAGGGTCGAGAGCGACGTCGGTCATGATGCCCAAAGTGGGGAAGTGCTTTTTGAGCGTTGAGACCACATGCGGAATCAAACCTATGGGGTTCGTCGCTTCTTTGCCATCGGGTGTTTTTAAATTTGCACTGATAACAGGAAAGAGCGCCATGACAGGAATGCCGAGTTGCACACATTCTTCGGCGACGTGCAGCAACAAGTCCAAACTCACACGATCAACCCCAGGCATTGACGCCACCGATTCACGGCGTTTCTCACCTTCGAGCACAAAGACGGGGTAAATCAAATCGTTCACGCTCAAGGCATGTTCACGTACCAAGCGGCGGGTGAAGTCATCGCGACGAAGACGGCGAGGGCGGCTTAGCGGAAATGGTGTCGTCATGAAATGTCTCTTATAAATAAGTTGTTGTTCAAATGGTTGGGCTACTCACAGCCATTCTCGTCGGACGATAAAGCGTTGCATCAAATCGTGCTCAGGTGTACCGGGTTCGGCGTGGTGTTGATACGACCAACTGACCAAGGGAGGCATCGACAACAAAATAGATTCGGTGCGCCCACCCGATTGCAAGCCAAAGTGCGTACCGCGGTCCCAGACTAAGTTGAATTCCACATAACGCCCACGGCGGTACAGCTGGTGCGCGCGTTCGCGTTCACCATAAGGGGTATTCATCCGCTTTTCAACAATGGGCAAATAGGCTTTCAGCAATGAATCGCCCACGCTTTGCACCATGGCAAAGTTTTGTTCACTGCCGAGTTCTGAAAAATCGTCAAAGAAAATACCGCCAATGCCGCGTTGTTCGTTGCGGTGCTTGAGACAAAAATAGTCATCGCACCAAGTTTTGAAACGGGGATACAAATGCTCACCAAAAGGGTTCAAAGCGTCGCGGCAAGTTGCGTGGAAATGCACCGCATCATCTTCAAAGCCGTAATAGGGGGTTAAGTCCATGCCGCCGCCAAACCACGCCACAGTTTGGCCATCTGCTGTTTTGGCAGACAACATGCGCACGTTCATGTGGACAGTCGGTGCATATGGGTTGCGCGGATGAAAAACTAGCGAGACTCCCATAGCTTCAAAAGGCGCACCAGACAATTCAGGCCGGTCATGGGTGGCAGAGGGTGGTAGTTTGGGCCCAGTCACATGCGAAAAGCCACAACCCGCACGTTCAAACACCTTGCCGTTTTCCAAAATTTGGGTGATGCCATTGCCTTGTAGAGCGTCACCCGGAGGCTTTTCCCACGCATCCGAAATAAAACTGCCGCCGTCTAACTGAGCAATAGCACCAGTGATGCGATTCTGTAATGTTTTTAAATAGTCTTTGACTGTATCCAGATGCATGCTTTGGCTGGTGTTTATTCAGTTTTAAGGAGGGCGATCAAGTAAATTTGTTACTTTGAAGACAATCCCTAATCTTACCGCGCGCTATGTGCGTGTCATGAATCGCGCAGGAATGTGGAGATAATCAAGAGGTATGAAGTCTTCTCCCAAATCGCTCACAGGCCTATTCCCATTTATCAGTCCTTACCGCTTACAAGTTGCTTGTGCGGGGCTTTTTTTAATACTGGCAGCTGCCACCACCTTGGCTTTTCCCTGGGCATTGCGCACATTGATAGACCAAGGATTGGGTGACCCAGCTAATCCAGACGTTCTAGCCACCAAATTTTTTGAACTTTTCCTTGTCGCTGCGGCTTTGGCCGTTTTTTCTGCGGCGCGTTTTTACACCGTGAGTTGGTTAGGCGAAAAAATCACGGCGGACGTGAAAAACAAAGTCTATGCACATGTTTTAAGACAGAGCCCCACATTTTTTGAAACTACCCAATCTGGCGAAGTGCTCTCGCGTTTGACCAGTGATACCACGTTGGTTCAAACCGTGGTCGGTTCGTCTTTGTCGATGGGCCTTCGTAATATGGTCATGGGTATCGGTGCTATGGGCATGTTGGTGTGGACCAATCCCTTGCTCATGTTGCAGGTGATTGGTGTTTTAGCAGTAGTTATTTTTCCTAGCGTTTACTTGGGGCGCAGGGTGAGGCGCTTGTCGCGAGCCAGTCAAGACCGTGTAGCTGACTCGAGTGCTATTGCCTCTGAAGTACTCAACGCTATTCCAGTTGTGCAAAGTTACACCGCAGAAACGCGTGAAGCAGAGCGTTTCACTTCGTCCACCGCGCAAGCCCTTGGCACTGCATTGCGCCGCACACGTGCCCGTTCTGTTTTGGTGGGCTTCATCATCATGACTTCTAGCGCTGCGCTACTGTGGGGTTTGTATTTGGGCACTTTGTCGGTGCGTGCCGGTACCACCACTGCAGGCGAGTTGGGTCAAACGGTTGTTTATGTGATTTTGTTGGCTAGTGCGTTTGCCGTATTGGGTGAGGTCTATGGTGA
>Ga0209499_1002404_pt1 | contig 12010 bp, 9 predicted proteins | sample C_130208_EF_Meta_FD_187306 | JGI IMG/M metagenome (GOLD analysis project Ga0209499, IMG submission 187306) | Freshwater microbial communities from Lake Croche, Canada to study carbon cycling - C_130208_EF_MetaG (SPAdes) (version 2) | ecosystem: Environmental > Aquatic > Freshwater > Lake | place...
CAAGAGAAAGAAGCCCAAAAAAAAGAAGTGATATTCAAAAACATCAATAAAGGTTGGAGCTTTTCTGTTCAACCAAAAAATGAAACATCACGTTACTTGACTAATACTTGGACAGAATGGCGCATTTTTTTGAATGAATTAGCACAAAAACCAAAAAGTAGTTTAGGCGCTTTTCAACAAAAAACCCAAACACTTTCTAAAAGAGCTAGAGAGTTAAACAACAAAGTACCTGTTGAATTTAATCTTCCCGAAATAAAAAGCAGGATTAATGCTTTATGCGCAAAGATTAATGCTATTAATCTATACATACATTTAAATCAAATTCCTGACGCTAAAATTGTACAATTGGTACAAGAGGTAAACACAGAAATTAGTTCCTTACAATTTCAATTTGATGAAATCACTCGCAAAAGTCAAATCAAAATGGAAGATGGCGAAAGCGATATGTTAAAAATGTTAGATACTACCAGAGCTATTCAAGCCAACTCAAATGCAAAAATCATCAAATAAACTTTGAGCCAAGATTCTTTATATAACAGTTATCTGCATTCGGCTAAAGTCAAGCAAATTGTAGAAGCTCTTGAAAATCCTTTGAGTAAAATTCAATTAAAAGGACTTTTAGGTTCCTCATTATCTTTTGTTTTTCAAGCCATTTTTAAAAAAAGTGACAAACCTTTTTTGCTAATTCTAAACGAAAAGGAAGAAGCGGCCTATATTCTTAATGATTTGGAGCAAATGATTGGCGCCAATGATGTGCTGTTCTATCCTATTTCCTATCGCAGACCTTATCAAATTGAAGAAACTGATAATGCCAACGTTTTGCTACGTTCCGAAGTATTGAATAGAATTAATTCTCGGAAAAAACCTGCTGTAATTGTCACCTATCCCGAAGCACTTTTTGAAAAAGTAGTTACCCGAAAAGAACTCGACAAAAACACGCTAAAAATTGCAGTTGGCGAAAATGTTTCTATTGATTTTATCAACGAAATTTTATTTGAATATGAATTCAAACGCGTCGATTTTATTACTGAACCAGGAGAGTTTTCTGTTCGAGGCGGCATTTTAGATGTGTTTTCATTTTCCAATGACAATCCTTATCGTATAGAATTTTTTGGTAATGAAGTGGATAGTATAAGAACCTTTGATGTGGAAACCCAACTATCGGTAGAAAAACAAAATAAAATTACTATAATTCCCAATTTAGAAAATAAATTCATCAAAGAAAACCGGGAAAGTTTCCTTGATTATATAAGTGATAAAACGGTTTTATGTATAGAGAATACAGCGTTTTTAACATCACAACTCGATAAACTTTTTACAAAAGCAATAGAAACATTCGATAAACTATCTAAAGAGGTCAAACATGCTGCTCCAGAACATTTGTTTTTAAATCAAGAAGGGTTTTTGCGAAAAGCATTGGATTTTTCTATCATCGAATTATCTAACAAACCGTTGTTTAAAACTACTAAAACTTTTGAATATCATATACAACCTCAACCTTCATTCAACAAACAATTTGATTTGTTATTGAACAATTTGAGCGACAATCATTTTAATGGCTATACCAATTATCTTTTCTGTTCCAATGAAGGTCAAGCCAATCGTTTTCATGATATTTTTGAAAGTCTAGACGAAGCCAATCATGAGAATGTTCGGAAGCAATACCACACCATTGTTTCTTCATTATATCAAGGTTTCACTGACGAAGAAAACCAAATTGCGTGCTATACTGACCATCAAATTTTTGAACGATATCATAAATTCAGTATCAAAAATGGCTATTCTAAAAAGCAAACACTTACCCTAAAAGAACTAAACTCATTATCCGTTGGCGATTATGTAACGCATATTGATCACGGAATTGGAAAGTTTGGCGGTTTGCAAAAAATTCAGGTAGAGGGGAAAACACATGAAGCCATTAAGCTAGTATATGCTGATAACGACATTGTATATGTAAGCATTCATTCGCTACATAAAATTTCCAAATACAACGGAAAAGACGGGACACCACCGAAGATATATAAACTCGGATCGAATGCTTGGAAAGTGTTGAAACAAAAAACAAAAGCGCGTGTAAAACATATTGCTTTTAACCTAATTCAACTCTACGCCAAACGAAGATTAGAGAAAGGGTTCCAGTTTGCACCCGATAGTTATTTGCAAAAAGAATTAGAAAGTTCTTTTATTTACGAAGACACCCCAGACCAAATTACCGCCACACAAGACGTAAAAGCCGATATGGAAAAAGACCGTCCAATGGATCGCTTGGTTTGTGGTGATGTAGGTTTTGGAAAAACTGAAGTTGCTATTCGAGCAGCTTTCAAAGCGGTGGACAACAGTAAACAAGTCGCTATTTTAGTACCAACTACCATTTTGGCCTACCAACATTATCGAACTTTTACGGAAAGATTAAAAGAAATGCCTGTTCGTGTGGGTTATTTAAATCGTTTCCGAACTGCCAAACAAAAAACACAAACTTTAGAAGAATTAGCTTCTGGAAAATTAGATATAATTATAGGCACACATCAATTAGTCAACAAAAATGTAGTTTTTAAAGATTTAGGTTTATTGATTGTAGATGAAGAGCAAAAATTTGGGGTCAATGTAAAAGACAAATTGAAAACCATAGCAGCAAATGTTGATACGCTAACTTTAACTGCTACACCAATACCTAGAACACTTCAGTTTTCTTTAATGGCAGCACGAGATTTGTCAGTCATCACAACACCACCACCGAATCGTTATCCTATAGAGTCGCAAGTGGTTGGTTTTAATGAAGAGTTGATTCGCGATGCAATATCCTATGAAATACAACGAAACGGCCAAGTATTTTTTATTAATAATAGAATCGAAAATATCAAAGAAATTGCAGGAATGATTCAGCGATTAGTTCCAGATGCACGCGTTGGTATAGGTCATGGACAAATGGAAGGCACAAAGCTAGAAGAACTAATGCTTGGTTTTATGAATGGCGATTTTGACGTATTAGTTGCTACTACCATTATTGAAAGTGGATTAGATGTGCCAAATGCCAATACGATTTTCATCAACAATGCCAATAATTTTGGCTTGTCCGATTTACATCAAATGCGAGGAAGAGTGGGTAGAAGTAACAAGAAAGCCTTTTGTTATTTTATATGTCCGCCCTATTCTGCGATGACTGATGATGCTCGTAAACGAATTCAGGCTTTGGAACAATTTAGTGAATTGGGCAGCGGTTTCAATATTGCTATGAAAGATTTAGAAATTCGTGGTGCAGGAGATTTATTAGGCGGTGAACAAAGTGGTTTCATCAACGAAATTGGTTTTGAAACTTATCAAAAAATCATGAATGAAGCTATTGAAGAATTGAAGGAAAACGAGTTCAAGGATTTGTATGAAGATGAAAATGAAGACGAAAATAAAGAATATGTAAAAGACCTTCAGATAGATACCGACTTTGAATTGCTGTTTCCTGATGAATACATCAACAACATTTCGGAACGTTTGAATTTGTATAATGAACTAGGAACTATTAAAGATGAGGATGGTTTGTTGGCCTATGAAACCAAACTCATAGACCGATTTGGGCCTTTACCAAAAGAAGCCAAAGCTTTATTAAACAGTATTCGCATCAAGTGGATTGCTATTCAAATGGGAATAGAGCGTATCGTAATGAAGCAAAGTAAATTAATTGGGTATTTTGTTTCTGACCAGCAATCAGCTTATTATAATTCGAAGCAATTCCGTCACATGCTGCAGTTTGTTCAGCAACATGGTAACATTTGTAAAATGAAGGAGAAAGAAACCAAAAACGGCTTGCGATTATTACTCACTTTTGAAAATGTGAAGTCAATTTCACGAGCATTGGAGTTCATGGAATTGATGAAGAATTAAAATAAATTTAAAACTACATTTTCAAAACCTTGAAATTGGCTTCTTTTTCATTAAACTTTAATTTGAAGAAATAAGTGCCTGTTGCGAATTTTGAGACATCTACAGTAGCTGTTAAACCATTGTTTTTTTGGTTTAACAATAATTGACCCGCAATAGTATAGACGGCAACATCAGTTATAATATCTTTAGAAGTTATGGTTATTTTTCCATTAGTTGGATTTGGATAATAACTATAATCTAAATAATTACTGTTAGCTATTCCTAAAGTTCCTGTGCATGTAATAATTGCATTCCAACCATAATCTGCATTTGCTTCATCTGATGTAAACTTAAAAGTAAGCGAACCATCAGCAGCGGTTGAATTAATTGGATCAGGAACGAATGTTCCTGTAAATCCGCCTGAACTTAAATCAGGAGAAAACTCGTCAGAACCATCATAAATATGTAAATAATCAAAATCTGTTTCTAAATTAAAAGCTGAAAATGTTACACTTAATTTTAATCCGATGTCATATGGAGTCATAGTTCTTACCCAAGATTCCATATTGCTATAATTATCTGTTGTTCCTCCTGTATCCGTAAATGGAACATTGTTGCAGAAATTATCTGTAGAGGTGGCAAATACTTTTTCTCTTATGGCTGGCTCAATACCATTGCATAAAGGTCTAACTTTTATGTTGTAATAAGTATTTGGCGTTAATCCTATTGCAGTATAACTGGGAGTAGTAACGGTATTCCAAACATCAGTTAATGCAGAAAATGGCGTAACGGCTACTTCCCATAAAGCTATTGACCCTAAATCATTCCATGTAATATCAACTGAATTGGTAGTTATATTTGAAGCTGTAATAGTAGCAACAGTATTTGGGCAACTACTAACACAATCTGAACTTAAACACGTTTTATTATTGACATTATTACGAATGTAAGCGGCAGGTTGTGGTCCAAATCCATTATTAAAACTTATTCCTACCCCTGAAATCTGATGACAATAACTCATAATGGTTCCTTTTTCGTCTGAAGAAGGAATAGGGCCAATTGTGGTACATATTCCTTGACTATTATCAGGATAACCTGCCTGAGTTCCACATCCATCAATTACAGTATTATTTCCATTCCAAAAACAAGCATGAGTATGTGGTGAACCTAATGAATGTCCAAATTCATGTGTTATTACAGCAACCGTCCAAGAATAAGTTGGTACAGTAGCGTAGCTGAATAATACATCCGAATAAGCATAATTTGATTGACCACAAATCGAATTTAAATAAGCAACGCCGCCCAATGCAAACTGTTCTTTTCCTACTAACATTCCAACATCGCCATTAAAAACGGGTCTGTTTTGCGCAAAGGTGACCAAATAATCTGTCGAAATTGAACCCGAAGGCATAGCTTGATATGGATCAGGCACTGTCCATATAAAAATGGATTTTAAAGCGGTAGTGATACCGTCATTATTAAATAAAGTCTGAACATTATTGTAAACGGAAGTCATCCAATTAGAAGTGTTAGTTACATTACTGCTGTTTTTAACATACAAAGTATAATCGACTTCAAAATAAAACGTTACACATTTCAAGGTATTCGTATCTCTGGCAGTAGTACTTGACCCACTTGGTTCAACTCCTTCCTCTTTAACATGACAATCCCAATCGTTTGTAACTTTCATTTTAGCATCAGAGTAAATAATATAATCGGTTTGATTATTGGCTCTGTCTAATTTCCCGACTACTACATTCCCTAATTCCGAACTTGAAAAAATACCATTAAACTCTCCGTTAAAAAAAAAATTAAAAGAAGATACTGAGTTAGTATCCCCATTGATTATTCCTCTGTAATAAACACCTCTTTTGTAAGGAATATTTTTCCCTTTGTCGGTATCCACTTGAAATCCTTCAGCAAAAAGGTTAACCTTATATAATAAAATTGATATTTGTTGTCCTTTGTATGGAATGGTTAAGTCAATTGTTCCGTACTGATTGGTTACGATTTCATTCACTTTGGTTATGTTCAATGTTGCCAATGTAGCTTCGTCAACTACTTTATTCACTTCGTTATTGGCGTTGTTTTGTATGGGTGAAAGCACGGAAACGGTTTTGAAATCGGCGTTTAATTTTTCCAATTTGACAATTTCTTGAGCTATTTTATTTTGAGCACCAACTGAAGTCGCTATTAAAAAAACAGCTAAAAGTAAAACTTTCTTCATATTGTGGGGTTGTTAATTTTTTAGATGGGATTAAAGTTACTAAAATCGAACTCAAAACAAATCATTTTCTAAAACTATTAGATTATTTAACCTAAAAATGAAAAAAAGCATCTTCTATATGGTCTATTTTATAATTATTTTCTTCTTTATAAATAGCGATTATGTCAAACCTAACTTCTACCTCTAAATCATTTGAAATTACATACTCATTTACAGCTTTGATCAATAGCTGTATTTTTTTTGGTTTAACAAAATCCTGTGGCAATCCAAAATCTATAGAAGAACGTGTTTTTACCTCAACAACACAAAGAATGTTTTCTTTTTGAGCAATAATATCAATCTCGGCTTTTTGGAAAGTCCAATTAGTTTCCAAAATAGTAAACCCATTTTTTTGAAGAAAATCTACAGCCAATTCTTCTCCTAATTTACCCAGTTCATTATGTTCTGCCATGAGATTTTTGATTGTTGATTAACGATTTTTGATTTTAGAATTTTTGAAGTTAGTTTTTTGAATGAATTAGAATAGAGAATGTGAATTTTTGCTTTTTGAATTCAGAAATCAAAAAGCGTTAATCTTTAATCCTCAATCAAAATATACTTTGCTTTCTTCAGTGGTAACTTCTAAGGTAACTTGCCTTCCAAAAATTAAAGCCCGATTGTCTCTAATGTGTCCTGCTGGAAAGTTATAAATAATCGGTATATCCATCCCTTTGACTGTGTCTTCAATAATTTCTAATGCATTTCTTCCCCATGGGATTTCATTATCTTTCATTTCGGTCATGGCGCCCACAATGATACCTTTTAAACTTGACAAACATCCGTTGCGTTTCAAGTTCATCATCATTCTATCCACATGATATAAATATTCGTCTAAATCTTCAATGAAAAGTATTTTACCTTCACAATCGATAGCCGATGATGAACCTAACAAGCTGTATAAAATAGACAAATTGCCTCCTACCAATTCTCCTTTGGCTTTGCCAATATGATTTAAAGCATCACAATCTAATTTATATTCCAATTTATCTCCGAACAAAGCAGCACACAAAGAATTCTTTGCTTCATCTGTAGCTCTTGCTATCGCAACTGGCATCGTACCATGAATAGATTCAAAACCCATTCTGTTCAAATGACTGTGCAAAACCGTTACATCACTAAAACCAATAATCCACTTTGGGTTTTGTTTGAATTTCGTAAAATCGAGTCTATCAATAATTTTCACCGTGCCGTAACCGCCGCGAACACACCAAATGGCTTTAATGTTTGGATTGTCCATTTGCTCTTGGAAATCTTCAGCTCTTTGATCATCTGTTCCTGCTAATTGATAATAATCTAATCCAATAGTTTTGCCAAGTTTCACTTTCAAACCCCAACCTTCGAGTAAATCTATAGTAGGCTTTAAATTATCTTCTATATTTTTTCTTGCGGAAGAAACTATGGCAACCGTATCGCCTTTTTGTAAATAAGGTGGTGTAATCATCTTTTTTTGAGAATATGAAGAAATGGTGATTAAAAAAATAAAAAGCTTTCGCATTAATCTATAATTGACTGTTTCAAATGTAAACAAATCCGAAAATTAATTCGTCTTTTCATAGCTAAAAAGTTATTTTTGTAATCTTTCTGAACTTGTTTCAGAATGTTATAAATAATTTTATGTTAGAAAATCCGAAACGATATACTATAACTGCGGCGTTACCTTATACAAATGGCCCTATTCACATTGGTCATTTGGCAGGTGTTTATGTGCCATCAGATATATATGCTCGCTATTTACGCTTACAAGGAAAAGACGTTGCCTTCATTTGCGGAAGCGATGAACACGGTGTGGCCATATCGATGAAAGCCAAAAAAGAAGGTATTACACCTCAACAAGTCATAGATAAATACGACGGTATTATTCGTAAATCATTTCTTGATTTTGGAATTTCATTTGATAACTATTCAAGAACATCTTCCAAAATTCATCACGATACGGCGCAGGAATTTTTTAGAAAATTATACGATAACGGCGATTTTATTGAAGAAGTTACCGAACAATTATATGATGCTAAAGCTGACCAGTTTTTGGCCGATCGTTTTGTAACGGGAACTTGCCCCAAATGTGAAAATCCAGAAGCTTATGGTGACCAATGTGAACGCTGTGGTTCTACCCTAAATGCTACGGATTTAATCAATCCAAAATCAACCATAACTGGTGAAACCCCAATTTTGAAGTCTACAAAACACTGGTTTTTACCTTTGGACAGATACCAAGATTTTTTAACCCAATGGATATTAGTTGAACACGCCAAAGACTGGAAAGTAAATGTGCTAGGTCAAGTAAAATCATGGTTAGATGATGGTTTAAAACCTCGAGCCGTTACCCGCGATTTAGATTGGGGGATTGATGTTCCAGTAGAGGGTGCAACTGGGAAAAAACTTTACGTTTGGTTTGATGCGCCAATAGGATACATTTCGGCTACCAAAGAATGGGCTGCAAAAGAAGGCAAAAATTGGGAAGATTATTGGAAGAAAGATGATACTAAACTGGTTCACTTCATCGGAAAAGATAATATTGTTTTCCATTGTATTATTTTTCCAGCTATGTTAAAAGCCGAAGGCACTTATATTTTACCTGATAATATTCCTGCTAATGAATTCTTGAACTTAGAAGGCAATAAACTTTCAACTTCTAAAAATTGGGCAGTTTGGTTGCACGAATATTTACACGATTTTCCAGAGAAACAAGATGTATTGCGTTATGCGCTTACAGCAAATGCCCCTGAAACTAAAGACAATGACTTTACTTGGAAAGATTTTCAGGCGAGAAACAACAACGAATTAGCCGCTGTTTTTGGTAATTTTATCAATCGTGTGGTGGTTTTAACCAACAAATATTACAACGGTATTGTGCCCTCACCAAATACATTTACCGAAGTTGACGAACTAGTTTTCTCAGAATTAAAAGCTTATCCTTCTGTAATTTCAAGTTCTATTGAGCGTTACCGTTTCAGAGAAGCACAAGTCGAATTAATGAATGTAGCTCGATTGGGAAATAAATATCTTGCCGACGAAGAACCATGGAAAATGATTAAATCTGACCCAGCACGTGTGCAAACTCAAATGTATGTGGCATTGCAAATTGCTTCAACTTTAGCCATCCTTTCTGAACCTTTCTTGCCTTTTACTTCCAAAAAATTAACCAATATGTTAAACATTAAAGTTAATCATTGGAATATGGAATTTGATCAATGGAATTTAACCAAAGCCGGTCATCAAATTGGCGAAGTTGAAATACTTTTTGCTCAAATTGAAGATACTGAAATACAAAAACAAATAGACAAATTAGAAGCTACTAAAAAAGCTAATGTGATGGAAAACCAAGTTATAGAACCTCAAAAACCAACCGCTACCTTTGAAGATTTTTCAAAATTAGATTTGCGTGTGGGAACGATTCTTGAAGCAGAGAAAATGCCAAAAGCCAACAAACTTTTAGTTTTGAAAGTAGATACTGGAATAGATGTCCGCACCATTGTTTCTGGCATTGCTGAACATTTTTCACCAGAAGAAGTGATTGGTAGACGCGTTACGGTTTTAGTAAATTTAGCTCCAAGAGCATTACGTGGAGTGGAAAGTCAAGGAATGATTTTAATGACTAATAATGCCGAAGGCAAATTAGTTTTTGTCAATCCTGATGCTGAAGGAGTTTCTAATGGCACTCTAATTAGTTAAAGTAATTTAGTAATGGCGCTAAAAATAATCGCTTTTGATGCAGATGACACTTTGTTTGTCAACGAACCTTATTTTCAGGAAGTAGAAGAGAAATTTTGTGCTTTAATGAGTGATTATTTATCAAAACAGGGATTGTCGCAAGAATTATTTAAAACCGAAATCGCTAATTTAGAGTTATATGGCTATGGAATCAAAGGGTATATCCTTTCAATGATAGAAGCAGCGTTGAAAATCTCTAACAATACTTTATCATTAGAAGTTATTGAAAAAATTATTGAACATGGGAAAGAATTACTCCAAAAACCCATTGAGCTTTTGGAAGGCGTTGAGTATACTTTAAAAGCACTGCACGGAAAATACAAATTAATTGTTGCAACAAAAGGGGATTTGAAAGACCAACAGCGCAAATTACATGACTCTGGGCTTGGAAATTATTTTCATCATATTGAAGTGATGGCTGATAAACAAGAGGTCAATTATGAAAAATTATTAAAGCGTTTAGAAATCAATGCCGATGAATTTTTTATGATTGGTAATTCCTTGAAATCGGATGTTTTACCAGTATTAAATATTGGCGGTCACGCGGTTCATATTCCATTTCACACTACCTGGGAACACGAAAAAATAAGTCATAAAGTAGAACATCCCAATTTTAAAACCCTAGAGAAAATATCGGATGTTTTAGAAATTTTACTATAAAATAAAAAGCGGCAAAGAAAAACTTGGCCGCTTTTAGTTATATTTAATTTTGCTTTATAAAGCATTCAAAACAGCAATGATCTCATCACCATATTTTTGAGCTCTAGCTCTTCCAAAACCCGAAACATTTTCTAAATCTACTTGGGTTTGAGGATTTGCTTTTGCAATTGCAATCAAATGGGAATTATGGCTTATTCTGAAGGCAGACAAATTCAATTTATCAGCTAAGTCATTTCTCCAAAGACGCAAAGCTTTAAAAATTTTTAGTTCTTCGGGCAATAAATCTTCTTCGTTAAATTTATTTTCAGATTTAACTTTCTCGACTTTTTTCTGTTCAAAGAAAACCGCCGCCGACCAATAATCAACTGATCCTGTTGTAACAAAATTGGTTGATGTTAATTTAACCTCAACACTATCCAAGAACGCATTCATCTTTTGTTGGTCATTTTGACAATATTCTTTGGATAATCGAATATTAAATACTTTGATATTCATAACTTTAATATTTTAATTTTTATTTCCCTAACAATAGAATATCATTCGCAACCACTTCTGTGATATAGCGTTTGTTGCCGTCTTTGTCATCATAACTTCTATGAGTTAGTTTGCCTTCAATGCAAATTTCTTTGCCTTTAGTTACATATTTTTCAATAATGTCAGCAACTTTCCCCCAGGCAGTTACTCTGTGCCATTCGGTTTGTTCTACTTTGTCTCCTTTTTCATTGATATAATAATCATTAGTAGCGATTGTAATGTTTGCTACTTTTTTTCCTTCTCCAAAAGTTTTTACTTCTGGTTCGTTACCTACGTTTCCAATTAATTGTACTTTGTTTTTCATTGCATTCATGGCGTTTAAATTTAAATGTTATTTTTATTTTTTGTTATCGGTTTCTCATTTCCGACGATGCAAAGTTGTGACGATTGGCAAAATTTATTCGGTTGTTATTCACTTACTTTCGGTTGTAACTATTTGTAAACGTTTGTAAACGGAAAATTTTATTTATATTTGTTTGATTTTAAAAGATTTATCTATGCAAAAAGTTTGTTTAGAATGTAATGAAAAAATTGTTGGTCGCGAGGACAAAAAGTTCTGCAGCGATGGTTGTCGCAATGCGTATAACAACAAAATCAACAAAGACAGCACTAATTATATGCGCAATGTGAATAACAAATTGCGTAAAAATTATCGAATACTTACTGAGTTGAATGTAGAAGGAAAATCAAAAACGACAAAAACTAAACTACTAAGCAAAGGGTTTGATTTTGAATTTTTCACTAATATTTTGAATACCAATACGGGCAATACCTATCATTTTGTGTATGATCAAGGCTATCGTTTGTTAGAAAACGATTTTTATATGTTGGTGAAAAAAGAACGGTAACTTTAAGGTAATGAAAAACATTAGCATTTTAGGTTGCGGTTGGTTAGGATTTCCATTGGCAAAATCGTTACTAGAAAAAGGATTTTCGGTAAAAGGTTCTACTACTTCATTGGAGAAAATTTCACTTTTAGAACAA
>Ga0209499_1002416_pt1 | contig 11966 bp, 8 predicted proteins | sample C_130208_EF_Meta_FD_187306 | JGI IMG/M metagenome (GOLD analysis project Ga0209499, IMG submission 187306) | Freshwater microbial communities from Lake Croche, Canada to study carbon cycling - C_130208_EF_MetaG (SPAdes) (version 2) | ecosystem: Environmental > Aquatic > Freshwater > Lake | place...
GGAGCAAACACATCCAAGTATTTCAATGTTTGAACCCCTGAACGAATATTATAGAAAACATTCGAGAATAGAAAATCAACAATACTAAACTTGAATATTTTTAATGCATCATGACTAGCTAAATTAGCAGTAAATGGAATCGTTACTTCGGACTTTGTAGTCGTATGAATAACGGCTGTTTTGGAGTTTATAAAAACCGCAAATTGTTTTAAATCAGAATTAACAGCCATGGTATAAAACAAAAGACAACAACTACAAAAAAGAAGAATTATGATTCTAATGAATCTTGCAAGATTTCTTGCACGAATTCAGGAAGTTCGTCAAATACTTCTTCCAGCTTTTCATACCGAAGAACGGTTCGTTCAACCTTGAATTCGACTCCATCTACGGTAACTGAAGCAGTAGCTTCGGGAGCTTTAGGTATTCTGGCAAGATTAATTCCTTGTCTTGGTTTGGCTTTTTGATCTCCTGTTCCAAGAATAACACGTTTTGTTTCTAATGCAATCGGAATATCCACTCCTGATCCTAATCGGACAGAACTAGAAATTTTGTAAGAAGAAAACAAAAAAATCAATTTTTCATTATTTTGCAAACCTTATTTTTTCAGGATTTGTTTTTTTTTCATCGGATTTCATTTCAGCCATGGGAGATAATGCAAGCGAGAAGGAATCAAAGAATGAAAATATCGAAGAAAAAGTGAAAAATGAAATCTTGACAAAAGGAATGTTGGAGAGCTCCGAAAAGGCAAAGAAAACTCGCAAACCATTTGAATGGACGGATAAACGTCTAGAAGCTTTTAAGAAAATGCGAGAAGGATTAGAAACAAAAAACGTAATTGCCAAAGAATTAAAAGCCGAGAAGAAAAAATCAGAAAAAGACGAAATCAAAAAAAGAATACGTGAACTAATGAATAGCTCTTCCTCGTCTAAAAAGGTAGCTTCTAGTTGCTCCGATGAAAGTAGTGCCAGTGAATCTGACATTGAAATTGTAACTAAAGCAGCCAAACCTTCCCGACGAAAAGAAAAAGACGAGAAAGCAGCTAAACCCAAAGCGAAAAGAGCACGTACTCCTCCACCAAGCGAAGCATCCAGCGAAGAAGAAAGCGCACAAAGCTCCTCCGAAGAAGAAGAGAGGATATTAATGTCGAAAAAACAGCATCAAAAGCTGCAATTAAGTAAACAAAGTAGCGGGAAAACGCCCCGAAATGCGAAAGTGTTTAATGCCATGGACAATTTTATTTTGTTGTAGAAGTAGAGGTTGTTTTAATATAAAAAGATTGTTTTTTGTTTTCCTTTTTTTTCATTTTTCATAAATGTCGTCTCGTGGAATAAATAGATTAGGAGGAAAAGCAACTACTCAAATATATTTGGGACGTAAAGCAAATCATCATCAATTTTTAGGCCGTAAATCTGTTCCTATTCGTCGTCGTCGAACAGGTCCTTTTTAATTTATTAAAATGTCATTTCAGCAATCTACCGCTACCGCTTTACCCGCGGAAGTTCAGCTCGCCAAAGAAAAACCGCAAGGCGCCTTTTGTCTTCGCACCCGTTATGCACTGTCGGCCAACAGTGCCAATAGCTGGCTGGCCGGCTCCTTAGTTAGTCTTCCCCTTCAGACGGGTACTCCTGGCACGTTTACGGATGTGAAACAAGGCAATATTAATTGCACAGTGCAAATCAGTAATACTAATCCTTACGTTGACTATGTAAATTTTGGCCCATGCGGGGCCATGATTCTATTCGATGAAATGCGTGTCTACTCCTCGGGTACTCCCGTAGAAGAAAATTTGAGATATTCGGAAACCGTTGATTTGTTAATGGAACAAGGAGGTTGGCAATGCCGTCCCATGCACGTGTTTCGACGCAACAAGTGGAGAGCCAACAATGGCAAAGCAGGCGATAAACATATTAATTTTATCAAACCATCCATGGTGGATGTCACTGGAACCCCCATGTTTGGACGTACCCCATTTATGGATAACAACTCGGCTGTCTACAATCCTGCTACTATTGCTTTTGGTTATCAACCTAATTCTGGAACACTAAACCCTACCATAGATAAAGGCTTAATCACTGCTTCTAAAGCAGGCATTGTTAGTGGTACAGTTATTTACTTTTTTGGCAGTGTATTTGGAACTGATTCTGGGTACACTTTTAACGACGACGGATATGGTTTCAACGACCAGTTCGAACAATATGGTATTGGCAGCTCATATAGCTGGGCTACTGCTGGATTTGGTTCAAACTCGGTCGCTTGTTATGGAAGAAACTCTACTCATGTTGCACCTAATCTTTCTGGTAATCAAATTAATGTGCAGATAAACGACCATTTAGCATGGAAAAATACTTTAGTCGGAAGAGGCGAGACAACCCAAGCACTTGAGGTGACGTATCCGTGGCTCCCTTGCGCTACCTATTCACCTGCTCAATGGCCAGATTACCAACCGTGTACTCTTTCGGGAGAAGTAGACGACTATGAAGTTGACCAAATTATTGGGAAAACAAAAGTGTCCGAGTACATGAAATATTTATCTAATGTGCGTTCCCTTCCGATTGGGGTCTCTGGCACTATTTCAGGTACTTATGGATTACCTGTTCAAGCCATGACCCCTGCTACTGTGGCCAATGTCAACGCAAATAATTGTTCTTTCACCGAGTATCGTGTTTCCATGCCGTTTGTGAGTGGAATCTACGGCATTTTAGCTGATAAAATGTTTCCTGATTTATTAATTGGAGCGAATAATATTCGTATTGAGTTTAAATTAGCAAGTAATAATAAAGCATTATGGTTGACAATGGATCCGTGCCGTCGTGTTCCAGGAACCGTGCGTGATTTTGCACCTTTTACGGGGGCAGCCAACGGAGCCCATCGGTTTGGAGTTGTACAAAGCTCATTGGGTGGTGGTTGTTTTGCCGCAAATGATCCAAATGGTGCTGGCACTATTGATGCTGCCGCAGCTAGTTTGGGGTGTACCTATGCCATGCTTTTTAACGACCGATCCATTAGTGGTGGCACAGCAGGACTTAATGTGGTAACTACTTTAATTCCATATTCAGCCACAAATGGTAGTGCCATTACTCCTGGTTCGTTCGTGTACAATACTCCTTCTACTATGGGAGAAGATTTAGTTCCTACTCAGCCCTTGATTGAGTTTGGTGAAAACATATTATCTGCGTTTAATACTATAACAGCATCACTAGATGGGAACCAAGTACTAACCGTTACGGCAACATCAGGATTAATCAAAATTGGACAATTTATTAATCACCCAACGACTTCTGCCAAACTAGCAATTTTGGAACAAACAACTGGTTCTCCTTTAGGCGGATTAGGAACATACGTTTGTGGATCAGAGGGCACCGATGCGTTTGCTTCGCAAGTATTGACCATATATGGAGCCAATAATATGTTTATGGGGCACGCCAATCCTGCCAGAGGAGGCTATTCTTTAAACACCAAGACAAATCTTCCCAAACCACAGTACATGCCTTGTGCGAATCCGTGGGTTCAAAAAGAGGCAAGTAGTACGGTCATTGCTACTTATTGCAATGAAAGAAGTGCTTGCTATGGGACTTATCTTCCCTCCAGTGTAGCTCAAACAAGACGTTGCCAAAACACCAGTCGATTGGATATTGCAGGCGATCCTTTTGCTAGCAACGGAGCTACGGCTTTTGCTATTCGCGACTTGCAGGTAAGGGGCTTCGCCCCCTACAACCCCCTCTTTTGCTGCGCAAAACACTAACGCTTTTTATATAGTACATTGGAGAACAGGTCCAATTAGACGATATTTCTACCTCGGCTATTATTCAACATGCTGCCACTTCCGAGATTGTTGTTTGGACCCGCGGTTACCGATCGTTTGAGGCCAATTGCGACACGGGAACTCAACAGAATATTATTCTCCCCATTCAAATTGGCCAAGCAACGGCTCTTTATCTAGTGTTTCGTCCTAGTGCACTTTTGGGCTCTCAGGATTACTACAGCAATTCATTCGTCTGTCCTTTTACTGGTCTTTCGTTCTCGTCCACTAGTGCAGGAAGCTTGCAAGAAAATGGAGGCGCTCTTGCCTTAGGCAAGGCAGGCAGATCCCCCGATGTGGGTGGAATGTATACGATTAACTCGTCTTTAGATACCCAAAATCAAGGATTATTTTCCTACCAATTGTTCAGTGGTACCAAACAGTATCCTTTGCAACCCATTCAAACGGTTTCTGAAATGTTGGTCGAACGTGAAAAATCAACTCATTCTCTCCACAATTGGTCGTGGTGTGGCACGGAAAATATGGCTTTTACTGCGTGGGATTCAAGCCAGAGTTCTTCTACCACCACGGGCTTTAATTTTGATCCTTTTCTGGATCTTGGTTTTTTCACTACTTTTGTCCCTGTAGCTGCATTAGACGACCAGACAATTACCCAGAATCCCTACTTCTCCATTGCGGAGGTCACGGATGCTGGAGTTGCAAAAACTCGTGTTCGTGGAATTCGTCAATCGGCTCGATCTACTGGAGCTGTTGGAGCTGGCACAACTCAATTCATCGGTGTGTTGAATTCGTACGTCCCTCCTATCGGCACTTTCTTTTTAGGTTGGGATTTTGAAAGCTGGACAAATCATGATGATTTGATGCGTACGGGGAAATTTTTAGGCCAAGAACAGTTATCTATCCGCATGACTGGATGTCAACTCATGGCCGCGACATTCCCCATTCAGCCGGGGAGTTCGCAAGCAGTCAATCTAAACATTGGGGTCACGGCCATTGTGCCACACATTGTCAAGCTAAGTTTCGTGCCGGGCGGACACATGTTGTCTTATTATTAAATAGTTGCTGTAGCTTATGTTTAGTTACACATTATTAAAGTAATATTTTTTTAATTTTAATTGTACATTTGTTCAGACATTTGCGCTACACTTAAATAATATCCTTTGGGAATCGTGTCGATTCTTCCAATTCTATCTAATGCACTCTCTGGATCGTACTCTACATTCGCTTGTTGAGTATAATATACCAATTGACGCTTTGAAATTACCGGAGCCAATCTTTTGTCTTCTGTGTACTTGGTCAGCATAGTACCATATTCGTAGTTAGTACTGATCGAGTTGACTCCCATCAACATATTCTTCATCGGAATCGAACCCTGGAAAGGAAGACGAGTTCCATCGGCTCGTATCTGTGGGTAAAATAGTTCCAGTAACTGTTTTCCCAATGCTTTGCCAGTGATCTTCTGGCGGTTCGCCCAGGTCATCTGAATACCTTTCGACTTTAACAAGGTTTCATTCGAAGCCAGTTCCAAGTGGTAGAATTTCGGAGCCAAGGCGTGAACTTTTTGGATAGTCTCCCCCGGCAACTCATCGACCCATTTCCCCAACCCAAAACTGTCTATCTTTGCAAAAGATTTCGGCCACAAGAAAATAATCGAGTCCGTGTCGCAATACACAATGCGATCCTGACCAATTTGAAGCATCCGGCGATGTAAATGGCATCGAGCCACTTCCGTCACCTTGCTACTGAGATAAATATTGTACTTTGGATTGGCTTTGGCAAAGTCACCCAGTGTGTGGTACTTGACTTTCCATGTGCCACTCGAGATGTATCGGAACGAAATCTTCTGGCGATTGACGTTCGGGTCGTTCCAGATAGCGGCAAACTCCGCATAGCCGTGGATGGTCGTGTAGTTGTCCGTGTGCGGCTTCTGGCAGAATTTACCCCACAAACTATTCAAATAGAGTTTCGCCAATTGACGATTCACCGCATCCTTGCGCACAAACTCTGGCCGGATGCGAGCAATGTAGCCGTTGGCCACAAACAATCGTTCTCCGACTTCTTCCTGCTCTTCCGGGGACGGGTCGTCACACGAAGCGCCCAGTTTCTTCCATCCTTCGGCCTCCTGTTTCATGCGCAAAAAGAAAGACACATAACCGCGCATGACAGTAGATGAACGTTCTTCGGTAGGCCAGTGTAATACTTCGTACATTTCAAGAATTTCGTACCCGTTTTCACACGCTAAACGCAACTCTTCTGTGCCCCATGTACCCGTCATCACGTGTAACGGAAACTCCAGCCGACCAGAGTCCGGGTCATGACACGGCAATAATCCCAACTTGTCTTGAGGGTTGGGTCGTACTTTACATCGTATGAACCCTACGTACCGGTTGTCTGACTCGGTGTCGTCAAATCGGCTCCTCTCGATAGATTCTCCGCAATAATGTTCAGGGTTTCCAATCGGTAACTCGGCAAATGCACAGACAAAAGGGTAGAGTGAACAAACGTCGTGATATTTAATCTCTTCGTCGGGAAAATAGTCGGCATTGACATGCGGACTAAAAACTTCTGTTCGTCCACCTTTAAACATTTCTCGGTCTTTTATTATGTGACCTAATTCTTGTTCGTAGGGGGTCAAATCTTGAAGATCATGGGTCCACGTAATAAAAGTTTTCTGGTTACCATAGGTTCGTAGTATGTCGGTCAGATACTCACGTGTACTGCGATTCACTGTTCCGTAGGTAGCTGGACGAGTTGGATGGTCAACCCCCGTCTGAATCTCTTCGTTGAAGCACATGGGACAGGCGTGAAACTGACAATCCAAGCAAATAAAAACCTCCATTTCATCCGTCACCCCGTCTAAATAGCGCTTTGTCTTGGGACACATGAACTCTTTTCCCCAATTGCCCGCATGATGAATCTTCTTACCCGTCTCTTTCTGTATTCGTTCCATCCAGGCAATGGCTTCAGGAGCACGGTCACGACGGTCTTTCCATGGAGTAATGGTAATGTTTTCCTCTTCGGGTAAACCCGCAAGCAATACACCCATGGCAACCTGTGGAATAGTCAAATATTCAAATGGATCAATGGGGGTAGCAGTCCATCCTTCAATGGATTCTCCGAAGGAGAGGGTCCAGTCGCGGTATCGAGCACAAGCTTCGGCTAACACGTTCACATCCATTCGACAATATTTGATAATCTCCTCCTGAAAACTCCATTTTTGTTTGTCGCAGACACACTCCTCCTCACAAGTACAATATACTTCGGATTGAGCTCCATGCCAAGCACGGAAATCATCAATTTCTTCTTGAGAACGTTTCGATTCCAAACACCAATAATCAGCCTCGTGGTCCAGCGCAGGAAGACATCCCACGTAATTATCATTTGAACCGTTGTTAAAATGATGCGGGAAATCACCTTTTTGTTGAGATAATCCAAACGCAGATGCTATGTTTTTGAGAGAGCCAGGCATAAAGTGACGGAAGTCAAGGAACGTGGCTTTGGCTTTGGCTCCAAAGTCAATTGTCACACTCAAGTATGCGTGCATGGAACCCGGAGATGGAATGAAATGGTGCGCAATCAGATTCTTTTCCAAGTAATGTACAATGAATTGAACGTCATACTTTGCTCCATTGTGTGCCAGGTACACACGAGACGCAGTCTGGAACGAAAGTACGTAGGCAATAAACTGTTCCAGGGTGGAAAAGCACATTTCGTCGTAGTCACCAGAAGCATCCGGGTACACACGACGCACACAAACCAGATTGACTTCATGTACAAACGTACGACCGTCCGGTTGGCACACTTGGCAACACTCAAAATCATACACGTAAATGTTATTCGGGTCACCCATCTTCAACTCTTTGGGCTTGTGGATGTAGCATACGTGGTGAATTTGACCCAATTGACATCCACCCACCAACTCTTTGGAACAAAGTTTGCAGATATACTTCTTCTCACGTGTATTGTACCAAAATTGAGACGGGTGAATATCACTAATCATCTTTTTGCGGTTGACCTTGTCTGAATCACAGCAAATATGACCCAGTTTCTTCTCGGCACACGTCTCAAAGTGCGCCGTGGCCTCTGCCTTGGACTGGTTGTTCGACGTACACAGTTTCTCGCAAAATACACAATAGTTAAACACACTGCTTCGGTTGGCTGATAATGTGTTTCGTAGGAAGGTGCGCAAACAAGTAATGGCCGAACAATGTTGGTCCGAAATCAACAGCGAAACCACGTGAAACGACTCGTCTTTGCGCACATCCACGTTCGCCGACATGGGTTTGATCACCGAAGTGCGTTGACCACGAATCTCCAAATTGTGAATACTAATATACACACCAAAAACATCGGCATACGCCTGTAAAGTAGCCTCGGAATTCTCATCCAGTTCCATTCCTATCTGACTCTCCACAAAAAGGTGAACATTCTTCGCTGCCGCATACCACTTCTGGATAACGCCGTCTCCTGGAGCCAAACAGTATTTCACTGCCGAGTCTTCATCTTCGTTCGCATACTTAAAAGGGTTGAACAGGATCAATTGATCACCTTCAATAAAGTCACAGTCGCCCACCAAAACATCCGCATATTGAGGTAAAATAGGAACCCGGGCGTACATGTCGTCATCACCTGCCTTCACCTTGAACGGTTTGGACTCTGTTACATCACTTCCATCACTCAAGTACGTACGACATTGCGATTTCAAAAATGCCATCGCCAAACAATATCCCTGACTCCACGTGTTGGGTACTAGCAAGACTGCCTTCGAGAAGTGGTAGAACTCTTCAATCGAAGTATGATGAAACAACTTACTCTTGATCTTGTCGTATGTTAACCCATGTACCTCGGCCCCCACACGACGATTCTTGTTGTATCGAGCACGTTGCTCCGGAGTCCATTCGGCGCGCACACGTTTCTCGCCTTTTTGACCAATAGGAATGCCCAATACTGCCTCCTGAAGCTCTTCCGCGCTACGGCGTTTCTTATACGCGCGCTTCGCCTTTGGTTCCGCTGGGTGAACAATACGAGCCAATTGAGGAAGACGCCCTGCGCGAATCTCGTGCTCCGCCACACGCCGTTGTGTACGTAAATCTGCCAATTGAGACATGCTTACCCCATGACCACTAGGGGCAAGCACACTTCCACGTGATAAAAAACTATCCTGAGATCTTGAAACAAAGCGTAAACGTTCACGATTCTCGTTGAAACGGACACGTGTGTTTGCAGGCGCAGACGTATCTACTCCGAAACGTAGCACTCCACCAATGTTGTCCGAAGTAACCGCCGCATTATCCGCCGTGTGAAGCACGAAAGTAATGCGGAAGCGGTACTGATCCTCTCCTAATCCTAAGCCAGCAAACTGAGCCGTACGCTCCTCATTACCATACTTGGGACTCTGAAGCATGATATAGTACGCGGCAATAAAGTCAGTTAGTACGTCAGAGGCAGGCAACATCTCCGACACTAGATCCCAGACGGACCGTAAACCACCAGTACCACGCAACAAACGTATCTGAGCGTAGTCATTCACGTCAGGTTGCATACCCTGCTGACCAAGTAGCCACTGGTAGGCGTGGTTAAACGCCCAGTCGGAGACAGTTTCAAAATCTTGAGGATCAGTGACGTCCACATCTACAGCCACCACATACACAGGAACGTCTCCCACTTGAGTCTGATCCGCAAAAGCAGTTACGGCGTTACCAAAAGGACAGCCGCCACTGTTTCCACCGGGGATCGGGACAATGGGGAGCTCGAAATCGTCGTTTAAATCGTCAAAAAGACCAATTTCAAATCCGTTCTCATCTAGGCGGGCGGTTGCGGGTTGTTGTGAACCAAAACTTGGTAGTAAATAGTCACCCATCACATCCTCGGCTCCAAAGAAAAACCCCATCTGGGTAAGGTCTCCACCCAGGCGCGGTGCCCCAAAGGCCTCGTTTTGGTGCTCCCGCTCAAGTGCAGCCCGGTAGAGATCCGGGTATTCGGCCTGATCCCACGCCGAAAATTCATCCGCAGGCCGAAAATTCATTGTAAAAAACTAAAATAATGATTTTTTACCTTTTTTTTTATTTTTTGTGTCTTGTGTTTTTTTATTTTTTACAGAAAAAATATTTTTTTTCTAGAAAATATCTTGAAAAAGTTTTTTATTTTTTGAAATGGTTTACTATTTTTTTTTCATGAGGAACTTTTTGATTACGCCTAAATATCATTATTTACGTTTTCAACATGAGTTTGTATCCTTGTGACACCCTTCCTAATCCTGGCGACGAGCAAGAGGAACACTTCCTAGTCAAAAAGCCAATCAGAGAGCCGAGGTGTGCTGCCAAGACCAAGCATGGAACCATGTGTCGCAAGCGAAGCCAGCCAGGAGGAAGCCTTTGCCATATACACAGAAGTCCTTTCGGTGCTACAGAAATACGTATATGCGCGACTTGCTACCAAAGTGGTCACTTAAACTCTGTCGATTTAATCACTTTCTTTCACATTAATGGCAGCGATATTAATCTTTGCGAGAAGCATTTTGTAGACATGTGTAATTCTTGTTGGCCTAAATAATAACTTCATTATTTTACGATTTATACCATGTTTCCTAAAAAAACAGACGCCGCTAGACATAGACGTAGTAAAGCAGATGTAGCTATCTGGAACCAATTTACAGCTGCTCACCAAGGACGTAATGTAACTAACCAAGATTTTAGGGATCATCCGCATACTCATCCAGCCTATGAAGGAAGCATCCACCCATTAACTCACCCTGCACATTCCACTAATATTCGAAGATTAGTTACTTATCCTTCAAAGAATAATCTAACAAAGGCTAGCTGTAGGTACGGTACGTACAAGGATGGATCAGTGGTTAAGTGCTTAAGGAGTCCACATCATGCTCCGCCAGGGGCTTCCCATAAGCGTGGTGCGCATACGGGCGACCCCATCGGCCGCCCCAGAGAACACACTCGACCAAACGAAGAGGAGAATGAGGATGAGATTGAAGCGCATATTAACCCCGAGAGGGCAAGAAAGAGGAATCGAGCTCCACCCCCTGGTGCAAGACACCCTTTTGTTGTACAACGAAGATCAGCTAGACTGCAGGGGGGACTTAATTCAAAGGCCCCAGCGCCATCTACTACAGAGCCAAGAAGATCAATTAGGCGTAAAAGGGGGGCTTAATTTACTCCCCTTAATGCAGCCAATAGTTTGGCAAAAATCTAATAAAGAAGTTAGAAGATTAGTTTAGCTTAGCTATTAGAGTATACAGTAAAAAATAATCTTCATAAATTAATATTAAACATGACAAATATACACTGTATATACTATCTATTCGCTGTATTCAAAATAAGCACACACTCCAAACATCTCCTTCTGGAACTTGATCACCGCCTTGCGCCAGCAGCCGTACACGACCTTGTCGCAGTCCAAAGTGCCACAGTAGCACACTTCATTGCTCCACCCGTGGTGTTCCACCTTCACATTAGGACATCCAGAATAGTGGATTACCTCACCAGTATGATGATCCGCATCAGACCTGCAGACCAGGCAGCTATCCTCCAGGGGGCGACGGGTCCCACGGTGGGTTCCACGACCGTTCTTCTTGTTGAAAGCGCACACGTCGTCCACCTCAGAGCGATCGATCTTCCGCTTGCAAGAGTCGGACTCGTCGGACGACTCCCCAGAGGATGAGTAAACGGAGTCTGTTTCCTCCCCGTAGTCCACAATCCACGCTTCTTCTTCAGAGTCCGATTGATCTTCATGGGTCACCATAGGGCTGATCGAAGCACACGGTCCAGAGGGTTGGGGCGGAGTGGGAATGTACCATTGGTTGGTTCCGGGGATCAATTGTCTACCGTCGGTGTGGATGTAGGCCTGGTCCGGCACAGGCTCATTGATCTCCGGAAGGCAATTGAAGTCGCACGGGGTGTGGAGGCAGTGCGGACAGTCCACTTTGATCTTCGTGGCGCTCCAATAGAGTCCGTTTTTGGCTTGCTCAAGGTTCTGGGTGGCTGACATGGTACTTTGGTTGGCTAAAGTTTGGAAAATTTGGACAAAAAAAAATTTGAAAAATAATGATTTTTTTGAATTTTTTTATTTTTTTTTCACTTTTTTTTCGATTTTTTTTCCTTTTTCGTATCTCGAAAAGTTTTTCATTTGCTAGGAACGAAAAATAAGTCCCCCGCGATCTCTGGGCGGTTTTTTCACAAAATTACATTTTGGA
>Ga0209499_1002419_pt1 | contig 11962 bp, 10 predicted proteins | sample C_130208_EF_Meta_FD_187306 | JGI IMG/M metagenome (GOLD analysis project Ga0209499, IMG submission 187306) | Freshwater microbial communities from Lake Croche, Canada to study carbon cycling - C_130208_EF_MetaG (SPAdes) (version 2) | ecosystem: Environmental > Aquatic > Freshwater > Lake...
ATTTCTCAAGCAATTGTCGATGACCCGTCTGATGTTCGCCGTCTAACTATGAAGCGCAATACTGTTGCCGTTGTTACTGATGGTTCTGCGGTACTAGGGCTTGGAAATATCGGCCCTGCAGCAGCACTTCCTGTTATGGAAGGAAAAGCTGCGCTCTTTAAAAGATTTGCAAACGTTGATGCTTGGCCAGTCTGTCTAGATACACAAGATGTAGATGAAATTGTTAGAACAGTGCAACTCATTGCACCTGTCTACGGAGGAATCAATCTTGAAGATATCTCTGCTCCTCGTTGTTTTGAAGTAGAGCGTAGATTGCGTGAACTGTTAGATATACCTGTCTTCCACGATGACCAACATGGGACAGCGATAGTCGTATTAGCTGCCTTACGTAATTCACTTAAGTTGGTTAAGAAAGATATTTCTAAGGTAAAAATTATTCTTAGCGGTGCTGGAGCAGCAGGCACAGCAATCGCTCGCCTACTCATGCTTAGTGGTGCCACAGATATCATCGCTTTCGATATCGAAGGTGCAATATCCAAAGATTCTCATTCTGAAGATCCGATGCGCTCGTGGTTTATTGAACATACAAATAGCTCTAACTTTAAGGGCGATATTCACCAAGCCCTGGTTGGCGCAGATATCTTTATCGGCGTAAGTGCACCTGGTGTGCTTAATGAAGCAGATGTTGCTGCAATGGCAAAAGATTCAATTGTCTTCGCCCTAGCGAACCCAGACCCAGAGATTGATCCAGTGATTGCGCGAAAATATGCTGCTGTAGTTGCCACAGGGCGAAGCGACCATCCAAATCAAATCAATAACGTCTTAGCTTTCCCAGGAATTTTCCGCGGCTTATTAGATGCACAAGCACATAAAATCACCGATAAATTACTTGTTGCTGCAGCAGAGGCAATTGCGGATTGCGTTAGCGCTTCACAGCTCAATACATCATTCATCGTTCCAAGTGTCTTTGATCCCAATGTAGTAACTCAAGTTGCAGCGGCAGTAAAGAAGTCTGTGTGATTGATCTTGCTGCATCATTTGATGCACAATTCTCAACTCTTGCTCCATTTATCTTCTATATCGTTGTTGGAGCAATAGTTTTTATTGAGACTGGCCTACTTTTCGGATTCTTCCTACCCGGGGATTCGGTTCTCTTTAGCGCTGGCTTGGTCGCTGCATCGCATGGAAATATCAATATCGCACTGTTAATTTCCGTAATTCTTCTGGCGGCATTCTTCGGTGACCAAATCGGATTTGTTATTGGACGAGTAGTCGGCCGACCATATTTGGATAAACGTAAATCACCCCGGGTTCAAAGAATGATTGCAAGCTCCGAACGTTTCTATGAGCACACAGGTTGGTGGGCGGTAGTTGCTGCTCGATTCTTCCCTTGGATTAGAACTTTCGTTCCACCAATCGCTGGTGCATCAAAGATGAATTACTACAAGTTTCTCTCCGCCAATATCTTGGGAGCTATCTTGTGGGGCGCCGGAATTACTCTGGCAGGATTCTATGCAGCAACGTTGCCATGGGTAAAGACTTCCTCGTATGCAATTGCTACATTCTTTATTTGTGCGTCAATCGTTTCCGGGCTTGCGAATTATTTACGCCGCCCACGATAACGCCCAGGTAAGTCATCGCAATTCCTATTACTAAATAGATAGAGACATGTACGCCCTCTGCCGGTGAATAGAAATCGATAAGAAGTGATGCCACAAGTTGGCCACCAACACTAAATAATGTAAACGTTAAAACTCCGAGGTGCTGAACAATTGTGGAAGTAAAAGCAATGTACACAACTCCGAGAACCCCGCCCATATAAATCCACCAAGGTCCTGCTGGTAAGGCAACTAATTCACTTGGGCCTATAAGAATTAAGGCAAGTAAAAGTAAGACGAGGATGCTTGTACCCATAAAGAAGTTAAGAAAAGAGGTAGTAAAACTCTGATGTGAATGCTCATTAATCTGACCATTCATCGCACGTTGCACCCCAACAATGGCGCCGGCTACACATCCCAGTACGACGGCAAAAATTGAGATATTTTTTGCGTCAAGGCGATCAAAGACAGAGATAAATACTGCAAATACAGTAAAGAGTGCTGCAGCGATTCGACGTGAAGTTATATGTTTCTTGCCGCCACCAGTGAGCCCAATGCGATCAACAATAAGTGAAGCAGCGGTCTGTCCTGCTATTGAGGCAACAGAATAAATTGCAACTCCAATAATTGGGACGATGTGTGTCTGTACCGCAACAAAACTGCCACCAAGCGCACCTGCAAAAAGAGTCCAGCGTGGAAGTTCTTTACGTGCAACTGCGCCCCGAAGGTTACGCGCTCCTTCTTTAATGGATGGGCTAAAAATTGCAATCAGCGAAATGATGACCAAACCTGAACCAAATGAAACTAGAGCTGCTTCCACCCCATTGCCGATGCGATGTGAAAGTTCCCCATTAGCTCGAGCTTGAAGCGCAATCATGGCGCCAGATACTGCAGCGAGGAAATCTAGCCTTTGGTTCTGCTTGGACATTCTCAGATTCTATTAACTTTCTAGCGCAAGAGTGATTTCAAGCCACTCTTCTTCTCGTGTTTGCAGTTCACTCTGGGCGTTTGCTAATTCACTCGTAATCTCTAGCAATCGGGTGTGATCCGTTGATTCTTGCTCTTGCTCAGCCAACAACAAGGCCACGCGCTCTTTACCTTTTACGATTTGTTTCTCTACGCGAGCAAGGTCTTTCTTAAATTGGCGTTGTTCTGCCGCACTTGAAGTGGAGCTGAATTTAGTTGAAGTAGCGCTCTGAGATGCAACCGATTCAACTCGCTGTTCTAGATATTGATCAACTCCACGAGGCAGATCTCTTAAGACTCCATCGCCTAGCAGACCATAAAAACGATCACATACTCTTTCAAGGAAGTAACGATCGTGAGAGATGACAATCAACGTTCCACCATAGCTATCTAGTAAATCTTCTAGCTCGGTCAGTGTTTCAATATCGAAATCATTTGTGGGCTCATCCAGCAAGACAACATTGGGAGAATCCATCAGCAATCTCGTTAGTTGCAAACGGCGACGCTCTCCTCCGGATAAATCTCCTACGGGAGTCCACTGTGCATCGCGATCAAATCCAAGCCGTTCACAGAGTTGCGATGCTGAAAGAGTCTTGCCCTTACCTATCTCAACATGTGTTGCAACCTTTTCAACAGCCTCAAGCAAGCGCCATGTTGGATCAAGCTCATCCAAATGCTGGGTAAGGAATGCAATTTTTACAGTTATTCCTGTAATCAATTTTCCAGCTGCAGGTTGAATTAATCCCGCCAAGGTGCGCATCAAGGTTGTCTTTCCAGCGCCGTTCACTCCAACAATTCCTATGCGATCTCCTGGACCGATATTCCATGTGAGATTATCAATCAACTCTTTATCGCCTGCTTTTATCTTTGCATGATGCAATTCAAAGACTGTATTTCCAAGTCGATTGAGAGCAAATTTCAACAACTCGGTTGAATCTCGTGGGGCTGGTTCTGCCGAAATTAATTCATTAGCTGCATCCACTCGAAACTTTGGTTTAGTAGTTCGTGCCGGCGCACCTCGGCGCAACCATGCCAACTCTTTTCGAATCAAATTGTTTCGCCTTGCATCCATTGCATTGGCTTGGCGGGCACGTTCAGCTTTTGCTAGTACAAAGGAAGAATATCCACCGTCATATTCTTCGACCTTACCAAGTACAACTTCCCAGGTGCGATCAGTTACTGCATCAAGAAACCAGCGATCGTGTGTAACGACAAGTAGAGCAAGGTCTTTACGATTATTCAGATGCTCTGCAAGCCAGGCAACACCTTCTACATCTAAGTGGTTTGTCGGTTCATCAAGAAGTATTAAATCAAGATCATCAATAAGTAATTTGGCTAAGCCAACTCTACGTTTTTCTCCACCTGAGAGTGAGGTAAATCCCCGTTCAAATAGGTGATCATCAAAGCCACCAAAAAGACCGGTAAAAATTTCACGAATTCTTGGATCACTTGCCCATTCATGTTTTTCTCGATCGCCAATAACAACATCGCCAACAGTTGCATCTGCATGGGCTTTATCTACTTGAGAAAGTATTCCAATTCTTGCTGAATTCGACTTAGTCACTCGTCCGGCATCAGGATCTTCGACTCCTGCAATAATTTTCATGAGCGTGCTTTTTCCAGAACCATTGCGTCCAACGATTCCAATACGTTCACCTTCTGAAACGCCTAATGAGACGTTATCTAGAAGTGGGCGAATATCAAAGGCTTTAGATACAGCTTCGATATTCACTACATTGCGCGCCACGGTAGGAGAGCGTACCTTTGAACTATGAAGGTCACTGACCGTGCATATGCGCTAGAGCTAGATAAGAATGACCCACTGGCCCACTATCGAAGTAAATTTGTGATTACCGACCCCAATCTCTGCTATCTCGATGGCAATTCATTGGGCAGATTGCCTCACGCAACAGTAAAGACTGTCAGTGACTATCTCTCTCAAGAATGGGGAAATGAAGTCGTTACCGGTTGGGCACATTGGATTGATGAAGCCCAAATTGCCGGAGATCTTCTTGGGCGCGCAGTTCTAGGAGCCGCCGCAGGCCAAGTACTCGTCTGTGACACGACCTCAGTTAATTTCTATCAACTCTGTCTTGCCGCCATCAATGCTCGACCTGGCCGAAGGACGATCATTACTGACGCAGCAAATTTTCCAACGGATAGATACATTCTCGATGGAATTGCAAAACAGTTGGATTTAAATCTTGTGATTATTGATAACGAGAATCCAGCTATTGCTCAGAACGAGTTGATAACTGCCGAAATACTTGAAGAACATATGACAGAAGATGTAGCACTTGTGACTTTTGAAGTTATTCAATACCGCTCAGGTGCGCGCACCGACATTAAATCGATTACAGATTTAGCACGTTCATACGGCGCACTCGTGGTCTGGGATGCCAGCCATGCGGCGGGCGCAATTGAAATGAATTTTGATGCAAACGGAGTAGATCTGGCTGTCGGTTGCACGTATAAGTACGGAAACTCTGGACCCGGTTCACCTGCGTGGTTATATGTAAATAAGCGCGTACAGAAAGAGTTGCAGGTCCCTATCCAAGGTTGGTTCGGCAATGAAGATCAATTTGGAATGGGAGCAGATTTTAAAAAAGCTGAAGGTATTCGTGGTTTTCAGATTGCAAGTCCTTCCATTATTGGAATCCGTGGAGTACAAGTCGCTTCTGCCATGATTGAAGAGGCTGGCATTGATGTAATCGCATCGAAGGCCGCTATCGGAACACAAATGATGATTGATCTCTTTGACGAATGGCTAGAGCCACTGGGCTACACCTTGTTAACCTCTCGAAATCCAAAAGAACGTGGAGGTCATATCTCACTCGGACATCCAGATGCTGCAAAAATCTGTATTGCACTTCGCAAATTCGCTAATGTGATTCCTGATTACAGAACACCAAATGCAATTAGATTGGCAATTTCTCCGCTTCCAACTTCTTATGTCGAAGTCTGGGATGGATTCCAGCGCATTAAAAATCTCACGGAAACACGCCAGTATGAGAAGGTCGAAGGATCGGATTCACGAGTCACATGAGCGAAAATTACGAATCAGCTCTTACCTATAATTCTTATCTAGCTGTCGATGATCTCTTAAAGCTACAAAAACCGCTCTCTGAAGGTCCAGAGCATGATGAAATGCTATTTATTATCATCCACCAAACTTATGAGCTCTGGTTTAAGCAACTCATACACGAATTTTCACAAGCGCAACGCGCACTTGAAGACGGAGATACTCACTATGCACTATCTATTTTGGGGCGCATAAGAACAATTATGAAGGTATGTGTCGCACAAGTAGATATTTTAGAAACTATGACTCCTCTTCAATTTAACGCTTTTCGTGGTTATCTTTCATCATCTAGTGGATTCCAGTCTGCGCAATTTAGAAAGGTTGAAGCAATTCTTGGACGCAGAGATAGTCGAATGGCTGGACACCTACCACCTGATATTCAAAGTGAAATTCAATCAATTACTTCGGGTAACTCCCTTTGGGATTCATTCCTCGAGTACCTAGTTAAGCGCGGGTACGCGCTTCCAATCGATGTCATGGGTCGCGATAAAACAATTCCTTATTCTTCAAATTCAGAGGTTCAAGATGTGCTCTTAAAAGTTCACCAAAGTGATCCCGAGAGTGCAATGGTCTCTGAGCGATTAGTTGATATCGATGAAGGAATCCAAGAATGGCGATATCGCCATGTGAAGATGGTTGAACGCACGATTGGCCACAAGATGGGAACTGGTGGCTCGAGTGGAGTTGAATATCTAGCGAGTACGCTTTTCAATCCGGTCTTTAAAGACCTTTGGGAGATTCGTTCACGCTTTTAAGCAGGAAGTCCTTTAAGCACTATTTCGGAAAGTGGCAAGCGTTTACGCTTTGCGGTCTCACGTTCCAAGAGCGGTCCACTTAATTTTTCTGGTGCATCTTGTGTTCCGATTGCAATGACAACTACAGGAACAAGTTCGGCAGGGATAGAGAGTTCTGTTTGCGCAACCGACTTATCAAAGCCCGTCATCTGGTGTGCAATTAATCCTCGATGATGGGTTTCAACTACAAGTTGACCTACTGCAAGTCCGCAGTCGTATTGATAATCAGCGTGGATTGAACCATCGGACTTAGTTGTCTTTGCAGCTACTAAAATTAGCGCAGATGCATTTTTTGCCCACTTCTGATTGAACTCACCGAGTGAAGTCAGAATTTGTGTAAATGTTTGATCTCCACGCTTACCAACAAAAAATCGCCAAGGTTGTCCATTAAATGCAGATGGCGCCCACCGGGCCGCCTCCAGAATTCCCAGCAAGTCTTGATCGCTGATGTTTGCACTGTCGTTATATGAACGTGGACTACGACGGCTTGCGATAATTTCGTGGACGGGGACTGAAGTCTCTGCTTTCATGACTGCAACCTTATTGCTCATATACAGTTCTCGCATGTCGATTTCAGAGTGGATACATCACACTGCGGACACACTTGTTGCGCACAATTTGCAAGTGCCGCTCTTCGCTCTACTAATTCTTTTTGCATTTGCTGAAGCAGCTGCATTTGTCGGTTTTGTATTACCTGGTGAAACATCACTTTTAATTGGTGGGGTGCTTGCACATGCGGGAGTCTGGAATGTTTGGGTATTTCTTGGTTCAGCGATAATCGCAGCGATCGCCGGTGATTCTGTGGGATATGAAATTGGCAAGCATCTGGGGCCAAGGATTAAAGAGAATGCTTTCGGCAGATTTGTCGGAGAAAAGCGCTGGAAATTAGCCCAGGCAATCTTTGATCGCTATCACGGTGGCGCCATTTTCTTTGGTCGTGCGCAGGCTCTGCTTCGCGCTCTTGTTCCAGCACTGGCTGGCATGAATAGAGTTCCGTATCGCCAATTTCTTAAATGGAATGCGGCAGGCGGAATAGTATTTTCAACAATCGTAGTTTTCTTAGGGTATGAATTCGCAAACTCGTTAGCGACTCTTGAGAAGTACCTTCGTTATTGGGCGATATTCTTCTTGGCACTAGTCGCCGTAGTTGTGATTATATTGAAACGTAAGCTCGAGCATCTACTAGAAGATTAAGAGTTCTTTGTATTGATAGTCTCTACATTTTCACCATAAGCAACTTCTGCAATCTCTCGGCGCCTTTGAATATAACTCTCCGAAGCACCAGTGATGAGATGTTCAAAACGTTTTTCGCCTCTAATTAAAGGATGCAGTTCTTTTGCAGTGGCCTGTGAACCCCAAATTGGTGGTTCCTGTCTTGTCACTTTAGTAACAATGTGTGGGTATATGAATCTATAAATAAGCGCAAGTCTACGTAAACCTAAATATGCAACATGGCGCATCCCTCTATTTATATGATCTTGAATTTTTAATTGGTTATAACGCAGCCATGAAGGTCGGACTGAACTTTCTTTCATCGCTAAATCGAAGAGGATTTTTGCAATTTCTGCGCCCCCAGTGGGATCTGGCAGCTCTGCGCATTTTTCTGAAAGGCGTTTACGGACTTCAGGTTCCTGCAACTTCTTCACGGTGTGTGTGATGTTCTGTAGATCTGCTTGGTTGGCTCGCAATGCAAATCCCATGTCATGACACCACTGCGCACGCGCTTCTTGATCATCAGTTCCACGAATATTTGAAACGAAAACTGTTGGCACATGTGCGGGAAGCAACTCGTGAACTCCGTTATATCCAGTTGCGCAGACACTGGCATCGAATGCCCGAAGAACTCTCGCCAATGGGAAGTGCCTGACCACACGGATATCTAGACCATCAGGCGCTAGCGACTTTCCATCTTTATCAAGTGGCTGCTTGGTGAGGATCACTTGTAAATCTTTCCAGCCGATCAAGCCAGAAAGAGCTGCGGTCATCTTCTCGTTCACATCGCTGTCGCCTGTGCCGAGTTGAACTAGAACTGCAGGACGGTTGAGATCAAGCCCCAAAACTTTTCGCGCCTCATCACGACTCAGCGCTGAATCTTTTTGAAAGAGTGAGACCGATGAAGTGATTGTCGCATCGCTTCTTTCGGCAGTGGGGCCGAAATCATATGCACGGGCAAAATCACCGGGTTCGACAATGTAATCCATCATCTTTGATTGAAGTCCTAAGACAAAGCGTTGGGGCTTCTTCTGCCACAAACCTCGTCGCACCCACACAAGTGCCAAGTTGGGATGCGAAAACTTTGCAGCTATGACACCTGGGTAGGGAACCACGCCATCGAATGACATTACTCGCGCACCAGTTTCATCAACCAGCGCCATTAATCGATCTCGTAAATACACATCCCATTTTTCTCGTGACATCCACATACGATCGCGGCCAGGAATATATTCGCAACGAATTCCCATGTATTCAGGTATTTCTGCAATACCACCAGCCATAGAAACAATGATTGGATTTGCAAATTCTTTTAGCGCCAACGCAATTGTACTTGCGCGTGCAAGATGTCCCATTCCGACGCCATTACTTGTGGCGAGAATAATTGTCGGCTTTTCCATAAAGGGAAGGTTATCAATTTTTTATGCGTAAACCACGCGGAGAAATCAGTAATAGTTGCAAACTTTTTTACCTTCAGAGATACTTAGCACGCGTTAATTCGCAACAAAAAAGGAGAGTACTTCTCAAACCGTTTCTAAATCAGAAACATTTGCCGTACAGCTTTACAATGACTACACAATCAGCGATCCAATCGCACCATAGCAATACATATCGATACCTTCCGGCCACTTCACTTCCAATCTCTCCAGAAAAAGTAGCTTCTGTACTTAAATCTGAATGGGGACTCTTCACCAAAGGCACACACGCCTCAGAGGCTGAAAGTAAGCGCGCATTTAGCTCACTCCCACTTGGAGTGACATCAAGCTTCCAACATTGGGATCCATACCCAATTTCAATCGCATCAGCCAAGGGCGCCTACATGACCGATGTCGATGGCCGCCAACTGCTCGACCTCTCTATGGGCTTCGGGGCGATGCTTGCCGGTCACCTCAACCCAATCGTGGTTGAAGAGATCCAAACATCTCTTAGCCAAGGCATGCTCTTTGTGACTCCTTCGCCAACAGCCACTGATGCCGCCGAGCGCATCTGCAAGCGCTTTGGAATCGATCAAGTTCGCTTTACTAACTCTGGCACTGAATCAACAATGTACGCAGTTCGTGTTGCTAGATCTGCAACCGAGAAGATGGGTATTCTAAAAATTGAAGGTGGTTACCACGGAAGCTACGACCCATTTGTAGTTTCAAGTAAGCCAGATCTCAACCTTGTTGGTGACGAAGAGAATCCAAATCCAGTTATTGATTCAAATCTTGTTCCCGGAGATATCTATGTTGTTCCATTTAATAACATCGAGTCACTTGAACAAATGTTTGAGAAGAGCGCTAAAAATATCGCTTGCTTCATTGTTGAACCTGTTCTTGAGAACCTAGCAATCGTTCTACCTGATGCTGGATATCTCGAACGCGTTCGTGAACTCTGCGATCAATACAACGTTGTTCTTATCTTTGATGAAGTTAAGACAGGTCTAACAGCTGGTGCACACGGTGCATCTGCTCGCCTTGGTGTAAAGCCCGATTTAATTACTCTTGCAAAATCAATTGGCGGCGGGCTTCCACTTGCAGCTTTTGGTGGCAAGCAGAAGTACATGGACTTTGTTACCAACGGCAAGATGGCCCACTTCGGTACATTTAATGGAAACCCACTTGCAATGGCAGGTGTTCGAGCAATTGATCGTATTTGTACTGATGAAGCACTTGCAGCCGCTGAAGTACTCAACTTACAAGCACTTACACGCATCGGTGACATTATTGATGAATATCAATTACCCGCACACACTGTTGGTTTTGGCGTTAAAGGTTGCGTAACCTGGTCAACAACACCTGTGCGTAATTACCGTGATTACAAAGCAACCGACTTTGGTGTTGCAGAAGCTCATTGGTTATTTGCACTTAACCGCGGAATCATCACGCCACCGGGTCTAGATGAGCAATGGTTAATTTCACTGGCACATGGTCAAACTGAAATTGATTTACTCGTTGAAGATTTCCGTGACTTCGCTAAAGCTATAAGGGCGTAAGAAACTACAACTGCCAGGCACGAACTCCGCCAGCAACTCCGGCAGAGTTTGGAACGATGACAACGTCATCACCCATCAGGGTTAAGTCGCGCTGCTGAATGCTGTGTGAGTTTCCGCCGCCGATATAGAGACGATCCCAAAGGAACACTGGGCGCAGCTCTGAAACCATGAGGCGTACACGACGCGACCAGAATGTATTTCCCATACGGCGGCGTTCGCGATCACCAATCCAGGTGTCATATGTCGTATTGCGACGGACAGTTGCATGTGAAAGTTCAAAGTGTGGGGATAGCTTCCCGCCGTGAAATACTGCAAAGCCAAGTCCAGTACCGAGCGTTAAAACTATTTCAAGTCCTGAACCAGTAACAACGCCAGCCCCATGTACTTCGGCATCATTTAAAACTTTTGTTGGAATTCCTAATTTTTCTGCAATCGCAGCTTCGGCATCAAAACCCCACCATTGCTCTTTCAGATCAGGATTCATACGAGTGTGTGGTCCTGCATCGTTGATGTAATGAGGTGTTGCAACAACAACTCCATTACGAATCATTCCGGGGATACCTACAGTTACTCGTGCTGCCTTTGGCAATGAATCGGCAATCTGCTTTACAGTGTCGAGAAAACGTTCTCGGGTTAGTGGGTAAGGTGTTTCAATTCGAGTTGGGGCTGCATGCATTGTTCCTGAATCATCAAGAACGCAGCTCTTAATAAAAAGGCCGCCGCAATCAATAGAGAGTGTGAAGTTACTCAAGATTCACCGCCATTGCCGCTCCTATCAAACCCGCATTACGTTGTAACTGCGCAGGAAGGAACTTTATCGGTTCTACGAGCCCAAGTGAAGTTGAGACATTTTCAACGGCTTTCTGAAGAGGTTTCCAGTAGATATCGCCCGCTTCTATTACTCCCCCACCAATTACGACGTGGTGAAGATCGAAAATTTGCGAGATGTTGATGATGGCTTTAGCCAAATGAAGAACACCAAATTCAATTGCTGAAATTGCGCTCTTATTACCTGATTGAGCACTCGCAGAAAGTGCTACAAAATCCTCACCGCTCCAACCATTCTTTTGTGCGTAACGCACCATGCTTGTTCCACTTGAATATCCTTCGACGCAACCTATGCGACCACAGTTACATCCACCGTCGTAATCTCCAACAACTGTATGACCGAAATATCCAGCATTTCCATAATCACCTTCAAGTGGCTTGCTATTAACAATTATTCCGCCGCCAATTCCGGTGGATACAACCATTCCCAGCATATTTCTGGTTCCACGCCCAGCACCGATTGCATGTTCAGCAATAGCCAGTGCAACCGCATCGCCAACCATTGAAA
>Ga0209499_1002420_pt1 | contig 11961 bp, 3 predicted proteins | sample C_130208_EF_Meta_FD_187306 | JGI IMG/M metagenome (GOLD analysis project Ga0209499, IMG submission 187306) | Freshwater microbial communities from Lake Croche, Canada to study carbon cycling - C_130208_EF_MetaG (SPAdes) (version 2) | ecosystem: Environmental > Aquatic > Freshwater > Lake | place...
ATTCAAGCAGACATCTTAGATAAGTTTGTAGAAGTAATGCCTATATCTGCTAATAGAAAATTAACAGACATTATTCTTACTATACATGCAAGTCTTAATAAAAAAGGCAGTAAAGTAGACTATGAGAAGTTTTCTCGTACATTTAAGAACGATTTACTTTATGCGTTATTTGTTAACAGAGTTCCTGAAGCTCAAGAGTACGAACAGTACTTAGTAAAGACTAATGAGAATAACGTTGTAAACATGCGTAATTCTTTAGTTAGTCAATTGGAGAAAAGAGGTATTGAGTCTAACAATGTAATCTTTGATATGTTCAAACAGAACACTAACAATGAGTCTGCTTATATTAGAACAGGCTTATTACTTTCTTCTGTTGACTACTCTGTTAACGTATACAAAGAAGCTTTCGAAGAAGGTTTGAGTTGGACTGATTCTACTCTTAACCCAGAGTTAGAAGAAGATATGCAGTTAGTAGAGGATATGCAAAAATTCTTCAAAGTATTCGCATATGCAGGTATTCTAGGAACTCAGTTAAATAAAAAGATTGATTCTTACTTACCTTTGATTCCTGAGTCTATCTATACTTACTCTATGTCTCAAGTAGTAAACGAGTTTAAGAACGAGTTAGATACTGTATCTGCAGGTTTACTTGCTGAAGTAAGAAATGCTCTTTCTACTACACCTACTGAAACAGAAGATGATGTAGAAGATGCTTTAAATACTAAACTACTTTCTAGTTCTAATTTCCTAGGACAGTTTATCAATCGTTTCCAAGAAGTACATCCAGAGTTCTACAAAATATTTAAAAATGTAAATCCTGACTTAGCATTCTTTAAAGATTATCGCTTAGACCAAGAAAATGCTACTCCTACTAAAAAGAAAACAGTAGAAGAGAATGTTCCTACTCCAGTTACTGGTAATCAACTAACTACTGCTGTTAAAGTTAAAGAGGGAGTTTATGTAAACCAAGAAGGTTTGACAAAAGAAGAACAAATAGAATTGTTTACTTATCTAAAACCTTATCTTGAGACACAAGCAGCTAAAACTAACAAAGCTAAGTCTGCAAATAAAATGATTGGGTTAGGGTTAAGATGGGATTATAAATCAAATAATTCTGGGATAACTAAACTGTATCCTGAATTAGGTGATAGGCAAGCTGTTAATGTTGGCACTAATTTAGCTGGCAAAAATACTTCTTATGGATACTACACTAAATCCATTAATGGCCTTGATTTAGGAGAAATTACTCCAAGATTTAGACAGTTAATGAGTAAAGCTACAGGAATAGATATATCAGGTTATGATGGAGCAATTATTAACTTATACGATGAAGACACTCATATAGGTAATCATTCTGATTTAGACGAGAGTGTTACTGCAAAAAATTATCCTGTGGTGGCTGTTAATATTGGAGGTAGTGGTAATTTTACAGCAGGAACTACTTCTAAAGACAGTATTAAATTAAAACCAGGAGCAGGATATTTATTTGGTTTAAATGGAGTAAATAGAACTATACCACATTCAACCTTAGCGAATAAGCAAGATGGATTTTTACCAGAAATAACAACTCAATTAGATGGTAGGACTTACCCAGCAGGTTCTTATAGAATTACAATTACTATGAGAAGAGTAATGCCTTTAACCCAAGAAATGCCTAGTGTTCCTACTATACTAAACACGGAAACTAACGTAGCTGAATCAGCTCCAATAACTACTGAGTCAGTAACAGATATTGTTGCAGACCCTTTTAAATCTGTGGAAGAAATCAACAGAGAACAAGAAAATAACTGTAAAGTACCTAAAAATTAAAAACTAACTTATATTTGTAAATATGTTTTGCCCAAATCTATCAGATCCTGAAATAAAAAGAAAATTTGAATCGCTTAAGAGTGTTTATCCTGAAGGTGCTTATTACCTTTGGGATAAATACCAAGGAGAGGTTCCTGCTAAATACTATAATGTACCTTCTACAAATAAACCAGAAATATCTGAAGTATTTGAAAGTAATCCAGAATTAGCTAATCAAGTTTACGAAACTTTAGGGTTTAATAATATTTCTGATATTAGTTTAGATAAGTCAAGATTTAATCCAGATAATTCAGAAGCAACTTCATATCCTATCAAAATAAACAATAAATATGCAGGAGTTATTTCTATAAATAGTGAAGGTTATATTTCTTCTTCTGTAGGTATGGCTGGAGTAGAATTAGAAAAAGAATTTCAAGGAAAAGGATATGGTACAAAAGTTTATCTAGTTTTATCTAATAAACTAGCAAAAGAAGGAAAAACTTTAAAATCAGAAGCTTTTGGTAAATCAGATATAAATAAATCTGCAAGTAAAGTTTGGAAATCTTTATTAGATAAAGGCTTGGCTATAGATAAGGGTAATTATTTTGAAATTATTTCTATAGTAACCCCAAAACAAAAACAACAAGCTATTCAAAAGTTCTCTGCCTACTTAGAGACTATTTTGCCTAATGCTACTATTCAATTTAGAGGAGATCAAAAAGGATTATCTGAATTTAGATACTCTACTCCTACAGAAGAATCTAAAAGAACAGGAAAAGTACATAAATTAGGATCTGGAGTATATACTACTTCAAATAAATCTTTAGCACAAGAATATGCTGAAAGCAATAAAGGAGATGTGTATCCTGTATTAGTAAGTAAAGGTTTAACCTTTGATACTAGAATGGATTTCTTACAAGCAGTAGCAGATTCTATAGGAACAGAAAATATTCCAACAGAAGCTCAGGTAGAAAAATTTGTAAAAGACCAACAAGACTTAGGTAATAGTATTACAGTTAAAGAGTTGGGGGAAACTATTAGTTCAGTAAAAGATGCTATTCCTTTAAACAGTTCTAAAGTATTAGAAGGATTTAAACAGTTTGTCGCCAAACCTTCAGAGAATGTAATGTACTCTCGTCCTGGTGCAAGAGAAGCTATTATTAGTGCTTTATTAAATGAAGATAAGTTCAGAGACCTTTTACTTAAAACTACTTTATTAAAACTAGGAGGTAATCCAGTTACTAATAGAAACATAGTAAAAGATTATGTATGGGAACATGTAAAATCTAACCTAAACTATAACGGAGCATTTACAATACAAGGAAATGTTATTAGTATTTTTCCTTCTGAAAATGTACAAGATAAAGAACCTAAAGGTGTAGCAAGTGCTTATGTTAGACAATTAAACAAAACTTACTTTTCTAACATACTTAACCCTTCCTTTCATTACAAGGAGATAGACGGTGTTCCTTCTATTGTTTATGATCCTTCTAGGGCTTTACTTGATGTAGTTGCAAATGCAATAAACAGAGATCAAGCGAATGAAGCTATGATAACTAGAGAGATGGAAGCAGAGGTTGCTCTTCTTAATATTGCAGAAAACGCACGAGAAGAACGCTTAGGAATGTTAGAAAAACTAGCAAGTGCAAGTGAAGCTCTTATAGACGGAGAAGTATTTCCTTTAGACAACTCTGTATTTGATTCTAGAATACAATTAATGAGATGGACTTCAAGGTCTACTACTCAGAGTCAAGCGAAAGTTCTTGATAAACTTGCTGAAAGATTTCCTGGAGTTACTTGGGAATGGGATACAACTATAGATACTCCTGGTAAAGTAGATTTAAACTCAGGTAAAATTCTTATCAATCCTTCTTTAGTTAATAGTGAGACTCCTTGGCATGAGTTTGGTCACATAGTAGTGAGGATGATTAAACAATCAAATCCTGAACTATTTGTACAACTTAGAGAAGATGTAATACGACTTCATGAATTAGCTCCTCACATATCTTCACAAGCTCACGTAGAAGAACTATATCCTGAATACATAGGAACAGAGTTATTTTGGGAAGAAGCTATTGTAACAGAGTTAGGAAGACAGTCAGTAGATGTTTATGAAGCAGCTGCTGAATACAAAGAAAGCGAATCCCTCTACCAAAAAATAAAAAACTGGCTTAGTAACTTGCTTAACAATATATTAGGTAAAAAAGCTAATTTAAGCAAAGTAACTACCATTGCTGACTTAGCTACTATTTTAGGAGGTACTGAAACTAAGTTTGATAAATTTAAAAACCAAGAAAACGAAGATGCATTAGGAGAGTTTATGTTCTCTCGTATTCTTAATGACAGCCAAAGAGATTTATTAATTTCGCAAATCAAAACACCTGCGGGAACAACAGACTACACAGACTGGGGAACTAAACTAAAAGACTTAACTTCTAAAATTGACATAGAAGAGTTTAGAAAACTAATCTATACAAACAAATTCTTAAATGTAGATAGCACAGTTTTAGATACAGCTAAAAGAGCTCTAAGTAGAATAGGTGATATTATTACTGCAGAAGACGTTGCTGAAGCTATTTTAGAGTTAGGAGAGTTTTATCAGTATGGAGCATTCTATTTAAGCCGTTTAGAGGCTAATATGGGGGGTATAGAAGAGGAAAACAAATTACCTATAGCAAAACAACTTTCAATCTTCCATAACAGCTATAAACAAGCTTTAGCATTTGAGTCCTATTTTAAAGAACTTCAAAAACTATTTAAAGAAGGTACTAAACTGCCTACAAGTGCAGAAGAGAAAAGACGAACTAAAGAAATAAGTTTTTTAGGAAATGCTTTTAGTATAAATTCAGCTATTAAAAGAATTAAAGATAGTCACTTAGAAAGAATTGAAAAACCTGTAGCTAAAATCTTAGCAGAAAACTTCAAAGAGTCTACTGATAAACTTAGAGATAATTTTAATAATGAGATTGAAAGACTTGAAAAGTTAAATACAAAAGGAAACTTTACTAAAAAGATTAAAAGGTTAGAAAACCAAAGAGATGAGTTACTAGCAAGTGAAGAAAATATTATTAAGTTCTTTAAAGAAAAAGTAAACGGAACTTGGTTACCCCAAGGTCTTCAGTGGATGGATACTAACATGACTAGTAATGATCCTGCTGTAAACTTAGTAGCTAACTTTATTAGTGATATGATTAATGATGCTAGAGTAGAATTGATTCCTGTAGCTAATACTTGGCAAGGCTTAATGGATGAAGTAGCTCAAGCACAAGGAGATTTTGCAGGCACTTTTATAGACACTAAAAAATTCTTTAAACCATTTTATAGAGTAACTGAAGAATACGAAGTTATTGATGGAGAGTTAGTTAAAGGAAAAAAAGTATTAGTTTTAAATACTCCTGCTAAAATCCAAGAACTTCAAAACAAATTTACCGAACTTAACCACATAATTGCAACTTCTCAAGATGAACAAAAAAGAGATGAAGCAGAAGATGAACTAAAACGTCTTTATGAACAGTATACTGAAAGACCTTTTACTGATGATTATTATGAACTTCAAAAACTTCTGCCAGAAAAAGTACGTGCTATAAGACAAGAGAAATTTGATCTTATTTCCGCTTTGCATGAAACTTTGGTAATGGAAGATGATGCAAACTCTGATCAAACCATTTATCGTCTTAAACTAGCTAATAAAGAACTTTACGACTTAGAACGCTTATATGATGATTTAGGCGACCTTAAAACAGGAGAAGAGAGAGAAATAGCAGAAGCTATCATTGAATGGAAAGAAGCTAGAAGAGAAGAAGTTGCTATTATTTATGAAATCTCTGAAGAAGCAAAAGGAACTTATGAAAGAGAACTTGCTAAACGTAAACTAATTCGAGACACTAATGTTGCTAATGCAACTACTGAAGCAGGAAAAGATGCAGTTATAAAAACATATAATAACTGGACTTCTGTTTATAGTCGTACTGTTTACTCAGAACAATTCTACACAGAAAGAGAAATTGTTTTAAACGAAATTCACAAACTGCTAGGAAAGTCTACAAACACACAAGTAGATCAACTTTATAAAGAGATTTTTAACGCTTTAAGAGGACGTAAAGACAAAAACAATCAATACGATGCTAGAGACATTACTCCTGAATTTGCTCGTACTCTTAAATTAAAAGAAGAAGCTATTGAAGTTGCTAAAAAAAGTGTTAAAAAATCAGATTTAAGTCTTGCAGAAAAACAAAAATTCTTTGATTTATTACAAGATTTAGAAGACCTACAAACTTCTGTAGCTACTGAACACTATAAAGATACAGTAGAAGCTATTCAAGCTGCCATTAGAACCCAAGTAATTAGTGATACTCCTGGACTTGATACATTTTCTATTGAAAAACAAGTTACAGAAAGGTTCAAAAAAACTCCATGGTACATAGATAATCACATAGCTAAAGTTCGTTGGAACAAAGAAACTGAAGAGATGAACACTGTTATGGAGCCAATCTTTATGTGGAGAGTAACAGTACCTAAAAACTCTAACTATATACTTAAAGAACAACCTTCTTTTTATTGGTTTAAGGCTAAAGTAAATCCTAAATTTAAAAACCCTAACTACAAACCAGGTGAAGTAAACTTTAAAGAAATTACTGCAGGAGCTTATTATAACTCTGACTACGATAAATTAAGTCCTGCTCAAAAAACTGTATTACAAAAGATTAGAACAGCTCATTACTCTACTCAAGAAGGTATTTATACTAGAGATAAGCTTTATGATAAAATTCCTGCTCTTGAAAAATCTAAAGGAGAAATCACTTTAGATGCAGTTAAATTAAGAAAAAATCCTTTAAAAGACATTTTTGCTAAACTTAAAAATACATTAACCTTCAACACCGAGAATGATCCTGATGCAACGTCAGAAGGTATTGCAGATCAAAGTGACGTATTTGGTAATGAAGTTAACAAATCAGCAAGACGCTTATTCTTACGTTATAGCAGAGCTCTTCCTATCGAAGAACAGTCTTATGATATTATGGCTGCAATGAGTTCTTATGCAGCTTCTGCTGTTAAATTTAAAACCATAAGAAAATATCAATCTAGTTTATTAAGTACTGAAGAAGTTCTTAAACAATTGTCAGGTTCAGAAAGTACTCGTTCTAAACTTATCCAAAACATGATGGATAGAGTAGTTTACGGAAGAGGAAGAAATAAAATTAATTCTCTTGGAGGTAAATTAGTAGCAACTACTGCATCAGGAGTTTCGAAATTAGCATCAACTGCTGCACTTGGACTAAATATAAAAGCAATTCCTAAAAACTGGTTTAACGGTTATTTTACAAGTTGGACTCAAATGCAGTTTAACGGGTTAAGTAAAAATGACTATGCAAAAGCTCACATGGACACTTTAGGTTTAAGCTTAACATATTTTACAGAGTTTGCTCAGTTTGGTAAAAAGTCTCTTAAACTACAATTAGTAGATTATTTTACAGCATTACAACATAATCCTTTTGAAGAGGCTAAAAATGTTTCTAACATAGGTATAAGAAAATATGGTAAGTTACCAAGAATAGTATCGTCAATAAGAGGATATTCTGAGTATGATATTTCTTCAAATACTCTATTTGCTTTTTTAAACAAATACAGAGTCCCTCTTAAAGGCTCTACTCAAACTATTCCTCTTAAAGACGCATTTACTCAAAAGAATGGAGTAATTACTTTAAGAGACGATGTAGAAGTGAGTGAAGGTTTTATTCGACATATAAGAAGAGAAGTTCAACTTGCTGGTTTTAGGTCTCAAGGTACTTATGATGATGTTGCACAACCAGAATTAGTTAAATATACTGCTGCTAAAATGGCTTTGTGGATGAAAAGATTTATGGTTCAACATATCAAAACATACTATGGAGGAAATACTATTCATTATGGAGCAGGTATTAGGACTGTAGGAGCTCATAGAGCACTTTTAAACGTAGTTAAAGATCTTTACAGCACTAGAAGTTTTGCAGGAATCTCTGCTCATGATAAAGCAGGAATGCTTCAGTTAGGTAAAGCATACGCAGGATATATTATTTTAGCTAATATGATTAAAGCTATGTCTACAATAGGAAACTGTGAAGATGATGGAGTAGCAGACTGGAAAGACTCCGTTTGTTTTTATCTAAAAAGCATTATCTCTGAAGTAGAAGGTGTATTTACTATTTGGGGAATGAATGAAGCCTTAAATACTCATTATCAAGAAAGAGCAATGAATGTTTCTGTTCTTGATAAAGTTGGTTCTAGTAGTTTTGGTCCTGCAAGTGTGATTTCTAGATGGACAGATTCAGATTTATGGACTACAGACCCTTTTTATAAGTACAAGCCTAATTCAAGTAGAGTTGATTGGGATAGAACGCATCCTCTACTTGCAGGTAAACCAGGTATACAAGTACTAGGGCTTAAAATATTAGGAGCTACAGGTGCAACTATTGACCCTACTTCTATGGAGTATGATAACAGAAGATTTAACGCATATACTCCTAAGACTTACACCAAACAACTTACAACTGTTTTTGATGAAGACCACAAAGGAGTAAAAGAAATTTCTACTAGAACTCCAATGGGACAAGTTAAAAAAGAACTTAAAAAAGAAACCTTAGAAATCAAAAGAAAAATATTATTAGCTCAAAGAAATAACGAAGATATTACTCCATTATTACAAGACCTAAGAACAGCTCAAGAAAATGCAATGAAGGCTGCTCAAAATATTAGAACTTCTAAGCCTAAGAAAAACTTCTCAATAGATCTTTTACCTACTCCTTTCTGGAAAAGAAAAGGAATGGATCTAGAAGAAATGGCTGATGACATTGAATAATTAACACTTGACTTTATTTTTTATTAAATTATTTTTGTAATACAATAACTATCATTTAAGCAATTCGCTTAACTAACAATAAATATTATGAGTAACGAAAACAACGAACTATTTAAAAAACAAGCGAAATTTCTAGATCGCATTAAAGACGCTGTAGGATTATCAGTAGGAACATCAGGGTTTAAAAGATACACTACAGGTACTTATACTAATTTAAATTGGAATGCTCTCGTAGTACAAGAAGATACAGTATTTACTGAGTTTTCTGTAGGAGGAGTTTCTTACCTAACTAAGAATGGTATGAGTGGAGTTACTTTTAAACAAGGTGCGTACTTACCTGGTGCAGGTTGGATTACAGGATTTACTATAAGTTCAGGCAGCGTAATCGCTTATTAATATGTTAGGATACTCACCTGGTATTGGCATTGGTATAAATAGAAGTCGTTATGGATCATCTTCGACTCCTGCTACTTATTTTTCAACTACACAATGGCAATTACTAACAACAATCACTTGGGAAAATATAACAGACACTTGGAATTAATATGGGAACTTCATTAACGGGTTTAACCCCAGCAACAACATACGATGCCTTAATTAAGGTAGGCGATAATGGTCCAATAGACGGAACGCTTAAAACAATAAGCGATGGTTTAGGTAATGACTTACCTATACAAGTATCATCAACTAAAGTAAACTTTACAAACAAAGTAAATGCTAACAGAGTAGTAGAAGGCTTTACAAGTGTTGCTGCAAGTGGAACACAAATTGTTTTAACTGTAGATTCTACACCAAACTATTTAGTTACTGGTAGTGGAGGTCAAACATTTAAGTTGCCAGATGCTACCACACTAGAAAATGGCACACCTTTTTACTTTAACAATAACCAGAGTAGTGGAGCAATTACTGTAAATAATAATTCCGGAACACCAATTGCTTCGGTTCCTGCTGGTGGATTTACTGAAATAACATTACTTTCAAATAGTATTGCTGCAGGATCATGGGAGCGACATGAACAAGCTCCATCTAATGTTAGTTGGTCAACTAATACATTTGACTACCCTGGCTCAATAACAGGGGCAACTTGGAATGGCGTAGCTATTGCAGATGCTAAGATAGCAAGTGCTGCTACTTGGAATGCAAAACAGGATGCTCTTGTAAGTGGAACTAACATTAAAACCGTCAATTCTACTTCAATTTTAGGTAGCGGAAACATAGCGGTACAAGATACACTTGTTTCAGGAACTAATATTAAAACCGTCAATGGTAATTCTTTACTTGGTAGTGGAAATTTAAGTATTTCAGCAAGTCCAAGTGGAGTTGCAGGAGCGATTCAATTTTCCGATGGTAGTGCATTTTCAAGTGATGCTACTAGATTTTTTTGGGATGATACAAATAAACGCTTAGGAGTAGGAACAAATTCACCAGCAAGTTTATTATCGTTATCTCAAACTATTGCATTGGCAGCAGGTGCAACAAATCCACGCATCGCAAATATTGCCTACACTGTAAATAATACAGGAGCACAAACTGGGACATTATCAGGTATATTTTTAAACGCAACAGAAACTAACTTAAATGGTCAAACCCATAATTTAATCGATTTACAAGTTGGTGGGGTGAGTCAAATCAAAGTTGATAGAGTAGGTGCTTTATCTGTAGCAACTTCATTTGGATTTACTGCTAAAAGTTTAATAACATCTCCATCAGACGGAGTATTGAAATTATCTAATAATGCTGGTACAGATTTTAGCAGACTTCAATTAGGGGGTACAACATCATCCTTTCCAGCAATATACAGAAATGGAACAGGAATTGATTTTAAAACTGCTGACAATAGTGCTTATTCTCCCGTAATAATGGGTCAACTAACTGCACAAGATACTATACAAGTAAATGCTCCAACATTCGGGAATACAGGGAATATCATTATTTTCGGTAGTTCCCTTCAAGGACAAACTCCCAGTATTACAAAATTTTCTATTTCAACATATTTTACCCCTGATGGTGCTGGAAATGGTAATACTTATACAGGGTATGGATTTTATTCAACAATTAATCAAACTTCAGGTGCAGTGGGTGTTACAAGAGCAATTTATGTAAATCCAACTTTAACATCTGCTCCTAATTTTAGAGCAATTGAATCAGTTGTAGGTGGGGCGTACTTTAATACAACATCTGTACAAGCAAGTGCAATTTTACAAGCAGATAGCATTACCCAAGGTTTCTTGCCTCCAAGAATGACAACTGCTCAAAAGAATGCAATATCATCACCTGCAAGTGGACTTGTAGTTTACGATACTACCAACAATGCCGTAGCATATAGAGATGCAACAAATTGGGGTTATTTATCAGGGGCAAGTCAAACTATTGCAGGAGCAGGAGGAACAGTAAATATTCCATATAGTTCGGGTAATATTGTGAATTTAACATTAACGGCTTCTACAACTTTAACTTTTAGCAATGCAGTAGTTGGTACATATATTTTAGAAGTTATACAAGGGGGTTCAGGCAGTTATACGCTTACTTATCCTGCTAGTGTTAAATGGTCAGGAGGTACAGCACCAACACTTACTACAACTGTAGGTAAAACTGATATTATTACTTTGTTCTATGATGGAACAACTTATTTTGGAACATATAGTTTAAATTATTAATATGCTATTTCCTTTTAGTTTTATTCAATCTACACAAATTCAACCTTTGTTGGACTTATATCCAAGTGCAACAGTAGCATATTCATTGCGTAAATTAAGAACTGCATATAGTGGTAATGCAATTCGGGTAAGACGTACAGATTTAACCGAACAAAATATTGGATTTACCGCAGCTGGGGACTTAGACACTGCTGCATTGCTTTCGTTTGTTGGCACGGGTGCAACAGATAATGGATTTATTGTAACATGGTATGACCAAAGTGGTAACGCAAATAATGCAACACAATCAAATGCTATTTATCAACCGCAAATAGTAAGTGCGGGAAGTATATTATTATTAAATAGTAAACCATCTATAAAATTTGATGGTGTAAACGATTATTTGCCCATTACTGCAATAACTCCTGCAAGTCAGAACTTTAATACTTTTGTAGGGAAAAGAAGTGCATCTGGAGATATATTGGCTGGATTATTGGGTGCACAGTACGTACTTCAATTATATTCAAATAACTTTTATGGAATACAAATGGCAATTGGAGCTTCTAGTGGTTATAATCAAAGCACAGCTACAGATACAACGACAGATAGACTACTTTTAACTGGATTACGAGAAAGTGGTGTCATGAAAATCTATAAAAACAACAATTTGATTCCTTCAAGTTTTACTACTGCAACTTTAGC
>Ga0209499_1002425_pt1 | contig 11952 bp, 9 predicted proteins | sample C_130208_EF_Meta_FD_187306 | JGI IMG/M metagenome (GOLD analysis project Ga0209499, IMG submission 187306) | Freshwater microbial communities from Lake Croche, Canada to study carbon cycling - C_130208_EF_MetaG (SPAdes) (version 2) | ecosystem: Environmental > Aquatic > Freshwater > Lake | place...
AGAGCGCCTTGTTGCGACCGGCCAGCTCACCGAGGACGCTGTCGGCCCAGAGCGATCGGATCATGGCCAGCGACAATTGGCCCCCTGGGGCAGGGGCGGATTCGGGAAATGGTGCGACCGCCGGCTGGTGCTCGAGAACCATCGGGTCGGCCGGTTCGGGTTCGAGGGCCGGTTCGAGCACCGGGTCCGATGGGTCTTCGGTGGTGGGTTCAAGGACGGCTGCTGCTGGTGCTGGCTCTGGCGGCCGCTCAGGAGCCGCCGCAGGAGCGACGCCCGGCTGGCTGCGCCACGCTCCGAGTGATGGGCTTGAGCCGTCGGCCGTCGGAGGGGGCGGTGCAGGCACAGGCACCGTCGGAGCCGATGGCCGGGCTTCGAGCTCGGCCAAGCGGCGCTCAAGGCGTCCGATGCGGCCTTCGAGCTCAGCCACACCACCGCCGAGATCCGCTCGTGCCGCCCGCACCACAGCGACCTCAAGCACCACCTGGGGGTCTGGGGCCTCGCGCATGTCGATCTGCGCCTGACCAAGAAGTTCGATGGAGCGCACCAGCCGGGCGAGTCCGATCCGGTCCGCTTGCGCAGAGAGTCGCTGGCGTTCGGCACCCACAACCTCGGCGACCTCGGGGGACATCGTGAGCAGGAATCCTTGGCGCAGATCCTCCACGAGCTCCATTGCCAGCTGCTGCGGCCCCCACCCGCTGCCGGCCAGCATGCTGAGGGCGAGCAGCGATCGGCGGGCATCGTCGTCGGCGATCCCCTCGATGACATCGATGAAGGCCGGTCGCAGGTCCGTGGACTCACCCGATGCCGCCACCTGGTCGAGTGCGCTCAGAGCATCACGGGCCGATCCGCGTCCCTTGCGCACGGCAATGCTCAGGGCGTCGTCGTCAAGGTCGAGGTGAGCGTCGTCGCGCACATCGCGCAGGAGCTGCTCGATGGTGGCCGCACCGAGCAGGCGGAACTCGAGGTGCTGGGTGCGGCTTCTGATGGTGGCGGGGACCTTCTGTGGATCGGTGGTGGCCAAGATGTACACGACGTGCGACGGTGGCTCCTCGAGCGTCTTGAGCAGCGCATTGGCTGCTGCGTTCGACAACATGTGGACCTCGTCGATGATGTACACCTTGTGTCGACCGGGAGATCCGAGGGCGGCATGGCCGATGAGATCGCGCATCGCGTCGACCCCATTATTGGAGGCCGCATCGAGTTCGATCACATCCATCGAAGTGCCCCGGGTGATCTCGATGCAACTCGAACAGACCCCGCAAGGTTCACCGTCGACGAGGTGCTCGCAATTGAGTGCCTTCGCCAAGATCCTTGCCGATGACGTCTTGCCGGTCCCGCGCGGTCCGCTGAAGAGGTACGCATGGGCCACGTGCTCATCGATCACGGCGGTGCGCAGGGCACGCACCACGTGATCCTGGCCACGAAGGGCATCGAAGGTTCCGGGCCGATAACGGCGGTAGAGCGAGACGAAGGCGGCATCGCCGGTGGTCGTCGCTACGGGATCAGGGGCCATGGGGCGATGCTATCGGTGACCGGTGACGGCGTCCCCACTGGGGCTTTCATCGTGAGAAGGCCCGGTCCTCGGAGCGATGGCCAGGTTGACTGCGGCACACGCTCGATCTCGCTGAGAGCTGCTGCCTTCCGACCCTGACTCGGTTCACAAGTGAACATTGCGCAGGACCCGGCCACCGCTCCGAAGATCGGGAGGCCCACCCTACCCGGCGAGCACCACCTCAGGCTCATCGGTCGCCACCGGCGCAGCTGGCCGTGTTGGGATCGCCAGGACGGCCAAGATGACTACTCCCGGCAGCAACGGTGCCCAGAGCCGGAAGAGCGGCCACGACCCGAGGGCCCACGAGATCATGCTCCCGAGCAGGACCGTGGTCGCCAGGAGGCCCACGCACACTCGGTCCGATGGTGGCCGATGGGTCCAGCCCCGCATGACGAGACGCTCGCCCCGTCGCCGACGTCGCCCGGCGGCAGCCAAGGTGCGGCCGAGACCAGCCAGCAGCACCAGCCAGAGGATGACCTGAGGGAATCGATCGGTGGTCTCCACGGCACCGGCCAGGCTCGAGGGGCTATGGCCAGCCGCCGGAATTGCCCCGCCGAACCAACCTCGCACTGCGTCGCTCCACCTCCCAGAGCTCGCCTGGGCGGCGACCCAGGTCGGCCGGCCGGTGCTGTAGACGTGGAGTGGGCGGGTCCACGGGCGGGCGGCAATCTGGAACCAGAGGGATCGACCGACCTCCGTGACAAAGCCCGCGGGGTGCCCGATGATGCCAGAGATGGCCGCCGAACTGAGCGCCGACTGTGCGGTGGCGAATGCATGGTGCTGGCCGGGGGATGGTGCCGTGCGCAGGAAGGCCAGGCTCGGATCCCACATCAGCTTGCTCACCGTCCCCGGAGGAGATCCGAACGAGTGGTGCGAACAGGCCACCGCATAGAAGGCCGCCACAGCGGGCTCTGAACCGGCCGGGGCAGGACAGTCGAGCAGCGGCGCCCAGCTCGCGGCCAAGTAGGTCCCGCCCATCGCCTGAGAAGAGAACACCCCGAACGTCGCGTGGTACCGGAGCGACATCGGGATGCTCGGGGCCACCAGCATCGCGATGGCCACCACCGCAATAGCGACCAGCGTGCCGAGAGAGCCTCGGGTCCGAGCCACCCCCTGCCGCCAGAGTACGAGGGCTACCAGCATGACGGTCAGGCCACCCGACGTCATGATGATGGCCGAGTGGATGGCGGCCGCCACCCCGAACGCCAGTGCGGCGGCGGTCGTCCACCACCCAGCCTCGCGTGGTCGAACGGCTCGCAGGCCGGCGAGGCCGAGCAGGAGGCCGACCAGCAACAACAGGTCCTGGATCGACTCGGTCATGATGGCCCGCTCCATGAAGAGCGTCACCGGCATCAGCGAGGCCACCAGCGCGCCCAAGGCGGCCAAGCGGCGATCAGCCACCTGACGCAAGAGTGCAAACAGCACCAGGGTGCCAATCACTCCAAGGACCCCCTGGAGCACAAGGACCGAGGTCTGAGTGAAGTGCCCGAAGGTGAGCGTCCGCCAGATCCAGTCGATGGTGGGTGGATGACTGGCGCATGGCGGGGCTCCGCCCAGATTGAGCAGGCACCACGAATCACCCGAGTACGGCGTGGCCGTGACGCTGAGGGCGAGCAGGATTCGGATCATGGTCGCCGACGCTGCGACGATCATCCACCACGGATCACGTCGCGTCGCCCGGCGCACGGCGTGACGAGCCGTCATGCCGACCCGGACCCGGCGGAAACCTCGCCAGCGGGGTCGAGACTCTCGACCTTCGGTCGAGTGAGTGCCAACGCACAGAGCACGATCAGGGCCGGCATGATCGGCGACCAATACCGGAAGACGGGATAGGTTCCGAATGCCACGGCCACCATCGAGGAGGCGATCATGGTGGCCGTCAGCCACCCCATCGAGGTTCGAGGTGTCAGGCGTGGGAACCAAGGCTTCTTGATCCTGCGACGACGCACCAACCGCCACGATCCGGCGACCAGGGCTGTCCAGAGCAGGACCTGACCGGCTCGGGTCGTTCCCGCCGCAGCCCTGATCAACTGGGGATCCTCCGGACGATCCGCCGGGATGCCCTTGGGTCCAAACCATTGGCTGAAGTTCGGAAAGGCCACCGCCCATGGGGAGATGAAGCGATCGAGGCGCGGGGAGCGATACTGCCACAGGTCGTCATTGGGGGCACCGACGAGCTGCCAGCCAAGGCTCGCCAGCATCTGTCCGGCGAACGCGCTGCGATGCGACACGATGCCGGCGATGGCCACTGCCTGAAGCTGCGACTCGGTGCGGGCCACCTGCTCGTGCTTCACGTCGTGGCGGGTGGTGAGGTTGTAGGTGAACGGAGAGGTCCAGGTCATCCACTGAGTGATGCCCGGAGGAGCGCCGAAGGAGTTGACCTTGCAGGCCGCTCGGATCTCGGCGCGAGCCCGTGGGGTCGAGTCCTCAGGAACATGACAGGACACCAATGGGGCCCATCGGGTGAGCAGGAACGTTCCCTGCGAGACGTCCGTCGTCCACACGCCGAACCAGTCGTGGTAGGTGACCGCCTCCGGGGCCGCCGGCAACAGCAGCCCGAGCACCATCACCATGCTCACGCCTCCGATGAACACCGCCCTCGCGCTGGTTCGCCGCCACCGGCGTCGCACCACGAGGACCACGAGGACTGCTCCTGAGATCAGTCCCGGTGCCAAGAATGCCGTGTGCACCGCGAGTGCACAGCCCATCGATGCACCGGCGACTGCGGTCCAGAGGAACGCTCGCCACGGGCCGTCCGTTCGAAGAGCGCTCACGGCGGCGAGAAGACCGGCCACCAAGGCGAAGGTCTCAAAGGTTTCAGTAAGGAAGGTGCGCTCGAGCAGCAGCTGCACCGGAAGGACCGCAAACAGGCTGGCTCCGGCGACCGCCCATCGGGCCCTCGTCACGATCAGCAGGGTCCGATAGAGGATCAGCGCGGTCGCCACCCCAAGCACGGCCTGGAGCCAGAGCACCGACTTCGCAGAACGAGCCCCCAAGGTGCCGACGGCCCAGAACCACCCCATCGCCGGATCGTGCGCCATGCAGGGTGCCCCAGGGCGATCGATGATGTAACACCATGAATCAGGGAAATAGAGGCCGTGGGGCTGACCGATCGCCACGGCCACCCGGACGGCGCTCGCCAACAGCGCGACGCCAATCGCCCCGATCACCCCAGGAGTGACCCATGACGGGTGATTGGTGGGGGCGGTGGTGGGTTCCATTGGTGGAGAGCGTTCCGACAAAGGGTAGATGGCGAGAGGTTGTGTCGGTACACTTGCGCTCTGACCTTACGAGAGGCCATCACTCCCTGTCATGACGACACCTGCAGCCACCGAACTTGAGTTGTCCATCTTGCTCCCATGTCTCAATGAGGCCGAGACCATTGCGGCCTGCATCGCCGAGGCGCACGCCTTCCTCGTCGACTCGGGGATCGTCGGGGAGGTGGTGATCGCCGACAACGGCAGCACCGATGGCAGCCAGGCCCTCGCTGAGGCCCACGGCGCCCGAGTCGTGGGAATCGAGCACAAGGGATACGGCTACGCGCTATCAGGCGGCATGGCTGCGGCACGAGGACGGTTCGTGGCCATGGGCGATGCCGATGGCAGCTACAACTTCGGCGACCTCGGACCCTTCGTCGAACACCTTCGCAACGGAGCCGATCTCGTGGTGGGCAATCGCTTCATCGGCGGGATCGACGACGGGGCCATGCCGCCCCTCCACCGCTATCTCGGCACCCCAGTCATCAGTTTCCTCGGCCGGCTCTTCTTCTCCATCGACCTCGGCGATTTCAACTGTGGCCTCCGAGCGGTCAACCGGTCCTCAATCCTCGGCCTCGGCCTTGAGACCACCGGCATGGAGTTCGCCAGCGAGATGATCGTGCGATCCGCCCTCGCCGACCTTGTGATCGAGGAGGTTCCCGCCACCCTGCGCAAGGACGGTCGCTCCCGTGACCCGCACCTGCGCACCTGGAGCGACGGCTGGCGCCACCTCCGATTCATGCTGCTCTTCAGCCCCCGGTGGCTCTTCCAGATCCCGGGGCTTGTGCTCATTGCTCTGTCCCTGGTGTCCGGTGCCGTGCTCAGCTTCCACGATCTGGTCATTGGGCCGTTCGCCCTCTCGTCCGGCGCCCTCGTCCTCTCTGGAGGCGCCTTCATCGTGGGCGTCCAGGCGCTGCAGTTCGACACGATCACCCGGGCCTACAAGTTCACCCATGGCTACCGCTCGGTCTCCGGTTCTGCGGGCAAGCGCTTCAGCCGGATCACCTTTGAACGAGGCCTGCTGTTGGGCGGGCTCCTCATCGCGCTCGGAGTGTTCGGTATCGGTCTGGTGTTCAACGGATGGCGCCTCGTCCATTTCGGCAACCTCACAACCAGCCACGAGCTGCGCATCATCGTCCCCTCGATGGTCGCCATCGTGGGCGGCTTCCAGGTGGCCTTCACCGCAATGTTCATCACCCTCCTCAAGATCCACTTCACGCAGGACTGACTTCCCGCCGGACCTCGTCCTCAGGCTCTTGTAGCCTGTGGGCTCCCACCGTTCGCGGCGGGCACGGAGGCGTGCGAGAGCGGCCGAATCGGCACGATTGGAAATCGTGTGTGGGGAAACTCACCGTGGGTTCAAATCCCACCGCCTCCGCCATCAGCGACAGATGTATCGATGCCCCCCTTCCCAAGGCGATGACCGCCATGGCTCATGCCAGGGAAGAGTCTCCTGAGCGTTGCTCGACCGGTCGGACCAGATCACCATCCCTAGACTGAAAGCGTGACTGCGCACCCCGTCGAAGTCGTGGCCATGGAGCAGGCGCTCGATGCCGCTCGGATCGCCGGGTCCGCTGGCGATGTCCCCGTCGGGGCAGTCGCCCTCCATGAAGGTTCAGTCATCGCCGTGGCCGGCAACCGTCGCCACGCCGCTGGCGATCCGACGGCCCACGCCGAGGTGCTGGTCCTCAGAGCAGCTGCCGAGGCCCTCGGCAACTGGCGACTCGACGACGTGACGGTGGTCGTCACCCTCGAGCCCTGCGCGATGTGCGCTGGTGCCCTGGTCAATGCCCGAGTGGGGCGGGTCGTGATCGGAGCCATGGATGACAAGGCCGGGGCAGTGGGGTCGCGCTACAACCTGCTTGACGATCCTCGCCTCAACCACACCGCCGAGGTCGTCGTCGGCGTGCGAGCCGAGGAGTCAGCCGAGCTGCTCCGATCATTCTTCTCCGCCCGCCGAACGGCCTGAGGAGCCCGTCGAATCAGACCGCGATCGCCTCGGGAGCGGCCATCGCCGCCCGGCCCTCGCGGTAGGTCATCCACCGACCAGCGTCGAAGTCGTAGAGCTTGCAGGCTCTCGTGTTCGAGACGAAGTCCCGGAACCGGAGCTTGTCATCGATCACCGTGCCGGGGAAGGCTGCCTCGATAGCTTCGGCGGCTTCCTCGAGGTTGTACATCGGCACCCGCATGTCCACGTGATGGGGGACGTGGACCATGATCCAGTGGATGAAGAAGTTGAGGCCCTTCGGCGCCCTCAACACGGTCGTTCCCTCCATCTGGGCCTTGAACTTGGTCCACTGAGCCTTGGGCCACCAGCGGATGTCCGGGGAGACGTGGTGGACATGGACGAAGGCACCCATGACATAGGCGAAGCCAAGGAACGGCAACAGCACCGTGCGGACGTCGAGCCAGACGATCCCGGCGAAGGAGAGACCCTCGAGCAGGCCGATCACCGTGAAGAGGCTGATCATCCCGGTGATGAACATCCACACCACAGACCGATCGCGATAGATGGCCTTGACCCAGCGGGAGGGCGGCTTGCCCGACATCATCTTCTTGGCCCAGACCTGGTGGAGGTAGTAGGCCCCTGAGCCCATCCATGACCACTCGAACCGATGCACGAGGCGCGAGGCCCAGCCCTTGGCCTTCCACTCCTGCGGCGTGATGGGGTGCCACACGAAGTCGTAGCCCTGCCGGACGGTGAAGGCGTGGTGGACCCGGTTGTGCCCGAGGATCCAGCCCTCAAACACGTGGAAGCTCGGAAGCATGGCGATCCGGCCGACCACCGAGTTGAGGCGCTTTGAGCTGAACAGCGCACCATGGGCCGAGTCGTGACCGACGATAAAGAGCCCGGAGACGACCAAGGCCATGACGACTTCGAGACCAAGCACCGCCCAGATATTGCTGACGAGGACAAGGGCCACGAGCAGCCCCAGGTAGAGCGATGCATCGCGCAGCGCGTAGGCCATGCCCTTCCAGGTCGGGTTCTCGTAGGCCGACGCCGGGATCGCATCGATCACCGGCTTGAGGGAGCCCTCGCGGGCGGGGCGCTCGACGGGGAGCGTCTCGGAGGCCTGAGTCACCGGGGTCCTTCCTGGTCACGAGGGCGCCGATCGGTCACCCTCCAAGGACCCTAGCGTTCCCCTCCTCACATGCCACCGCAAGAGACCGGGATTAGTGACCTGACACCCAGTCCTCGAGCACCGCTGCTCCGCCGACTGGGTCCTCGAGCATCCACCAGTGACCCCGTCCCACGAGCTCGGCCACCGTGGCGCCCATGGTCGCCGCCACGTCGAGCACCCCCGTACCCCTGCCGACATAGGGGTCCTCGGTGGCGTGGAGGAACAGGCCACGCCGTGCCGTCGCCTCCTCCGCCGCCGTTCCCCACTCGGCCATGGCGGGCTGGATGGCGGATCGATAGAGAGAGAGGACGCACGCTCCCATCTCCGCATCGGCCGCCGATGCGAGGACCGCGGCCGATGCCTCGGGGATCCCAAGGGCGGCGAATCCTGCGGTCCGCTCGGCGAGCGGGATGTCGAGCATGGCCGAGATGAGGGCCTCGCCCTCGCCGGGCGTCTGCCAGATTCTGGCGGCATCGTGCCAGATGTAGCGAGGGTGGAAGAGGCCGAGCGCATCGGATGCCCACGAGACGAGGAGGTCCGGTCGGACCATCGCCAAGCGACCTACGAGACCGCCACCCCAGTCGTGGCCGACGAGATGGACCGGCTCGGCACGCGCCTCGAGCTCGGCGATCAGCCAGGCCAGGTAGTCCTCCTTGGTCGCGGCGAATCCGGCGGGACGGGAGCAGCCGAAGCCTGGGAGGTTGAGGCACATCACGTCATCGCGCCCCCACGCCTCGACCAGGGGGGCCCAGACCGCAGGGGTCTCAGGGTTGCCGTGGACGAGGACGACGGTCATGGGCGCTCCTTGGGATTGGTGACCTCTGCAAGCCTGCCATGAGCGGATGCCTAGGTGGGACGATGACTCCTGCGGGGCTAGGATCGTCGACGGAGGGGTGCCAGAGCGGCCGAATGGGACGGTCTCGAAAACCGTTGTACGTACTGCGTACCGTGGGTTCAAATCCCACCCTCTCCGCTCGAGTGCCGGTTGCCCCCGGCGTCCACGTAGGACGCTGGGGGCGGACCGAGCTCTCCGGTCAGGTGGGAGCCACCTGACCCCTCGGCCAGCGAGGACACCTGATCAGGAGGAACCGATGGAGCCCATCGAGCAGAAGCGACACCTCTTCACCGCCGTCCCGGGGCCACGTTCGCTCGAGCTGACGGCCCGTCGCGAGGCCGCCGTATCGAGTGGTGTCAGCTCAGGCCTCCCAGCCTTCATCGAGCGGGGATCCGGTGCCATCCTCGTCGACGTCGACGGCAACCAGCTCATCGATCTGGGCTCAGGGATCGCGGTGACCTCGGTGGGCCATGCTCACCCGGCCGTCACCGCGGCCATCGCCGAGCAGTCGGCCCGCTTCACCCACACCTGCTTCATGGTGACCCCGTATGAGCAGTACGTGGCGGTGGCCGAGGCCCTCAACGACCTGACCCCCGGCACCCATGCCAAGTCCACGGCATTGTTCAACTCCGGCGCCGAGGCGGTCGAGAACGCCATCAAGGTCGCCCGTCTGGCCACCGGTCGCTCCGCTGTCGCCGTCTTCGATCACGCCTACCACGGCCGGACCAACCTCACGATGGCCCTGACGGCTAAGAACATGCCCTACAAAGACCGCTTCGGACCCTTTGCCCCCGAGATCTATCGGGCGCCGATGTCCTACCCACTGCACGACGGCCTCAGCGGTCCCGAGGCGGCTGCCCGGGCCATCTCCCACCTCGAGACTCAGGTCGGCGCCCACAACCTCGCCGCCCTCCTGATCGAGCCCATCCAGGGTGAAGGCGGGTTCATCGTCCCGGCCCAAGGCTTCTTGCCGGCCTTGGCCGAGTGGGCGTCCGAGCACGGCATCGTGTTCATCGCCGACGAGATCCAGACCGGCTTCTGCAGGACGGGTGCCTGGTTCGCCAGCGAGCACGAGGGCATCGTCCCGGATCTGATCACGACCGCCAAGGGCATCGCTGCCGGCATGCCACTGGCCGCCGTGACCGGACGACGAGAGCTGATGAACGCTGTCCACGCCGGCGGGCTCGGCGGCACCTATGGCGGGAACCCGGTGGCTGCAGCGGCGGCACTGGCCGCCATCGAGGTCATGCGCAGCGAGGACCTTGCCGAGCGAGCAGGGGCCCTGCACTCCACCATCGAGCGCAAGCTCTCCCTCGCTGCCTCGGAGCTCCCGGCCATCGCCGAGGTCCGAGGACGAGGAGCCATGATGGCCATCGAGCTCGTCCGACCAGGAACCCTTGCGCCCGATGCGGCCCTCGCCAAGTCCGTGGTGGCCGAGTGCGCCGAGCACGGCGTGGTCACATTGAGCTGCGGCACCTATGGAAACGTCGTTCGGCTACTGCCGCCGCTGGTGATCGAGCAGAGTCTTCTTGACGAGGGCCTCGATCTGCTCGTCGGGGTCCTGCGCCGCTGCGCCTCGTAGCTAGCCCGCGGCGCAGGGTAGCTAGCCCGCGGCGCAGGCGCCGGTCGAGACCCGCCGGGTCAGCGGGAGGGCACGAGCGACAGCGGGGAGCACAGCGGACGACGTCAGGGCGTAGCCCACCACCGGCGACACCGTCGAGCGAGAGAACACGATCCCGAGCACCTGGCCGCTCGGCCCCATCAGGGGGCTCCCCGAACTTCCCGGATGCACGCCGGCGCTCAGCTCATAGACCTGTCGACGAGTCAGGCCGCTGTTGTAGATGTCGCGGCCCAGGGCATCGAACATGGCTGTCACGGCTGCTCGGCCCACGTGGAGCGGTCCGTTGGCCGGGAAGCCGACGAAGGCCGCCTGCTCCCCCACCGTGGCGACGCCGGTGTCGAAGGGCAGCGCAGGACCCAACGCCCCCTGCACCTTGAGCACCGCGAGATCGAGGCCCGGATCGACGAGAACTGGCATCGCTGGGACCGATCGCCCGTCGATCATCACCGCCGGCGCGGCCATCCCAGCAATCACGTGAGCATTGGTGACAAGGGTGTGATCCGCCACGACGAAGGCCGTCCCTTCCTCGAAGCCGCCGCAGGCTGGGGCGAAGACCTTCACCACCGAGGCCAATGCTGGCGCTCCGAGTGCCTCGGCGGCGGCCGAGGTGGGCCGGTCGGCCTGCGTCGCCGAGGGTGGCAGGACGCTGGCGAACACCGACGGGAAGCCACTTGATGCCAAGAGGCCCTGTGCCTGACTGAGTGCAGACGGGACCGGTGGCAGCACGCGGTCGATGCTGCGCAAGACGGCCGAGCGAGCCACGGCAGACGACAGCCAGGGCACCGAGGACTGGACGAGGAACCCGGCCACCAGCCAGGCCGACAGCAGGACGCTGACCGCGCCCAACACCGCTCCGACTCCCGAGTCGAGCGACCCCAGGTGAAGTCGCTTCATGGTGGTCGCCGCCCATCCTCCGACGATGCGACCAACCACACCGGCCGCCGCTGCGGCACCAAGGACGATGGCCACTGTCAGCACCGTCCGCGCCGAACCCGAGGCCAACGGCCGGGCGATGACGAGCGCCAGCAGCACACCGCCGGCCAGGCCGATCCAGAAGCCAACGAAGCTCGAGACCTGGGTCATGGCGCCAAGCTGCAGCCCGCGCAGAGCTGCCACCACCACAAGCACCGCCAGCACCAGATCAAGCCATCCCACTGCCTTGGAGGGTAGACCCCGACCCGCCCGGTTGAACGACAGCATCGCCGGCCTCGTCAGCGCCCCTCCCCGAGTGTGCAAACCTTCCCCCATGACGACGGTTGAGGTGGTGCTCGCGGGACCTGCAGCAGGCGGAGGGTTCGTGGCTCGCGACCCCGGTGGGCGTGTGCTCTTCGTGCGTCACGGCCTGCCCGGCGAGCGCGTGATCGCCGAGATCACTGAGGAGCACCCTCGGTGGGCACGCGCCGATGCCATCGAGATCCTCGAGCCATCCCCGGACCGGATCAACCCGGCCTGTCCGGCCGCTGGTCCCGGAGGGTGTGGCGGCTGCGATTTCCAGCATGTCGACCTCGCCGTCCAGCGCGACCTCAAGGCAATGCTTCTCGAGGAGCAGCTTCGTCGGGTAGCCA
>Ga0209499_1002426_pt1 | contig 11951 bp, 14 predicted proteins | sample C_130208_EF_Meta_FD_187306 | JGI IMG/M metagenome (GOLD analysis project Ga0209499, IMG submission 187306) | Freshwater microbial communities from Lake Croche, Canada to study carbon cycling - C_130208_EF_MetaG (SPAdes) (version 2) | ecosystem: Environmental > Aquatic > Freshwater > Lake...
AATAGTATTTCATAATAGTGTTTAGTGTATCATAAAGGGATAGAAATTTTTTCTATCCCTTTTTTATTGCCTAAATTTTCAATACAAATTTTATCGTATTCGAAAAATCACCTTTGATGTACACATGCATCAAATACAAATTCTAAAGACTTTTCTTCATTAAGTTGGTGGCCATTCCGAGTGTATAGCTGGAGTAATTTTGTCTTTGACAGGTTAAGGTAAGAGTTTCCAGAGGGGGTAAATCCTAATGTATGTAAGATGGATTGCATGCCTGTATTATCTGTCCTAGTCGTTGAAAATAAAGGCTCTTTTTTAAATTTATTCATCAACTCGGTGCATAGGGTGGAAGCTAATTTTTGGTTTCGATATGCGAATTCAACAAAAACGTATCCGAGTTCAAAGCTGTATTTAGTTGGATTAAAATCAGCTTGAGCTTTATCAAAAATATCTTTAATATAATTTGCTTCAGGGATTTTAATGCTAGTCGTGGCAATTACGGCACCACCATCTTTATAATAGGCGGTTAATGCTGAGGAATAAAGTCTACTTTCTACTAAGGATGCATTTGCTTCATTGCCTTTTATGATGAGCTCTTTAATCACTATTTGATCTTCTTTGTGCATTTCTCGGTATGTACCGAAAAGTAATTCCATGAGGCTAAATTTTTAGCAAACTTAAAAGCCTTTCACATGGTTTCGAATAGAAAATTGTAAAATAAAAGTGAATAAAAAGTTAAGAGTTTTGGTGAATACGTTTGACAAATTCCTCCAACGTTACATAATGATTATTAAACAATTAATTATCCGAATTAACATAAATTATACAATTTTTTTAGATTAATATAGCTGTCTAATTAAAATTTTAAATCATTATTTCATTTTTTCAAAATTTGTAGGTGATTTTAAAATAAAATTGAAGAAAGAATTTTTGTGTCCAATATTTTTTTTTTGAGTCTAATGACTTAGAGGGAGCATGCAAATTTAAATTATATTCGACGGTTAATTAATTGTTGTGATCTAACTACTTAATGAAATTTCAATGAAATATATTAGAATTAGGAAGGTGGGGTTTCGGAATTATCAAGACGGTTTCGAGTTTGTAAAACATGCGAGGTGCGAAAATTTCTCTTTTGAATATGTGGAAGCAATGGAGTTGCTGGAGATAAAATTTAATTTGGAGGATACCGATCAGGTAATTCTTGAAAACAAAATGATCAGCCATGAGTACAAAATTTTTATGAAAAAATGGAAATTGTTTTTGTTGAACGAAGACTATTTTTTTGATTTAGCAGATTTTAGCCGAAAATAAATGAATGAAATGAAGGCAAAAATAATATCGATTGCAAACCAAAAAGGGGGAGTTGGTAAAACGACTACCGCAATTAATTTGGCTTATAGTTTAGCTAGCTTAGGCCAAAAAGTATTAATTATTGACATAGATCCACAGGCAAATAGTACTTCTGGTTTGGGACTGGATCCGAGTACCTGCGAATACACGATATATGATATTCTTTTAGGGAGAATTCAAATAAAAAGTGCCATTGTCTCCAAAGTTTTAGAAAATCTTGATTTAATTCCTGCCGATATTAATTTAGTGGGGGCTGAAATAGAACTTATTCATTCAATTAGTCGGGAAACCATTTTGAAAGAGCATTTAGATGGTATTCGTACGGGTTATGACTACATCTTTTTGGATTGCTCACCCTCCCTTGGCTTGCTGACCATCAATAGCCTAACCGCCTCAGACACCGTAATCATTCCTGTTCAATGCGAATATTTTGCTTTAGAGGGATTAGGGAAATTGATGAATACGATTAAAATTATTCAAACTCGGTTAAATACAAATTTAAATATTGAAGGCATTTTATTGACCATGTTTGACACTAGGTTGAACTTATCCAACCAAGTGGTTACTGAAATCTGTAAACATTTTAAAAATTTGGTATTTGACACAATCATTCCACGAAACATTCGACTAAGTGAATCTCCTAGTTTTGGGATTCCGGTCATGTTGCATGACCCTTTGAGCATCGGATCTAAAAGTTACCTTAATTTGGCTAACGAGATTTTACAGAAAGCAGGAGTAAAAAATTAAGGTATTAGATAGAATTGAGCTAATTACTTTCGGTGCATAGGTTAATTCTGGCCAACCAAAATTATCAAATCATTTTCTTATTGTTAGCAAATATTAATCCATTTGTTATATAATCATTAAATGAATTTTATCACTCAAATCTTACCAGGATGGTCGCTAAATTTATGGTAATATTTAGTGTATTTTATGTTAGGCAAAAAGAAAATTTTATTTTTAACGGGGTCCATTAATCAGACGATCCAAATGCATGCCATTTCAAAATTTTTGCCTCAATTCGATTGCTATTTTAGCCAATTTTTCTCAGAAAATATGTTCATTTCAAAAGCCATCGAATGGGGAGTTTTGGATACAACAATTATGGGAAATCCTTTAAGGAAAAGAGCAGAAGAATATATTCATCAGCATAAACTACCCAACGACTATAAGGCTAAGTTAAATACATACGACTTGGTTGTATTTTGTTCTGATATGCTTTTTCCTAAAAAGTTTTTAACAACAAAAACAATTTGGGTTCAAGAAGGAATGATTGACCCATATACTTGGTTAAGCGCTTTCATTCAAAAAACAGGAATTCCGCGTTATTGGAGTTTTGGAACTTCTTTAAACGGCACATCGAACCTTTGTGATGTGTATTGTGCCGCATCCGATGGCTATAAAAAATATTTTATTGAAAAGGGTACAAATGAAAATAAAATTACCGTTACGGGTATTCCCAATTATGATGATTTGGTTCAACATATCGAAAATGATTTTGAACACCAAGGCTATGTGATGGTTGCTACCACGGACATGCGCGAGACGTATCGATATGAAAATCGACCTAAATTTTTACAACAATGTGTTGAAATCGCCGCAGGGAGAAAGCTACTATTTAAGTTACATCCCAATGAAAAAAAGGACAGAGCGATTCGGGAAATTAAAGAAAATTGCCCTGTTGACACGTTGATTTATACAGAAGGGCCGACGAATGATATGATTGCCAACTGTGAAGAATTAATTACCCAGTACTCAACGGTTGTTTATACCGGAATTGCCTTAGGGAAAAAAGTGCATTCATTTTTTAAGCTTACCGATTTATTGGAAAAAATGCCTATTCAAAATGGGGGAGAATCTGCTCAAAGAATCGCTAAGATCTGTGAGATGTACCTAGAATTTACGGGTTCCAAAGAAGAGTTTTTAAGTCACTTGCCCACTCATATACCCAAGGAAACCTATGTCTAATCCATTACTTATTTTGGTTCAGGCACGCATGAATTCTTCACGTTTTCCTGGGAAAATAATGAAAGAGGTTTTTGGGATTCCTTTGTTAATTCACCAACTTAACCGCATAGCTAGAATTAAAACATTAGCAAAAATAGTGGTAATTACTTCAGACCAATCATCGGATGATGTGATTGAATCCACCTCTATTAAATTTGGATATGAGGTTTTTAGAGGTTCATTGCTAGACCTATTAGACCGACATTATCAAGCAGCTGTTTTTTATCAAGCACAGACGATTGTAAAAATCCCTTCTGATTGTCCTCTGATTGACACGGCTGTTATCGACCGAGTAATAAGCTATTATTTCAAAAATGAGCAATCATTTGATTACGTAAGTAACCTGCATCCCGCTTCTTATCCCGATGGAAATGATGTAGAAATTATGTCGTTTAATGCGCTAGAAAAAGCTTGGAATGAAGCAATTAGGCCATTGGAGCGCGAGCATACCACACCTTATTTTTGGGAAAATCCGGAACTTTTTTCGGTAGGTAATGTGGTATGGGAAACAGGCTTCAATTATGATATGTCACATCGATTCACCTTAGATTATCCAGAAGACTACGAATTTATTAAAAAAGTATATGAGAAATTATATCCTCTAAACCCCCGATTTACATTGAAGGATATCTTGGATCTGCTCATTTTTGAACCTGAGATTTTTCAAATTAATCAATCTCTTGCAGGTGTAAATTGGTATCGAAATCATTTGGAAGAATTAAAAACTATTCTGCCCAGTCAAACAAAGCTATGATCATGAATGAAGAAAAATTAGTACAGCTCCAGCAGTTTGCAAAGCGCGTTAGAAATCACATCGTTCCTATGGCATCAGATGGAGGTTGTTTTTTAGGTGCCTCACTATCAGCAGTTGATTTGTTGACCTATTTATACGTAGATCATTTAAATCTGCATAAAGGAAATTTAAAAGATGAAAATAGAGATTATTTATTTTTATCTAAGGGGCATGATGTGCCCGCTTTATATGGAATATTTGCGGAGCTAGGTTGGATCGAAGCGGATCGATTAAAAAATCATTTGTCGACAGAAGATCATATTTATTGGCATCCCAATCGCAACATTCCTGGCGTAGAATTTCATTCGGGGTCATTAGGCCAACTACCCTCCGTTTCAATCGGCGTGGCGATGGATATCATCATTCGTGGAGGAGAAAATCGCGTTTATTGCGTCATGGGAGATGGGGAGCTGAACGAAGGTTCTTGTTGGGAAGCGTTCTTAGTCGCTAACGCATATAAATTGGATAACTTAACTTTTATCATTGACCGGAATAATTTCCAAGCTAATATGGCCACTGAGGACTTAATTCCTCTGGAGTCTTTGGTCGAAAAATTTGAGTCTTTTGGAATGATGACTCAGAGAATAGACGGACATGATTTTAACGCGTTAGAAAAAGCATTTTCTAACATTAAGGGACAAGCAGGTCCGCAAGTTATCATATGTGACACGGTACGTGGAAAGGGATTGCCATCGATTGAGGCTCGTGCGGATCGTTGGTTTTGTAATTTTTCCCAACCAGAAATTCAGGAATTATTAGTGGAATTGAACGAAGGATTTGGGGCCAATTTAGTAGCAGAAACATTGGTTGTACGATAAATAATTAGATGATGACTTACGAAAAATTATTAGAAAAAACAGCCCTTGAGGATGATCGTTTTATTGTGATGACCGCAGAAAATCGGGCCCTAGTGCGTAATTTGCCCGCTTCTTTAGGTAATCGCTTTATAGATACAGGAATTACCGAGCAAACAATGCTAGGAGCTGCAGCAGGTTTAGCTTTGCGTGGTAGAAAGCCTGTCGTTCATGCCTTATCTGCTTTCCTAACGATGAGAGCTTTTGAGTTTACCAGGACTTCTGTGGGGATTGCCAATTTACCTGTCAAATTAAGCAGTTTTATTCCTGGAGTTTTATCGGATGGAAACGGACCTACCCATCAAGCGATTGAGGATATATCGATCATGCGGGGAATTCCTGGAATGGAGGTTTTTGCACCTGCGGACGAAGAGGATTTGGTTGAAATGTTACCTCAGATATGGGCTACTGAAAATCCAAGTTATGTTAGAATTAATACTCGGCCGGCAATTCTCAAGCATAAACCCTATGTTTTTGGTAAGGCCGAACAAATATTTGAAGGGAAAGATTGCACGATTTTGACCTACGGTTTTATGCTGGAAGAAAGCATCAAGGCGCACCAGTTATTAAGTGATCAAGGCCATCATGTAGGTTTAGTTAACCTTAGAAATTTAAAACCTTTCGACGGAGATTTAATTTCAAAGTTGGCGACCCAAACCGCTTGTTTTATTACCATCGAAGATCATTTTTTAACCGGTGGTTTGTTCAGTATTTTGGCGGAATATCTAGTCAAGAACCAAATTCTAATTCCTACACACTCGATCGCTTTTGAGGACCGTTGGTTTAAACCTGGTCGACTACCTGAAGTGCTAATTCATGAAGGATTGGATGCCAAAAGCTTGGTAGAAAAAATACAAAATTTCATTCAAAAATAATTTGTCCTATGCCTAATTCTGTTCAATTTAATGAAGCTTTACCTAGCATTTCGAAATCACTTGAAATGTACCAAAGGGGTTTACAAGTGCAATCGCCCATTACTCAAACGTTGGCCAAAGGACCAGGGCAATTTTCTAAGGGCGTGGCACCCGTTTATTTACAAAAGGGTAAAGGTGCGCGTGTTTGGGATGTGGATGGGAATGAATACATCGATTTTAATATGGGGATCGGTCCATTATCTCTTGGTTACTGCATTCCAGAAATTGACGAGGCGATTCAAATCCAACTAAAGGATGGAATCACTTTTTCATTAATGCATCCATTAGAAGTGGAATTAGCTGAAATACTTCATGGTATTATTCCTAATGCTGAAGTAGTTAAATACAGTAAAACGGGTGCCGATGTAACCTCTGCCGCGGTAAGAATTGCGCGAGCTTTTACGGGTCGAGATAAAGTATTTTGTTGTGGATATCATGGCTGGCACGACTGGTATATCGGAATCACTTCCCGCAGCGGTGGCATCCCTGAAGGCATCAAAAATTTGAGTTTTACCTTTCCATTTAATGATATTGAATCGATTAAAAATGCCTTAGACGAAACGGTTGCCTGTGTAATATTAGAACCTTTTATTTTCGAAAAACCACAAAATAATTTTCTTCATGAATTAGCTGAAATTTGCAAGGCGAATGGAACCTTATTGATTTTTGATGAAATGTGGACGGGTTTTAGAATAGCATTAGGCGGGGCTCAGGAGTATTTTGGAGTTAAAGCAGATTTAGCGACATTTTCTAAAGCCTGCGCCAATGGCATGCCTTTAGCTATACTAACAGGAAGAAAAGACGTCATGTCACTTTTTGAAAAAGATGTTTTTTCATATACTACTTTTGGCGGGGAGGCCTTATCCTTAGCTGCTTGTAAAGCTACTATTGAATACATGCAAAAACATGACGTGATCGCGGCACTAAATAGCAAAGGAGAATGGATTCAGAATGAATATAATAAGTTGGTCTCCTACTTAGGTATGTCTGAGATCACTTCGTGTGTCGGGTATCCTTGTCGGTCTATGCTGACGTATCAAGCGGAAGGCCAAAATCCTTTGGCTCTAAAAACATTCATGCAGCAAGAGCTTTTGCAAAAGGGAATTCTGTGGGGTGGGTTTCATAATATTTCGTATAGCCACTCAAAAGAAGATTTAGAATATACAATCAAAGCTTATGCTGAGATTTTACCTCGACTTAAATTGGCTATTGAAAATAATCAAGTTGAATCGTTGTTGAAAGGCGAATTGTTAGAAGCGGTGTTTAGAAAGATTAATGAACACAACATTCAACCAAAAAATGCGTAGTCAAGACATGTTTAATTTATCGGGTAAAGTGGCCTTAGTTACCGGCGCGTTGGGGCTCATAGGAAAGGAACATTGTAAGGCTTTGGCCCAGGCAGGTGCAACGGTTATTGTGGCGGATTTGTCGATTGCGGCATGTGTCGATTTTGCGTCCACTTTAGGGAATGGTTCAAAAGGTTTTGCCCTTGAAATAACGTCAGAAAAGGATGTGGAAAAATGTGCGGATTGGATAGAAAAGGAATTTGGCCGATTGGATATTTTGGTCAATAATGCCGCAATCAATGATCATTTTCAAACTTCATCGGATTTGTTAAGCCTATCGTCTTTTGAGAATTATCCTGTGGATATGTTTCAAAAATCATGGGAAGTAAACGTGAAAGGGCTTTTCTTGTGTTCTCAAAAGTTCGGGAAAATCATGTTGAAACACAAGCAAGGCAGTATCATAAATATAGCGTCTACCTATGGAATTGTAGGGCCAGATCAATCTTTGTATCAAGATGAAAATGGCCGACAATTATTTTTTAAAACACCGGCTTATCCAACCACAAAAGGGGCTGTAATTAATTTCACCAGGTATTTGGCGGCCTACTGGGGTGAACAAGGTATCCGAGTAAATACACTTTCTCCTGGCGGTGTTGAAAATGGGCAAACCGATTTTTTTATGCAACAATATTCAGCTAAAACACTTTTGAAAAGAATGGCTAAACCTGATGATTATGCGGGGGCTTTAGTATTTTTAGCTAGTGAGGCATCAAGCTACATGACAGGAGCTAATTTGGTCGTCGATGGAGGATTTACAACAATTTAAGATGGAAGATTTACAGATAAAACTAGCTAAAATTAAATGGGTATTGACTGATTGCGATGGGGTCCTTACTGATGGTGGAGTATATTATGGCGAGCAAGGTGAATACCTTAAAAAGTTCAACATTAGAGATGGAATGGGGGTAGAAAGATTAAGGACTTTAGTTCAGGTGCCTACTGGAATTATTACCGGAGAATCCTCTCCGTCTGTGGTTAAAAGGGCAGAAAAATTAGGTATAACAGAATTGAATTTAGGGGTTAAAGAAAAAAAAGGAGTGGTTAATCGGATTCTAAAAAGATACTATTTAAAAACAGAAGAGCTTGCTTATATAGGGGATGATGTAAATGATTTAGTAGTCAGATCTCTGGTAGGATTGTTTTTTTGTCCTGCTGATGCGCTACCTCAAGTCAAGGCCGAAGCTGATGTAATATTAACACTAGACGGAGGAAGAGGATGCTTTCGTGAAATGGCAGAAATGATTATTCAAGCCAAAATAGATTAACTTGCGCTGTAATTTTTAAGTCCAATAATGCCCACGATGATGAGTGTCATAAAGAAAAACTCCATCATAGACGTGGAGTTTTTAAAGATAAAAATATCGCAAATTTTAATCATTACTAGTGAAAATGCCGTCCAAACCGCAATAGCTGTGGAGGTAGGAATGTCTTTTAAGGCCAACGATAAGAAATAAATATTTCCTCCTCCAGAAATGATGTAAGCTAAAAAGGGAACTAATTCCATTCCTACCGAATGACTCATGAGAGAGTTTGTTTGGTAGGCATTTTTCAATTGACTGAAATTCATGTACTTTAAGGCATAAGTCCAACCAGTTTCAAAAATCGCTGCAATCAGGATATTAATCCAAGGTCTTATCATCTAATTTATTTTCTTTTAAATCCTCGAAATACCAACGGTAAACCGCATAAATATGTTGACGGATGTAATCCTTTGGATATTTGTAATATAAACCCCAAAAGCTTGGTATTTGTTTGGTTTCATAAAGGGTTCCAAACATGACATCCCAAATACTAAACTTAGTGGCAAAATTAGCATGAAACACTTCTTTATGGTTCGCGTGGTGCCACAAATGAAATTCAGGGCCGTTTAAAATGTATTTTAATCGTCCGAAAGTGAAGTTGATATTCGCGTGAATATACATGCCCCACAAGCCGTCAATGAGTCCTTTGATGGGAATGACAACGGGGTCTGCACCCAAAAGGAACATGGGTAAAAATTCAATGGTTTGGTTAATTAAAATTTCTACTGAGTGTGATCGAGCCCCCGCAATCCAATCAATGTATTTATTGGAATGATGTGCTTCATGCGTTCGCCATAGTAATTTATTAGCGTGCTGCCAGCGATGAAACCAGTAAATATATAAATCGTGTGTGATAAGAAAAAAGAGTACTTGGCACGCAATAGGCCAATTACTTAATTGGGGAAAATCGCCCCATGAAATAGAGTTATGTATAGGAGCTATGATGTAATCAAAAATGAGAATTTTTAGAAAAAAGCTTTGGATCAGTGTATAGAATAAAAAATCAGTCCAAAAGCCTTCTCTGAAAAAAGGAATTCCCCTTCGGTAGGGGAATTTCCTTTCTAGGTATATAAGCACGGCACTTCCAATAACGAGAAGTAAGGTGCAGATTTCTACTGCATTCAAGGGCATGAGCTTTATACTTTTTCCGTTAATCTGTTTTCAGTAATATTCACACGTAACTTTTTCATAGGACCCACTTCGCTGTCATATACTTTTTTAATTCCGTCGCCTAATCCTAATTCTGTGTCACGGATGTCTTTGACCAATTTGACAAATCCTTGTGGTTCAACAGAGGCAGCATGATCTGAACCCCACATCGCACGATCTAAAGTGAAATGTCTTTCAACAAACTCAGCGCCTAAGGCCACGGCAGAAACCGTTGGGCTTAATCCAGTTTCATGTCCTGAGTATCCAATGATGTATTCTGGATACAGATCTTTTAGCGTTTGAATCATTTTTAAATTTAACTCTTCTGGCTTGCAAGGATATGCGGATGTCGAATGTGCGATCATCAAGGGATAATCTCCATATTCACGAATCAATTCCACCGCAAAAATGATTTCATCTACACGCGACATGCCTGTTGATATCATGATAGGTCTACCCGTTTCGCAGATCTTTCTGATTAATTGGTCATCAGTTAAAGATGCGGAAGCTAATTTATACATAACGGGTTCAAAGTTCTCCATGAAATCTACCGACGGCTCATCCCAAGCAGACGCAAACCAATCGATTCCCAATGATTTGCAATAGGCGTCAATTTCAGAATATTCTAATGCACCAAATTCCGTTTTTCTCTTGTAATCAATGTAGGTCATCGGGCCCCAAGGTGTATCTCTCATGATTTCCCATTGATCTTTAGGCACACAAATTTCTGGCGTGCGCTTTTGAAATTTCACTGCGTCAACTTTAGCTTCAACAGCCGCATCGATTAATAATTTAGCAGTTTCTAACGAACCATTATGATTGATTCCAATTTCTGCGATGATGTAACATGGGGATCCATTCCCTATTTCTTTTCCAGTGTTAAGTGTTATTTTTTTCATTATTTATGTAGTATATGTATGGTAATTATTTGTGAATGTTCCGTCTGAGAATAAATCAATAATCGCATAACCAGGTTGGGTTTGTTGGTAATCTCCTCCCCACCATGCGCCACTAACTGCGCCGTTGCAGCAGTAACTAACGCCGTTGTATTCTACTCGATCCAATAAATGTATATGCCCACTGATGGCTAATTTTACGTTGGGATACTTTAGAAATAAATCTTTCAATTCCGTGGCATCTTCATGCATCCATTTTCCTGGAATATTCCACTGGTTTTTTTCAAAACGCTTGCCATCAAAAAATATGCAGGCAGATAAAATGGGAATGTGAGAAACAATCATGGTCGGTTTATTAGCTGGTATTTTAGACAGCTCATTTTTCAACCAATCCATTTGTTCTTCATCGACTTTTCCGGTATACCAACGCCCATCTTTATCAGGACTAATGCTATCTAAACTGATTAAATGCCAAATACCTAAATCCTTCGAATAATATCTGTGGGATTCTTTTAGCTCGTCCAATGCCCATTTTTTCCCATCCTCAATGCTCGCGACATTCTCTGATTTACACCAGATATCATGATTTCCTAAGGACTGAACAATGGGTACCGAGAGCTCATTTTTTAATACATCATGCCAAAGTTTCCATTGCTTTTCTGCGACTGAACGACCACCTCTATGTGCATCCATGATCGAGTCTCCGCTATTTAAAATTAAGTCGGGTTGCTGGTCTAAATTTTGAATGTGATGCAAGCACTTGGCAAATCCTTTTGACGCTCCGATTAAGGGCATCATGTGAACATCTGTAATGTGGGCAATTCGGAAAGATTTTTTTGAAGTCGACGCTTCAGCAAAGGCACTCAATTTAGGGACAGTTATTGCACTAGCAATTAAACCGAAAGATCTTAAAATGGAAGATCGTCTATTCATCTTGAGAGATTTAAATCTCTACAAATTTCTAAACCAAATATTAACTAATGAACGTTTAAAATTTAAGAAAATGTTATGAATTAACCCGAATAATAGCCCAATGTTAACGAAATGTAAAGCGTATATTAAGCACTTTTTAATGGACCAATTTGAAGTAACTTGGATATTACTTTGATGAAAAAATCGGAGAATTCTAGTTTATTTTTCTGTGTTTTAGTCTTAATTAAGCTCTCCAATTGTTCGCTAATCTTATAACTTGTCTTTTGTGTCCAAGCCTCATATTCATTATTTACCAGTCTTTTGCGACTTAAATAATCTTTAAAAATTTCTAAATCAAAGTTTTTTGCTGCAATGCCAGCTCCAGAAATTTCACCATCATGGGCATTAATCATTTGTTCAATGTGATTTGGA
>Ga0209499_1002434_pt1 | contig 11933 bp, 8 predicted proteins | sample C_130208_EF_Meta_FD_187306 | JGI IMG/M metagenome (GOLD analysis project Ga0209499, IMG submission 187306) | Freshwater microbial communities from Lake Croche, Canada to study carbon cycling - C_130208_EF_MetaG (SPAdes) (version 2) | ecosystem: Environmental > Aquatic > Freshwater > Lake | place...
GAACCTGTTTTACCAATAATATATATAAACTCACCCTGATTTACTTCAAGATTTATGTTTGATAAAATAACATTTTCTTCTTGAGAAATAGTTACATTTTTTAAAGATAATATTGGTTGTGGCATAATATGGTTTTTAATTTGTGTAAAAGTAGCAAGATAACGGTTCTATTCAAAATATATTCTATGCAATTCTAAAAGTATTTGCGATTTCATAAGCGTCAATTTCAAAATTGTTAAAAAAGATGTTTATAATAAAACACCAAAGCGTTTCGTTATACGCCCTATAATATGATACATTTGAATACTTAACAAAAAACGGATGCAAAAATTTTCAAGGTTCTTATTTTTTCTATTTTTTATGGGTTTCACAGTTGTTTCTGCTCAGAAATCGACAATTTATTTGCATGATTCAAAAGATTTCGACAAAGCACTTTCTTTATACAATGAAGCTCAATATACATCAGCCCAATTGATTTTTGAAAAGGTAAAATTGGCTTCGGCCAATGAAGAAATGAAATCGGATTGTTCTTATTATAGTGCAAATTGTGCCATTAAATCCAATCAACCCAATGCTGAAAAATTGATAGAACGTTTCCTTGCCGATTATCCTACGAGCATAAAACAAAATCAAGCATTTATAGAACTGGCTCACTATTTCTTTAAACTAGGTGATTATCCACAAGCCATACAATGGTTTGAAAAAGTGGATGAAAGCAATCTTAATTATAGCATTCAAGATAAATATAATTTCGAAAAAGGATACAGTTTTTTCAATTCTAAAAATAAAAAAGAAGCTAAAAGGTGTTTCGATAAAGTCGTAAATTCAAACGAATTTGGTTCGCAATCTAAATATTACTTGGGTTTCATGGCTTATGAAGGGGATGATTACAAGCAAGCGACGAAGTATTTTGACGCCGTTTCTGGCGAAGAAAAATACAAAGAAAAGCTGTCTTATTATCAAGCGGATATGAATTTTAAACTTGGTAATTTTGAAAAATCGATAGATTTAGGCATGATATCCATGGATAAATCGAATGCAATAGAAAAATCGGAATTGAATAAAATTATTGGCGAAAGCTATTTTAATTTAAATCAATATGAAAAATCAATTCCTTATTTAGAATTGTATAAAGGCAAAAAAGGGAAGTGGAATAATACGGATTTCTATCAACTGGGATTTGCTTATTATATGCAAAAGGAATATGCAAATGCGATTTCTCAATTCAATAAAATCATTGGAGGGAAAAATTTTGTAGCTCAAAATGCCTATTATCATTTGGCGGAAAGTTATCTTAATTTGGATAAAAAACAGGAAGCTTTGAACGCTTTCAAGAACGCTTCCGAAATGGAATTTAACGCTTCTATTCAGGAAGATGCCAGTTTGAATTATGCAAAATTAAGCTACGAAATAGGAAATTCATATCAAAATGTCCCTTCTGTTTTGATTGATTTTATAAAGAAATATCCAAATAATGCTGCTAAAAATACAGTTGAAAGGCTTTTGATTGATTCTTATATTTCATCCAAAAACTATAAGGAAGCATTAGTTTTATTGGAAAATAATTCAGCTCCAGGAAATAAATTAGCATACCAAAAAGTAAGTTTTTATAGAGGTTTAGAATTATACACCGATGGGAATTTTAAAGAAGCATCCGCGCTATTCGAGAAATCATTGGAGGAACAAAAAGACATGGTTTTTTCAGCTCGCGCTACTTTTTGGAAAGGGGAAACCGAATATGTTTTGGACGATTTCAAAAATGCTTTGTTGACTTATAAGCAATTTATTGGTTTGGCTGCTGCCAAAGAAACTCCGGAATTCGAAAATAGTAATTATGCCATTGGATATGCCTATTTCAAATTAAAAGAATACGAACAAGCAGGGAATTATTTCGAAAATCAGATTCAAAATTCAAAAACGGATAAAGTTCGTTTACATGATTCCTACTTGCGTTTGGGCGATTGTCGATTTGTCACATCAAAATACAATTTGGCTTTAGAAGCCTATAATAAGGTTATTGAATTGAAAAGTGTCGATGCTGATTATGCCTATTTTCAGAAAGCTATTTGTTACGGATTTGTTTCAAAAAACAATAAAAAAATTGAAGAACTGAATGCTTTTTTGCAATTGTATCCCAAGTCCGAATATCGAGATGATGCTTTGTTCGAGCTAGGAAATACCTATGTTATCGAAAACAAAAACGATCTTGCCATAAAAACGTATGATAAATTAAATGCGGAATTCAAAAAAGGTTCATTTACTTCGAAAGCAATTTTGCGCCAAGGTTTGATTTATTATAATTCAGATCAAGAGGAGCAAGCCTTGATTAAATTCAAAAAAGTGGCTGCCGATTTCCCAAAGACTCCTGAAGCACTTGAAGCAGTAGCAACGGCACGATTAATTTATGTAAATAATGGCAAAGTAGATGATTATGCAACTTGGGTTCGTACTTTGGATTTTGTGGCTGTTACCGATGCGGAGTTAGATAATGATACTTTTGAAGGGGCAGAAAAACAATATTTACAAAATAACACAAAGCAAGCCATCGTTGGATTTAGCGGCTATGTTTCTAAATTTCCAAAAGGAATTCAATCCTTAAAAGCCAATTTTTATTTGGCTCAATCCTATTTTTTGGACGGGCAAGAAAGTCAATCCATTCCCAATTATGAATTTGTGATTAATGAATCACGAAGCGAATTTACAGAACAATCTTTGTCGCGTTTGGCTCAAATTTTCTTAAAAAGTAACGATTTTGACAAAGCAATTCCTGTATTGCTACGTTTAGAAAATGAAGGAGAGAATTCTCAAAATAAAGCTTTTGCCCAATCTAATTTGATGAAATGTTATTATGATAAATTGGATTATATAAATTCAGTAGTCTATGCTGAAAAAGTTATGGCAAACCCAAAAACGGACAATGAGGTGAAAAGTGATGCGCAAATTATTGTTGCTCGTGCTGCATTAAAAACGGGAGACGAAACTAAAGCACGTTCGGCTTATACCAAATTGCAAAACATTGCCAAAGGAGAATTAGCCGCCGAAGCCTTATATTATGATGCGTATTTCAAAAATAAAGATTCGAAATTCGATGCTTCAAATACTGCTGTTCAAAAGTTAGCCAAGGATTATTCGAGTTATAAATTTTTTGGCGCAAAAGGATTGGTTTTAATGGCAAAGAATTTTTATAGTTTGAAAGATAGTTTTCAGGCTACTTATATTTTGGATAATGTAATAAAAAACTTCACCGATTTTCCCGATGTAGTTTCAGAAGCACAAACGGAATTGGATTCTATTAAAAATGAAGAATCAAAAACAAATTCATCAATAACTAATTAAACCTTTGATTTTATATTTTAAAAGTCAAATTCTAAATAAAAATAAATGAACTTACCTTTTTACATTGTTGATGTTTTTGCAGAAAAAAAATATTTAGGGAATCAACTGGCTGTCTTCACTGGAGCTGATGTTTTGAACACGGAAGAAATGCAAAAAATTGCTAGTGAAATCAACTTTGCGGAAAGTACCTTTATTATCAAGCTTGACGATAAAAATGGTGTTGCAGAAATTAGAATTTTCACACCAGAACATGAAATGCAGTTTGCAGGACATCCAATAATTGGAACTTCTTGGGTTTTGATGAATCGAATATTTGAAAACCAACCTAAAAATATAAGTCTTTCAGTTCCAATTGGTGTTATTCCAATTTTTCAATCTGGAGATTTAGTTTGGTTACAAGCTGCTCAACCGCAGTTTTTAGATACTTTTTTAGCAAAGGATTTTTTAAAGTTCAGTAATTTAACAAGTACAGATTTTGATGATGAATTTCCTATTCAGGAAGTGACAACAGGAAGTGCGTTTGTAATTGTGCCTTTAAAAAGCAAAAAAGCATTGGAAAATTTAGTTCTTGATAAGGTTGAAATGAATCGATGGTTACAGGCGAATTGTAAAACAAATCACAGAGCTATCTATTTTTATTTTTTAGAAGAGAACAATCTTGTAAGTAGAATGTTGTACATTGAGGATAATCAACTTAAAGAAGATTCTGCCACAGGAAGCGCCAGTACTTGCTTACAGGCATTTCTTTTGAAATATCATTCGGCTGAAATCCAAATTGTCAATCATCAGGGTGAATTTATAAATAGAGCTTCTCAAATTTATTTTGATGGCAAATTAGCTAATAATCATTTTGATATAAAAATTGGGGGAAAAACACAATTCATCGCAAAAGGGGAATGGGAAGTATAAATTATAATAATTATCCATTTTCGACTCCTTCTGCTTTGGAGAGGGTCGGGGAGAGGAAAAAACAACAAAATATGAAAATCAATTTCAGGAATAAAATTACCTTGGTTTTAGTAATCGTTTTCCAAATTTCTTTTGCCCAAAAAAAGCAAGAAAACATAGGAACGGAGGAAGTAAATGTGGTTAAAGCATTTAGCCCAACAATTTCGGATGCTTTTAAAATAAAAGAAAATCCCATGCTTGATGATGCAGGAAATGCTAATAAAGAAGCTATAAAATATACCATTTTTTCCTTTCCGGTAGCTTCGACTTTTACGCCAGCAAAAGGAAAAGCGGAAGTTGTGGAAAAAGAAGATCAAGCCCATTTATTCGAAAATTATGCCACTTTTGGAGGTGGAAATTATGGAATCCTAAATGCAGAACTTTTTGTAAATCGTAAGCTGAATACAACGGATTATGTGGGCGGAATGTTTCGTCATCTTTCCTCGCAAGGTGGAATTAAAAATGTGGAGTTATCCGATAAATTTTACGATACTTCGATTGACCTAACTTATGGATCTCGTCAAAAAGAGTTATCTTGGAATGTCGATTTGGGCTATCAAAATCAAATTTATAATTGGTATGGTTTGCCGGTTGGTTTTAGAAGCTCATTAATTCCAATGAATCGAGCCGTTTTGATAAACGGAATTAATCCACAACAAAGTTATAATAACATTTATTTAGGCGGAAAGATTGACGTCAACGAAAGTGTTTTGAAGGAAGTAAGTTTGAAATTCAATCATTTTTCGGATGCTTTTGGATCTAATGAAAATAGATTTTATGCGAAGCCTTCTTTTGAATTTGAGCTGAATAACAAATCTATAACAACAAATGTTAGTGTTGATTATCTAGGTGGAAGTTTCAAAAAAGAATATTGGAATAGCAATTCAATCCAATATGGATTTATAAATTTTGGTATTGCACCAAGTTTTGTTATTAATGTAAATGATTGGACGATGCATATTGGAGCTGGATTATTCTACAGTTTAGATTCAAAAAACAGCAATAATAAATTCTTAATTTATCCACAAATAAATGCTTCTTATAAAGTGGTTGGCGATTTGATGGTTTTTTATGCTGGGGCTGAAGGAAACTTGGAACAAAATACTTATTCCGATTTTGTGAATGAAAATCCTTTTTTATCGCCTACTTTAAATATAGTGCCAACAGATAAGCAATTTGATATTTTTGCAGGTTTGAAAGGGAAACTGACTAATAATGTGAATTATACAATTCGAGGATCCTTCATAAACGAAAGAAACAAAGCGCTGTTTAAAAGCAATGATTATACTGAAAACAGTGCGAATGAAAGTTATGCTTTTGGGAATTCGATGCAAGTGGTTTATGATGATATGAAAACGGTTCGCTTATATGGAGAGTTAAAAGCGGATTTTTCTGAAAATGTAACTTTTGGAATCAACGGAACTTTTAGCAGTTATACTAATAGTATTCAAACGGAAGCATGGAATTTGCCCACTATAAAATTGGATTCCAAAATTGATTTTAATATCAATGAAAAATGGTACGCGGGCGTAAATGTATTTTATGTTGGGGAACGGAAAGACTTAAAGATTAATAATGATATCGTTTATATAGTCGCGCCTACTTATGTTCCCCTAACTTTAAATAGTTATTTTGATGTAAATGCTCATTTAGGGTTTAAATATAGTGATAGATTAACCGCATTTTTGAGATTGAATAACATTACAAATAAAGGATACGAAAAATGGTTGAATTATCCTGTTCAGGGATTTCAGATTGTTTTAGGAGCGAATTACAAATTCGATTTTTAGACTTTTCTTAACCACAAAGTTCACAAAGTCGCAAAGTTTTCATGTATTATTTTTAAAAAAACCACAAAACTTTTCTTTCTTTGTGATTTAGCGCCTTCGTGGCAAAATCCTATGACTTTCAAACAAAACATACATCAGTATTACCTTCAATTAGTCCAAGACAGAATCGATGTTTTTAGGGACATGATTGTGGCATTAACCGAAGATTCTAAAAATGACGCCAAAGGTTCGGCCGGAGATAAACATGAAACTGCTTTGTCGATGATGCATATTGAGCAAGAAAAACTCAATCGAAAATTGAGGGAAGTATTGGAACAGAAAACCGTTTTAGATAAAATTGATTCTACCACAATTGCCAAAACTATAATTGTTGGCAGCTTGGTAAAAGCAAATGGAATTTATCTTTATTTAAGTGTGGCACTTCCAAAAATTTCCGTTGAAGGAACGAATATAATTGCTTTATCGCCACAATCTCCATTAGGAAATAAACTGATGGGAATGCAGGTGAATCATGCATTTGAAATTAATACTACAAAATACATTATTCAGGAAATTTTGTAGTTTACTTTTACTAATCTAACGCTGCTTTTATGAAACGTATTCCATTGATTTTTGCTTTGTTCTTCTTGATTTCGTGTCAACAAAAAAACAAAATAGGTGTTGATTCTATTGTTATAAATGCTACTATTTACACCGTAAATACAAATTTTGACACCGCTTCTGCTATGGCAATTAAAGAAGGGAAAATTTTAGCTGTTGGTTCTAATGAGGCCATAAACACTAAGTTCGAATCAAAAAACATCCTAGATGCAAAAGGTAAATTTATTTATCCAGGTTTGTTTGATGCCCATTGTCATTTTTATGGTTTTGGACTTAGTTTGCAAGAAGTGGATTTGCGAGGAACTAAAAGCATGGACGAAATTGTTTCAAAATTAAAGGCTTTTCAGAAGCTAAAAAAACTAGATTTTATAATAGGAAACGGCTGGGATCAAAATGATTGGGCGGTAAAAAAATATCCTACTAAAGCCATTTTAGATAAGAATTTCCCAAATATTCCAGTGGTTTTAAATCGAGTTGATGGACACGCGATGCTTGTTAATTCACGCGCATTAGCATTGGCAAAAATCACAAAAGACACCAAAGTAATTGGTGGTCAAATTGAAATTAGTAATGGGGAACCAACGGGTATTTTGGTTGACAATCCAATGGAATTAATTACTAAAATAATTCCAAAACCGAGTAGGAAAACACAAATTGCAGCGCTTTTAGATGCTGAAAAACTAATGTTTGATTATGGATTAACCACAATAAATGATGCCGGAATAGATCCAGAAATTATTGATTTAATGGATAGTTTACAAAAAGCAAAAGCGATGAAAGTCAATGTGTATGCTATGATTTCGGCTAATCAGAAAAATATTGACTTGTATCTAAAAAAGGGAATTTATAAAACAGATAATTTGGATGTTCGTTCCTTTAAAATGTATGGTGACGGCGCTTTGGGGTCTCGCGGTGCGTGTTTGCATAAAGCGTATTCGGATAGTCCAAAACAATTTGGTGCTTTTCTTTCTTCAGTTTCCAATATGAAATCCATTGCACAACAAATTGCAAAATCTCCATTTCAACTAAATTCTCATGCTATTGGGGATTCGGCAAATACGGTTTTGCTAAAAATTTATAAGGAAGTTTTAACGGGTAAAAATGACCGAAGATGGAAAATAGAACATGCTCAGGTTTTGAGAGAAGCTGATTTTGATTATTTCAAATTTGGAATTATTCCTTCTGTTCAGCCAACTCATGCCACTTCGGATATGTATTGGGCACAAGATCGACTTGGAAAAGAACGTATAAAAAATGCCTATGCCTATAAAAAATTACTTCAAAAAGCGGGGATTGTAGCTTTAGGAACTGATTTTCCGGTAGAAGAAGTAAATCCTATGCTGACTTTTCATGCGGCAGTTTCTAGAAAAGACAGTAAAGGATTTCCAAAAGGAGGTTTTCAGATGGAAAATGCGTTGACAAGAGAAGAAACTTTGCGGGGAATGACAATTTGGGCAGCTTTTTCTAATTTTGAAGAAAAGGAAAAAGGAAGTCTTGAAGTGGGGAAATGGGCTGATTTTGTATTATTCGATCAGGATTTAATGAAAATGGATGAAAGTAAAATTCCATTTATAAAACCATTACATACTTTTGCGAAAGGAAATCAGGTAAAATAAAATCTTCATTGGAATATTATAATTTTAAACTTCAGTTACTTTTAATCGTCTTTTTAATTACATTTTAAATACAAAAACCCATTTTTAGTTATAAATTATAATTAAAAAAGGGTTTTATGTTTTTCAATTAGAACTAAAACCGCATCTTTGCCCCATCAAAATTAACAAAAACAATAAAATATATAGTTATGTGCGGAATAGTATGTGCCTTTGATTTAAAACAAAAAGCAGAAGTTTTAAGACCTCAAGTATTGGAAATGTCCAAAATCATCCGTCATCGCGGACCAGATTGGAGTGGAATTTTTAGTAACGATAAAGCAATCATGTCTCATGAACGTTTGGCAATTGTAGATCCAGCATCTGGAAAACAACCTTTATTTAGCGAAGACGGAAATCTTGTTTTGGCTGCTAATGGAGAAATTTACAACCACAGAGAATTGCGCAAACAATTTGAAGGAAAATATAATTTTAAAACTGAAAGTGACTGCGAAGTTATTTTGGCACTTTACAAAGAAAAAGGACCTCATTTTATTGATGAAATGAACGGTATTTTTGGTTTTGCAATTTATGATGTAGAAAAAGACGAATATTTTGTGGCGCGTGATCACATGGGAATTATTCCATTATACATTGGTTGGGATCAAAACGGTACTTTTTATGTGGCTTCAGAATTGAAAGCTTTAGAAGGATATTGTACTAAAATCCAATTGTTTCCTCCAGGACATTATATGACCAGTAAAGATGGTGAATTTGTACAATGGTACAAAAGAGAATGGGTTGATTTTGATGCTGTTAAAGATAACGAAACAAGTATTTCAGCTATTAAAGACGCTTTAGAAGCAGCAGTTCACAGACAATTAATGAGTGACGTTCCTTACGGAGTTTTGCTTTCTGGAGGTTTAGATTCTTCTATTACTTCGGCTGTTGCCAAAAAATATGCTCAAAAACGTATTGAATCCGGTGATGTTGTAGATGCTTGGTATCCACAATTACACTCGTTTTCTGTTGGATTAGAAGGTTCGCCAGATTTGGCTGCAGCCCAAAAAGTAGCAGATCATATCGGAACAATTCACCACGAAATTAAATTCACTATTCAAGAAGGTTTAGACGCCGTTAAAGATGTAATTTATAACCTTGAAACGTATGATGTAACTACCATTAGAGCATCGACTCCAATGTGGTTAATGGCGCGAGTTATTAAATCTATGGGGATTAAAATGGTATTGTCAGGTGAAGGAGCAGATGAGCTTTTCGGAGGGTATTTGTATTTTCATAAAGCACCGAACGCAAGAGAATTTCATGAAGAAAATGTTCGTAAATTAGGGAAATTACACATGTACGATTGTTTGCGAGCTAACAAAAGTTTAGCAGCCTGGGGAATTGAAGGACGTGTGCCATTTTTAGATAAAGAATTTATGGATGTGGCGATGAGAATCAATCCACAAGATAAAATGATTAATAAAGAACATCCAATGGAAAAATGGGTGGTTCGTAAAGCCTTCGAAGATATGTTGCCAGAAAGCATAGCTTGGAGACAAAAAGAACAATTTAGTGACGGTGTTGGTTACGGTTGGATTGATACTTTGAAAGCGACTGTAGCGGTGGAAATTTCGGATGAGCAATTAGCGAATGCGAAATATAGATTCCCTTTGCAAACACCAACTTCTAAAGAAGAATATTATTACCGTTCTATATTCCATGAGCATTTTCCAAGTGATGCTGCTGCCTTATGTGTTCCTCAAGAAGCAAGTGTGGCTTGTAGTACAAAAATTGCATTGGAATGGGATGAGGCATTCAAAAACATGAACGATCCATCAGGAAGAGCAGTAGCTAGTGTCCATGATGATGCTTATATCAAAGGATAAGCAAATATCTCATTGCATAAAAAAGGCTGTCTTTCGAGACAGCCTTTTTGTATTTATAAAATCAATTAAAGTTTTTATTTCTTGATTGCGTTGCTTTGAGTTTTAACTTTTGCAGCATATTCCGTTAGTTTTTTACCATAAAGAGATTGTGCTACTTTTGGACTCATTGATTTTTGGATGGTATCTAAATATTTAAAATTGATGTCATAAATCTCTGATAAAGCGATATAAGGCGACACTTCCTGATCTCTGTTGTTTATGGCAAAATTAGTTGCAAATAAGTATTTACGTCTTATGTTTGAATCTTGTTTGGCAGCTATTTTTTCTAATGTTTTTGAGTCATTACTTTTAATGGCGTTAAAACGTTGCTCTATCAAATCGAGATTTTCATCTCTAAAACGTTGATTTATTTTTTTGTATTCTTCATATAAATCTTGATTTTTCGAACCCGTAATTTTAGCACTTAAAATATAAGAATCCAGTTTGGTATCAATATTTATTTTTCCAGCTTCGGCAAAAAACAATATATTATTATCCATGGAATTAGTAACACCTCTGTCTAAAAATAAATAAAGCATTTCAGGTGATTTTAAGTCTAAGTCGGTTTCGAATTTAGAATCTCCGTCAATGATAATGGTGTCTATGGCAACAAGACTGGTGTCCACTACTCTTTGAATGTATAAAGTTCCTTTTTTTAATCCTTTGATATTTCCGCTAAGGTGTAAGTTTGTTTTCGAAACTTCTTTGTTACAAGAAGATAATACAACAAGCGATAGTACTGCAATAATGGTTTTTTTCATGGCTGGTTTTTTATTTTGTGCAAAATAAAGAAAATAGAAGAAAAGTATTGGATAATTAATTAAATTCTTCACTACTGAGTTTTTAATTGCTAGGGTTTTTGGGATGATTATTTTGGTATAACTTTGGTTGAAACAATAAAAAACTCCCCGAAAAAAGGGAGTTTTGAATTTAGTCTAACTTATTTTTTATATAATATTTACCGTCCAGATCTTCGTCAAAATCATCAATTTTTACAGGTTTTGGTTTCGGTTTATTTGCAGTTGCTTTCTTTTTCCACATTTCGTATTTTTCTAGAGGCATCTTTTTTTTCATAATTTCAAGAACCTCTTTTTCGGCTAAGCCAAATTCCTTTTTAATAATTTCAAAAGGATTTTTTTCTTCTAGGGCTAATGTAACAAGTTTTTCTGTTTGTTCCCAGTTCAATTCTTTGCGGTTACTCTTTTTCATCACGTGAAAATTAATTCTAATAGGTATTAATGATTATTTAATTTGATTTCAAATTATATCCCAATATTAATAAAAAAAAGATTCACTTTTTATCAAAAGGGATTTTTTTTATAGTTTTTTATCTCTTTTGGGTTATTTGTACTTTTTCGAAAGGGATTTTTAATAAATTCCTTAATTTATTATGCTGATTTATATTTAGATGTGTATTAATTCCATAGATAATTTCTTCTTTCGGCATTGTCATAAATGTTCCAAAAAGACGATCCCAAATCGAAAATATATTCCCATAATTGCTATCGGTATAAGGCAAAATATAGTGATGATGTACTTTATGCATATTTGGTGAAACCAAAAAATAACTTAATAAAGTATCTAGTTTTGTCGGCAATTTAATATTAGCATGTGTAAATTGAGTAGAAACTACCGAAAGAGTTTGGTACATGAAAATCATCCACATTGGTGCTCCAACAATAAAAACACCCAAAGTAGTAAAAACGAACCTGATTATACTTTCGCCTGGATGATGGCGG
>Ga0209499_1002441_pt1 | contig 11911 bp, 8 predicted proteins | sample C_130208_EF_Meta_FD_187306 | JGI IMG/M metagenome (GOLD analysis project Ga0209499, IMG submission 187306) | Freshwater microbial communities from Lake Croche, Canada to study carbon cycling - C_130208_EF_MetaG (SPAdes) (version 2) | ecosystem: Environmental > Aquatic > Freshwater > Lake | place...
GCAGCCCGCCTGTGGGAAGAGGCCAACCCGATGCTCGGTACCCGTGGTGTCCGTCTCGGCGTGATCAAGCCCGGTCTCTACGCCATGCAGGTTCGTGCGCTGATGGAGGCCGCCAAGATCCGCGTGGCCAAGGGCGGTCACCCGATCGTCGAGGTCATGATTCCGCTGACGGTGTCGCGCGAGGAGCTCGCCCTGGCTCGCTCGTGGGCCGAGGAGGCCATTGCTGAGGTCGGCGTCGAGTCGGGCAAGGGCAAGGGCAAGAAGGGCTCGCTCGAGGTGCTCATCGGCACCATGATCGAGACTCCCCGAGCTGCGCTCGTGGCTGATGAGATCGCCCAGGAGGCAGACTTCTTCTCCTTCGGAACCAATGACTTGACACAGATGACGTTCGGCTTCAGCCGTGATGACATCGAAGGCCGCATCATGGCTCCCTACATCGAGCAGGGCCTGCTCAAGCGCAACCCCTTCGAGGTGGTCGATGCTGACGGTGTCGGTGCGCTGGTCCGCATGGGCGTCAAGCTCGGTCGAGAGACCAAGCCTGGCCTCAAGACCGGCGTCTGCGGTGAGCACGGTGGTGATCCTGAGTCGATCTCCACCTTCTACTCCGCAGGGCTCGATTATGTGAGCTGCTCTCCGTTCCGGGTGCCGGTTGCTCGTCTGGCCGCCGCTCAGGCAGTCCTTGAGCACGGGCCCCGCACTGCCAAGAAGGCTCCGGCAAAGAAGGCGGTCGCCAAGAAGGCCCCGGCAAAGAAGGCCCCGGCAAAGAAGGCCGCCCGCAGGTCCTGAGGACCTCGGGCGCCTTCGCCCGGACGGCGCGGTAGGTTCCTGCCGTGAGCATCCCGCGCGAAGAGATCGATCAGGTCCGCACGGCTACGGATCTTGTCCGGCTGGTCAGTGACCTCGTGGGGCTCAAGAAGGTCGGCAGCAACTGGGTGGGGCTCTGCCCTTTCCACTCGGAGAAGTCGCCGTCATTCAACGTGAGTCCAACCACGGGCTACTACAAGTGCTTTGGTTGCCAGGTCTCCGGCGATGCCATCGCCTTCGTGCAAGAGACCCAGGGTCTGCCCTTCATCGATGCCGTGCGCATGCTCGCCGACCGAGCGGGGATCACCCTGCACGAGGATCAGGGCAGCGGGACCGACGGCAAGGATCGGACGGCCTTTCTCGAGGCGATGGAGCGGGCGGTGGCGTTCTTCCACGACCGCCTCCTCAATGCCCCAGACGCCGGAATGGCTCGCAGCTACCTGCGAAGTCGTGGCTATGACGCGGAGGTCGTCCGACAATTCCGCATTGGCTGGGCTCCCGACGACTGGGATCAGCTCTGCCGGCACCTTGGGGCCTCACAGAAGGTCCTTGAGGGAACGGGCCTTGGCTTCATCAACAAGCGGGGTCGGGCACAGGACTTCCTGCGCGGCCGCGTCGTATTCCCCATCCTCGATGCCGGAGGTCGCCCGATCGCCGTCGGAGGCCGAATCCTGCCTCCGGCACCGGGCGCTCCACCGCCCGAGCGGCATGAGCCCAAGTACAAGAACTCTCCCGAGACGGCGATTTACTCGAAGCGCCGCACCCTCTATGGGCTCAACTGGGCCAAGAAGAGCATCATCGAGACCAACGAAATCATCGTCTGCGAGGGCTACACCGACGTGATCGCCTTCTTCCAGGCTGGCCTCCCTCGAGCAGTTGCTACGTGCGGGACTGCGCTCGGTGAGGAGCATTTCACCACGATGCGCAACTTCGCTAAGCGGATCGTGCTGGCCTACGACGGTGATGCTGCCGGCCAGAGCGCCACACTTCGGGTATACGAGTGGGAGCGTCAACACGCAGTGGACGTGGTCGTCTGCTCTCTGCCCGAAGGTATGGATCCCGCAGAGCTCGCCAAGACTGACCCTGGGGCACTCGCCCAAGCGGTGGCTGAGGCCAAGCCTTTCCTCAAGTTCCGTGTCGACCGAGCGCTCGACACTGCTGATCTGTCCACGGCCGAGGGCCGAGCGAGGGGAGCGGAGAGCGCACTGGCCGCCGTGGCCGAGCATCCCGATGCGCTGGTGCGAGACCAGTACGTGATGGGGATCGCCGATCGTTGCCATCTCGGGCCTGATCTGGTCCGTCAAGAGCTCGCGGAGTTCGTGGCTGGAACCCGAACCCCTCGGGGTCCCGAGAAGCGCCGGGTGCGAGAGGTCGACGATGATATCCCTCCACCTCCTGAGGACCCGATGGATGAGGGTCCCGGCCCGGTGGCGACCCGCGGGTCGGAGCGTCCGGGTCCCGGCCTTGAGGCACTCCGGATCTGCGTCCACCGTCCCGAGCTGGTTGCGCACCGTATTGAGCCCTTCTTGTTCTCGGATCCTGACCAACGTGCTGCGCTCGAGGCACTCCTGGCGGCGGGGAGCCTTCGAGAGGCGGTTGACGAGGCATCTCCGGCGGCGGCAGCCCTGCTGCGTCAGGTGGCGGTCGAAGAGCTCAATATCGAACCCAATGAGATGGGGGACCCTGTCGACATGGTGCTTGCCCAGTTGGTGCGCACGGCCGCTCGCTCTGGCCTGATGGGGCTTCAGGCAGAGGTTCGTCGGGGAGAGGTCGACCCCGTCGACGGGAGCCGCCAGGTGACCGAGGTGCAGCGATGGCTCGGACAGCTCGATCAGGACCTGGCGCGTCGTGAGGCCGAGAAGGCCTTGGTAGGTTGGCTCTCCAGGCGAGGGGGCTAGGTGGGGGATCAGGTGGTCGATGATGGCCGGGGGGCTGAACCGGTGATGTCGATGGGTCTTGGCACGATCGAGCGCATCGATGCGCTGATCCAGGCCGCTGGAGATGATGGCGGAGCGGTGACCCACTCGGACCTCCTCGATGCGGCCCGCGACGAGGTGATGAGCGAGGATCTTTTCGCCAGCCTGTGCGGCCTCGTGGCCGCTGCTGGACTTGCGGTGGTGCCACGCGACGACCAGGATCGGCCCGTGGCGCGGGCCCGCCAGCGAAGCTCCGGGCCCGTCGTTCACGGAGGCACCGACGATGCGGTGCAGGCATACCTCGGTGGGATTGGACATGTCCATCTGCTTGACGCCAGCGAGGAGGTATCGCTGGCCCTCGACCTGCGGGCCGGTGAGGCAGCTCGTGGTGAGCTGGCGGCGATCGAGGGCGCCGAGGGGACTCCGGGGACGCCTCGGTCGCTTCGGTCGCTAAAGATGGCGGTTCGGCGGGGCGACGAGGCACGCTCGCAGCTCATCGAGGCCAACCTTCGGTTGGTGGTGTCGATCGCCAAGAAGTACCGCAACCGCGGCGTGGCGTTCCTCGATCTCATTCAGGAGGGCAACCTCGGGCTCATGAAGGCCGTGGAGCGGTTCGATCCAGACAAAGGATTCCGATTTTCGACCTATGCCACCTGGTGGATCCGCCAGGCCATCACCCGGGCGATTGCCGATCAGTCTCGAACGATCAGGATTCCGGTGCACTTGGTCGAAATCATCAACCGGCTCGTTGCCACTCAGCGGGAAATGACCCAAGAACTTGGCCGAGAGGTCTCGAGCGCCGAACTCGCTGCCGTGCTCGACCTGGGCGAAGACCGGGTGAATGAGTTGCTTCGGCTCAACCAGGACACCTTGTCACTCGAGCAGCCCTATGGCGAGGGTGAAGACTTCGCGCTGTCCGACACCATCGTTGACCGTGAGGCCACCGCTCCAGAGGCCCAGGCGGCCCAGCACGTCCTCGATGAGAAAATCACCAAGATCCTCAACACACTCGACCCCCGAGAGCGAGACGTCGTCAAGATGCGCTTCGGCCTCGATGACGCTCAGCCGGCCACGCTCGAGGAAGTCGGGAAGGCCTTCGGCATCACGAGAGAGCGCGTGCGCCAGATCGAGGTCAAGACCATCGCCAAGCTTCGTCGACCAGACTCGTCAAGCGACTTGCGAGACTTCCTCGATTTCTCGGAGTGAGCCGAAGGATTCATCGAGGCAGGTGAAGGATGGCTGCTATCGTCAAGCAGGTCATTCCGGGGTAGCTCAATGGCAGAGCATCGCACTGTTAATGCGCAGGTTGCAGGTTCGAGTCCTGCCCCCGGAGCTCTCAAGAAGTAGGTCCCGTCGCCTCCAGTGACGTGGACGGCTCATCTTCGCTGAGGGGCCTGCGACGGATCATCGTCGAAAAGCCCAGTGCCACCACCTCGAGCAGTGCGATGACGCCGAGTGACTCGTCGAGGGCGTCGCTGCGAGCCTTCGTGTTGACCGCCTTGATGGCAGCGGCGTCCGACGGCGATATGCCCGCGTCGGCAAGCGCCTGGTCAAGCTGGCTGTTCGAGACGAACGGGACCTGGCCGATCAACTTGGTGGTGGCCGTCGCCTTGACCTCCGCCGAGATCTTCGGGTCCGTGCTGATGCCGCTGGCCACTCCAGTGGTGAGGCTGGCGATGAGCACGGCACCGGCGAGGGCGGTCCCGAGCGATGCCCCGAGGTTCAGCGCCGTGTTCTGGAGGCCGCCCACTTCTTCGCTCATCGACTCAGGGACCGCCGAGACGGTCACGGCGCTGAGCTGCGAGGCGAGCGAGCCGATACCGAAGCCCATGAGCAGCATCGGGATGGCGACGATCTCTGCTCCGGCGTCAGGGGTGACTCCCGCGATCAGGATGACTGTGGCGGCGATCATCAGCAGGAGGCCGATGCGGACCACCCGACGCGGTGATGCGGCGGGGAACAGCCGCGGAACAAAAATTGCCGAGAGAAGTAGGGCAGCGGAGAGCGGCAGGAGCCTCAGGCCGGTGGCCAGTGCACTCATCTCGAGGACCACGGACAAGAACAGCGGGATCGTGAAGAACACCCCCGCTTGGGAGAGGTACTGGAAGAAGAACATCAGCAGTCCGCCGACCACCTTGGTGTTGCGCAGCAGCGAAGGCTGGACCAGCGGCTCGCGGTGTCGCTCCACCCGTCTGGCCTCGTGAGCCAGGAATCCGCCCAGGGTGCCGAGGCCGCCGAGCAGCATCCAGAGCACCGGTGACATCCCGAGGAGCGCCGGTGTGCCCTCGCGATGAGCGATCCAACCCCACTCGCCCGATCGCAGGACCCCAAAGACCACGAGCGAGAGCCCGATGATCGAGAGGAGCGCCCCAACGAGATCGAAGGGCTTTGCCCCAGAGCGAGGGGTGTCGGCGAGCCGTCTCGAGAGGCCAAGGATGATGAGGACGATGACCACCTCGCCGAAGAACACGAATCGCCACGACGCGAAGGTCGTGACGGCGCCGCCAAGCAAGGGCCCGATCGCCACGGCGATGGCGCCGGCGGCAGCCACCATGCCATAGGCGCTAGATCGGCGAGCGGGAGGGAAATTCCCAGCGACGAGGGCCACGATGGCCGGCATGATCAGCGCCGCACCGATGCCCTCGAGGAGGGACCATCCGATGAGCAGCACCGGCAATGACGAGGCAACGCCAGTCACCAGCGACCCGATCCCGTAGATCACCAGGCCCAGCATGAAGGCATTGCGTCGACCCAATAGGGCGCCGATCTTGCCGCCGGTGATCATGAGCGACGCCATCACCAGGGTGAACATGGTGATGGCGGTCTGTACGCCGGACACCGTGGTGTGTACGTCGGCGGCCACCTGGCTGATTGATACATTCATGACGCTCGAGTCGAGCGTCATGAGGAACTGTGCGGCTGCCAAGATCGGCAGAACGCCAGTGACTGCCGTTCGTGCAGCGGGGTTCTGTGGAGTGCTCACGGAGCAACTGTAGGCAGAATGCACCCGGCTTCGAAGGCATAATGACGTCAGGACGCGTGGGTGCCGCCTCGGTGGTCGACCTTCACACACGAGCACCTCTCCAGACAAACTTCGCCTCTATGGATCAGCTGCGTGCCGTCATTGAGGGCTCAATGGACTCACTACTGCAACCACCGTCGTTTCTCTGCGATCGGCGAGGTTGGCTCAACCGTCTCGGCGCGTTCGTTGGATGACATCGCCTTCGCCGTATGAACCGTGCCCGCCATGTCTGGCGAGCCTCAGGAAAGATCTGGATCGATGAAGGCGGAGGTACGGGAACCTTCCCACCGAACATCGGGAATTTCCTGCGCTCCTGCATCGCTGGTTCCCTGATTCCTTCATCATCACCGACGATACATTTCTCGGGGCCCGTTCTGGCGACCCAGTAGGACACGGCTTGTGAGCAGCCGTCTCGAAGCGGCCTACCACTGGCCCGAGTCGAGCGGGTACCTCGACAGCGACCGAGTCCGTGGACGGAGCCGGCCGATCCATTCGGTCGCGCCGTGGACCGATGGTCCAAGAGATCTCAGGCTGACGACTGCGGTTCGAGTCCCGTTACCGGGAGGGGTGCCGTCGACGACGATGGACCGCTTCGCTCGCCATCCACACCACGAGAGCTGACGTGGCATAGAAGGCCATGAGGATCACCACGGTGGACCATCCCCCCAAGGACCAGGCGAGACCGCACGACGCAGAGCCAATGGCCCCGCCGATGAAGTAGAAGACCATGTATGCAGTGTTGAGGCGAGACCGGGCGGCCGGATCGATGGCAAAGATCAGGTGCTGGTTCTGGATGTGCACCGACTGAATAGCCAGGTCACCGAGGACTACTCCGGCCATCAGTGCCCAGAGCCGGTGAGAGCCAGTGGCGAGGAGACCGGTGGAAGCGAGCAGCAGCACGAGGCCCCCACCGGTCACATGGCGTTCCCATCCGCGATCTGCGAGGTGTCCGCTGAACGTGGCGGCAAGGGCGCCGGCGACGCCAAGCAGCCCGAAGAGTCCGATGGTGGCCGACCCGAACTCGTAGGGCGGTCCAGTCAGAAGAAACGAGAGGCCAGTCCAGATCACGCTGAACGTAGCGAAGATCAGTGCTCCAAGGATCGAACGGACCTGCAGAACGGGCTCAGCGCGGACCAGGTGGATGACCGACGCCAGCAGATCTCGGTATCGAACCGAGGGTCGATCCTTCTCGTTCGGCAGGTTGAAGGCCAGCAGCACGCCGAGGAGCGCCATGGCACCAGCAGCGCCGGCGTAGACGGTTCGCCAGCCGGCTGCTTGGGCGACGATCCCAGAGAACGACCGGGCCAGCAAGATCCCGAGCAGCAGACCGCTCATCACGGTGCCCACGACTCGTCCTTGGCGCTGGGGTTCAGCTAGGGATGCGGCGAACGGAACGAGAATCTGTGCGGCGACCGAACAGGTTCCGGCAAGAACGACAGCAAGCTCGAGCATGAGGAGATTGGGGGCGGCTGCGGCTGCCACCAGTGCCACCACGGCCACGCCGATGACTCCAGGGATCAATCGCCTCCGGACGAGCATGTCACCCAAGGGAACGAGCAAGGCCAGGCCAAGGATGTACCCGATCTGGGCGGCAGTGACGATGTTGGCGGTCTGACCAATCTTGACGCCAAATGAGACGGCGATCTGGGGCAACAAGGGCTGGGCGTAGTAGAGATTTGCCACCGAGAGCCCACAGGCGAGAGCGAACAACAGCACCCGCCCCGGATTCATGACGGCGTGGTGGTGCTCGCCGGTGGGAGAGATCACCGTCTCACGTCTGACCGGAATCGGGAGGTCGCAGTGGAATGGAGTCACGAATCCACGGATCACCGGGCCCCACGCGTCCTCCGGCGGGGATACCCAGTTCGGCTCTGGCCTCAGCCAGACCCATGGTGACGATGTCGAAATAGTCGAGATCCTTGCCGCTCAGGTCAACAGTGGCCTGAGCGCCGCGCTTGAGGGCTTCCGCGAACAATTGGGGATCAAGTGGTGCTCGGTCAGGATCGAAGAATCCAACTCGAATTCCCTGATGCCATTGCAACATGATGACGGCGAGATAGTCCATGCCGCCCTCGGTGGAGTTCGCCGCGGTGAAGGCACCAAGATAGACCTCGTCTTCGAGATCCGCTCCATAGGCGGCGAGTACGTGATGGACGTCATGTGAACCCAATACTTCAAAGGGCAAGGTTCCGGTCGAACCTGGCAGGTTGAAATCGGTCTCGGCATAGAAACGGGCAAGTTCCGCCGCCACGCTTCCTTCTCGGCCCTCTGCAAGCAATGACCCGAACCGAGTGACATCGGACGCAGGAGTGATGACGGGCAGTTGATGGAGGGCGAGGCGTTGGGCGATCACGACCTCGTTGATGCCGGTCTTCCAAGAGAGGAAGCGACGATAGAGGTCGGCTTCGGCTTGGGCGGCAGATCGGCGGCTGGTGCCTTCGACATCGCGAATGGTCTGGTCGTCTGCTCCCAGGGCCACGGCCAGTCGATGGGCGGCTCCCAGCGCCAGCCGGTCGGGCTCATCAGAATCCATCGCCACGAGAAGAGCGGCATGCATGGTCTCGCGTCGTTGTTGGGGTTCGGGTAGCCATGCCCTGATGGCGTCGACCGCAGATTGTTCATGGCTCCAGGGCTCGTCGGGTTCAAGCAGGAGGTCAAGATCTCCGCGTTCGGTCTCGTGGCCGACCGGAAGCACCTTTGTCATGGCGCGAACCAGATCAGCCTGAGGGCCAGTGAATGGGCGCCGACCTCCCGCGGTCGCCACGAACCGGAGACTCCCCACAAAACCCTTAGCCACATCGGGTGATCCGTGGACGAGCAACGACATGGCGAGTGATCTCCTCTTCGCCCGGTCGAGTGGTGGGCCGTGGTTCGTCGAGCGCTCTGGCATGAACACTGGTCAACCAGACCGGAGCCTACTGTCGACTGAGTAGCCTGAAGGTATGAGCGGCGCAGTCACGATCGCTGATCTCGCTCAAGCGTTTGCTCTGCTCGAGTCCGAAGGCGTGGAAGGCTACGTGGACGGTGGTGCCGGCGCAGGCCTCACTATGCGCCGCAACGATGAGGCGTGGGCGGCCATTGAAATTCGACCGCATGCGCTGGCATCGGTGGGGACCAGGGATATTTCGACCATGGTGCTCGGGCAGCGTGAGCAGCATCCGGTGATGGTGGCCCCTGTCGGATTCCAGGGGTACGTGCACCGGGAGGCGGAGGTCGGGTTGGCTCGGGGGGCGGTCGCGGCGGGGGCCCGGTACTGCCATTCGACCTTCGGTGAGGCCAGCTTCTCCGACCTCGAACAAGTCGAGGGCCTCCGCTGGTGGTTCCAGCTCTACTGCTTCGACGATGCGGGACTGAACCAGCGACTTATTGAACGGGCCCAAGAGGCGGGTGCTGAGGCGGTGGTCCTCACTGTGGATCTGGCTGCTCTGGGTCACCGGGACCGTGACGCTCGAACCGGGTTTACGTTGCGAGGACATCGACCCGTGGCGTGTGTGGCGGAAGTTGGCCATCTTGACCCTCGGCTGGCTTCGGTGTGGGCTTCACTTGATCACAACATCTCCTGGGACACCTTGGAGGCCACAGTGGCGAGCGCTTCGGTGCCTGTGCTGGTGAAGGGGATCTTGCGTGGCGATGCAGCGGTGAAGGCCTTGGACCATGGAGCCGCCGGGGTAATCGTCTCGAATCACGGTGGTCGTCAGCTCGATACCGCCGTGACGACAGCCCGTGCGCTCGTTGAGGTCGTCGAAGCGGTGAACGCTCGCGGCGAGGTGCTGGTGGATTCGGGAATCCGGCTCGGCACCGATGTGGCCAAAGCCCTTGGGCTTGGAGCGTCCGCCGTGCTGGTGGGTCGACCTGCCTTGTGGGGTCTTGGCGTCGGCGGCCACAAGGGAGTGACCCATGCCTTGAACCTCATCGTCGAGGATTTTGATCGAACGATGGCGCTCATCGGGGTTCGATCTGTCGCTGAATTGACCGCCGATCTCTTTGTCCTGCCCCACTGACGGCCGCTCCCCGATCACCGAATAAGACCAACGATCGGCATCGTTCGGGAAAACGCCAAGCTGCATCTCGAGGCACGACCTGCTTCTTGCAGGTAGCTGCTGGTTGTGGTGGCTTTCGATCAGCGTTTCGAATCGTCGATTCTTGAGGATCAGCAAGGTCAGTGCCATCGCACACGAACTAACATTGGAACAAGTCAAGGCCGCTGCATAAATCATGTCCACTGTTTCTGGGAACCTCAGATTTCTCTGGGCGCACACTCTGAGAGCAAGAAATCTCAGAAATTTGGACAGAGTTGACGCATGGTTGGCAAGCACACTGCTGGTGCGCAGACAGGAAACACAGAAATCGAGTAGCAGTGCGGCATTGGGGCCGTAGCTCAGTTGGTCAGAGCAGGGGACTCATAATCCCTCGGTCGTCGGTTCGAGCCCGACCGGCCCCACGACGAGGGTGCAGCGAAAAAGACCCGAGATACTCGGACCGAATCCTCGTCGCTCAGTGATCGGTCTGATGTCAGCCTCAAGTTGAGTGGCTGAGGAGTGGCGGAAGGGTCGTCGACCCACGAGTCGTTGCTGCATCGGCTCGGATCTAGCCGTCATCTCGATCGGAGAGGGCCGGCCGTCGATCGATCTCGTTGTCCAAAGAGGTGACGGAGGGCATCGGGTACCATCGACAATCATGTTGGCTACCCCTGCATCGCGTGGATTCTCGATGCCACCGGAGACGGCTCTTCATGATCGGATGATCATGAAGTGGCCCTGTCGCCGAGAGCTCTGGGGGGATCACATCGAGGAGGCCAAGCAGGCCTATTGCGGTGTTGCTAACGCGATTTCTGCATTTGAGCCGGTGACCATGGTGGTTCCCGATCAGAGCTCCGCGGGAGAAGCGAGGTCGATGTTGTCGTCTGATATCGAGCTCATCGAGATTGCGATCGATGACTCGTGGGTGCGCGACAGCGGCCCGATCTTCACGCTCAGCGACGAGGGTCAACGGGCTGGGGTTCACTTCCGTTTTAACGCATGGGGAAAGAAGTTCGTCGGATGGGACCGCGATGAGGCTGCCGGAGGGACCCTGGCGGAGCGGTACGGCGACGAGGTGTTCGACGTGCCCATCGTGCTCGAAGGTGGGTCAATCCTTGTCGACGCCCAAGGTCGGCTCGTGACCACCGAGCAGTGCCTTCTGGCAGCGAACCGCAACCCCAGTCTCGATCGCGACGAGATCGAAGGCGCGCTTCAGGCAGCGCTTGGGGTGTCGGAGGTGATCTGGCTCGGTCGGGGCCTGGTTGCCGACCGCGACACCGACGGCCACGTTGATTGCATCGCCACGTTCAACGATGCCGGCGATCTCATTCTGCAGTCCCGTCCTCCAGGTGATCCCGACCACGAGACGATGGCCGAGAACCGCGAGCGAGCACTCGCCGCTGGTCTCACGGTCATCGACTTCCCCCCGCTCGCCATGGGTGAGGTGGGTGGGGCTCCCGCACTCAATGCCTATCTCAACATGGCCTTGTGCAATGGAGGCGTGATTGTCCCAGTGGCTGGTGGCTCGGCCGCCGAGTCCGATGACGAGGCCCTCGAGCTGATTGCGGCGGCGTTCCCAAGTCGAGAGGTGGTCGGAGTTCCCGGCATGGTCATCGGCCTTGGTGGTGGGGGGCCACACTGCATCACTCAGCAGGTGCCAGCTCGACGGGTGGTGCAATGAACCTCCTTACGGCGTCGCCTCAGATTTCTCTGGCCCGGGTCGGTGACGGGCAACCGAGGCTGTTTCGGATCGGTGCCGTCCAGCAGCGTTGGCATGCAGACCCCGAGGAGCACCGGGCGTGCTTGGCTGACGGTGTGCGGATGGCTGCCGATGCCGGAGCGCGACTGGTCTGCCTTCAGGAACTCACCCTCTCTCCGTACTTCGCGGTGACCCCTGAAGGTCCCCGAGCTGGGGTCGAGCCAGAGTCGATCGACGACGGACCGACGGTCACCTTCGTCGCAGGTCTGGCCATTGAAACCGGAACCTTTGTGCACGCATCGCTCTGGGAAGCCCGGCCGGGCCGATCGCTCGGCTTCAATACTGCCATCGTCATGGCGCCCGACGGCACCTTGGTGACGGCGACCCGAAAGACCCATATCCCCATCACTGCCGGCTACTACGAAGATCGGTACTTCGCTCCTGGACCGGC
>Ga0209499_1002448_pt1 | contig 11870 bp, 12 predicted proteins | sample C_130208_EF_Meta_FD_187306 | JGI IMG/M metagenome (GOLD analysis project Ga0209499, IMG submission 187306) | Freshwater microbial communities from Lake Croche, Canada to study carbon cycling - C_130208_EF_MetaG (SPAdes) (version 2) | ecosystem: Environmental > Aquatic > Freshwater > Lake...
AGCAAAGCTTGAAGCTCAGCGCGGTCGGCGGGGCCCAGGTAAAGGCAGATGTCGGAGCGTCTCATCTCCCGAACATGCCACAGACGATAGCAGTTGGGAATCTTATGTCAGGCGTAGAACACTAGGAGACCTAAAAGTCAGGTGGACAGAGAAATGATGATGGGTGTCGTCAGCGAGGTCACGACACGGTCCTTCAGTCAGTTCACAAGATATCCTTTGGGGCCAAGGGCTGCGGAGATACGATCAAGTTGCCGAGAATAGGTGTTATCGGCTGCAAAGGCCTTCCGCTTCTCGATGAGCTCGGGCGTGTTCCACGCATCAACGCTCCGGATTACTTTGCCAAGAAGTTCGACATAATCGCCATCTAGTGTACACATGACTATCAAGTCGTTCACTCGCTCGTATTCACTTGTATATGTAGCAACAATGACCTTCCCGCTCATCATGTATTCCATCATTTTATGCGGGTTCGAGTTATTATCAGAATCAGATTTCTGGTACGTGACAAGAAGAATGTCTGCATTTGCAAGAATTGGAGGTATCCGGTGTGAAGCAACCTTTCCATGCAGGCGTACATTTTGCCATGCCTTTAGCTCAATTTCGAACGGGTCATTCTTGGCAAAGCCACCAAAGAAATGGAACATCACATCGGGAAAGCTTTCGATGCACCTCAAGATGAGATCCCTATCTATGCACTTTATCGACATGTTGCCGGTATAAACACAGTTGGTCCTGGATTTAGGTAACAGTGGCGTTTCTGAAACTTGATCAAAACGATGTTCCTGAACGCCATGATGAATGATGCTCGCATCCGGCCGGATTTGGGCCAATCTTTCCCTGATTGGCTTGCTAGAACAAAACACATAATCTGCTGTTTTTGCTGCGAGTGAAGGATGAAAGTTCTGTTTTAAATCGACCTGATGATAAATTTTTAGCCGCTTGCCAGCAAAGTTCATGTCGAAGAAACGCGAATTCTCGAAATTCCAGACCACATCGATGGCCGTACCAGCAAGCCGCTCCACTTGCCCCAGCCAGCGTGCCTCCAATGCGCGGCGCAGACCGCTGGGCATAAAGCGCAGGCCTCGGGCCACGCGCGGGGCGCGCAGCACCCGTAGATCAGCCTGCGCATCGGTCACAGGCTCCAGCCGCATCGGGCCCATTGCATCGGGAGGGCCATAAAATAGCACTTGATGACCACGCCGCACCAGTTCGCACGCATAATGGTGCTTGCTGACAAAATGCCCGGCCCAAGGTTCAGGAGAGATGATAAGGATAGTGCTCATTCCGACCGGTCTTCGTTGGGGGCACGCGTTTCGAACGCGCCGCTCTACTGTATCGCGGCACGATAAAGCGCGCGCAATAGGGTTTTGGAAAACTGCACCTGTGCGCGACGCACTATTGCAGCGTTATCCCACGCGCTGCGCGTCCACCTGCCGACAAAGGCCGTGACTGCCTCTTCACAGGCTTTTAGCATGCGGGAAACCACCTCGATCCGGTCTTCGGATCCGTCATAATCTGCAGTGGAAAGATATGCGGGAAAATCAGCGTAACCCCCGCGCCAAGGGTCGCAGCCCAGGAGATGGAAAAGGTCTCGTAATCAAAGGAAACAGACAATGATCTCTTGCTGTCGGCTGAGCGGCGATTTCCAACTTGCTCATCTTATTGTTCAAGGGGTTGCTCCCACGCGATTCGCTTGTTTTTATAAAGGCCGTCATCTTCTCGATTCTTCTTTTCGCCAACCTTGCCTTCAGTGAATGGCCGAACGTCTTCGGTATCGCAAAGCTGACCGCGGCGCTACTCGATCGCCTGAGCCGTTACTGCGACGGCAACGAGTCCCAGTTCTTCAAAAAACCGCGCCTGACCGCAATCAGGGCCTGACCCACCTCCACTCTGTGATCAGTTTCGTCGGCTCAGGCCCAGATCTCGACGGCGCAAGGTGGGTCAATTCTGTAGGCCGATAGGGGGTCAGGTTTGGCGACCGATTGACACCCTGACCACACTCCGCACTCAACAGATTGACGCCCCTTTCATTGATAAACAACCTGATAAGAAATCAGACCTCGACTTCAATTCGCAGTCGAACTTGGATCAGTCTCGTCACGCTTGGTTGTGCCGACAATCCTCCCCCCCTCCATCTCGACGATCCGGTCGCAATCCTTGAGCGTCGTCAAGCGATGCGCGATCATCAGGATGGTCTTCTCAGGGCCAAGGTCGGCAATCGTCTGCATGATCCGTGCCTCGGTCTCGCCATCGAGTGCGCTCGTAGCCTCATCCAGGACGATTAGGTCGGCCGATTTGTATAGGGCGCGGGCGATACCGATGCGCTGGCGCTGGCCGCCTGAGATGCGGCCGCCGCGTTCGCCGACCAATGTGTCAAAGCCCGAGGCACCGTCCTCGACAAAGCTCGCGATGCTGGCATTGCGTGCTGCTTCGACGACGCGTTCGGGCCGGATTGCCTCTCTCGGCAAGCCGAAAGCTATGTTTTCCGCCACGCTGGCATCAGTGAGGTAGATGCTCTGCGGGACATGCGCGACCTGACGGCGCCAGGCGAAGAGGTCCTCGGGGAGGAGGGCGATCCCGTCTACCTCGACCGTGCCAAGCGTAGGTGCCAGCAGACCCATAATCAGGTCTATCAGCGTGGACTTGCCCGCTCCGGTCTGCCCTACGAACCCGATGCGCTCTCCCTTGGCAATAGTCAGGTCTATCCCTTGGAGAATCCAAGGGGCGTCATCGCCATAGCGGAACCAGACGTCGCGCAGGTGGATCTCGGCGGAGAATACGGGTGCTCGGCGGTTGGGCGAGGGGCATGTCGGCGGTGCGGACGGCTCCACAAGGTCGAGCGCGTCGGAAATCTCTGCGTTACCTCTCCGAATCGTCGCCCAGTTCAAAACCAGAAGCTGGGCTGAGGGCAGAATCTTCATCGCTCCGATTGCGACGATTGATAGGGGAGGGATGGCGGCGATGGGATCGAGGGCGGTGCGGAAGGTCCAGACCGCGAGGCCGAGGATGACCAACAGCAACACAGCTTCCATCAGGAAGCGCGGCGAAGAGGAAAGGAAGGCGCCACGTGCTTGGTGGAACTGCATTTGCCGCTGGATGCGCGACAGCTCCTGCGCGAAGAATGCTTGCGTGCCATCAAGTATGATCTCGCGGATACCGCCACGGGCAACCTGCATTCGTTCGGTGAATTGCGGCTGTAGCCATGCCACCATGTCGCCCGCCCGTCGCAGCGGGCCCCGGAGAGAGAGCACGATCAGTGCGATAAGCGCGAGCATCATAAGAACAAGCGCAAATGTCACGCCGGGCGTGACGGCTAGCAGTGTGGCGACGACCGCGAACGCCAAGACCAGCGCGCCCAATGCCGACAGCATTGGCATCAACCACACAAAGACGATCGCTTGCATCTTTATCATCAGGCTCGTGAGCAAGATACTGCTGTTCTGGCGTGTTTGTTCCTCGTAGGGGAGGGCAAGTGTATTACGGAAGGCCATTTCAGTAAAATCGGCACCGATTGCGAACGCGATACGAGTGCTCGCCCATAGGTAGAGCAGACGTACTCCTGCTGAGGCGAGGACTAACCCCATGAAAAGCCCGGCAATGAGGAGGCGTAGTTGTTCCTCCGTTTCGCCACCGAGCACATGGAGCAACTCTAGAAGAGCCGAGGGAACGAGGTGGGGTTGAGCAAGCGAGTTTACTAAAGGGAAGACCATAACCAAGGTCGCCGCCTCACTAAGAACACTTGCCAATAGCAACAAGATCAGCAGCGTGAGCTGACGCTTACGCCGGAGAGCCATTTGTTTCCAGATGCGACGAAAGTTCGATTTACCGCCATCTCGCGCCTTGTTCATAGACGCGACTCCCGAAACATTTCTCTGTGGGTTAAGCGGTGGCGAAACCAGCGAATGGCCGGACGTTCCACCGTTACATGGTAAAGTATGCCGAGCGCGATTCCCAAGATCACACACAATGTGATTACTACCCAACGGTCGGGGCCCCCGGAAGTGAGCTGAGCGACGATCGATACTACTGGAGAATGAACGAGGTAGATCGCGTATGACGATGCCCCTAAGAAAACTGCTCCGCGCATCATTGCTCCCATCCCGCGCACCTCGATCATTGCAAGCGCGAGAACAACCAACCCAAGCGGTGGACCGAGCAGCGCTCGTTGCCCACTCCAGTACAGTGCAAAGAGTCCTAGGCCGAGTATCCCTGCCGCCATGACCCAGCCACACCCCCTGGAAGGGAGGAAATGGAGGATATACGCCGCAGCAACCCCGCAGAAAAATTGTGTCACTATTGGATCAGCAAGCGCCTCCAACAACGGCGGACTTGCCGGAGTGGCGATTAGACCCATTCCAGTCATCAAAAGAAAACCAAACCAGATTGCAGATGCGGCCCAAAAGAGAGAATGGGATATGTAACGGAGTAGGAATAGAGCGTAGAACAACATCTCGAAACTTAGTGTCCACGCGACAGTCAACGCGGACGCTCGCTCCATTGGCCAGAGGGTAAGTGTCCCAATGAGGCTCCAATATCGATTATCGGTAGGCTGCAAAGCAAAGAGAAGCGCAGCATAGGCAAGTGCAACGGGCAGATAGGGAACGTAGATCCTCGTGACGCGCTTGCTGAGGTAGCGCCAGGCAGAAGCCCCACCTGGGGCATCGAAGCGGTGCACGTGGGTTATTATGAACCCGCTCAGCACGAAAAAGAAATCTACTCCGTACTGGCCCCAGATCGCAAATCGGACGGCGCCTTGCTCGCCGAAATGTTGGCTTGCCTGATCGGCATGATGCAGCACCACGATCAGTGCCGCAACGGCGCGTCCGACCTCCAGCAAGACGAGCTTCTCACCCGGCGTGCGGATGTCGCTCCTAGCACTGCCTCCCGATGGGGCACCAAGGTGCTCAAGGCCTTGCATAGTCAACAATCCTTCCTTTCGAAGGTGCGGCTGACCAGTATTAGGCCTCCATAGCCGCGCGCACTCACAGTCGAAGATCGCTCTGACCGACAGCAACGAGATGCTTGAGATCGTACAGCACGTGCTCCGAGCGCCCCAACGCGCGTAGTTCCAGCGCACCCATTTGCCGATAGGCGTCATGGGCCACTGCCAACAGGATTCCGTCATAGCAGCCGAGTGCCGGTTCCGCTATCAGATCAAGCCCGTATTCACGGCGCGCTTCGTCCGGATCGGCCAAGGGATCATGGATGTTCACATTGACCCCGTAGTCGCGCAATTCCGTCACCACATCGATGACGCGGCTGTTTCGCAGATCAGGGCAGTTTTCCTTGAAGGTCAGTCCCAGCACGAGCACCCGCGAGCCCTCTACCTGTATGCGGCGCTTCAGCATCGCCTTGACCATCTGTCCCGCCACGTAGGCGCCCATCCCGTCATTGATCCGACGTCCGGCTAAGATCACCTGGGGGTGGTATCCCAGCGCCTCGGCCTTGTGGGTAAGATAGTATGGGTCGACCCCGATGCAGTGGCCGCCGACCAGACCAGGCCGGAACGGCAGGAAGTTCCACTTCGTCCCAGCGGCCTTCAGTACCGCCTCGGTATCGATCCCCATCTTGTTGAAAATAATCGCCAGTTCGTTGATCAGCGCAATATTGAGATCACGTTGGGTGTTCTCGATCACCTTCGCAGCTTCGGCCACGCGAATGCTTTCCGCCTTGTAAGTTCCGGCGGTGACTATGCTGGCGTAAAGCGCATCAACTTTGTCGGCGATCTCGGGGGTGGAACCCGAGGTAACTTTTCGGATCGTGGTTAGGCGGTGCGTCTTGTCGCCTGGGTTGATGCGTTCGGGGCTGTAGCCACAGAAGAAGTCGACATTGAAGGTCAGGCCCGAGACCCGCTCCAGCACAGGCACGCAGTCTTCTTCCGTCGCTCCGGGGTAGACGGTAGATTCATAGATAACGATATCACCCTTCTTCAGCGCCCTCCCCACCGTCTCCGATGCCTTGAGCAGCGGCGTCAGGTCAGGCCGCTTGTGGGCGTCGATAGGCGTCGGTACCGTGACGATAAAGATCGTTGCGCTGCTAAGATCCGCTTTATCCGCAGTCAAAGTCAGATGCCGCGCCTCGGCCAGTTCCTCTGGCGCGACCTCGCGCGTGTGATCCCGCCCCGCACGCAGTTCGGCGATCCGGTCAGGCCTGATGTCAAACCCGATCACCGGACGCTGCTTGCCGAATTCAACGGCCAGCGGGAGGCCTACGTAGCCAAGCCCGATAACAGCAAGGGTTTCTGCAGAAACAGCCATCGTCTCACTTCCCATAATAATCGCGAAACCACTCGACGAACCGCGCGATCCCGTCGCGGAAGTCCGTCTGTGGCCGATATCCCCTCAGTCGCAGCAGCAGCGACGCCTCCGCCCAGGTGGCCGGCACGTCGCCCATCTGCATTGGCATGTAATTGCGCACTGCGGTCTTTCCGAGGCACACCTCGATCGCATCCACGAAATCCAACAGCCGCACCTTGTCTGAGTTGCCGATATTGACGATCCGGAACGGTGCCACCGGCGACAGGCTGTCGCCCGGCTCGATCTCGTCCTTCGAGGCGGGGCGAACCGGCACCGCATCGATCAACAGGCGGATCGCGCGCACCAGATCGTCGACATAAGTAAAGTCGCGATACATGTCGCCGTGGTTGTAGATGTCGATGGGCCGGTCATCGAGGATGGCATCGACGAATTTGTAGAGCGCCAAGTCGGGGCGCCCCCAGGTTCCGTAGACGGTAAAGAAGCGGAACATCGTCGTCGGCAGGCCATAGAGGTGCGCATAGGCATGCGCCATGCTCTCGGTCGCCTTCTTCGTCGCGGCGTAGATGGTCAGCTGCGTGTCGGCCTTCTCCGTCTCGATGAACGGCATCTCATCATTGGCACCGTAGACGGAGGAGGTGGAGGCCATCAGCAGGTGCTGCACCTGCAGCCGCCGTGCCGCCTCCATCACATTGAAGGTGCCAATGACGTTAGCATCTAGGTAGGCGCGCGGGTTTTCCAGGCTGTAGCGGACGCCTGCCTGTGCGGCGAGGTGCACGATCACATCCGGCTTGAACTCATCCGCAACCGCATCCAGCCGCGCCTGATCCTCCAGCATCGCTTCGGTCGCCGAGAAACCGGGAGTTTGCAGCAGCATCGCATGGCGACGTTGCTTCAGGGTGACGTCGTAGTAGTCCGTCATCCCGTCATAGCCGTGAACGCGGAAGCCCTCGGCGAGCAAGAGCCGTGCCAAGTGGAAACCGATGAAGCCGGCAGTGCCGGTGATCAGGATTTTACGGGTCATGGAGCTTTTCGATAGGGACTGACGGGGTCAGTCGGTGTGTCTGGGCCGCGCGTCCTGCGCCGCCTCTGCGCTCAGGGCCTCGATCTCGGCCCTGATCGCCTCGTATTCCTCGACCTTCCGGGCGAGGAAGCGCTTGGTGATCGTCGCCTTTTCCGCGAGGCCCTGGGGCGTCAGGATATAGGCGTAGCGCCGCTTGTCTTGGGAGGCCGTGAAGTTTTCCAGCTTAACAAGGCCGGTCTCGATCAGAGCGTTCAGGATATAGTGGATCCCGCCCACACTGCTGCCCACGGCCTTGGCCAGGTCACGCTGCGACAGTTCGGGATTTTCCTGAAGAAGGCGCAAGATCCTGAAGCGGGCGTCTTCCTGCAGTTTGGTGCGCTGGCCAGCCATCAGGACAGTACGGCCAGGCAGGCTATCGCTTCAGGGCTGCCTGTGCGGCGCCTCGGGTTATACGTGCTGTGGCTGAAAACTACACTCATCGACATTGTTCACATCTGAGCGATAGCAAGGTTTCAGGCTGCCGACAAGCTCAAGAAGCGTCGATGAGGCATGCCGGCCCACACCACCCCTAGCGCCCCGTCAGCCGGTAGGCCAACTGGCCCACATGCGCCCGGATCGCAGCATTCAGGATCTCGAGGTGACCGACCAGGTCCCAACCCAGTCCGTCCCGAAACGAGCCAGTCCGGTAATCCACTGGATAGGCAACCAGGCCCGTCCAGCCCGCCGCCTCAAAGCTGCGCATCGCGCGGGGCATGTGGGAGGCGCTGGTGACAAGCACCCAGACGTCACCCGGTCCCGGTGCGGCCAGGTCCCGGCTGAGGCGCGCGTTTTCCGCAGTATTGCGGGATTTGCCCTCCAGCAGCAGCCGCCCCGACGCAACGCCCTGGCCAAGAAAGAACGCCCCGGCCATTTCAGCCTCGACACTCCCCCCGCCCGCCAGGTCCCGCAGCGCGCCGCTGCCGCCAGTGAACAGCAGCTGCGCCTGCGGAAACTGCCGCGCCAAGGACAGCGCCGCCGTGTAGCGGTCGCCCCCTTCATTCAGCTGCGGCTGCCCCCAGAATTCACTGATCCGGGCCGCTTCGCCGCCCCCGAGGACTATGATCCCGTCGACCCGCGACAGCGCCGGGTTGACCGGATAGCTGGCCTCCAGCGGCTGCAGCAGGAGATCTCCCAAGGGGAAGATGCCCAACGCCAGCAGAACGGCAAAGGCCCCAGCACTGAGCCACAGCGCCAGACGGCGGCGCTCCAGAACCAGCGCCAGCACAATCAGCCCAAGGACCAAAACTATCCAAGTATCGGCGCGGATCAGCGCCGATACCAGTTTGGCCGTCACAAAGAACAGCGTATCCAAGCGTGTCTACGCTGCGCGCGCCACGGCGCCAATGGCCTTGCGGTAGGCCTGCAGGATGAGGGCCTCGTCGAACTCCCGCTCCATCTTCTCGCGGCCCCGCACTCCCATCGCCGCGCGGGCCTCGTGCGGCAACGCCAGAAACGCACCAACCGCGGCCGCCAGACTGTCGGCGCTGCGCACCTCGCAGAAGAACCCGCTCTCGCCCGGCTCGAGAACCGCGCGGCAGCCCGGCACGTCGGTGGCGATCAGCGGGCGTCCCATCGCGGCGGCCTCGATCAGCGTGCGCGGCGCGCCCTCGCGGTAGGAGGGCAGCACCACGCAAGTCGCTGCAGCAATCGCCGGGCGCACGTCCAAGGTGGTGCCAAGGTACTCGACTATGCCCGCATCGACCCAGCCCTGAACCGTTGCCGCATCAATGGCGCTGCGGTTCTCGACACCGACGGCCCCCAGTAATTGAAAACGCACGGCGGGCTGCCGCGCCTTGATCTGCCGCGCCGCCTCTACGAACTCGGCCACTCCCTTGTCGCGCAGCAGCCGCGCGATCATTAGAAACACCGGCGGCGCGTCTGCGGGGGGCAGCGGGACCGCGGCGAACCGGGCCAAATCGATACCGGATCCGGGCAGCACTTGTGCCTGCCCAGCCCGGGCCAGGCGCCGCGCCTCGAATAGGGCGCGGTCATCGCCGTTCTGGAAGAAGATGACTTGGCGCGGCCCAAAGGCGCGGCGATAGAGCCGCTCAGCCACCGCCTGCATCAGACCGCCGGACAGGAAGGCGGTGCCAAGCCCGGTAACATTTGGCAGGAAGGGCACGCCAACCGCATCGGCCGCCATCGCACCAAAGATGTTGTTCTTTATCGTGTAGCTCAACACCACATCCGGCCGCTCGGCACGAAAGCAGGTCTTGAACAGGCGCATGAGCCTGAGATCCTCGAGCGGGTTCACGCCCTTCACGCGCATTTCCAGCGGCAGGAACCGGCACCCTAACCGCTCTAAGTCTGGCACCGCATCATCGGGCGGGGCAAGCACGGTGATGCGATGGCCATCTGACAGCAGACCCGCCACCAGCGAGCGGCGAAAGTTCCAGATGTTCCATGCAGCGTTAACCGTCATTAGCAGGTGCATGACACGTCTCGTTCTGAAGCCACCGACTCGATCCAAATCAGCCCGTCTTCGGGCGGGCCGTGGAAGAGCACGTTGTGCCCCGGACACGCCAACTCCAAAGCGTCGCGGTGTTTGGAGCCAAAATGGCCCCGCCAAGGTTCGAGAGTCATTATTTGGATATTACTCATACACCCGGAGCGTGCCTTTTGATCAGGAAATCGGCTTCTGCACGCAGCCGCTGTTCCGGCCAGGTCCACCACTGCGATTCCTGCAATTGCTCTATGGTCTCGGGATCAAAACGCGCGCGGATGGGGCGTGCCGGGTTTCCGCCGACCACTGTGAAACTCGGGACGTCTCGGGTAACCACTGCGCCTGCGCCAGCGATCGCCCCATCTCCGATGGTTACCCCCGACATCACCCGGGCACCATTGCCGATCCAGACGTCGTTACCGATCACGATTGGGCCGCGGCTGACCTCGGCGTCGGGCGGCTCGGGGCAGGCCAGAAAATTGCGTTCGATCAGGTAAGTAGTGGTGCGCTGCGCATTGTGGAAGCTCTCGTGCATCGAGACTTGATGCCCGATCGAGCAGAAGGCACCAATTCGTACCCCGTGGATTGGCGCCGCGACGAGTATGTCGGGACCCCAGAGTGAACTAAATCGAGCGACTTCAACCTTACCGGCCAGATCGGCGCGGTAGATCTTGCATCCCTCAGCAATCCGCACGTTGGATCCAAGCGTCGATCCGGAGACCCAGGCGCGCGGGTCGACCTGCGCGCCGGGTGCAATGTCGTTTACCTGTTCGAGCCGCGTCTTCAAGGCACGCAGAAAAACTTGCACGAGCCTCATTTTCTTCCCTCAGCCAAGCTCTGAAGAACCGCGACGCGGTACCGCACAAGTACCGCGTCGGGACAAATCATGAGAATGAAGCTCATGCCAACAAGGTCCTTGTTGCAAATTTTACTTTGGATCATGCTGGTGGATGCATTTATAGCTTAGTCAAAGATAGGAATGATAGGATTCCTCCATATACTCCTTTAGACACACCCGCCAATCGCGCATTATGTAGGCGTCACGTAACTGGAGCTTCTGACAGATCAAACGTTCCGAAGCTGGTCTAGCGGCGAAATACTCTGAGGCAAAGAAAGATGATTCCACTTCATTAACTTGAATCTTACTTTCAAGACCAAGTAATTTAACAACTTCTTGTGCAACCTCAAACCTTCCAGTGACACCATCACAAACTACATTATAAACTCCCCAGTATCCCTTTTCCAAAATAAGGCGAGTATTGCGCGCAAAATCAATAGTATAAGTAGGAGTGCCCAACTTATCATTAACGACATTCAATTGCTGAGCACCACTCTTTAACTGATACATCAATTTTTGAACAAATTTCTTGTCTTTTCTTGGGCCGCCCCCCATCATCCAACCCGCACGGCAAACTAGATGCCGCTTGCAGTTCTCCTTTACAAAAATTTCGCCTGCATACTTGCTTCTTCCATAATGGCACAAAGGACTTGGTACATCCCAATCGTCGTACTGCTCTTTGTTACCGTCAAAAATTCCTGCAGTACTTATATAAAGTAGCGGGATATCAAGTTCATTGGCAATATGTACCGCATTCTCAACCGCAAGTGTATTGGTTGAATAGGCCTCGTCAGGATTGCGTTCACAGAACTCCAAATCAGTGTGCGCACCAATATGAAACAGAAAATCAGGTTCGAAGGCACGTACTTCGGACCGATAGGCGTCAAGATCACGAAAATCGAGTTTACTCTGCCAAGTATCTCTTGGATCTTTATCAGAGCATTTTAAATTATAATTTTCTTTGAAAACATTGTAGAAGGCTTCTCCCAACATTCCCCCAACACCGGCCATGTATACTTTTGGTATTGTCATCTGACTTCCTCTTTTCTCAGCATTGCAGCAGTTCCGGATATCTTGTCTCGATGCAAAATATGGTAGTTGTCTAGCGAAAAATTAGCGTTCCAATGATCACGGGATGCTTTCCGAAATTCCATGCTGCAAGCTTGACCTAAAACCATATCTTTTATGGCTTCAGAGAAATCCGATATTGAAGCACCTTTGCTCAAAAGTCTCCCGTGTTCATTGTTGACCAACTCGCCAACCCCCATTGCA
>Ga0209499_1002450_pt1 | contig 11864 bp, 8 predicted proteins | sample C_130208_EF_Meta_FD_187306 | JGI IMG/M metagenome (GOLD analysis project Ga0209499, IMG submission 187306) | Freshwater microbial communities from Lake Croche, Canada to study carbon cycling - C_130208_EF_MetaG (SPAdes) (version 2) | ecosystem: Environmental > Aquatic > Freshwater > Lake | place...
AAGGTTGTGGCCATTGAGCCAGACATGGCCAGCTTTGATCCCTGTGGAGACATCCGTGTTGGCGTTGCGTGGTTTCGCAATAACGAGCCCCAGTGTTTCGCGCATGCCAGTGGGGGGGTGATAGGTGAAACTATTCTTCCAGAAGGTTGGCAGATTCGGGGTGGTGGGGGTGTTGGTTTGCCACGGCTGACGGGTCAGGAAGTCGTTCCAGTTGGTGACCCGTCCGATGATGGCGGTTTCCTGCAGGTCTGTTAGACCGCCGCGGAAATACCAGGTGGCTTGGATGAGGGGTGAGTTATGCCAGAAGGCGACGCCTAGATTCGCTGAGGCCCCTTTGCTCACCCGGCACAGGAGGGTATTCTTGCCCGTTCGTAGCAGCTTGGAGACATCTTGTGAGGGGGAACTTAGGCGTTGGCCGTTGAGATAGATGCCATTTTCGTGGGTGAAGAGATTCTTTGATTTTCCGTCAACACTCGGTGACTGGAGGATCGAATCCACTTGGGCTGCGGTCACCGTGAAGGTGCCGCGAAACCATGTTTGACCACGATCGATTTTCACCTTTTGCGAGTCACCGGCGAGTGCTTGCCAGGCGCTATCGTCATAGCTCGTTTGGGCGATTACTTCCGGCGTTCCTGCGGGGTTTGCGGTGCCGGTCAACTGCTTCCACGCGATGGTGATTGTGGGTGTGGAATCCGTGGAGACGTCACCCCATAGACCGCGAGCGGCGCCATTGCCGATGGGGCCAGTGAAATTCCAGAGTTTCGGACGGGGGCCGATTTTGGCGAGCACTGCCAGGGTGTTGTCGCCAGCTTTGGCGTCGAGGCGATCAAACGAGGCGGGTTGCCCATTGAGGAAGACCGAGAACGTGCCGGATTTGCCCATAAAATTGAGAGCGACGGGACCGGCGGTGTCGCGGTGCAGGGTGGTGCGATACCAACCGTAACGATTTTGGAAGCCATCGTAGCTTTCCATGGCTTGCGGGCCCTTGGATTGAGCCCAGTCTTTAGTGCTGAAGTCGGCGGTTCTTTCCGCGGCCGCATCGCGCCACGACCAGGCGGCGAGGGTTGGTAAGGCGGGGGCGGGAACGGCGGCTTTGGATATCTCTGATTTACCGCTGGCGGCGTAGATCGTTGCCTTGCCGCCTTCAGGCGGAAATTCCATGCTGCCGTCTTCGCGGACGAAGGACGGTCCGATATGGATTTTATCGTGAGCGAGCCAGGTTTTCTCGGTTAGCTCGGTGTTCATGACGAGCAGCTTCGCTTGATGACCGTCGCCGGAATCGAGGGGGATTTCGGTGACGGTGGCGTCGGTGGGGTAGGTGAAATTAACTTGGGCGGGCGACTTGCCTGGGACTTTGCGTTTGAGGGTGACTTCCCCGGCGTCGCCATCGGCTCCGTAGCAAACCCAGTAATCGGTTTGGCCAAGAGTTTGGCGGAACAGCACGTTGGTGCAGACGGATTCGAAAGAAGCGTTGGCTGTCCACGGCAGATTTACGATGAGGGTGCGGGGCTCCTGAGAAACAACCTTGAGGCTGCCCTGGTGGGGCAGCGTCATGCCACCGATGGTCACGCGGGTGGCGAACACACCGTTCTTTTCCCCGTCGGGTGATTTGTAGGCATCGGCGTTGGGGGGGATTGCCGCGAGTTTGCTCGTGTCACTTTTCTTTGGAAAAGCATCGACCAGAACGATGCTGCCGCCGGTGGGGTTGGTGCGGGTGGTCACGCGCAGTTCCGGGCGGTCGCATTTGGCGAGAGCGGGGTCGTTGTGGCTGCTGGTTAGCAGCGATGAAAAGCTTTGGGCAAAGTAGGCGGCACGGCGGGCGGGGAAGTAGAGGTTGTGAAACTGGCCGGTTTCCCCGATCGGTGACGAGTAGTCGTAGCTGGTCTCGAACGAATCCCCGGAGTAGCCGAAGTTGGTGCCACCGTGAACCATGTAGTAGGCATAGCCGGCTCCGCCGAAAGCGATGATTTTCCATGTGCCGCGCACCTTTTCGTTGAGCATGGAGGAAGCCATATCGCCATACTTGCCGATCCAGCCGGTCCAGAATTCCGTGGTATACCAAGGAGATTTTCCGGGTTGGAAGGGTTGCTCACCGGAGGGATCGCTGCCGTGATTGAGGCCGGAGAGAAACAGGGGGATTTCCAATCCGTTGGCGCGGGCTTGCTCGACAAGGTGTTTCAGATAGGGGTTCTTGTCATCAGTGCCCCAGCCCTTTGGGTGCTCGTTTTCCAACTGCACCATGAGCACGTTGCCGCCGCGATGGATCTGATGTTTGGCAACGATCTTTTCGACCTGGGCGAGGTGGCGGTCGGCCAAGGGCTGAAATAGCGGGCCCGTGTCGCGCAGGGTCATGCCGGGCTTGATACTGAGCCAGGCTGGAAACCCGCCGTGTTCCCACTCAGCGCAGGAATAGGGGCCGACCCGCACAATGCCATACATGCCCATCTCCTGATTGAGCGTGAGCCAGGCGTCGAGGTCGAGGTTGTCGGTGAAATTCCATTGACCCTCTTTGCCTTCAGTGGCGTTCCAGAAAACATACATCTGCATGCAGTTAAAGCCCATCTGCTTGGAGCGCCAGATGCGGTCGCGCCAAAGTTCGCGCGGGATGCGGGCGTAGTGCATCTCACCGGCGGTGAGGAAGGTCGGCTTGCCGTTGACCGCAAAATAGCTGTCCTTCCAGTTGATGGCACTTTGCGCAGCTGGCTCGGCCGGATAGATTTCGCCGTTGGCCTGCGCCAAACCGGGGCTGAGAAGGGTAATCAGGGACAGGGCACCGACTTTGATGGTGAATAAGTATTCTCGCATATTGAATATCCAGCTAATGCTTGGAGAGACTTTTATAATATGTTAGATGGTTGAAATCCGAGCGCACGATCTCCCGGCGGATAGTTAGGTTAACCGGCGGTCGGGGTCAAGCATTGTACCGCAATGGCTTTTCATGCGAAGGCTGCTGAAAGAGCCGGTGTCGGGACAGGAGGTGGGAGACTGCGTACTACCCAGTGATCGACAAGCCAGGAGGCATGGGCATGGGAGCAGCCGGTTTGGGTTGCGGTGCCAGCGCCGCCCCGCTTGGGGAAGATGCCTAGGTTTCGGCAACCCGTCCACCAGTCCCCCACCGTCGAGATCGCGGCGACGCAGGCGACTAGTGAGGCGGGAGAGGATTTTGCAGCCGCAGAAAGCGGCGATAGCTCGCCGCAGTCCAAGGGCCGCGAGTGGTCGGTGCCAGCCCGCGCGTCCATTGGGTCTTAATGGGGTCCGTCACTGCGGGTCCGGCACGCTCAGCATCTCACGGCGCCGGTCCTGGACGGGTGCGCCCTCGGCGAGCCACGGGTCATAGACCGCCCACCCTTGGCGGATCAAGTCGCGCGCGCGGCTGAAGCGCTCGGGGTTGTTCAGCACCACCACCATCAAGCGGCGCGGGGTGGCCCCCTTCGAGCCATCTGGTTTCTGGCGCACCAGCGGATCGCGTTCCATGCAGACCGCGACACACGGGCCGGCGGCGGCGGAGGTGCCGGTTTTGACGCCAAGAATGCCCGGCTCGCCCATCAACTCGTTTGAATTGCGCAGGTGATAACTGCGCTTGCCGGCGGCCCCCGCCACCGCAATCTGACGTTCCGGTTGGCGCACGATGAAACTGAACGCGTTGCGGCGCATCGCATAGATCGACAGGCGGGCGACGTCCGCCGCGGTGGAATAGGCTTTCGCGCCGCTGCGCTCGATGCCGTGGGGATTTGCAAAGCGAGTCTGGGTCATCCCCAATCCCAGGGCTAGCCGGTTCATTTCCGCGACAAATTCCACCACGGGTTCGCCGGTTTTGCCTCGGCGGGCGAGCAGTTCGCGCCCGACATGATCGGCGATGCTCAGGGCCGCCAGGTTGTCCGAGCCTAACAGCGCGGAATAGAGCGCGTCGCGCAGCGTCAACCGGTCTCCGGGCTGCAGGTTCATCGGGTTGGGTCCGCCGACCAAGGTCACCGTCTGGGGTACCGTGATCTGCTGGCTGCCGATGTTCGTGCCGGTGGCCGTCGCCCAATCCACGGCCACCGCACCCGTGGCGATCATGGCCAAGCTGCCGATCGGGCGCTTGGCCGAGGCGTTAGACGCCACCAGGACTTTACCGGAATACGCCTCAAGCACCATGATGCTTTCCTGGGCGTGGACCACGGGCCATAAGGCTAGAATCGCGCCAACCAGCGCCGACGGGAGAGGAAACGACAATAACTTCATGCGATCAGACCGAGACTTCCTGTTGGGGTTCATTGCGCGACGCGACGAACGTGAGTTCCTCGACATCGGTTTTTTTGACGACGTGGACGGCATCGCCGGGCTTGACGTCGCCGCGGAGCAAGGCCTCCGCTAGCGAGTCTTCGAGGAAGCGTTCGACCGCACGGCGCATGGGCCGCGCGCCGTAGGCGGGATCGAAGCCTTTGACGGCAAGAAAATCGCGGGCCTCGTCGGTGAGCGTGAGGGTGATTTCCTTTTCCATGAGGCGCTTGACGAGCTTGGCCACCTCGAGATCAACGATCCTGTTGAGGTCGGATTTTTCGAGTATGTGGAAGACCACCAAATCATCGAGACGGTTGATGAACTCGGGTTTGAAGTAGCGTTTGGATTCCTCGAGGATTTTATCCTTCATGCCTTCGTGGTCGGCTTGATCCTCAGACATGGCACCGAAGCCGAGGGCGGTCTGACGTTTGATCGTAGAGGCTCCGATGTTCGAAGTCATGATGATGATCGTGTTACGGAAGTCGATCTTGCGGCCGAGTGAGTCGGTGATGGTGCCTTCCTCGAGGATTTGGAGCAGCAGGTTCATGACGTCGGGGTGGGCCTTTTCCACCTCGTCAAAGAGCACCACGGCATACGGGCGGCGGCGCACCGCTTCGGAGAGTTGGCCGCCCTCCTCATAGCCGACATATCCCGGAGGCGAACCAATCAGGCGGCTGGCAGTGAATTTCTCCATGTATTCCGACATGTCGATCTGGATGAGCGCGTCGCCGTCGCCGAACATGAATTCCGCGAGGTTGCGCGCCAGGTAGGTTTTGCCGACCCCGGTGGGCCCCAGGAACAGGAACGAGCCGATCGGACGGCGCGGGTCCTTGAGGTCGGCGCGGGAACGACGCAGCGCCTTGGAAATAGCGATGACCGCCTCGTTCTGGCCGATGACCCGGGTTTTGAGTTCCTCCTCCATTTTGAGGAGTTTTTCGGTTTCCTTGACTTCCATGCGACTCAGCGGCACGCCCGTCCACTTGGAAACGACCGCCATGATGTCGTCGTCCGTGACGGTGACGACGGTTTCCTCAGAAGCGGCGCGCCAATTCTTGAGCGTGTCTTCGAGGGTTTTCTTGGCGTGCTTCTCGTCGTCGCGCAGCGCCGCGGCCGTTTCGAAATTTTGTTCGGCGATGGCGGTGAGTTTGGCGCGGTTGATGCGTTCGATCTCGCCCTCGAGCTGTTTGATGGCGGGCGGGCGGGTCAGCGTGCCGATGCGGGCGCGGGCACCGGCCTCGTCGAGCACGTCGATCGCCTTGTCTGGCAGGAACCTGGCGGTCAGGTAGCGGGCAGTGAGTTTCACCGCCGCGGTGATGGCTTCCGGGGTGAACTTGGCCTTGTGGTGGCTTTCGTATTTCTGCTGCAGGCCCTGGAGGATTTTGATCGCGTCGTCCACCGACGGCTCCTCGACTTTCACCTGTTGGAACCGGCGCTCGAGAGCGGAGTCCTTTTCGATGTATTTGCGGTATTCGTTGAGGGTGGTGGCGCCGACGCATTGCATCTCGGCGCGGCTAAGGGCGGGCTTGATGATGTTAGAAGCATCCATGGCGCCTTCGGCCGAACCGGCACCGACGATGGTGTGAAGTTCATCGATGAAAAGGATGACATTCTTGACCTTGCGGATTTCGTCCATGACCGCCTTGATGCGCTCCTCGAATTGGCCGCGGTATTTGGTGCCCGCGACCATCAGTGCGAGGTCCAGGGTGATGACCTTGCGGTCGCGGAGGATTTCGGGCACGTTGCCACTGGCGATTTCCTGGGCCAGGCCTTCGACGATCGCGGTTTTGCCCACGCCGGCTTCACCGATGAGGACGGGATTATTTTTGGTGCGGCGGCAGAGGATCTGGATGACACGTTCGATTTCCGATTCACGGCCGATGACCGGGTCCAGAGCCCCTTCCTTGGCCATTTTGGTCAGATCGCGCCCGAACGCCTTGAGCGCCGGGGTTTTGGATTTGGACTCGCTCTCTGGCCCACCCGGATGGGCATGAGCTTCTTGCTCAAACGGCCCGTCGCCATCCTCCTCGTCCTCATCGTCGCCCTGGTCATCAGGCGAAAAATTCGGATCGATTTCCGCGAGGATTTCGTTGCGGGTGCGTTGGATGTCCACCTCGAGGCGCTTGAGGACCCGTGCGGCGACGCCCTCACCTTCGCGCAGCAAGCCGAGCAGGAGGTGCTCGGTGCCGACATAGGAATGGTTGAGCGCCTTGGCCTCTTTGTTGGCGAGGGCGAGCACCTTTTTGACCCGCGGCGTGTAGGGGATATTGCCGGCGGATTTTTGCGGCGGGCCGGAGCCGACTTCTTTTTCCACTTCCATGCGCACGGTTTCAAGCTCCAGGCCCATGCGTTCGAGCACATTGACGGCGACTCCCTGGCCGAGTTTGATCAGCCCCAGCAGCAAGTGCTCGGTGCCGACATAGGAATGGTTAAAGCGGTCCGCTTCCTTGCGGGCCAGCGCTAACACTTGTTGGGCGCGTGGGGTGAAGTTGTTCATGGGTCGCCGGGTTGGTTGGGGTCGGAAAGGGATTGGGGCTCACTGCCTGCGATATAAGTACCAGGGGATTGGACAGAAAGCAAACGCGCGCGGACGATTTGTGCGCGCAGGGCGTCGCGTTCATCGGGCGAGAGTTTGCGCCCGGAGTGAAGCTGCAAGTGGGCCGGCTGGATATCCATCAGTAAGGTGTCGCAGAGAATGACGACTTCCGGCGGGAAAAACCCGAGTGAAGAGCCGAGGCGCAACAGCGACAGGTGATTGAGGGCTTCCTTGGAATCGATGATATGCGCGTGGCGCAGCACGCCATAGGCGCGGCCAATTTTGTCGGAGACCATATCCGGATCGTCATCGAGGAGTTTTTCGCGGGCGTTCTGCTCGTGGGTGGCGACTTGGGCGATGACACGCTCCAGGCGGCGGATGATGGTTTCCTCGCTCTCGCCAAGCGTCGACTGGTTGGAAATCTGATAGAGATTACCCAGCGACTCGGTGCCTTCGCCGTAGAGTCCACGCACCGCGAGTCCGATCTTGTTGACCGACTGGAGGACTTGGCCGATTTGATCACTGAGCACCAAGCCGGGCAGGTGCAACATGGCTGAAGCGCGCAGACCGGTACCCAGATTGGTCGGGCAGGTGGTGAGGTAGCCGAGGGTCGGATCAAAGGCGAACTCAAGCGAGTCCTCCAACTCGGTGTCGAGATCCGATAGGGCGGCGAAGGCGGCGTAGAGTTGCAGGCCGGGGCGGATGGCCTGCATCCGGAGGTGATCCTCCTCATTGAGCATCAGGCTGAGGGTCTGGCGGCGTTCGATCACGGCCGCCGATCCGACCCCGCGCGCGGCGTGTTCGCGGGAAATGAGGTGGCGTTCGACGAGCACTTGTTTTTGCACCGAGCTGAGATCGCCGAGTTCCTGGGAGAATGCGTCCTTCATGGCGGGCAGCGCTTCGACTGCAGGACGCATCAGGTCGAGGGCCGCGGCGCGTTGTTCCCGTTTGGCCCAGCCGGGGAACGGGTGGCGGCGCAGATTGCGCGCCAAGCGGATGCGTGAGGTCAATACGGCACCATGCTCGCCCTGCCCGCCGGTCATCCAATCGGCGGGGTGCTTGATAAGGGTGGAAAAACGCATCATGGGAGTGAAAGGCTGAAAGGCTGAAAGGCTGAAAGGCTTCGTATGGAGTCTAGTGCCTAACGCTTGGAATTTCAAATCTTGGTTTCGGAGAGATGGCGGATTTCATCGCGGATGCCGGCGGCTTCCTCGTAGCTTTCTGAAGTGATGGCCTGATCGAGACGTGCGCGGAGTTGCTCGATGCGCTGGTGGCGGATGTGCAGCGCCATCAAGCCGGCAGGCACTTTGCCGATGTGGCTGGACCCCTGGTGCATGCCGCGGATGATTTGGGCCACCTCATGGCTGAACGTGGCATAACAATCGCTGCAGCCAAAGCGGCGCACCCGCCGCAATTCGTCCAAGGTAAACCCGCAGGTCGGGCATTTCCGACCGGCCGCCGCGGTGGTGGGCGGGGTTTTCCCGCCCGGGCTGGCACCCACCGGCGCCCCGCCTAACAAAAGGTCGGCGAGCGAAAACCCAGTGGGATCGGTGACGCCGCGCTCCTTGGCACAGGGGTCGCAAAGGCAGACCTTCTTCATCTGCCCTTCGACGAGCTGGGTGAGGAAGACGGTGGCCTTTTTGTCACAGAAGTCACATTTCATACGGGGTGGTCCAATGGGCTGGCAGGGTGTGGCGGCGGCAAAGTGTTAGTGCCGGGGGGGGCCGGCGGGTCAGCGGATGGGGGTGCCGGTGGTGGTGGTGAGGTGATGGAAGGCGGCGAGAAACTGTTGGGTGACCGGGCCGGGCTTGCCGGTGCCGATCACGCGGCGGTCGAGCGCCACAACGGGGATCACCTCCGCGGCGGTGCCGGTGAGGAAGCACTCGTCGGCCGTGAAAACATCATAGCGCGTCAGCGAGCGTTCGACGAAGGGAATGGAAAGTTGGGCCGCCAGCTCGATGAGCACGGAGCGGGTGACGCCGTCGAGGGCCCCGTCGCTGATGAGCGGGGTGAAGAGGGTGCCGTTTTTCATGATGAAGAGGTTGTCGCCGGTGCATTCGGCGACATAGCCCTGTTCGTTGAGCATGACGGCCTCCAGGGCGTTGGCCTGAATCGCCTCGACCTTGGCCATGATGTTATTCAGATAGTTGAGTGACTTCACCTGGGGCATCAAGGCGGCCGGCGCGGGGCGGCGGGTGGCGCAGGTGATGATCGACAGGCCGTTTTGGTAATGCTCGTCCGGGTAGAGTTTGATCGTCGAGGCGATGATGAACATCGAGGGCTTGGGGCAGAGATACGGGTTGAGCCCGAGTTCGCCCGGACCACGGGTGACCACGAGGCGGATATAACCGTCGGTGAGGCCGTTGGCGGCGCAGGTATCGCAGGTGAACCGGCACACCTCCTCTTGGGTCCATGGCAGGTCAAGGATGATGGCGCGAGCCGAATCAAAGAGCCTGCGGATGTGCTCCTCCAGCCGGAAGACGCGCCCGTTGTAAAACCGGATGCCTTCAAATACCCCGTCGCCGTAGAGAAGGCCGTGGTCAAAGACCGATACCTTCGCTGCCGCTTCGTCCACCAGATTGCCGTCGAGCCAGATTTTCATATGTGCGTCCCGGCCAAAGGTAGGTGGATGCTCGCCGGTGGCAAGCGGAAGATGGATGCAATCGCTCACGAGAGCCGCGGCGCGCGTCACCCGGCGGGCCCGCGCCTCGCAGGATGGGTCGGGCCGGGCCGGGTGGTTCGCCTAAAATGGAAAATGGGAAACGGCATGCTGACTTTTTCAAACCACTGATTGAACTGATTTTTCACTGATTTCACTGAAAAGAATCAGACCTCTATAACAGTTAGTCAGCTCACCTTTTGAGTTAGCAGGCGTTTAGTTGTAACTCATTCTAAATCAGTTTAATCAGTGAAATCAGTGGTTCTCATTTTCCCGTCTAGGGTTAGGGTTTTGGCGCGGCTTCATCGGTCAGCGCCGACCAATCGAGCGCGCCATGATCGAGGCGGTGGACCTCGCTGGCATAGACGGCGTCCTCGTTTTTCGGGTCCATTGCGGCGGCCAAGTGGACGAACCATCGGGCTAGCAGCTTGTTTGGCTCTCCGCCCTGTTTTTCGAGGAGTTGCCCGCGGCTCAGCAACAAGCGGGCAAAAACCTGCGGGCTGTAGCTGGCGGCGGTGCCCTCGGGCAGCAGCCCGCGCGCGAGTTGGAAATTCACCACCAACGCGCGCTTGTTGCGCGGCGAAAGGTGGAGCGCCAAGGCCAGCATCCGGCGCGCCTCCGCCAGCGCCTGCGGCGACGCTTTGGCGGCGACCACCTGCGCGGCCGCCTGGGCGGCTAGATTGGTGGCGTATTCCTCGCGTTCCGTATCCAGCATCCCGAGGTCCGGCGTGAAGATGCTTTGAGCCACCTTGGGCGGGTTCCACACGAACGATTTCGGCGGCTCCGCGCCATGAACCAGATTCACGCCGAGGAAAATCACCGTCGCTGCTTGCCAGAGGGCCATCATCACGTCTAATCATGGGAAACCTCCGCCCGTTGGCAAGTGGCAATTCCTGATTCCATCGACCGCAAGCCCCAGCTCCGCGCCACCATGCGGGCGCTGCTGCGCGCCCAGGCACCGGATTCGGGCGCGGTTTGCGCCGCGCTGGAGCGCTGGCTGGCGGATTGCCCCGGAGTGCACTGGATCGGCGTGTTTGCCGCGCTGCCGGGCGAAGTCGATCTATCCGAATGGATCGCGCGCCATCCGGAGCGGTGCTGGGTCTATCCGCGCGTCGCCGGGGCCACCCTGACGTTGCACGCCGTGGGCGATCCCGCCGCCGAGCTGGCCGCCGGCACGCATGGCATCCGCGAGCCCTCCCCTGCCCTGCCGCAAATCGCCGTGGAGCGCATCGACGCGTTCCTGTGCCCCGGGCTCGCGTTTGACCTCCACGGCGGGCGCCTCGGGCGTGGCCGCGGGTATTACGACCGGCTGCTGGCAGACGCCCGGCCCGACGCGCTCAAAATCGGCGTGTGCGCGTCCTATCAGATCGTCCCCGACACGTTTGCCCAACCCCATGACGTGCGGATGGACCGCGTGATTAGCGCCTGAAGAGAGAAGCCAGAGTCCAGAGGCCAGAGACCAGTAAGAGTGCTTCGCTCTGTCCCCTGTCCCCTGTCCCCGGTGTTTCGGTGAGTCGGTGAGTCGGTGAGTCGGTGTTTCGGTGAGAGAGAGAAAGGATCGGTGGCTTGGCTCCGGGCTTTCGCTCTGCTCTTACTGAAACACCGGGCGGCGAAGCCGCGACCAAAACACCGGGCCGCGCAGCGGCTGTCCCCTGTCCCCTGTCCCCTGTCCTCTGCTCTCTGTCCCCTGCCCTAGTCCGGCACCTCGAGGCGGAACTCCGGAATGCGGGCGAAAATCCATTCGCCGGTGGCGGTTTCACCGAAGAACGCGCCCGACACGCGCGCCCGCCGGGCGACGACATGATAGCTGTTATAGGAAAAATGTCCGCCCGGCTCGATCCGCGGGTTTTGGCCCACCAAGCCATCGCCCTCGACCACGGTGACTTCCCCGCCGTCCTCGCTCACCACCCACTTGCGGGCGCGCAACGTCACCGGCTCCGGCGAATCGTTGTGAATCGATATGAAATAAACGAACGGGTGCGGCTTGTCCGCAGGCGCGGCCAGGCTGGGCATATAGACCACGTCGTCCACAATCACCCGCAGCCCCTCGTATTCCCGCATCGCACCTGCCATGCGACAATTCTCCCGCCTACGGTCCTCCCTGCCAAGCACGAAAGATTTGGCCTCGGCGCTGGTGCCCTGCTGCGCCGCCGCCACTGAGCGTTTTTTTGGGGGGAGGTGGCGCGCTACCGCCGGGAGCGCACGCCAATGAAATGAGAATGGCCGGACCGCCAGTGGGTCCTCGGCAGCCACCATTCTCCACGCATTGTCATGCGGCCTGCATCGAGGCCGCGCCACCCTGACCTTTCTAAACGTCACCGAGCCGCTCCAAAGGTGGCGCGCTACCGCCGGGAGCGCACGCCAATGAAATGAGAATGGCCGGACCGCCAGTGGGTCCTCGGCAGCCAC
>Ga0209499_1002459_pt1 | contig 11843 bp, 2 predicted proteins | sample C_130208_EF_Meta_FD_187306 | JGI IMG/M metagenome (GOLD analysis project Ga0209499, IMG submission 187306) | Freshwater microbial communities from Lake Croche, Canada to study carbon cycling - C_130208_EF_MetaG (SPAdes) (version 2) | ecosystem: Environmental > Aquatic > Freshwater > Lake | place...
TGAAATATCACTCACTAGCATGTAAAAAAATTTACTTAAAATAGTTTTTTTTAATTTAACATGAACTCAACACTAATATTTACAGCAACGTACAATGAAGCTCCAAATATTAAAAATTTAATAAATATTGGTATTATAATTTATTTAACTGAAAGCGTTTCAAAAACAAGATATAGATATATTACAAACCAAATTAAATCATTAAAAAACAAATTAAATACAGTTTATGGTGATCAAATAAATTTGTTAAATATTTTATTATATAAAGATACCATTGATATCTATGAAATAATCAAAATTTTTAATAAATATAATATTGTCCCTTTATCAACAGAGAAGGCTATAGGAGAGGAAAAATATCGTAAGCTAAATAATAGATTTTCTAAAGATGATAAAAAATTAATAAATTCAATGTTGTTAATTATATTTAAAAAATATAAGATTAAATCAAACAGTATAAAAAAATATTATGAAGTTGACGATTCTAATCAATATTTTTATTTTAATTATAAAACAATTAATAGTAATTTTTATAATGAATTAGATGAAAAAGATAAATATTCAAATTTAGAATTTCAAAAAATAAATAATTTTTTATTTTCAAATAATGAATATGTTTTAATTAGAAAACCATATGAAATTGAATATGAAGGTTTTATTGACAAAAAAATTAGTAAATTTAATGTTTGTAAACAAAATAAAGAAATTAATAATTTTATTGATAAATATTATCATATTAAAGATGAAGTTGCTAAAAATAATTGGGATATATGGTTAGAATTAGAATTTTCTGATTGTTCATTAACTGAAAAATTAATATATTATCGTGATAAATTATCAAATATATATATGGTTGGTATTCAAAGCCTTAATATTTTTCAATTTATAAACAATATTAATGATATTGATAATGATTGGGTATTATTAAAAAAAACTAATAATGTGGGTAATAATGAAATTATAGATAATTTACTTTATAAATATATTATTGATATACCTTATTTTTATAATAATTATAGTTTTATAGTTTCAAACAATATAGATAATATAATGATTACTAAAAAAACTGTAGGTATAGGTGGAAATATAAAGATAAAATTAACAGGTGGTTATTATTTAAATTATGAAGTTAATGAAGTTAATGAAGTTAAAGAAGTTAATAAAGTTTCAACAACTGTTAAATTTTATATTTGTAATACTCAAACAATTCATTATGGTAATGATACTAAATCTAGAATATCCAGTCAAAGTATTTTTATAAATAATACTACTTCTGATTCATTAAATAAATATATAATAAATTTGATTATTAATATAGAAAATCCTTCTAATGTTATAATTTGGGGGGAGAATAATGAGTATTTTTATTATTTATGTACTTATAATACCTTATTAATAGTAAATGGTAAAAAACTAGAATTAATATATGATAATAATAAATACTTAATATATGATGATTTTGATTCAGAAAAAGAAAGTTTTAAAAAATATCATTTCATTACTAATCCTTATTCATTAATGTCAAAAAAAACATTTAAAATAGATAGTTATACATCCAATAATATTCCTAATTATACATCTGGTGAAGATGAAAATATTTTATTTACATTTGGATGTTATATGTTTGAAGAAATAGACAAAGTTTCATTGTTCAAACCAAATAATGAGGATACTTGGTTAAAATCAGCTCATGAATTTGCAAGGCAATTTAAAGATGATGTAGATTATAATTACTTACTATCAAAAATAAAACCATTAAATAGATTGTATTTAAATAGAATTCATAATTCAAATTTATTTATAATATTCGATGAATTAGAATCTGCTTTGTTTTATTTATATTCTTATTTTAAATATAATCATAGTTTTTATATATATGATATTTTTGATGTAATTGTAAAATTATTATTTCAAAAAATAGATGATGATTATTCAATTAATGGTGTTTCTGATAAAGATAATAAATTTATTTTAAATTCTGAACAATATAAAGATAAATATAATATTCCAAAATTATTAGTTAGATTAGGAGCAATGATTTATAATAATCCAGAATCATTAGTTTTTAATTCTTTATTAATTAGTATTTACATGGAAACGAATCTTCATAAATGTACATCCCAAATTTTGAAAATATTATTTAATATTGATTATGAAATAGATTATATTCCTGAAGTATTTTATACAATATCAGATGAATTAAAACAAAAATATTCAAATTATATTAAAAATACCATATTTAGTTATGAGTGTTTGTATAATAATTTATTTAAAAAATTATTTAAAAACGCAAGATTATTAGATGAAATTAAAAATGATAAAATTAAAAATTTAATTCATACAACACAATATATATCTGATTTATATTTTAATAAAACAAGACTAAGTAATTTATATGATGAAAAATTTAACATATTCAGTTATTATACGAAAGATTTATTTAAACCATCAAATTTAGCAAGATATTTTTATAATTTTAAACATGAAAATGATTATTTTTGGATTATTGACACAGTATTAAATTTTGGTGAACACCCAATTACAAAAGAAAATGCTCAATCAGGTATTTATATATTTGGAGACATTTCTTCAATTGAAGATCAATTTTATGTTAAAATAAATACTGATAATAGTTTTGAAATACAAATTTATAATGAACATATTAAAAGTTCTAATATTAGTAAATATTTAATATTTAAAAAATTTTTTGAATTAGTAAAGAATGATATTATGTTTTATAGTAGCATCGGCATGTTAACTTTAGATGCTGGTTCTAAATTAAAATTAGGTAATATAGATAAAACATTATATGCTCATTTATTTGATTATTATGAAGGAAAAATAAACTATTCAAACGAAAAAGGTTTAAGAGCGATAGATCAATTGGATAAAATTAATCTATATTTATATAAAGTTTTTTTATCTAAAAATATGTCAGATAATGCAAATTTAATGTTTAATGAAGAAGGTAATTTAAGAACCAATAAAAAATTTAAAATATTTACAAAATCTGAAGCTAGTAATAAAGAATTAACGGAAACTATAACTAAACTTTATGATGATGATGTTAATGAATTTCAAGTTGAATTAATTGATAAATTAAATAGAATGCAAATTAAAGAAAGTATAATGTCTGTAGAAGCAGGGGATGATACAAAAACGAAAAAAATTAATTCATATTTACAAATACCTAAATTAGAAATTACAAAAGAAAATAAATACCAATTAAAATTTTATATTGAAAAAAAATCAAAAGTATTCAAAAAGTCTTTATTTACAATTTATCAAAAAATTATGAAAGATTTAAATTTGAAAGGTAAGATTAGTATTAAAAATTATATTATTGAAAATATTGAAAATGATGATATTAAAAAATTATTAGGATTAACAACATTATTAAATAATATTAAATATATATTAAATACCTCACTAAAAATTGATAAACCGAATGATATGGAAAAAAGTACCATTGTAGATTTAAATTTAGATGTGTTTGCATCTTTGAAAAATTTACCATTTGGTAAATTTATAAACTATACATTATCAAAAGATAATATATGTAAGTTTGAAATTAATGAATCAAAATTAAAAAATAAATTAAGATTTTTAATGGAATTTACTTTTGGTATTATTAGAGAAGATCAAATAGATATTTTAGTTAAAATAATTACTAATATTGAAAATAAAGATGAATATTATATGTACCAAGCAATAATGGCTGCAGGTAAAACTGCTGTATTAACTCCATATTTAGCCTTATACTACTATTTAAAAGGTAAAAAATTTATGATTATAACATTATCAACATTAATACAAACAACATTTTACAATTTATTAGAAAAAAGTTCATTATTATTTAATGTTCCTACATTTGAATTAAAATTTAGACCAACAGTTATGAATAGAAAAGATAATATTAAACCTTCTAATATATTTAATGAAAATAATAAATTAGTAAATGGAGTTTATATATTAAGTGATCTTGAATATAAAGTAAGTATATTAAATCATGAAAAATTTAGATTTGTTCATAATATAGATAAAGTAGAAAATTATAATGATTCTAATAAAATAGATATTTATGAAGAATATAAAAATTCTACAATGATAATGGATGAAGTTGACGATATTCTCGATGTTGTTAAATCTGAATTAAATTATCCTAAAAGTTTGGCTTCTGGTAAGAATAATAATATATTTGAAAAAGATTTAAGTAATATTGAAAAAGTAGATAAAAATATAATTAATTTTATTTTCAAACTTTCATATAGTATTTTCATGAAAGAATTTAATTCTCCAGATGAATTTGAAGTAGATTTAAAACATATTGTAAGAATAAAAAACAATAAAGGTATTTATAATAAAAATGATAAATTAATAAGTATAATAAATGAATGCTTTTCTAAAGATTCTTCAAAAAAAAATAAGTATTATAGTTTACTATCAGAATTAGGAATTGATTCTGATACATCATTAATTGGTGGTGGTAATTTAGCTGATCCTGAACAAAGTGTATTAGCCCATATAGAAACTATAGCTGACCTTAATATTCAAAATAAAATATTTTCTATTATTAATGATGATATAAATAAAATTAAAGATATGATACCAAATAGAAATTATGGTTTGGCTAATTCATCTGACTATAAAGAAATTAAAGAATATACAAAAACAGAATTTTTGGCAATACCTTACGATGGTTTAAGAAAACCTGCATATGGTTCTGAATTTAGTAATGTATATCTAACAATAATTTTAACTTGTTTTATATATTTTATCAATGGATTATCATTTGATAATATAATTAATTGTTTAATAATAATTAATCAAAGATACTTGGATTTACATGCCAAAATTAATAATCCATTAGATAAAAAATCTGAAGCTGAAAAAGAATATTTAGAAAAAGATAAAAAAATTATAGAAGATAATTATAAAAAACTGTCATCATTTTTACCAATATTAAAATTACCAGAAAACATTTTATATTTAAATAATAAAATAATTGAACTTAAAGATTCTAAACAATTTATAAAAATTCCTAATTTACTTATTAATTCTGATACTAAAGATATATTTAATTTATATTTAGAAGTTAATGTTAATAATCATATTAAATTATCTGAAGCTAATTATAACTTATCATCAAATGATATTTTACAAAAAAATATTACATCACAATTAGCTGGTTATACTGGAACATTATATATTAAAGATATATTAAATGTTGAAAAACAAATTAAAAACCCAAATGGTCCAGAAATAAATATTAACGAATTATTACCTGTTGATTCTGTAGATGGTGAAATTTATTCAAGTTTATTAGGAAAAAAGATAAATATAGGTATATCTTATTTTTATATTAGCAATTATTCAAATAATGATGAAAGAACAGAAAAAATATTAGAAAAAATTTCAATTGAAAAATATAGGGCTTTAATTGATGTTGGTTCTTTATTTTATGATGATACAAATGATATTATTGCAAAAAAATGGGCAAAAAACTTAAAAAAATTATTAATTAAGCAAGGTTATGTTTTATTTTTAGATAATAAAAATAACAAATATGTTTATAATATAGCTAATACAGATCCAAATCTTCATTATGAAAGATTTGATCCAATTAAACATAAAAAAGAAGATTTGTATATATATTTTGACCAATCTCATATAACTGGTATTGATATTAAATTACCTACAAATGCAAAAGGTCTAGTAACAGTTTCAGAAAATACAAATTTAAGAGATTTAGCTCAAGGTTCTTATAGATTAAGAGAAATTAAATCTGGACAATCTTTTGATATAATTTTATCAGAATTAGCTAAAGAGAAATCTGAAATAACCAACTTACCAGAATTCTTAAGTAAAGTTACTGCATTAAAAGAACATCGTCTGAATTTTCTAGATTGGATTTTGAAAAATCAAAACAAACAAGATGAAAATAAAAATAGTGCTCATATAAAACAAACATTAAGAACATATACAAGAATGGCATTATTTAATGATGATCCAAAAACTAATTTTAATAAATTAAAATCAAATGAATCATTTAAAGACTTAGTATCAAGACAAAAAACTAACTTTAATATATCACCATATTGTTTAATAACAAAAATACCAAAAATTATAAATTCATCTGATAAACAATTAACATTTAATGGAAAAACATTAACATTTAAAGGTGACAACATTAAGAAAACATTAGATGAATATATGATACAAGAACATATATCAATTTTAGAAATTATTGGTAAATTAAATACTATTGCTTTTAATCTTGCTAAAAATTTTAATGACTTATCAATAAATACAGTAGAAATAACAGCAGCAAAAGACCAAGAAGCAACAAAAGAAAAATCAAAAGAGAAAGAAAAAGAAAAATTACAATTGAGAAGTATAGTATTAACCAATAAACTTGATAATTTAAAACCAGACAATTTAGAATTGGAAGTTATTGAACAACTAAAATATCGCTCTTATTTGAAAATAAAACCATCTGATAAAAAATTTGAATTATTAGGTTCTGATATAAAGGTATCAAAAATAAATATTAAATATTATAATATGTTTTTAAGCTATTTTATAAAAACTGAAGAAAATCCCGAATTAGATATAAATCCTATTTTATTAAATCCGAATAAAACTGAAAGCTTAGTTACTCTAATTAATAAATTTTTTACAAATTATGTTCCTATATTACCTGGTATTAATTTGTCAAAATATATTTATAATAATAATAGAGATATTTTAAAAGCTAGAGATGAATTAAGACATATTGTAACTAGTCCTGGTATAATATTACTCAATGAAAATTTTAAAAATAATATATTTATTATATCATTGTCTGAATATTTAAATATAAAAAATAAATACCCTGAATCATTGACAAATATTAGTTTTTACAGTTTAGTAGGAAAACATTTACAAGGTACAAATAATTTAAAAGAGAATGATATAAGAAAAATATTAATTACAATTATTGCAATTATAAATGGTAAATATATATTAAATGATTTAGAAAAAGAAAGTTTTCATGAAATGTTATTGATTTATTTTAGTAAAATTAATGGTGGTAAAGATTTCTTTAATTTATTTATTGAACAAATAACAATTCAATATAAAATAAATAATAATTATTTTGAAGATACACCATTACCTAATATAGAAAGAACACTTACAAAAATGAATGGTCCAAAATATACTAATTTAAATTGGGAGAAGAAATACTTGAAATATAAAAATAAATACTTATTACTAAAAAATAAATATAAATTATAATTAATTTAAAACTGAAGGTGTATAGGCCCAAAGAGCTTAGGATTATGATAAATGAAATGATTTTTTAATTAACATAAAAAAATTGAAATTTATAATTATTATAATAATTATAAATTATTATGCATCTTCGTAAGAATATTTATAATGAAGAAATTAAGTTGAATAATCTACGGATTCAACCAGAAAATCTCTGCTTGAAAGCAATTGAGACTGACCCATTTGTTTTGAAATATATCAAATGCGAATATCAAACAGAAAAAGTGATAACAGCTGCACTTACCAAGAACGGTTTGGCTTTGGAATATGTTTTTGATAAGAATGAGAAATATTGTTTAATGGCTGTCACACAAAATGGGTTAGCTTTGAAATATATAGAAGTTCAAACACCTAAAATTTGTCGAGCTGCGCTAAAATCAAATCCGAATTCTATTCGTTATGTAATAGATCAGACTAATAAGCTATGTCTTTATGCAATTAAAAACGGTTTTATTAGTCTATACTATATAAAAAATTTATCACAACAAATTTCTATGGAAGCTGTTAAGAAATATGGATTTAATTTGGAATTTGTTGAAAATCAGACATCTAAAATTTGCAAAGCAGCAGTTATGCAAGATGGTTTTGCTTTGGAATGGGTAAAAAACAAAACACTAGATATTTGTTTTACAGCAGTAAAGGAATGTGGTAGAGCTTTGAAATATGTTCCAGCAGAACTACAAACTGAAAATATGTGTCTTATTGCTGTTAAAGAAGAGGGATTTAATTTGCAATTTGTAAAAAATCAAACTAATAATATTTGTATGGCTGCTGTAGAAAATAGCGGATGTGCATTGCATGATGTTAACAATAAGACTTATGAAATTTGTTTGACAGCAGTTAGACAAGCTTGTTGTGGACATACAATAAATTATGTACCATTAGCATATCAAACTGACGAATTGTGTAACGAAGCTTTGAAAAAACACGGAAATTCTATTGAGTTTATTGATAAGAAAATTAAGAAACCGTGGATGTATGAGATAGCTATTCAACAAAATGGAAATCATTTAAAACTTTTACCCGTAAATAAGAGAACTTACGATTATTGTAAAATGGCTGTTTTGAGTAATGGTCTATCTTTGAAATATATCCCAGAAAAATTTAAGACTGAAGAAATTTGTAATATTGCACTTAAGAAAAATGGGTTTGCATTAAAATATATTAAGAATCAAAAAATTGATTATTGTAAGCTTGCCATCAAACAAGATTCAAAAGCAATTTGTTTTTCAAAATATAAACTAAAAATTGCATTTTTTGAAGATTCAAATGGACCTCTTGACAAAGACCTATGTGGTATTTGCCAAGAGTATGAAAGTGAAAGTAAATGGTGCAAATTGAATAGTTGTTCTCATCATTACCATGTTGATTGTATTTCATCATGGTTTGAGAAGAAGAAAAAATGTCCTCTATGTAACTTGAAATCAATTCCTGAAGTAGTATTTATTGATTAATTAAATTGTCTCTAGTTTTCTTTAAAAAAATATAGCACTTTGGGCCTATACATCTTCGGTTAAAAATTGGCATCAATTAGATAAGAATTTGTAATTATCACTATCTTCAGCAATTTTTATTTTTTCTTTAAAAAAATAAAAATTGAATCAAAAAATAATTCATTATAAGGAATTATAATCTTAATAAATATAATGTTATCATCAAGTGTCCTTACACAGGTTAAGAATATCTTTAACAAAGTAGAAAAGAATGAAGAATTTGAAGTTATGTTTAACAATTATAAATCAGATAATAAGTTGTCAATCGTAAAATGGATGGATGTAATAAAATATTTACGCTGGCGCAGTGATGATGAGAAATTGAAAATTGTAGAAGAAAAATCTTTAGATATAAGTTATGGATATGAGCCTCAAAAAAATTATAGAATTTCTGTAGTTGGCTTTGATAATATTAATAAAATTTTAAATCTAGTTCATACTAGAAAGAATAATATTATCTTTTCTATATTAGTTTCTCAATTTGCTAAAGATGAAAATTTTAAATTTATTAATAAAGTAAAAGACCCTAAAAATATAGTTGATATAGATCAATATGATATAAGAATAAGAAAATCATTAGAAGAACCTATTAATGAGAAAAAATTAAAAGAATTATCAAATGTTCCAATTGGAGATTCTGATAAAATTTTCTACAGATATAAACAGAGATTTAGCTTAATATTATTAGATGGAAAAGATGAGAAGGCTCAAATAGATTTAACAATTATAAAGAGTTCAAATAATCCAAATGATTTACAAGTTGTTTCAAAAAGTTATGAATTAGAAATTGATTTTATGGCAACTAAACCAACTGAAAAACATTTTAATATGTTAATAAAAGAGATAGAAAAAATTAAACAAGTTATGGAAGGAACAAATAAATTAATAACGAAAGATGATATGAAAGTAATAATAGATAATTATAAAAAATTAACATTTGGATTATCTAGTGAACCTTCATTAAATTTATATTCTATGCAACCTATTTCTGCTGAAGTTACTCATGTAGTAGATAAAATTCCAAACAAGTACAGTGTAACAGATAAAGCTGATGGTGAAAAATATCAATTATTTATTTTTGAAGAAAATGTATATTTAATATCAACAAACTTAAATGTTAAAAAGATAAACAAAACAGTGAAAGGATTCAACAACACAATTATTGAAGGTGAATTAATTCATTTGATAAGTAAAAATATTTATCTATTTATGGGTTTTGATTGTTTAATCTTTAATGGTAAAGATGTTAGAAATGATGTATTATTAATAAATCGTTTAAAATTTGTAAATGATACATTGGGTGCTTTACAAAATAATAAAAATTATCAAGCAAAACCATATGAAGGTACATTTGATATGGATAAACAAGAGAAACATTATTCAGTTGAAATTGAAAAATTTTACCAATTTTTAAATAAATTAATAGCAGATGCTTCAGACGGTGATTATTTATTTCATAATAAATTATTCATTTTTCCTACAGGTGGTTCTAGTTCTGAAGTATTCTTGTATGCATATTTAATTCATCATGGATGTACAAATTCCAATAAAGTAAGTTGTCCTTACTATTTGGATGGTATTATTTTCACAGGTATAGAACAAAAGTATACAAGAGATAAGAGAGAACACAAATATCCTATTTACAAGTATAAACCTCCTGAAAATAACTCGATTGATATTTATGTAACATTTCAAAGAAATCCTGAAACTGGTAAGTATTTAGAAATATTTGATAATTCGTTACCAATTAAAATGACTGATACAAATGGAGGTGACCAAGTATTTCGTGTTGCTAACTTCTTTGTGGGCGATACAGTAGGAAATAAAGAGGTACCAGTTCCTTTTATGAAAGAAGAAAATAATCATGAAGTATTCTTTCCTCTAGTTAAGGGTGAAGTAAGAGATGTTGAAGGTAACTTTATTCAAGATAATACTGTTATTGAAGTAATTTATGTAAATAATAAAAATATTCCTCATCAATATAGATGGTCTATTTTAAGAACCCGTTGGGATAAAACAGAAAGTGTAATAAGAGACCAGAAAAAATATGGTAACTTTAAAGATGTTGCTATAAAAACTTGGAAATCAATGAAAGAAGCAGTAACAATAGAAGAAATTAGGAAATTATCAAATCCCGATACTTATGGACAACAATTAAAATTATTACAAGGTAGAATTGATACAACATTAATTACATCTGATAGAGCTCAAGATAAATACTACCAAGAAATTACTAATTTAATAAGTATTATGAAAGGCTTTCATAACTGGGTTAAATCTATTTTAATATATACATATTGTCAAGGAATTAAAGAAAATAAAGATGGAAAATTTCATAAAGCAAATATATTAGATTTTGGTTGCGGTAGAGGTGGTGATATTCAAAAGTTTTATCACGCTCGTGTAGGTGAATATGTTGGTGTAGATATTGATTACGATGGTTTATTTGCTTCAACCGATAGTGCAGTAAGTCGTTATAATTTCTTAAAATCTAAATTCCCTGATTATGGTAAAATGACTTATATACAAGCAGATGCATCTACACTTTTAAAATCAGACTTGCAATCAAAACGTTTAAATAACATGACTCAAGATAATAAGAATAATATAGATAAATATTTTGATGGTAAGAGAAAATACGATGTAATTACTAGTAATTTTGCAATTCATTATCTTTTTAATAGTCCTGAATCAGTTGAAAATTTAATTACTAATATTAAAACATATTTAAAAGTTGGTGGTTTTATTGTAATAACATTGTTTGATGCACAACAAGTTTTAAAATTATTAAATGATACAGATGTTTACACATCTTATTATACTGATGATAATGGTCAAAAAACTAAATTATTTGAAATCACAAAAAAGTTTGTAGGTAATTTGAAAGATGAACCTGGTCAAACCATTGATGTATTAATGAAATGGATTAATCAAACCAATGCATTACCAGAAAATTTAGTATCTTCTAAATTAATGATGAAAACAATGGAGAAAGCTGGATGTAGGTTAATAGAAACAGATTTATTTGGTAATATT
>Ga0209499_1002460_pt1 | contig 11843 bp, 6 predicted proteins | sample C_130208_EF_Meta_FD_187306 | JGI IMG/M metagenome (GOLD analysis project Ga0209499, IMG submission 187306) | Freshwater microbial communities from Lake Croche, Canada to study carbon cycling - C_130208_EF_MetaG (SPAdes) (version 2) | ecosystem: Environmental > Aquatic > Freshwater > Lake | place...
TGGCTTTGGTTTTATCATCAATGGTCATTAATTTTTCTTCAAAAGGAGCATTGCTCATATCAAATAATTCTCCAGCACGATTTAATTTCCAATTGGCTTCTCTCACATACCAATCATTTCCTAATTCGGTAAAAATCCAGTTACGAGGAACCCCTTTTCCGCCTTTTAATTCATAAGCAAAGCTAGTTCCATCTAATTTTACATCTTTAGGTAAAGTAGCTCCTGCTATTTCAGCAAAAGTGGGAATAAAATCGGAGGCATCAATTAAACTTTTGGAAATCGATCCTTTATTGATCACACCAGGCCAATTTACAATCAATGGCACTAAGCTTCCACCTTCTTGCATGGTTCCTTTTTTACCAATAATCTTTTTACCGTTCACAGTTCCAATCGCAGCTGCTTGACCCGCCGTTCCATTATCTCCAAAAAATACAATCAAAGTATTGTCACGTAATTTCAAACTGTCTAAAGTATGTAATAGTTTACCTACCAACTTATCCATATAACTAATATTGTCCGTATATAAATCTTTGAAGTCGGTCGTACCCGGTTTAGTATCTGGGGTAGGTCTAATTTCACCATGCACATGTACTAATGAATAGTATAAGTAAAAGGGATCCTTTTTGTGGTTAGATAAAAACTCCACCATATGATTATGCATCAATTCGGGCATATACTCATTATCCTGTAAAACTAAATCCTTGCCGTTTAAGACATATTTTTCTTTTTTTGTATCAGTACTTACATATACCCCACTTCCAAAAAAGCGTAAGTAATCATCAAAACCAAATTCTGCAGGACCTAAAGGCAATTGACCCCATTTACCAATCATAGAAGTAGTATATCCAGCTGGTTTTAAAATTTTAGGCATCATGGTTTCTGCCTGAGGTGTGAATTCTCCAGTTTGATCCTGATTTACTGCACCTGTTCTAAACGCATATCGACCCGTTAAAATCATAGCACGAGAAGGGCCACAAAGTGGAGCTGTATAAGCATTGGTAAATCTAATACCTTGTTTAGCTAACTTGTCAATGACAGGTGTTTTATATAAATCTGCGCCATAACTAGTCACCCCATCAATACCTAAATCATCTGCTAAAACAAAAATGATATTGGGCTTTTTGGTTTGTGCCGAAACGCTGGTGGTCAAGAAAAAAACAGATAAAAGGATAGCTATATATTTCATAAGAAGATATTTTATAATGTAATGTTATTGGGAATGTAATAGGGGGTCAAAGGGAATGTTATAATGGTTTATTTAAATTGAATATAAATGGAATAAGCACTTTAAATTAAATATTATTCAAATTGAACCTTCCTATTTGTATTCAGTAGTAATTTCATTTAGTTATTGGATATAATTATTAAAGGAAAGTTTATTGGATGTAGGGGCTATTTTGGTAATATTCTTTCCAATCAAGTTAGTTCTAAAGGATTGAATCCTTCCTGATTTATAAAAATTACAATCATCCACCTTAATATTATCCCAACGTAACTCTTGGAACATAATGGCAGTTCCACCTTGTCCACTTAAATAAAAGGAAGAATTTAAAATACGAGCATATTGAACGCCTAACAATTTAATAACGCAACCTTGCTCTCTATTATCTACATCATTAAATAAGCAATGATCAATGGTCACCGCAGGACCAGTAGTACTCTCGTCATTACCTCCACGATATACATTAATGGCACTCGCTAACATATTGTAGAAAACCGTGTTTTTTACAATCACTTTTTCGGCGTTATACATTCCTTTATCATCTCTTTCGCTAGATAAATCAATGGCATTGCCGCTCATATTTCTAAAAATGCAATTATTGACAATAATACTATCTGCCAAACTTCCTTTACTTGCTTTAATACAAGCATAAGAAGATTCGTTGAAATTATAAAACTCACAATTTTCAACTTGCAATACATAATGTTGCAGCATTTTTGTTTTAGCCGTAACAATAGCACTTTGTGCATCACCATAACTTTTATAAGCACTATTAAAATGAATTCCTTTAATAATTAAAGAGCCTCCATTTTCAATAGTAATAAAACTTGGAATACTTTTCTCTACCGCATTTACCCACTCTGCTTTTGTTTTTGCCATAATCACAAGTGGCTTTGATATAAATATGGGTTTCTTTAATTCATATAAAGGGTCTAACAATAAAATAGTGTCATTACTATTCGATTTGGCAATCACATCTGAAAGTTCAATACCAGCATTGGCATTTACTTGAATCAATTTTCCTTTGATTACAGCAACAGCAGTAGGAAATTTCCAATAAGCTCCTACTTTTTCTTTTTCAACAAAAGCAACTTTATTTAAGTCAGCTCCCATAGATTTATCTGTAGGTAGAGTTAATATTAAATTATGCCAGCTTAGTTTTTGTACCCCTGTATTTTTAAAACCTGGCGCAGTAGTAACCATGTTGGTTGCATTAGCTTTGAAAATAATACCCCCATCTTTATTTTCGTCTTGATACAAGTTTTTACCTAAAATAAAATTATTTTCAAACAACACATTGGCAGGAGGTAATGTTCTTTCAAAATCCTTCCCTACGCCAAAAATAATATTAGCACAATTAATAAAACTGTTGTTGGTGATTTTACTATCCTTTACTTGATAATATCTGTTAAGCTGTGAATTAGGCACCGCATTCATCACACTCAAAGCAGATCTGAATCTATCTCCTACACAATTAATGACCAAGTTATTCGTCACGGTTTGATTGGGATTGATCACTCTAATACCACCTGTATTAGGCTTGTTATTTCCTAAGAATAAATTGCCAGAAACTACATTGTGATTGCCATGTCTCAACACCACCGATCCTTCACACTCATAAAAAGTATTCTCTAAAACATAATTATAGCAGCTTTTAACCGATATAATTTCCACTTCACCACTACATTTTTCAAAATAATTATTTTTAATAGTGGTTAGCGAAGGTGTCAAAGAATATCTTGAAATACCTATTCTTAAAAGCTCGCCTCCATTACTTCCCAAATTTGTACGCGTATAAAAATAATTACTGTCAATAGAGTGGTAATTATTTTGGCTACGTTCATCATTCAAATTCACAATGACCGTAGTTCCTGCGTTTAATTTATCCCCAATAGTACAATGGTCCATACGATTGTATTGTCCCCAAAATATCACCCAGTTATTTTCATTTTCAAAACGTGTGGGTGGCGCATAGTTCATAATAGCGCAATTGGTCACTCTACAATGATTGGCTAATAATTGATCATTTTTTCGAAATTCAATCACCGACTCTAAATGATACCCATTGTTAAAATATAAACCATCTACCACTAAATAAGAGCCGCCTATTTTAATGGAAGAGTTGCCTGATAAAATAGTTTGCCCTGCCACTTCCGCTTTTAGGGTAATATTTTTTTGAGCAGTACCATTTCCTTCAAAAATGATTTCAGTGCTTTCCCAAATTCCTTTACGTAAAATAATTTGATCCCCGGGAACTGCTTGTTTAATGGCATTCGTTAATTCAGTTTTGTTAGAAACTAAATAATCAGAAGCTTGTGCACTCATTATAAGAAAAAAAGAAAGTCCAAAAAGTAATTTATTTTTCATAGGAATCATTTCAGTACATTATTTATAATAAAATTATAATTTATTCGGCTTATTTAAACACTTATTCATTGATGGTTGAAGACTCACTTTTTATCTTCTTTCAAAACTTACTTATTTTTTAGTTTTGGGAGCCCAAGGCCAAGGTAATGCTTTGGTACGTATCGCTTCCTTCTCCCACAATGTCGCTAATTCTTTCACTTTTAAAGGAAATTGTTGAGCAAGGTCTTTGGTTTCACTAGGGTCTTTTTCCATATTATATAATTCCCAGGCATTTTGATCTTTATCGGTAAACACTTTGTTTTTTTCAGTTTTAGAAACCAATTTCCACGCACCTGCTTTGATGGCTCGATTACCTTCATGTTCCCAAAAAATAAAATCACGTTTGAGAGGCAAATTTTTAAAAGCCCCCACCAAACTTTTACCTTCCAGGGGTTGAATGGTATGTCCATTATAAGTAGTAGGATAAGGAATGCCAGCAATATCAACGCAGGTCGCCATGATGTCAATTAAATGAGCGTCTTGATTACGAATGACTCCTTTTTGTGTAATCCCTTTAGGCCAATACACAATTAAAGGAGACGCAATACCGCCTTCATGTGTCCAATGCTTATACATTTTAAAGGGAGTATTACTCACATTAGCCCATTCAATGCCATAAGTCACCCAAGTATTAGCAGGGCCAGGCATCACCCCCATACCACTTCTAATAAATTGACCCTCTCTAGTATAATTAGGTTTCTTCCCTACGAATATAGAGTCCTTTGCATAAGGATGTATTTGTTGTTGTTCGGCAGTCATTGGAATTTCAGGTTGATCCGAATCCAAAGGTTCCGCACAACCCCCATTATCATGCATATAAAAAATAACAGTGTTATCTAAAATTCCTTTTTTCTCTAAGGTGGTAATAATTTTACCAATGCCTTGATCCATTACATCAATCATGGCAGCATACACTTCCATTTTTCTAACCTGCCAATCTTTCATAGGTGCATTTTCCCATGCAGGAATACTCACGCCGCGTTCGGTCAACACCGCTTGTTTACTAATGATACCTAATTTTTGTAACTTATTAAATCTCGCTTCTCTAATCGCATCCCAACCTTTGTCATATACCCCTTTATATTTTTGTACTTCTTTTTCAGGTGCGTGTAATGGCCAATGTGCAGCAGTATAAGCTATGTAAAAAAAGAAAGGATTAGCAGTTTTATGTTCATTGATAAACTTAACAGCGGTATCAGTAATGGCATTGGTATAATAAAAATTATTGCCAGGAGTGATATAGGTATTGTTGCTCACCAATGTACCTGGATCATAAAAACTTCCTGATCCGTTTAAGGTTCCAAAATATCTTTGAAACCCTCTTTGCATAGGCCAATTACTTCTGTCATTTTGATTGACAATATCCTTTGCTATATGCCATTTGCCAGTCATATAGGTAGCGTATCCCGATGATTTAAAAACTTCTGCCATCGTCACCGCATTCTTACTCAAATCATCTACATATCCCTCTTCGGTATAATTTTCGGTAGATAAATGTCCCATCCCTGCTTGATGCGGATAAAGTCCTGTTAATAAAGAAGCTCTAGAAGGACTGCATCTTGCAGTGTTATAGAAATGATTAAATCGCACCCCATTCATTGCTAATCGATCAATATTAGGTGTATTAATTTCTGAGCCATAACATCCAATATCCGAGAAACCCATATCATCAGATAAAATAACAATGATATTTGGTTTTTTATTTTTCGAAGGGGAAGATTGGGTTTTGGTATTTAAAGATGGTGTAGTGGTATTTGAAGATCGTGTATGGGTATTTAAAGATTGCGCATTTACATTCATCGCAATGCTGGAGGCAAATGATGTTGCTATAAATAAAGTAAAGTACTTTTTAAGAAAATCAACCTGACTGTATTTAAAGCTTTTAATCATATATTATTTTTTGTTGACTTGTGATGCAAAATAAGCCAACATTTGTGCTTTTAATTTTTTGGCCACTGCATTATATTTTATATCCTTCGCAACGTTTACTTTTTCTAAAGGATCTGCTTTGTAGTCATACAATTCATCTCCAATTTCAGACTCTTTTTTATAGGGTTGTGTGGTTCTAAAACCATTTTTCATCCAAATAGTATATCTGAATTGGCTGTTACGAATAGAATATCCCATAACATTTGCAGGACCATATCCAAGGCGATCATTTTCTTCATCCACACCACTTCTTGGATACTGACTAATTGAATATTCTTTCACAGAAGCCAAAGGATTTTTCATCAATGGCTTCAGGCTCTTTCCTTGTAATTGAGTAGGGATTGCAATACCCGCTAAATCACATAAGGTGGGGAAAATATCCAAATGTTCCGAAAAAGATTTTGTTTTATTAGATGCGTATCCTGGTGCACTTATAATTAATGGAGCATGGGTGGCTTGTTCAAAATTGCTATGCTTACACCATAAGTTGTGGTCACCTAAATGCCATCCATGATCACCCCACATTACGATGATGGTATTTTTAGTTAATCCTAAAGAATCTAATGTATTTAAAAGTTTACCTACTAAAGCATCGGTGTAAGAAATGGCTGCATAATAACCATGTAATAATTCCTTTTGCTTATCAGTAGATAAGGTTAAACCAAAATCTTTCTGAGGAGTAGACGCAATGACAGCAGGAATATCGGTATAAGCTCTTAATTCACCGGCATTATGATATGCCACATCAATGGGGTTTTTAATAATATCTTGGAAAGGCTCTAATACAATGTCCTCTCTTTTATACAAATCCCAATATTTTTTAGGGGCCACAAAAGGTAAGTGTGGTTTAGCAATCCCTACTGCAAAAAAGAAGGGCTCCTTTTTTTTGCTTAACTGTGCTAATATATCATTTGCTTCTAAAATATTGGCACCATCATTGTAAGCATTATCAGGAACATCAATACATTCGGTAGAAGGGCGCACTTTAGCAGTGGCTTCATTATTCGCTTCCGCTTTGGTCATGCCCTTCGCTAAAGCTTCTTTAATTACTTTTTCGGCTGCTAATTTAGTATCTTTTTGTTGGTACCTACCTTCTGCTGGTTCACCCAATTCAGGTACATAATATTTTTTATCCGTTTTGTAATAAGGAACGCTCCAAGAAACTTTATCAAGATTTTCATCTACATTTCTAACATCAAATACTTTACCAATCCCTTGTGTAGAATACCCTTGTGTGATTAAATATTGAGGCATGGTTACGATATCAGGACTCACATCACGGATTTGTGTTTTTAAATCCCAAATCTTAGTCATATCGGGACGCATACCCGTTAATAAGCTTGCGCGAGTAGGTCCACAAACTGCTTGCTGACAATAGTTATTTAAAAAAGTGGTCCCCATCTTCGCTAATCTATCAATATTGGGCGTTTTAATAAACGTATTACCATAAGCCCCCAGTATAGGTTTTAAATCATCCACTGCAATAAATAAAATATTCGGTTTTGATTTTGTTTGCGCCATTGAATGGCTTTGAATCAAAACAATAAGTAAACAAAATATAAATATTTTTTTCATGGAATGTATTTAGGTGTGATCTAATTTATGGTATAGATGAATAAATTATGGTGAAATATAATATGAATGAGTTATCAATCAAATTCTTTATTAGTTATTAGATTTATTTCTTTTCTTGAGATTTGAAAAATCCAACCATTTTAGAATACATGTCTTTAGCAACTTCTTTATACTTATCAGCTTTATAAACATTTACTTTTTCTAAAGGATCTGCTGAATAATCATACATTTCAGTAGCAAACACTTTTTTAGTTTCAAATGGCTGATCGGTCGTGAAATCATTCATCCAAATTGTCAAACGATATTGATTCGTTCTTAAACTATAGCCCATCATTTTATTAGAATCATACCCTACTTTCTGCATTTCTTCCTTACTTAATTTTCTAGGATATTGACTTACTGAAAAATCATTCACTGAACTGCTATTATTAAGCATGACAGGTTTTAAACTTTTACCTTGTAATTGCTTAGGAATACTTAATCCAGCTAAATCACAAATAGTAGGGAAAATATCAACATGTTCAGATAAAGATTTAGTTTGCCCAGGCTTCATTCCTGGTGCAGCAATAATTAATGGAGCACGAGTTGCATTTTCTAAATTGGTATGTTTTTCCCATAAATCATGGTCTCCTAAATGCCAGCCATGATCACCCCATAATACTACAATCGTATTCTTTAAAGTCCCTAAAGAATCCAAAGTATTTAATAAAATACCTACTTGCGCATCCATATAAGATACAGCGGCATAATATCCTTGAATTAATTCCTTTTGTTTTTCTTCTTTTAAATAAATATGATTCCCTGGTTGATTAAATGTGGCATACTCAGGAATGTCAATATAGTTTCTTAATTCACCAGATTTATGATATGCAATCTCAGGAGCATCTTGTGCATGTTCTCTGAAAGAAGCTAAAGGCATCTCAGATCTTTTGTATAAATCCCAATATTTTTTAGGAGCAACAAAAGGTAAATGTGGTTTATGAAAACCCACTGCCATAAAATAAGGCTTCGCTTCTTTAGAAAACTGAATCAATTGTTTTTTAGCTAATAATGCAATTACACCATCATCATAAGCATCATCTGGCACATCAATATTTTCCGTAGAAGGTCCCTTAATGGTAGTGGGCTCTTCATCATCATTGTCTCTTTGTGCTCTTTGTTTTTTATTGACAAATAATAATTTATTCTCCGGCTTTTGATATTGACTATTGGCAGGCTTGCCTAAATTATTAGCATAATCGGACTCCTTTGGTTCTAGATAAGGTAGGTTCCAACTCACTGGGTCAATTTTATCAATAGCGCTACTTGGATGATAAATCTTTCCAGTACCTACCGTATTATACCCTTGCGTAATTAAGTATTGAGGAAGCGTTACAATATCGGGATTCATGTCACGCATTTGGGTTTTTAAATCCCAAATTTTGGTATAATCGGGGCGCATACCTGTCATTAAACTAGCACGAGTAGGTCCACAAACAGCTTGTTGACAGTAGTTACTTAAAAAGAGAGTTGACATTTTAGCCAATCTATCAATATTAGGCGTCTTCACTATTTTATTGCCGTATGCTCCTAACTCAGGCTTCAAATCATCCACTGCAATAAATAAAATATTGGGTTTACTATTTTTTTGTGCCATGCTCTGAAAGCTAATTGCCATTAATAGCAAGAAGGAAAGGAATAGATTTTTTTTCATGTTAATTGTATTCTTAAATTTTTAAGTATTAATACTTGATTATTTATTGTCAAGCCAGATTAAAGGATTTCTGATAGGTAAATTTCTAATCACCTCTTCTGTCTTAGGAAAATGATCTAGCTTTTCCCAAAGCGTATACCAGCTTTGTTGCTGATAAGCTTTTGCGCCAAATAATAAAAAAGGTTGCGCTACCGGCCACTCATTCCAATACATCACATCCTTATTAAAAGGCCAAGTATTTTTATCATTGACATAGGGATATAAAAAATCAATTGCATTTTGCAATGTGGTATGATTTGGTGTTTCAATTGCAAATAAATTATCATGCTCATCCGATAAAACATGCGCAAGCGTTACCATCGCATCTAAATTAAATATTGAATAACCGAATGGTTTGGTACGTTTTAATTCTAAAGGAAAACTTCCATTTTTATCTAATTGATTAGGAAGAAGCACTGTCTTAAATCGATTTTTACAATAGTCCAATAAAGTAGTATCATTCACTAGTTTCGCAAAAACTGCCACTTGCATCGTCCAACAAGTGCCATGGTTATTTTTGGCCTCTCTTTCATCTATGCCGTATTGATGCGTATTCACCCAAGTCAAATAATGGGAGAACCAATTTTTAATCATTTTTAAATCAGCAGGGGTAATTTGATGGTACTTTTCTAAAACACGCACACTTTGAGCCACTTCCATCATTTGGATCATATCAATAATACCTACTCCTCTTCCGGTGAATCTTCCCTTAATGGCTTGCGCATATAATAAGGAAGGATTCATTAATGTAGCGGTATCAATGAACCAAGCCTTCAAGTGAGTCACCACTTGTTTGGCATATTTAGTATCCTTCGTCAATAAAAAAGCAGAAGTACAAACGCCTGCAAGTTTACTAAAACGAATCATCGCTAAACGATGTGCCGTAAAATTGTTGGGATTGGTGAGTCCATCTTTTTGTATGTATGGACCAGAGGGATTCAAAGAATCGGGCCACCAATAATCGCCCTCCGAGAAAAAATCATGTAAACCTCCTGCAGATCTTTCACTATGCTGCTGGGTCACTGTAATGGGCTTTAATAAAAGCGCCTCATTTGCATTTTTTAAAATATCCTTTGATAATAATGCGCTCGTCAGTTTAAAAGAAACAGGTTGACAAAATGATGCTTGTATATGAATCAATATAAAAAAGAATAAATAGATTATTTTTTTCATATTAAAATTCAATTAATTTATGGGTGGATGTCGCGAGTGACATTATTTTCTAAATGATGAAGAATCTTTTATTTGACAATCAATAACTTATTAAGTTTATTGTAAACACGAGAAGATTAAGATATTTAATTTATTAATTAAAAATGATTCTACCCTACAAAATTATAGGGCAGAATCATTAACAAATAAACTTAAACTTAATATCCAGCGTTTTGAGAAATTTTTATTCTAGTATTATTATCAATCTCACGTTGCGGAATAGGTAATAATAATTTTTCAGTAGTTACGTATCCTTGAATCGTTGCTAAAGGTGGAGGAGAAGGATACTTACTATAATGATTAGTCCACATAGCACTATAGTTACCTTGAATAGTGGCAACAGCATTGATGCTAGGCATGGTAGTATTGTATCTTAATAAATCAAACCATCTAATATTTTCAAAAGTAAATTCCAATCTTCTTTCAGTGGCTAATTCTTTTTCAAAAATAGCGTTGGTAGTCACTGTCGCTGAAGTTAAAGCTGGCAAGCCTGCTCTAGCTCTCGTTAAATTGATTAATGTTAAACTAGCAGCAGTATTCCCTTGCGCTTCGGCTAACATTAATAACACGTCTGCATATCTAATAACAATCCAATCATTTTCACCATCCCCTTTAAGAGATACTGGTGCAATCATTTTTTTAGGATATAAGTTATTCAATGCTGTTCCATAGGTAGCAACACTAGCTACTTTTCTAAGATCTAAAGCATTATAAGTATTTGCTAATTCTAAGCAAGGCGCATTCAAACCAGAACCATCACCATTAATAACAGCAGTACCACTTAATTCAGGGGCAAACAAGTTAGGGAAAGGAGAACCTTGCGCAATTCCACCAGCCTTGTATCTTACTGCAAACATGACTTCCTTATTCATTTCATTATTAATAGCAAATATATCAGCGTATGCAGCTACTAAACCATAGCCACTATTCGCAATAATATCGTTCAATAAAGGAATCGCATCTGTTTTGCGGTTTAATGTTAAATACACTTTAGCTAATAATGCTTTTGCAGCCCAAGCATTTACCTTACCTAAACTTGTAGTAGGAATAGAAGTATATTTAGTATTAGAACCATTCGCAATAGAGTATTGTAAATCGGCAATAATTAATTTATAAATATCATCTACACTAGAACGATTAATAGTAAGTGCTTCAAAAGGATCCACTGGCTCGTGAATTAACATCACACCTCCATATAATCTTACTAAGTTAAAATAATGATAGGCTCTAATAAAAGTAGCTTCCGAACTTGCAATCTTTTTTTGAGCATCTGTAATATCCACATCAGTTGCATCTGAAGTAACAGCACCTGTTTCAGCGCTATAATTAACATTTAAACTATTTAAAATCACATTCACATTACGAATATTAAAATAATTCGCGATCCAATAATTGTAAATAGCAGTATGAGAAGTACTTGGAATAAACAAGTCCAAATCACTTAAATCTCTGTTCGGAGCTGATTTACTTGCAGAGCTATACATAATAGTATTGTCACTGCGTAATTCAGTTAATTTCCACTCCTCTAATAAAGGAGCTCTTAAAGCATTGTAACAACCATTTAAGGCAATTTGAATATCACCTGCATTCTTGTAAAAGTTTTCGGTAGTGATATTTGATTGCGGATACAAATCAATATTTTTTTGACAAGAAGCAAAAAATATTGGTGTAAGAAGTAATAATTTAATTATATTTTTCATAAGAAATACTTTATATTTTTTCATTTAGAAAATTAAAAATTGATGTCAATTCCAGCTGTGATCGTTT
>Ga0209499_1002462_pt1 | contig 11842 bp, 10 predicted proteins | sample C_130208_EF_Meta_FD_187306 | JGI IMG/M metagenome (GOLD analysis project Ga0209499, IMG submission 187306) | Freshwater microbial communities from Lake Croche, Canada to study carbon cycling - C_130208_EF_MetaG (SPAdes) (version 2) | ecosystem: Environmental > Aquatic > Freshwater > Lake...
CGACCTACTTGACCAATAAGCTCGACAATGGCCTGTCGCTCACCAACCCGGCTCGCCTCCTGGTCGCGTCGCACGAATCGGCGCATCGGAACGTGGTGTACGCCTCCACCGAGTTCCTGGGACGATCGCCGGACCCGAGCGGCACGGTCCACTGACTCTCGGTCATGGAGATTGGCGCCGACCCAGGAGGCAGGTGGAAGTCGATCACCCTCAACAACGACAACCACACCAAGGCCCAAGCGGCTTGAGATTGGCGCCCCCGCCGCATCGGAGCCATAGTGTCGGACCATGGGGACCAAACGAGCCGGTCCAGCACCGGTGATCACGGAGTTGCCAGAGATCGGCATCACCGTGATCTCGAAATGGCTCTACAACTGCTACGTCATCCACGACGGTGGCGACGGGCAACCGCTCGTGGTCGACCTGGGTATGCCATCGCAGCTTCCGTTCGTGGCGGACGTGTTGTCGGACCGAGGATCGGACTTGTCCGAGCTCGGGGCGGCAGTGGCCACCCACGGACACGCAGACCACGTCGGTGGCCTCCCATCGCTGCGCGACCAGCATGGAACCGCGGTGTACTTCCCAATGGCGATAGCGGAGATGCGCGCTGGGACACGGGCCCTCCGCCCGCCGGGTATCAGGGCGGTCTCGCAGATCCTCCCGGTGATGGCGAGCCAGCCCCGTGACCTGGTGGCCACCAAGGAGATCTCCGGCACGGCGACGTTGATCGGCTGGGATGGCAAAGGGGTTCGGCTCCCGTTCGAACCGGACTCATGGCTGTCCGACGGCGACCACCTCCCCGGGCTCCCCAATTGGCAAGTGCTGAACACTCCCGGCCACAGCGATGACTCAACCTGTCTCTTCCATGCACCCACCCGCACCCTCCTTTCAGGCGATGCGGTCCTGTCGGCCGACGGACGGGCGTGGTTCAACCCCGAGTTCGTCGACCCCGAACTGTCAGCAACCAGCGAGTCCCGACTCCGTGCTCTCGACGTGGAGCACCTCCTGCCCGGTCACGGCCTCGTGGTTACTGGCCCGCATGTGATGACCGATGCGCGTGCCCACACCGACCAACCGTCGATCGGTGCAAAGGCCTCAGCCTTGTGGCAGGTCCTGCGTAACCATGCCGGTCGCCACGCTCGTGGGTGACCGAAACTCAGACGCGGCGCCTGGCCGACATGATCGAGCGCAGTCGGCTCGGGCGTATCGCTGGACGCCGACTCCTGCTGCCCACCCAAGCAACGCACCGTTGTGAATGGGTCACCTCGTGAGAGATCCGGCTCGTCACGCTAACGGCCGCGCCTTGTTGTCCCGGGCGAACCGGGAGCTGACCGATCGCACATCAGCCACTCATCCCACCTCACGCAGCCCAGACCTCGCCGCACATGAGCGATCCTCGTCCGGCAATCCCCAGGTCCATCGAGGATCCGCCCTGGCGATTCGCCGTCCACCTTGTTCAGCTCCACGTCCGGCATCTATGACGAGGCCGGCCCATTCTGGCGGTGCGGTAATCCTCTAGCGCTCCAGTGCGATGTGCTAAAAAGAGATCTCGGAATGGCTGCCACGTTTTCTAGCGTGATTGTCATGTGAACAGGATCGACCTCTTGATGGAAGGAAGAGCGAACAGATGAGATTGAGTTGGATCATGCGACCGGTCGCCGGAGCTGCCCTCATGTTGAGTGGCGGACTCACCTTGGGCCTAGCCACCCAGATTCCGGTGCAGGCAGCCGCTCCGGGATGCGGTGAGTCCTCCGTGGAGTCGGGTCTCAACACCATCGTGACGTTCTCGGCCGACTGCGCGTGGACCGTGCCTGACGGCGTCACCTCGATCGACGTCCTGGCGGTCGGCGGCGGCGGCGCCGGTGGCGGGGCCGACGTCACGTCACCCGATGGCGCCGGTGGTGGCGGTGGTGGGGGAGCCGTGGAAACCCAGACCGTGACGGTGGCTGCGGGAGACGCGGTGGCGGTCACGGTGGGCGCTGGTGGGCAGGCCGGTGGATCACCGAACACCACTGGTGGTAACGGCGGCACCTCTTCGTTCGTGGACGCCACGGCCTCGGTCGACATCGAGGCACTTGGTGGCCAGGGTGGTCAGGGCAGCGGGGGCACGCCGACACCAGAGGGATTCAACCCTGCTGGAGCGGGCGGCGACTCGGCCAAACATAACGGTGGCAGCGCCCAGTACGACGGGGCTGGTGGCGGGGCCGGTGACAGTGCGGACGGCTCCCACGGCATCGATATCCCCAACATTGCGGCCAACGGCGGCAATGGCGGTGCAGGAACAGCCGACGACCTCAGCGGTACCTCGGTCGAATACGGCTGCGGTGGCGGTGGAGGCGGGACCATGGGTGGGTCCTACTCATTCCCGCCCTACGGCCAGCTCTTCAACACCTCGGGCGTTCCGCTGATCGCCGGCACGTTGCTCTCCGCCATCCCAAGCGATGCTGCTGGCCTCGCTGGCTGCGCCAACGCTGGTCACTCAACCCAGATGGACGGCACCGGGACGCCGGCGACCGCAGGCGCTGCGGGGACCGGCGGTGGCGGTGGCGGTGGATCGGTCACAGGGTGTGGTTCCTCGGGTGTCCTGGTGGCCTGCGCGAACTACGTCTCGCTGCTCCTTGGTGCCGACGGCGGCTCGGGCGCCATGGTTGTCTCCTATCTCACCCCTGAGGTGACGACCACGACCACGGTCCCGCCGACCACGGCCCCGCCGACTACGCTGCCGACGACGACTCCGACGACCACCGTCGTGACCCCGGCTGCGACGGCGACGGCGGCGCCCACGACGCTCGCCTTCACGGGTGTCGAAGTCGGTGGCATGGCGCTATTCGGAGTGGTCATCCTGCTCGGTGGCGCTGCGGTCCTCGTGATGAGCCGCAAGCGACTCAAGCGCAGCGAGAGCTGACCATCGGGCTCATTGAGCCCGTCGGAACCTGAGAGGACCCGGATCTGGTGATCCGGGTCCTCTCGCGTCTCGGTGCGGGGGAAGCCATGATGGATTGTCCTATGGGGTGAATCGGCGATGATGCCGTCGACGTCGGGCGATCGAAGGCCGAGAGCCGGCGTGACACTCACCCCTCACGGTTGTGACCAAGGGGAGCCGAGGTGCGAGCCATGATCACGCCTCTCGAGGACGGAGCGCACACTGGACGTGGTTGCAGGTGGCCAACGCGCCGGCGTCTCCGGTGGACTGCGCCACACAGGGCCTCGTGGGCCGGGGGGATCGACCGTAAGATTGAATCTTAGATTCGCCTTTGACGGCATCTTGGATGCAGCTCAACAGTCGAGCCGATCCGGCAATTCAATGAGGCCGCAAGGCCGGGTGATCGACGAGGGCACCATCCGATCAGGGGTGGTGCCCTCGTCGCGTCCAAGGACCTCCTTGCATCTCGGTAGGTGGGCCGAGATGGTGACCTTCGGCCCTAGGGGATGCCAGCTCGGGTCGGTACGGTGTGGACATGAGGACTTCTCGATTCTTTTCCGGAGTTGCAGTGCTGGCCTTGGCGCTCGCTGCGGTGGCGTGCTCGAGTGGCACGACCTCGTCGTCGACGACGAGGGCGAGCACAATGCCCCAGCGCACCACGGAGCCCCAGCGCACCACGGAGCCGGCGCCGGTCATCACCTCGGCCGTGTGGCCGCCGCCGGCGTCGACCACCCGCTACGCCACCCCCGAGGAGGCGGCGGCGGGCTTCGCCACGCAGTACCTGGGGATGACGGCGGCGGCGGTCGGCACCTTCGCCCAGGGGGACAGCCGGTCGGGCGAGGTGCCGGTGCGCTCGACGCCCACCGGTCCGATCACGACCGTGCTGGTGCGCCAGCTTGGCGAGGGCTCGTCGTGGTGGGTGCTCGGGTGTGGGGCACAGGACATCACGATCACGACGCCTGCGTGGGACGCCAGCGTGTCCTCGCCGGTGTCGCTGACCGGGTCATCGCTGGCCTTCGAGGGCACCATCCAGACCCAGGTCCGCCAGGACGGAATGTCCAAGCCTCTCGGCATGGGCTTCGTCACCGGGGGCAGCACCGAGAGGGCGCCGTTCTCCGGGACGTTGGACTTCGCCAAGCCGACGGCGAGTCGGGGGGCGGTCGTGCTCCAGGCAATCTCCGCCAAGGATGGCTCGGTCCTCGAGGCTTCGGTGGTGCGGGTTCGCCTCGCCGCCCCGATGGGCTGAGGAATCGCAGCGCACCGGCGTTGCTGGCCCCCGGCGGCGGTGTTCCGCCTAGCCGTGCTGCCAGATTCGGTTTGTAAAGCTCCTGACGCCACCGAGCGCCGCCGCGTCGAGGCGCTCGACGTCGTCCCCGTCGAGACTCCATCCCAGCGCTCCGGCATTCTCCTGGGCCTGGTGGAGGTTCTTCGCTCCCGGGATCGGGATGGCACCCTTGGCGATGATCCAGTTGAGCGCGACCTGGCTGGGGAGCTTGCCCCCGTGCTTGGCACCGACCGCAATGAGCTCCGCGACCACGACGTCGACGAGCTCCATAGGGTGGTCGCTGAAGTTGCGCTTCCCGGGCGGCGGGGAGGCGGCCGAGTACTTGCCCGTCAGCCGGCCCTGACCGATGGGGGAGTAGGCGAGGGGGATGACGCCAAGCTCGGCGCAGGTGGCCAGGAGGCCACTGGTCTCCGGCGAGCGTCGCAGGAGCGAGAACTCGATCTGGTTGGTGGCGAGGTGGAGCCCGCGCTTGTCGAGCTCGCCGGCGATGCTGCGGGTCTCCTTGGCGGAGTAGTTCGAGACGCCCACCGCCTCGACGAGGCCCGCCTGATGGGCCGTGGCCAGGGCCTCGGCGAGCGCAGCGTGGCCCCGGAGGCTGATGGGACCGTGGATCTGGTACAGCGCAACCTTCTCGACGCCCAGGCGGTCGAGCGATGCCCGGAGGGCAGACATGAGGGCGCCTTGGACATTGAGCTTCCACGGCGAGGGCATGAACTTGGTGGCCAGGACTGCATTCGCTGCTCGAGCTGGATCAGCAGCCAAGAGCCGTCCGATGATGCGCTCGGACTCGCCTGATCCGTAGACCTCGGCGGTGTCGATCAAGGTCGCACCCGCATCGATCGAGGCGTTCCACGCCTCGGTGATGGTCTCCTCGGTCAATGAGGTGTCATAGGAGCCCATGCCCCAGGTGGAGGAATCTCCCCAGGCCCAGGTGCCGACGCCAAGGAGTGGCAGGGTCAGGTCGCTGCCGGGAACGGCGTGGTGTTCGGTGGTCATGGCGCGGATCGTACCAGCGATGACATCGTTCTCCCGGTGTACAGGAGGACCGCTATTCGATTTGGGTGAAGGTGGGTCTCCCTGGCGCCGCGGGCGTCAGGCCCTCGCCGTGCAGCCCACAGCACTCTCAGCGAGTGGTGCTGGCGAAGGCGGGGCAAGGGTGCTCTGCGGAGTCCTTGAAGTTGCACCAGTCGCAGAGCTTGTTCGTCGTCGCAGGCCAGTCGTTTCGTTCGGCCGCTCGACGGATCTTCGTATGGATCGTCACGACCTCTTGGCGGGTGTCGTCAAGGATTGCATCGCTGATCACCTCGCCGATGACATTGCAACGGTTCAACGGTGGGCGACCCTCGGCCGCCGGCAACGCCTCGGCGTCAGCCGCATCCGATGGGCCCAGGTAGATGAGTCTGATCGAATGGGGAGTGACATCGATGGACTCCGAGAGGAGGAGGGCATAGACGCGCATGGCGAAAAGCCGTTCAGGGAGGATCTTCTCGAGGAAGAAGGCGTTCGATCGCTGCGAGGTGCTCGGCGGCTTCGACGTCTTGTAGTCGCTGATGACCCATCGCTCCTCGTCGTCTCCGATGAGGTAGCGGTCGAGTCGATCGATGTAGCCATGCACGAGTGCGTCGCCGATGGTTGCCTCGATGTGAAGCTCACGGTCCTCTGGATCGAAGTTCGCCGGACGCTCCACGTCGAAGTACGTTGCGATCGCCTCATGGGCCTTGGTGAGGATCTGCGCGCGCTCTTGTGAGCCCTCGGGGGCAAGCTCAAGCCAACCATCCGCAGAACTTCTGGCGCGATCCACCTCCCATTGCTCCAAGGCGGAGCCTTCGAAGAGCCCGCTTGGCTCCCGGATAGCCACCTCGATTTCTGGCATGAGGTTGCTCATCACCTCGAAGGGACTGAGCATCACGGCGAAGGCTGGCTCGATCATGTTGTCGGCCAGCTGAGCGGTGCGAAGATCTGGTGGCAGGTCGAACAGGCGCTCAAGGACGAGATGCACCAGGTTGCCGGTTGTCGTGGCGACGGACGGTGGCGAGGTGATCCGTTGGATGTACTTGAACTCGAAGAGCTTCGGGCAGCGCCGAAAGTCCGACATGCTCGTCGGGGACAGCTTCGATGGCATCGCTACGGCATCGGTAGGCATACACATCTCTCTAGTGCAGGGCTGCGACGAACAGGGCGATGGTGGTCGGAGTCCTGCGGGGCTGGATGGAATTTGTGGGTCAGACTAAAGACGCTTGCGTCGTCCTTCGGACCTGATGGATCCTAGATGGTCGCTGGGGTCGCCCTAGGCTCCTTGAAGTGTGAAAGAGGAGGATTCGAGATGCTCATCGACGAGGTGATGGAGAAGTGGGAGGCCTACCTCCACGGCGAGCTGCCCGGCGGGCTCGACGAACTGCTCCACGACGACTGCGTGTTCCTCTCGCCGATCGTGTTCACTCCGCAGATCGGCCGTGAGGTCACGAAGATGTACCTCGCCGCCGCCGGCATAACGCTGGCCGGCAAGAAGCAGGCTGGGGCGAGTGGATCATCGGAGTCCTCGACCGGCTTCCACTACGTCAAGCGCATCCTTGACGGCGAGCACGCCGTGCTTGAGTTCGAGACGACGATGAGTGGGATCCTGGTCAACGGCATCGACATGATCACCATCGACGAAAAGGGGAAGATCATCGAGTTCAAGGTCATGATCCGACCACTCAAGGCCATCAACGTCGTCCATGAGCAGATGCGTGCCGCCCTTGAGACCAACACCCCGAAGCCTTGATCCTGAAGGCTTGCGACACGGTCATGGAAGACTTCCGCTCATGACCACTTCCTGGATCGACGGTGAGCTGCTCGCCTTTGACCTCGAGACAACCGGCATCGACAAGTTCGAGGACGTGCCTGTCTCCTTCGCTCTCGTCTGGTTCGAGGATCATCAGATCGTCAGGACCCGGGCAGAGCTCGTGAACCCTGAACGCGAGATCCCGCCGGGAGCCGCGGCGGTACACGGCATCAGCACTGAGCGTGCCATGGCCGAAGGGATGCTCATGAGCGACGCGATCACGGAGGTTGCCTCGGGATTGCTTGATGCATCCCGAAGAGGCGTTCCCGTCGTCGGGTTCAACCTGCAGTACGACCTGACCATGATCCACGCCCGCCTGAAAGCGATTGGGGACCCTGGGCTGATCGGGTCTGGCTGGACGGGACCCGTTCTTGATCCTTTAGTGATCGAGCGAAAGCTCTTCAGCGTCTACGAGCGTTCGCGTCTCTCGGATGTATGTGAGCGGTATGGCGTCATTAATGAGGCGGCGCATGACGCGTCGGGTGACGCCATCGCATCGGTTCGAGTGCTCGAAGGTCAGGTCATCAAGTTCCCCCGGCTGCTTTTCACGGACCCCATCCGGATGACCGAGGTCCAGCGGGAGTGGCATGCAGAGTGGGCCGACGGCATGCACAGCTATCGATTGAGGAAGTTTGGTGACGGATTGCTGCCCGATGAGTTCGATTGGCCGATCGCTGGAGAGAAGTTCAAGGACGGCTGACGTGGAACGGGACTGCGCCACAGGTGGTGCTAGCCTCTTCGGGGTTGGGGCCGTTGGCGCAGTCTGGTAGCGCACTTGCATGACACGCAAGGGGTCACAGGTTCAAGTCCTGTACGGCCCACTCTTCACCAATATTCAGAGAATCTCGATTCTCAAACCCCAGGTCTTTCCTAAGGTCTCGTTCTGAACAGCGACTGAAAAGATCGCACAACGGCTCGAATGTTGACAGTTTCGACGAAACACTGGGAGCCATCCTCTGACCCGTGCTCGCCAGCACGCTCCTGTGGTGAACTGAGGGTCCCCGATTACTGAACCACTGAGTGGATCTGCGATCCGGGAAGCGCAGCGACAAGCGGGTCACCGTGACGGATCGTTGCCGAGGCTGATTGTTGGTGTTCGCAGCACTGCCGACGAGATATCCGGGAGGGTGGCCCGCCGTGGTGCGTTGCGATGTGACCACTGCGCTCCTCTTGGGCGGCTGGCCGACCGGGGGAGTGACGAGGACACGGACCTCCCGGCAAACGATCATGCTCCCGATGCCGGAACGGCCCGGTAGATGACCTGATCGCTGGACGCGAATGACTGGGTCACGCTGAACGTCGTGGTCGTGGCCGTGAAGGTCCACAACTGGGCGGCATTGCCGGCATGGGCATTGAAGGCGATTTCAGGTGTCTTGTCCAGAGCGTCATAGCGATACAGGGTGTAGTTCTCGCCGGGAGTGAGCCCCGACACGGTCGCTGTCATCGTGATGGCTCGGGAGCGAGGACGAGCTGTCGAGCCGTCTCGCATGACAGGTCGCTCTGCATTGGTGGCCGTGGTCAGATGGACGGGGAGCGTCTCGTGAGCCGGATCAGCTACGCCGGTGATGGCGATGCCGTAGTTAGCAGTCTGGTTGGAGAGGCCGTAGACGGTGCCACTCGAGGCGTTGGCCTGACGGCGATCCATCTGGAAACTGCCGAAGGAGTAGGTGAAGGAGAGCTGCGGGGTGGCTCCGTCGCCGTCCCACAACCCGTGATCGTCGAAGGTCAGCGTGTCGTTTCGACGAGCCGAGGTAGGCAGGGTCAGCGGGCGGTGCGACGAGACGCCGGTCACCGTGACGATGTGGTCGTACTCGTTGCTCCCGGCGGTCGGCGAGGTGCTCCCATCGATGAGGGAGCTGTTGGCGTAGACACCGATGATCACGGGCTGGCCCTCGATCACGTGAGTCTTGATCCAGGTGAGAAACGACGATGACGAGGCGAGGGTGCTTGGTTGCCATGGTTCAGCGGCGAGGTGCATCTTCCTCGCTGCTCGCACGTCGTTGACTCCAATGAGCAACTGCGAGCTCTCGCGAGCCTGGTTGGCATTATTGCTGGCGAGTACTCGCGCATCGTACTGGGAAAAATACTCACCATAGAAAAGTCCCGCAGCTACGAACGAGGTCTCTCCGCAGTAGCCGTAGTTGGCATCCCACTGCAGTCGAGGTGAGACCGGGTTGTTGGCGGTCGCGGTCGGCGAGGATGGCTTCTTCGCACTTGGGTGAGATGCCCCGCCGACTGTCACCACCAGTGAGGTTGCGACCAGCAGGGCAGTCGCGCCGATGCCGAATCTCATGGTCCGCCCAGCAGGATGGCGCTTCGGTGAGGCGAAGGGTCGAATGGGGTCTCGCTGTTCCATCGACCTCATAGTGCCATCTCGAGCGGGGGAGTTGCGTGGGGCTGGCATCTCGCTGGCCGGCGTGGAGGTCGTGGATTTGCGGATCCGAATTGGACTCCGATCTCGTCTGAAGGTCCAACAATTGGCATGCTGCGTGTCATCTCATAGGCTGCGCACACTGCTCGGACTCACTAGTACGGCCGAACCGGTCGTGGATCCGTAGTTGAGGCGCCAGGACAGAGGGTCCTTGGTGGCCACGAAGGGACGGATGATGACTGAAATCGGGGCGAGGTTCCCGCAATCCCTCTGGAATCGGCAGTTGCCGCATTTCCCGAGTCAGCGCCGACAGGTGGGACTGCTGGCATTGATCGTGCTGTGCACGATCACGATGTATTACCAGCAGTATGTGGCGGGAGCGGTTGCCCCATCCATCCTCGCTCACTTCGGTTTCTCGTTTCGTTCCTACATCACTATCACGGTGGTTGCGAGCGCCTTTGGGGCCATTGCCTCGCTGCTTGCTGGTCTCGGCGATCGCTTCGGTCGGGCCAACATCGTCGTAGGCGGCCTCCTGTTCGCCAGTGCCATCACCGCATTTGGCACCCCGAGCGCAACCTCCAAAGCTCAATACGCCGGCTTCGTAATCGCCCTTGGATTCTTCGAGGGCGTCGTGGGCGGAGACGAGGAAGGCGATCGCTGCCCTCGTCGTCCTCATGCCTCGCCTTCGGTGCAACTCTGCTCGCTTCGTTGGTCCGTTATCAGTCTGCGCTGAGGGGGAGGTGGATCGTCAGGGGGATCCTATGGGATGAGCCTCGGGTGGGCCTGCGGCACCGCCGAGGCACGTCGGTCACAGCCTCGATGAGCCTGCTGGCCCGCCACTGCAGTAATCGATGGGTGTTATCCCCGGCTGTTGAGCTCCGATTCGGCTCGCCGCAACGAAGCCGGGGAGCGCACGTCCGTGATCTTGACGCCGGACTCGGTTGCGGTGGTGATCCGTGCGCCGTTGGGGGCGCTCAGCACGATGGATCCGGAGGGTGCCTGCACCACGCTCAAGGGAGGGGTCGGCTTGCACCGGTGGTTCGGGCAGTGGCGATCGAGGTCGATTGACACCGACCGGAATCCTCGGAGCATCACCGAGAGGTGCTCAGAGGACGAATGTGCGAACGACCGCTGAGCGCCGACCAACCGGACGCTGATGGGCCGATGGGCGGGAACCTCGAGCACCCCGCCGGTGCCATGTCGGGCCAGGAGGTTCAGGGGCTCATCGGTCACCTTCGTGCCACGGATGGCCCACGGACGTCGAGGATCGTGGCCGTGGACCCAGCTTGACCCGACGCGCACGTCGAGGTGAGCCTCTGAGCCCTTTGCCGCATAGGTGGCGGTCTCGGGAATGCTGGTGCCGCCGAAGGGCGGCGTTGATGGTCCGTTCATGTCTGCCAGCGGGGTGAACCACATGGTGCCCATCCCTCCCGACATCGGGGTCGCCGGCTGGTCAGGGTTCAGCTGGACCGCGGGCGATGACCATTCCCCGGTGGCGAGGTCGAACTTCACGATGGACTCTTCAAGGGGGGCATTGTTGTCATAGGTGAGGATCGCGACGGTGTCGTTGCCGTCGTAGAGCACCAAGAACGGCGTGACCGCGTGGCCACCGGTGGTCCCGTCAGGCAGCGTGAAGTAGTACGAAAGGACGCCGCCATGACCGCGAGCGAGCGAGGAGACCATGGACTCGATGCTGCGGGCCAGGGGCTGGCGCTTCTGGACGTCCCCATGGGCCTGGTAGCTCGGGAGCATCTGCGTGGCCCACCACTGCGCGATCTCGGACCGCACCGCCGGAGTTTCCTTTTGCAGCTCTTCGGTGTTCGTCGCTCCGGGTTGCAGCGATCCTGCGTTGAGCACGTGCTCGTAGATCGCCTGGCTCAGCGCCGCCATGCCCATGCAGTGTCCGACAGACATCGCCTCCGCGACGGTGGTTGCCCATTCCTTGGCGACAGGCCTGAGCCGGCAGGACGAGGTTGGCTTCGGCTCGCACACCGCGGTCCGGCCGAACCATCGGATCAACGAGGTCTTCCGGAGATGGTCCTGTGGGGAGGTGCCGCCGTAGTTGGGGAAGCTGAACGAGTTCTGGTTGAAGGAGAATCCGGTGTCGGCGCAGGCGGTGAAGCCCTCGAACTCATAGGCCGCTCGCAATGCTCCGGTGCAGTGCGTCCGGAAGAATGCCCTCGCCTGTTGGTGGATCCGCTCGGAGCCCGGTGTGGCCGCACCGACGGGCGCTTCTGGACCTGCGACCATCACCAGGACACCGACCAGCACCCCGATCGCGGCCACCATCCATCGGCGAGGGGCCACGGCCGTTCCTGCATCGATGGTGCGCACTGGATCTCCCCTTGGTCGATGTCGTTCGGCAAGATAATACATCGACCAGCGTTCTGGTGAGGCGGCGGTGTCGAGTGGGGTCCGAGCAGCGGAGCGCGCACGGAG
>Ga0209499_1002463_pt1 | contig 11841 bp, 11 predicted proteins | sample C_130208_EF_Meta_FD_187306 | JGI IMG/M metagenome (GOLD analysis project Ga0209499, IMG submission 187306) | Freshwater microbial communities from Lake Croche, Canada to study carbon cycling - C_130208_EF_MetaG (SPAdes) (version 2) | ecosystem: Environmental > Aquatic > Freshwater > Lake...
CTGGAAAACAAGCAAACTGTTCGCTCAGGGTCGACTGCTGCCCCCCGCAACCCAGTCAAAGACATGAAACCCATTGAAGCCTGTGCAGTCCTCGACACCCGCCACACCCTGTCCGCGACTGCATGTTTTTTGCTACGGTGGTCTTTTTACTTGACTGATGCACTGTATCTGACCTAATTTTTAGCAACACTCCAAAAGCTAGGATTTTTTGATCATCTATCTTTAAAGGCATTAAAAATGGCCAAAGGTCATCGAATCAAACCCGAAAAAATTGTGATGCTGTTGGGCCAAAATGATGTAATGACTGCCAATTGTAAAACTTTGGCGCAGTCTTGTGAGGATGCTGGCGCTAAAGAGCAAATCTATTAACGCTGGTGCAAGCTGTATGGTGGGATACAAAATAAGTAATTTATTTCGCATTGAGATTTAAAGTTGATGCGCATAAAACGGTTCTATCTATCAATTAAATCTCAACAATCTTCAGTTATTCAAAACCCCTCAATCGTTTGTCCAAAACACTGTGTAGAGCAAACTACGGGACTCCTAAAATAATTTAGGGGTCCCGGTGGGTGGGGTCTAGTAGTTCAGAAATCAGCGGATCGTTTGAGCAAAATAGAGTGTAAAGGGCAGCCGGATGGAACCAGTTTAAAAAATGGGGGGTGCCCAGGGGGGCTACGAGGTGCGATTGCTGCGGTGGTTAGGCATCTAGCGTTATAAAAACAATCTTAGGCCTTACCCTAAAAAGCAAAGCAAGCAATGTTATTGTTGTGGGTAGTTTTGTGGCTATGGAAATATATTTATTATAATTTTTATATAAATCAATTACTTACATAACTTCTTGGCGGGGCAGAACACTCTTCATCACAAACCGCCTAAGATTTTGATGGACATGCAAATCAAGCACTTGGTGTCCGGTTCACCTTTCGAAATGTCGATATATTGATGTCACTCGCGCCGCAGATCGACTGGATACTTGGCTTTACATTCATTTCCTCCCGGATTAAGATGTACGTGTACATCCGCAAAAGGTTCGCCATGGCCAACACCAAACTTTTCAAGAACGGCAACTCGCAAGCCGTTCGCATTCCTGCCGAACTTGCCTACAGCTCTTGGGACGTTGATCTGGTCATCGAGCGACAAGGGGACGAGTTGCGCATCCGTCCAGCCCAGCGCCGCATGGGCGATGTGTTGGGCAAACTTGCCAAGTTCTCACCTGACTTCATGGCCCAGGGCCGGGGCGAAAACAGGGAGGGCGAGCGCGAGACTTTATGAATCCGAAATACATGCTCGACACCAACATCTGCATCTACCTCATGAGGCATCAGCCGCCTGAGGTGCGCGAGCGGTTTGCCCAGTGCTTTGTGGGCGACGTTGTTATTTCTGCTGTGACTTTGGCTGAGCTTGAATTTGGTATCGCCTGCTCAAACACTGCGGCACAGGAATCCAACCGGTCGGCACTGGAGAGCTTGCTCGACGACATCAAGGTTGCGCCTTTTGATGCACAAGCTGCCAAAGCCTACGGCCCAATCCGCGCAGCCTACAAAGATCGCAACCGCGATGCCCTTGACAAACTCATCGCATCCCATGCGGTTGCTTTAGGAGTGACACTGGTTACCAACAACGAAGCCGACTTTGTGAACTACGCCGGATTGAGTGTTGAAAACTGGGTCAGCAGTCATTGAGATTATGAATAAGGTCTTGTGCCGGTTCACAGACATTGAGGCCTATGAAGAAGCCTGTCTGGTCCGGAAAGTGCTCTAGGGGCGCACCCAAAGAGGCCCCGAAAGAGTTGTAAATTGTTCGAACGACTTGGAATCAGTTCGAAATAGTCTTGGCGGAGAGGGAGGGATTCGAACCCTCGATACGTTTGCACGTATTCCGGTTTTCGAGACCGGTACATTCAACCACTCTGCCACCTCTCCGGTGTGCATCTAACGCGGTGATTCGGGGCGCATTCTACCAGTGTATGCGCACTAGCGCACTGGCATCAGCGCTTTCAGGCCGCCCATATACGGTTGCAGGGCTTCAGGGATGTCTACCCCACCATCGGCGCGTTGGTAGTTCTCCAGCACCGCCACCAAGGTGCGGCCTACGGCCAAACCCGAGCCGTTGAGGGTATGCACAAGTTCGGGTTTATTTTTGTCATTGCGGTAGCGCGCTTGCATGCGGCGCGCTTGAAAGCTTTCAAAATTACTGCACGAGGAGATTTCCCGATACGCTTGCTGCCCCGGCAGCCATACTTCTAAGTCGTAGGTTTTAGCCGCAGAAAAGCCCATATCTCCAGTGCACAAGGCCATCACCCGATAGGGCAGGCCTAGCTTCTTGAGGATGGTCTCGGCGTGGCCTGTTAGTGCCTCTAGTCCGGCGTAGGAATGATCGGGGTGGATAATTTGCACCAGCTCGACTTTGTCAAATTGGTGTTGGCGAATCAGTCCGCGCGTGTCTTTGCCGTAAGAGCCGGCCTCGCGCCTAAAGCACGGGGTATGACACACCCATTGCAGCGGTAGCTGGGCTGCCGCCAAAATGTCGCCGCGCACCATGTTGGTTACTGGCACTTCAGCGGTGGGGATTAAAAACAATTGGTCGGCGGTGACTGCAAATTGGTCGTCTTCAAATTTAGGAAATTGCCCCGTGCCGCGCATGGAGTCGGCATTCACCAAATACGGCGCATAGATTTCTGTATAGCCATGTTCTTGGGTGTGTACATCAAGCATAAACTGCGCAAGCCCGCGGTGTAATCTGGCTAGTGCGCCTTTCATAATCACAAATCGGGCTTGGGCAATTTTGGTGGCGGTTTCAAAATCAAACAGGCCTAAACCTTCGCCAATATCCACGTGGTCACGTGCCGTAAAGTCAAACGCGGTTGGGGTGCCTACTCGGCGCACTTCTATATTGGCGTCTGCGTCCGCGCCCGTGGGCACGCTGACGTGCGGCAGGTTGGGCACTTGCATCAAAAAATCATTCAGGTGGGTTTGCACGGCTTCGAGTTGGGTCTCTAGCGCTTTGAGCCGTTCAGCATCGGCACTCACTTGTGCCATGAGGTCGCTGGCGTCTAGCCCTTGCGCCTTGGCTTGCCCCACTTGCTTAGACAGCGCATTGCGGCGCGCTTGTAGTTCTTGGGTCTCAGTTTGAATGGCTTTGCGTTGTTGCTCGATGTCGGCAAACGCGCTCACGTTCAGGGTATAGCCGCGGTCTGCTAGGCGCTTGGCCACGGCATCGATATCGCTGCGTAAAAGGTGTAGATCTAACATACTGACTCCAAATGCTTGGTGGATGACATGTTGAATGCGATGCTCAATGACATGATGCGTAACGGAGCAGATAAATCACTGAATAACTGAGTAACTTTGTAAATACTTACCGAGTGGCTGACTACCGAGCTCCCAGTCACCTACGTAACATTCTGAAAATAAACATTATTTTAACGCATTACCGCAACCCTGCCTATGGGGGTGGCGTCAGAGCTATGGCAGACCATGGTGCTTGATCGCACAGTGATCATTTCAATTTGAAGGTTTCTTGACAGACGGCTACCTGCCTTCTAGAGTCGGCGCATGATTTACTGGTGCTTTTAATCCTTTTGCTATCTTTTTAAATTTTTAAATTTTAATTTTTTTAAAACCCTTTTTTTGACCCGAGGCCTCTATGTCTGCTCCTGTGCGCGCACCGAATATTCCCGCTTGCATCCCCTTCACCCGTAAACCCAATACCGTGTTCCCTGCGGGCGCTACCGATTGTCACGCCCATGTGTTCGGGCCACAAAGACGCTTCCCCTACTTGCCCAATGCCGCGTATATTGCGCCCGATGCGCTCACCACGGATTACGTGTCGATGTTAAAGAACAATGGCTGCGAGCGAGGCGTGTTGGTGCAACCCAGTGTCTATGGCACCGATAACGCCTGCATGGTCGAGGCGCTGCGCTCAGGGCTACATAATTTGCGGGGTATTGCGGTGGTAGCCGCTGATGTGTCTGACCGCGAACTCACTCAATTACATGACGCCGGTGTACGCGGCGTGCGGATTAATCTGGCCTCCGAGACTGAGGGTCTCACCTTGGCTGACGGCGAGCGTCTAGCACCCCGACTCAAAGCCATGGGCTGGCATTTACAGTTTTACATGGATTTACCGAAAATGCCCGAAGCAGCGGCCAAACTGGCGCAGCTAAAGCTGCCTATCGTGATCGACCACTTTGCACGCTGTCCAGCGGCTGCTGGCGTGGCCGCCCCCGCGTTTCAGGCGTTGTTAGCATTGGTGCGCCACGAGCATGTTTGGGCCAAAGCCATGGGGCCTTATTTTTTGTCGAAACAAGTGCCGCTGTATCCGGATCTGACGCCACTAGCCCGCGCTTTGGTCGCCGCTGCCCCCGACCGTGTGGTTTGGGGTAGCGACTGGCCGCATCCAGGCGCACGCGCTGATATGCCTGAAGATCCGGTGCTCGCCGACCTGATTGCTGAGTGGATTCCCGATGTCGATCAACGGCGCCGCGTTTTGGTGGACAACCCCGCCCGCTTGTATGGGTTTTAAATGAGGGGTTTCAGTTAATGCGATACATTCAATAAGTCAAAAAGCATGTAAATTCAAGGGCAAGTAAATTCAATAAATATTTGAATATATTGATAATTTTTAATTAGACTTAATCTGGATTATTAAGTCTTGTGCGGTGCTTTCTGGCGATCCAAGCTCACCAGATACGCCAGTTTTTCGCTGATCTTGGCTTCTAAGCCACGGTCTGTGGGTTGATAAAACTGGGGGGCTGCCATGCCGTCTGGCCAGTAACGCTCACCGGCAGCATAGGCTTCTGGTTCATCGTGAGCGTATCGGTAACGTTCGCCGTGGCCCAGCGTTTTCATGAGTTGCGTAGGCGCGTTGCGTAAATGCAGCGGCACCGGGCGCGAGGGTTCGGCTTTGACGTGGGCGCGCGCCGCATTGTAGGCGACATAAGCGGCGTTACTTTTGGCGGCTACCGCTAGGTATAAGGTGGCTTGAGCCAGCGCCAATTCGCCCTCGGGCGAACCCAGGCGTTCGTAGGTTTCACAAGCATCCAAGGCCACGCGCAAAGCACGGGCGTCTGCTAAACCGATATCTTCTATCGCCATTCGTACCAAGCGACGGCCTACATATAAAGGGTCTGCACCGCCATCGAGCATGCGAGTAAGCCAGTATAGAGCGGCGTCGGGGGCAGAACCGCGCACCGATTTATGCAAAGCCGAGATTTGATCATAGAAGGCGTCGCCCCCTTTGTCGAAGCGGCGCAGGCTTTGGGTCGCTGTGCTCTCGATCAAGGTCAGCTCAATCTGGTATTGCTCACTTTGAACTGCGGCGTGACAGACTTGCTCGACCAGGTTGAGCAGACGACGGGCATCCCCATCGGCATAGGCCACCAAGGCGTCTCGAGGCTCGTCAGAAATAGTCAATTTATTCAGTAATTTATCGTTTACTCTTGCAATTGCTTTGAGAACTAAGGCCGCTAAATCAGCAGCGGCTAAAGGTTGCAACACGTAGACGGCAGCACGCGAGAGCAGCGCTGAATTCACTTCAAACGAGGGGTTTTCTGTGGTGGCGCCAATAAAGGTGAATAGCCCCTGCTCCACAAATGGCAGAAACGCATCTTGCTGGGATTTATTAAACCGATGCACTTCGTCGACAAACAAGATAGTACGACGGCCTGATTGCTGGAGCACGTGCTGCGCTTGCTGCACCGCGTCACGAATGTCTTTCACGCCTGCCAATACCGCCGAGAGCGCGATAAATTCTGCATCAATCGCCGAGGCCATCAAGCGCGCCAAGGTGGTTTTGCCCACGCCTGGCGGGCCCCACAGAATCATCGAGTGAGGCTTGCCAGCGGCGAAAGCCAGCTGCAAAGGCTTACCAGGTCCGAGTAAATGGGTTTGGCCAATCACCTCGTCTAGCCGCTGCGGCCGCATTTGTTCGGCCAGAGGCGCCTCGGGTTGGCGCGCGCCAAACAAGTCGCTCATCGCTGGGCGTCCACGCCGCTACTCAGAGATAACATCGGCACCAGCCGGCGGCACAAACCGAAATACCCCCGGGTTAAGCGCTGGGTTGCGCTCGATCTCGCTAAACTGGATCACAGTCGTCTGTCCAAATGTATCTCTTAATTCCATGATTTCTAAGCTTAATTTATTAAATCCCAAGCGTATTTTGTCAAATGCCTGATCGCGCCCGCGGGGGCTAGCGTCCAGCCATTCGAGGCCGTCTTTCATACCGGTATTAGTGAACAGAAACTCGCGCTCCAGATCATTGCGACCCGCCAGCAAAGCCGCTGGACTCGCACCCAGCGCCCGATCGAGCTTACGCACAGTCACTTGATTGAGATCTTTATCGTAAATCCACAGCTTTAGACCATCGCCAATTAAGCTCTGTTCGTAGGGTTTGGCGTAGTCCCAGCGAAACTTGCCGGGGCGAGAGAGTTGCATCTGCCCATGGACTTGCTGTAAGACCTTCATGTTTTTGTCGAGCACGCGCTGGCTAAAGCGCGCCTTTAGGGTTTGGGTTTGCTCCAAGAATTGGTGCAAGGCATCAGTGGCTGCGGCCATCGCAGGTGCCGTGCACGTCACGCTGAGTGTTAGCGCTAAGCCAACACTTGCTAAGGGGCGGCGTAGGGTCTGCACTACAACACGTAACAAAGCATCTGCTTTAAAAATATGATTATTTATATTCAGGCAATTACGTGACATATCTATGAGTTTGGTTTGGTTTGGTTGAATTAAATAAATTGAGTTGAATTAAATTAGGTTGGGTTGGGCTTTAAGCGTCACCAAGGCGGGAGATTATAAATTTATCGGGACACTACAGATTTTTACGAATACGTTCTAAGTTGACGATACGCCCGCCGCGCATGCTGACCGTAGTCAAAAACGGATGATCAACCGTCGGGAAGTAGTAAAAGGATTTTTGCGCATCACGCGCATTTTCTATGGATTGATGATCAGGTCTGCCCGCTCGCATGATTAACTCGCCCTCGCTCATACCTGTTTGTAGCTGCACAAATACATCCAACCCCATACCACGTCCCTGTCCCTGTGGATTAGCTTGGGCGTTGCCCAGAGACGCTGTCACGCAGAGCAGGATCAAGATACATATGGCTAGCCAGCGACCTCCCAAAGTACCGACCTTACCGGTATCCATGTGGCTAGCCATAGTTATCGTCGCAGCCGTGTTCATGGCCGTTGTGATTTGAACTAACACTAATCGTCTCCATCGCGAGCGGGTGCCAACACTTCCCGATTCCCATTGGACTGCATAGACGACACCAAGCCAGACACTTCCATCTGCTCGAGCAGACGCGCGGCGCGGTTGTAACCAATGCGCAAATTACGCTGTACTAACGAAATAGAGGGACGACGCGTTTTGAGCACAATTTCTACGGCTTGGTCGTACAAAGGGTCAGACTCCGCGTTGGGGCCGTCGACCACGCCCACACCTTCGGCGGATAAATCGGGGCCGTCCAGAATCTCATCAATGTATTGCGGCTCGGCCAAGCTCTTTAAGTGGTTCACGACCTTATGCACTTCTTGGTCGTCGACAAATGCGCCATGTACCCGCTGGGTGTAACCATGACCAGGGGCTAAATACAACATATCGCCCTGCCCTAACAAGGCCTCTGCACCCATTTGATCGAGAATAGTGCGCGAGTCGACTTTGGCCGAGACTTGAAACGCAATGCGCGACGGGATATTAGCTTTGATCAAGCCGGTAATCACATCCACCGAGGGTCGTTGGGTAGCCAAAATTAAATGAATACCCGCTGCCCGCGCCTTTTGCGCTAAGCGGGCAATTAACTCTTCAACCTTCTTGCCCACCACCATCATCAAATCGGCCAACTCATCAATCACCACCACAATCAATGCCATCTCGTGCAAATACAATGGCTCCTCGGGGGTAGAGGCAAATGGATGTTCTAGCGGCTTTTTAGCTTTTTCAGCGTCGCGCACTTTCTGATTAAACCCCGCCAAGTTACGCACACCCAAGGATGACATCAGTTTGTAGCGGCGCTCCATCTCGCCCACACACCAATTGAGCGCATTGGCAGCGTGCCGCATGTCCGTGACAACTGGGGCTAATAGATGCGGAATCCCCTCGTAGACCGAGAGCTCAAGCATTTTAGGGTCGACTAAAATCAAGCGCACTTGCGAGGGCGGTGCTTTATAGAGCAGCGATAAGATCATGGCATTAATTGCCACCGACTTACCCGAACCGGTAGTGCCAGCCACCAACAAATGTGGCATGCGCGCCAGATCAGCCACAATCGGCACGCCTGCAATATCTTTACCCAAGGCCAGGGTCAACGGCGAGGCCATATCGGCGTACACTTGAGAGCTTAAAATCTCTGACAAGCACACCATCTGCCGTTGCGGGTTGGGGATCTCCAAGCCCATACAACTTTTACCGGGGATGGTCTCTACGACGCGAATACTCATTACCGACAAGGCGCGCGCTAGATCGCGCACCAAGTTAATAATCTGACTGCCTTTGACACCGACTGCAGGCTCGATCTCAAAGCGCGTCACCACTGGCCCCGGATATGCTGCAATGACAGTGACTTCAACACCAAAATCAAGCAGCTTTTTCTCAATCAAGCGCGAGGTGAATTCTAAGGTCTCGGCAGATACTGTTTCTACTGTGCGGCGCGGCTCATCTAATAAACTCAAGGGCGGCAACAAAGAGTCGGGCATGTCTTCAAATAACGGCGCTTGCTTCTCACGCTCGGCGCGCGTTGATTTCACAATCACAGGTGGCGGCACCTCTATGCGCAGGGGCTCGTGAGTAGCAATTTTCTTTTTAGAGTCAGCCAAGGCATCGGTGCGTGCTTCAATCGCTACCGATCCCACACGGCGGTCTTCGCGCTCTTGCCACTTGGTATGCAGATACATATAGACCTGCTCGGCATGGGTGCCAATCCATTCAAGCACCACAAACCACGACGTGCTAGTAAATAAACTCAAACCCGAAGCAAACACCACCAATAAAATCAAAGTGCTTCCAGTAAATCCAAATAACTCGGCCAAATGAAAACCTAACATCGAGCCCACCACACCACCAGCAACTCCAGGCAAACCCACCCAGTGACTAATCGTATGGAAGCGTAAAAATTCTAAACCACACGCCGAAATTAACACGGCAATAAAGCCTAAGGTCATCACTAAGTTTGAACCCTGGCCTTGGTCTTGTGCGACCGTAGCCAAAGCGTCATCCATACGATGAAAACTACGCCACACCAATAGCACACACAATACCACCCACAAATACGCTGATATCCCAAACAAAAATAACAACAGATCAGCGAGGTGGGCACCCGCCATACCGCCAGCATTGCTGATTTGCTCAGTAGTCGTGCTATGCGACCAACCAGGGTCACCCTTCTGATAAGTAAACAGCACCAAAAATAACAAAAACGCCGAGGACGCAAACACCAACCACCAGGCCTCGCGCAATAAAGCTGCTAACTGCGGAGGTAGCGGATTACGCGCAGTAGACACTGGTGCTGATTTAGATTTAGTGCGTGACGACATGCAAGCAAACCCGAGATTAAATTTAAGTCTCTGATTATAAGTGAAAAGGCATCCATTGCCGCAGGATTCATCGGCTAGGGCCTGCTTCTGGATATCTGTGCTTGAGTGGTGGATGGGTAGCTATCACCTGCCGATTCACTGCAGCCAAGGCGCCAATATGCACAAAGATTGACATGGCGCAGTCGGCAAGTTGCCCAGAACTGCCTATAATGGGCGGGTGCGCCACCCTGCCTGCGGCAAGCGGCGATTATTCACACCTGTCACTCAGTGATCTAAAAAATCATTTATTTTCATTATCTTAGCGAGAGTACACCAGAATCATGTCAAGCCAAACCAAACACTGCCGAGTGCTGATCCTCGGTTCCGGTCCTGCCGGATACTCTGCGGCCGTCTATGCCGCCCGTGCCAATCTCAAGCCTGTGCTGATTACGGGTATGGCTCAAGGTGGTCAATTGATGACCACTACCGATGTCGATAACTGGCCAGCAGACGCCGATGGCGTACAAGGCCCCGAGCTGATGGCACGTTTTCAGAAGCACGCTGAGCGCTTTAACACCGAAATGATCTTCGACCATATTCATACCGTGCAGCTCAAGCAATCACCCATCACCTTGATTGGTGATCAGGGTCAATACACCTGTGATGCACTGATTATCGCCACTGGCGCCTCGGCAATGTATCTCGGTCTACCCTCAGAAGAAGCATTCATGGGTAAAGGCGTTTCAGGCTGCGCCACTTGTGACGGATTTTTCTACAAAAATCAAGACGTTGCAGTCGTTGGCGGGGGCAATACCGCTGTTGAAGAGGCGCTCTATCTCACCAATATCGCGCGTCACGTCACCATCGTGCATCGCCGCGACAAATTCCGCGCTGAAGCGATCTTGATCGACAAGCTCAACGAGCGCGTTGCCGCTGGCAAAGCGACCATTTTATGGCACCAAACCCTGGACGAAGTGCTGGGCGATAACACTGGTGTAACTGGCATGCGCACCAAACATACCCAAACCGGTGTGACTACCGATCACCAGCTGCAAGGGGTGTTTATCGCCATTGGCCACAAACCCAATACCGATATCTTCGAAGGCCAAGTCGAGATGAAGAACGGCTACATCATTACCCAAGGCGGTCTCAACGGTAATGCTACAGCCACCAATATCCCTGGGGTATTTGCGGCCGGTGATGTGCAAGATCACGTCTATCGTCAAGCAGTCACCAGTGCCGGCACCGGTTGTATGGCCGCATTGGATGCACAACGCTATCTCGAGAGCAAAGGTTTAATTTAATCCAGACGTTTCATTCATAGGCGCGGGGTGGCGCACCAGCCCACCCGCGCCGACCCCAGTGCACACGGAGACTAGGCGTGCGTCCCCACAAACCAAGCAAACCGCCTAAATCTGCAACATCCGCAAGCAAGCCTACGCTCGTTATCCCGCCTGAAGATCAGGCTATCTTACAAGCCGCCTTGGCAGATGTGACACCGCTACCTGCGCAAAATCGGGTTGAATTAAAACCTGCACCTCCCTATCCCATCGCCCGCCAATATCAGCTTGACGAGGCAGCTGCACTACAAGACACCTTAAGTGATGCCCCGGCATGGGAGCTTGGGCTTGAGTCTGGCGACGAGTTGTATTTTCTGCGCGATGGCGTCTCATCGGTCTATCTCAAAAGGCTCCGCCGTGGGGTGTGGAGCATTCAACAGCACCTAGACTTACATGGCCTTACGGTAGAAGAGGCTCGACCTGCGACCAGTCAGTTTTTAAAATTTTGCGTGCATCATGGCCTGCGGTGCGTGCGCATTGTGCATGGCAAAGGTTTGGGCTCACGCAATGGCGAGCCGGTGCTCAAGAAAAAAGTAGCTGGGTGGTTAGCACAACGCGATGAGGTCTTAGCCTATTGCCAAGCCCCATTGTCAGAAGGCGGCAGTGGCGCCGTGTTAGTGCTTCTGCGCAACACCAAACCACGGCAGCGCTAACAGCGTTGCTTATACTACTGACTGGTCTGCTCTGAGTAATGTCATCAATGCACTGCTCAGTTTAGACGAGTCTAATTTTTAATTACTTTTTAATTACTTTTTATTTACTGGTTATTACTTTTTAATTGTTATTTTTTACTTGTTACATGTTAGTTGTTGCGTGTTAGTTGTTAGTTATTACTTGTTACTTGTTACTTGTTACTTGTTACTTGTTACTTGTTACTTGTTACTTGTTACTTGTTACTTGTTACTTGTTACTTGTTACTTGTTACTTGTTACTTGTTACTTGTTACTTGTTACTTGTTACTTGTTACTTGTTACTTGTTACTTGTTACTTGT
>Ga0209499_1002464_pt1 | contig 11840 bp, 8 predicted proteins | sample C_130208_EF_Meta_FD_187306 | JGI IMG/M metagenome (GOLD analysis project Ga0209499, IMG submission 187306) | Freshwater microbial communities from Lake Croche, Canada to study carbon cycling - C_130208_EF_MetaG (SPAdes) (version 2) | ecosystem: Environmental > Aquatic > Freshwater > Lake | place...
GTTTCAAACAACTAATACTTCAAGTACGAATGCTCCTGGATATTACTATGAACCACACCACTCAATGCAAATACGAGTGTTCTCAAATTATATTGAAACGGGTGATTTACAATTTATTGACCAAGTTCCAAGTTATTCTTACTACTCAAGTGCCGACCAACAATTCAGATGGAGAGATTTATATACTTATGGTTTTATAGATAATCTTCAAAGAGGTGTTGATTATCCATTTTTAAACAGCGCCCAATATCCTTTTAAAGATACGGTATTTAGATTAATACCTGAAGGAATAAATTACAATGCTGATTTACTTGGCATTCCATACCCTTACAAACCGTTAATAGATGGATGTGAATAAAATACAAATAATGCAAAATGGGTTTGTTGATAGACAAATCACAATACCTGTGCAGTTAAGTTGGGATTATTTAGGTTTGGACCAAAGTATTGATGCTTACGAATTAGAAGTAATTACCCAAGTTATTGGAGTTGGTAGAGATTTTGAAGTTACAAGATTTCCACATGCTCCTGAATCAGGAGATACAAACAACACGGATATAAAGTATCAATTTTATTTTTATTCTGGAGGTTCACTAGATGACTCGGCTAATTGGAAAATTGATTATAGAATGGAAGGGTTTACCGCTCAAGAAATCTACTACTATAGTAATGGATTTTCTAACTCTTTTTTCAAATTAGATTTATATGATAACGTTGACCCTAAAAAACAAAAAAACTATATAACAATAATATTACCAACACAACAAGGTTTAAAGATGGATGCTCTAATGCAAAGAACTCCTGTTACAATTAAAAAACCTGATTTTGTTTTAGATTATGTGGGTGACAAAGAAGGATTTTTTATTTATTGGTTAAAGAAAAGAACTTTCTTAGATATTAACACATTTTACATGAGTGCAAAGTTTTATGACGCACAAACAGGACAATTTGTTAAAATGATGAATATGCCTCAATCATCTATTTCAGGTAATAAATATTCATTTGATAGTTCACAGTTTTTCTATTATAGAGTTGAATTGGATTATGAAAAACATAATTACCAAGTCTTTAATATAAATGACAACCAACACATATATGATGCCACATATCAAAGAGCAGGGACGTTGGTACCCATAAAATGGTATGAATACGTAAATGCTATCTAATGGAAGATTTATATAATATTATAATTTCACCTGAGACTATTAAAGGAGACCTTACAACAGTAACTTATAGCGGGGTTTCTGTAGGGGTTTACTCTGCAATGACTCAAGTGGTTAGTTCAGGCCCAAATGGTTCATCAATACTAACTGGATTAACAATTCCAATTCTTATAAGACAAACTGCAGTTGATGTTGGATATTATAGTCCGTTTGATGGTGCTGTACTACAGAAAGATGTTGTTGCAAACTTCATATTTTCTTCAACAACTACAAACCCTTATGTATACAATATATATAATACCTCAAGTGAGTTTCAAAAGTTTCTTGATTTATCTGCATATAAAGTAGACTGGGGTGACGGGTCAACAAAACAAACAGTAACAGGATATACACCTAATTCGATGACTCATACCTATCCTACGGCAAACAAACAATATACCATAGTTTTGGAACAATCAAATCCATGGGGAGTAACAAAAGTTGCAAAAACAATTACAACACCTTATGAAAATGTTGTTGCTAACAATCCCAACGGTGAGGCGTTTTTTATTCCTGCTGGTGGTAATTGGTTGAATACTCCAATAAGTTACGACTATATTTTTTCAGGGGACGCTATTAATGAAATTTCCGCCCAAACCTCAAACAATTATGTGACAGTTCCATTTACAATATCAGGTATAACTAAGTCAAGAATAACTGAATTAGCATTATATGGTACTCCAAAATATCAAGTAGGTGTCCCTGTAATCAAGAATGGACAAATATGGGGGGCTATCAGTGATATGAATTTAATATTTACCGCATATACTGTTCAAGAAGTTAACTACTATGATTATAATGATGGTACAACAATATTTTTTGAACAATCTTCAGGATTTACCGAGAATAATTTATCACAAAGACCAATAACAAAAGAAGAGGTTTTATTAAGGGTTATTGACCAACCACAGATACAAACTAATGTTTTCGTAGAACGAGGAAAAAACTCTGGTCTAGAAAGAATTCAAAGATTAGGTGAGGTTGACAACTTAGGTGATATGATAAACTACGGATATGGTTTTTTTCACATTGTTAAAAAGAATTAATTAGTATTTATAAGAATATGAAAGTTTGTAATAAATGTGATATTGAAAAACCGTTAGAAGATTTTTATCTTGAAAAAAGGAATAAATCTGGAGTAATGGGATTGTGTAAAGAATGTTATAATTTTAATCAAAAAAAACATAGAGAAAACAATAAGGACAAAATTAAAGAGAGAAGTCAACTATATTATAAAGAAAATAAAGAAAAGAAAAAAATATATCAAGAAAAAAATCGAGATAAAATTAAGATATATTCACTTAATTGGAAAAAAAATAATCCTGAAAGAAATAAAGAACTATCACGTAGTTGGAAATTAAATAACCGAGAAAAACTATTAATTAATCAAAAAATATATAGAGAAAAGAATAAAGAAAAGGAGCAAGAATATCGTCGTAAATATAGAATAGAAAACATTGATAAAATTAACGATAATAGAAAAAAAACACAACCATTAATCAATTCTTATCTTAAGAATAAAAGGGATAGTGACCCTGTTTATAAAATTACTGTTTATATGAGAAGTAGAGTAAAATCATATTTTACAATAAAAAATATTACTAAAAAAAATAAAACTTTTGAAATAGTTGGCATAAAACCAATTGAGTTAAAAGAATATATTGAAAAACAATTTACGGAAGGAATGTCTTGGGATAATTACGGATTATACGGATGGCACATTGACCATATAATTCCATTATCTTCTGCCAAATCTGAAGATGAGATTTATAAATTATGTCATTATACAAATCTTCAACCTTTATGGGCTGAAGACAATTTAAAAAAAAATAATAAAATATTAAAAAAAATATAAAAAATGGCAATTGGAAGTTACGGCACGATAAGACCTTCAGACGTTAGTCCTGAAGATGTTGAAATCATACTAAATTATACACCATCAAGAGATGTTACAGACAATTTTGTCTTAACTCAACTTGATGCTCAAACTATATTAAAACCTTATTTCAATAATACTGAAACAGGAGGTAATGCTGGCGTTGAAGTTCTTGGTGGGTTATATAATTTAACATTACCTGCAGAACAATTCAACGCTCTTGGATTCTACACACTTTATTTAAGACCCGCACAAATTAGAACTGTAATTACGGATTGCGGAGTGTTGAGTGCTCTCCCTAATGTCAAAGGAATTGTAATTGATATTACTAACGTGCCCGTACAATATCAAAATAAATTCGTACCTCAAGGTTTAGTTGGATTCAGAATTGAATACTTAAATGCTGATGGTTCAAAAATTCCTAATTTCTTTAGAGTTGTTACATCATCTTTTTTCTGTGAGCCAGTAGTAACTAATGAAGTTAATACAACACAAAAATCTGTAAGATATAGATATGTTGATGGTACATCTAATTTAATTTTTTTAACATTATCACCATCATCATCACCAACAAACAAACCAAATGCTACGCCATATATTGGACAACCAAGTCAAAATATTATAATATCCAACACATTCTTCAATCCTGTGACGTTAGAGATTGAAATGGTTGAGTACGATATTTCATCTCTTGCAATTGCTCTTTACGGTAATCAAACTAAGTCTATTGACGATGGTATCTACACAATTTACGATAGTCAAGATAATATATACAGACAATACAACTTATATGAAATTAGAGACCAATTCAACGCATTGTTGTATGAGGTTAGACAGAGTAGAGGAAATAATATTGATTTCAGTAAAAACTTTACAAACATCACTAGTTAATGGCGACATCAAGAACCAAATATTTTTATCCGCCTAGACCAGGTAATGGCGCGGGTACATTTTCCGACAACATTGTAGGATTACAAACTGTTGAAGGTGGTGGACTTACGCAAGGAAATTTTGAGTTTACAACTGGTGTAACTGAAAAAGTTAACAGAAAATTCAATGTAGGTGCGTTCTCAGAACCTATTTCATTGGATATGTTGAACATTGACAGTTTAGACGAAAGTAGAAGAATTTTATCAACGCAGTTCCGAGTATATCCTAACTATGATGTTAGTCAAGTTTTGAATTTTTCAATGTATGGTTCATTGGCAAAAAGATTCAGTGTATCTATTACTCAAATTATTAATTACTTTCCAGCATCTTTGGATGTTGTTTTTAATTCATTAGATTATACTACAGGAAATACTGCAATTAACATTCAGTATGATATTCAAACTGATGAAACTTATTTCCAAGTTAATGTTAATAGAATTAATAATCCGTTTGATATAGATTACTCTTTGAGTGCGTCTACAAATCTTAATGCCAGAGAATTACAAGTTTCTCCTTATAGAAATTTATATGCAACTTATTTGGATTATTGTATTAGTATAAATGACAACATATATAATGTCTTATCATTTGCGCCATCTGAGACTTTATCTTCGGGTTATTTAACATTTTATGTTTCAGGTGCACCATTTGGAACTACGGCATCAACAGTTAATGAAGATTTTCAAATTAGACCAAATGATTATATTGTAGATAAGACATTTGCAGAAACATTTGATGAAGTTGAAAAGTTTTTAGTTAATAGATTAATTAGACCTGAGTATACTGCAATATTCCAAGTACCTCAACAAAATGAATATGGCCAAATTTATACCGATTATCAACAAGTGACTTGGCCAAAAGACGGACCTTGGAATTTAGACATTAGGTCTTTCTTATTTGATAGATACTTGGAAGAAATCCAAGCAATTGCGCTTAACTTGGATGAATTCAAAACCAATTTAATTTCAAGATTCTTGGTCACAGATTCATTAAAAGAATTTGATACTTTAGGGCAAAAAGTTGAAAAGATATTTCAAATATATGGTAGAAGTTTTGACCAAATAAAACAATTTGTTGATGGGTTAGCTTATATGACTTCGGTTAATTATAATCCATCAAACGATATCCCATCTGAATTGTTGGTAAACTTGGCTAGAACATTAGGTTGGTCATCAAACTTTTCACCAATAACTAATGAGGATTTCTTGGGTTCTGTATTTGGCAATACAAATACTCCAACTTATCCTGGTTATGCAAGAGCTTTAACACCAACAGAATTAAACTACGCGTTTTATAGAAATTTAATATTGAACGCTTCTTATTTATTTAAGTCAAAAGGAACAAGAAGGTCTATAGAATTTTTATTAAGATTGATTGGAGCACCCGATTCATTAATTGAATTTAATGAGCATATTTATTTGGCTGACCAAAAAATTAATTTAGACCAATTCTATACTCAATGGGCTCAAATATCAGGTGGTACTTATGTACAACAAAGCCCAAGTTATTTACTCAATGATACTTTTAAGGTTAAAGGTCAATTGTTTACTGCTTTCACGGCAACGTCATCTTATCAAGATACGAGTATTAGATTAGTTGATTACCCTATGGATGTTGAAGGATACCCAAGAGCTCCACTTAATACTGAAACTTATTTTTTTCAAATAGGTTCAGGTTGGTATGAACAAACACCACAACATAGAAGTCCTGATGAAGTAGTACTTACAGGTAATGTTTTTACAGGCCAAAATTTTGATATTCAAACACAATTAATGCCGTTCACTTATGGTCAAACATACTTGAACAGATTTAGAAATTTTCCATATATGAATGAAGGATTTAAACTTCAAAAAGTTGTGGATAATAATAAATCATGGTTACAAGACGATAATAAAATTAGAGTATCAACACAAGGAGACTATAATGCTTATTATTATGTTGATAATGAGAAATTAGTTTTAAATGTTAAGAATGTTGATTTGTTTTTAAATCCTGCTCAAGGTATTGTTTACGATGTATGGGACGAATCAAGAAGATATGATTATCCAATACCTGAATCAGGTTTAACGGTTGGATATCCAGTGCCAGGTGGTGTAGATTGGACATATATTAATCCTGAACCAAAGAAAAAAACATTTTTTGAATTTTCTCAAACTTTTTGGGAGAATATGATTAATGTAAGAAATAGACAATACATTTCAGATGGTAAAACTGGAGGTTATCCTACATTACAATCTATATTTTGGAAATACATTCAATCACAAGAAACAGTTGGATTACCTAATAACCAATATACGTATCAAAAATTAATTGACTACGTTAATGGTATTGGGCCTTATTGGTTAAAGTTAGTTGAACAAATGATACCAGCAACTACAATTTGGCAAGGAGGAGTTAAATTAGAAAACAACGTATTCAATAAACAAAAGTTTGTTTATAGAAGACAAAGAGGATGTCAATTTATTCCAGTTCCTGTTGACCCATGTTATATAATTTCAAATATATTTGACTACACATGTTCAACAGAGTATGTGGACTTCTTTATTTATCCTTGGTTGAATGGTGATGTAACGGTGTCTAACTTTAGTAGTATATTGGTTAACAGAGTTAACAATATGTTAGCGTCAAGTGGATTAACATTAAATCAATGTGTGGAAAATTCAATTGCAACTAATTGGTATGTTGATTTAAGAGTTGGGTCAGATATTATAATTCAAAATTCATTCTATAATGGATATGGATTAACTGATGTACCAACAAATTCTCAATGGAGAACAGCATTAATTAATTATTTACCAAATATATATGAATATGGATATACATATTTCTTAAACGGTAATACATTAACAATAACTAACTTAACTTGTCAACTTCAAAATTTACAGGATACTGTTTATTTGAATGTCGGGATAAATATTAATATAGACTGTACTAAATAAGAATGTCAAATTTTAATTATATTGTATCGGTAACTGGTGACTGTCAAACAACTTCTGTTGGGGCTATGTCATTATTATATTCAGGAGGTACTCCACCGTATACAACTGAATGGATTAGTCCTATTGTATTAACTGAGACAACGAATCCTGCAGTATTAACGGGGTTAAGTGCCAATACATATGTTCTTAGAGTTAATGATAGTACCTTACCTATTAATCAAGAATTTTATATTAACGTCCCAATATCAAGTGGAGTTTGTTCTAGTATTACTGCAGTACAAGGAACAACTTGTTCATTAAATAACGGTTCTGTAACAGGTACATCAACATCAGATTATTCCTCAACTAATTATTATCTTTATTTTGCGGATAATACTTACATTACATCTGCAACAACTAATACATCATATATTACCTTCGGTAATTTAACTGCGGGTACGTATTACATGACAGTTGAAGATTTGGGAGGGTGTTATGGAACAACTTCTGATTTTATTATTGAAGACTCAGACCAATTTAATTATGGGTTATATATTGTACCAAATTCAAGTTGTGGTGGGACTCCTATTGGTAAAATTTTGGTTACAGGGGTAACGGGCCATGCACCGTACACTTATTTATGGAACACAGGACAATCAGGTAGTACAATTACAGGATTAACTAGTGGAAATTATTCAGTCCAAGTAACAGACAACTACGGATGTACATTAACTCAAAACGCTTATGTTGCGGATGTAAATCCAATTGGTTTAAGGCCATTCCAAACAACACAACCAAGTTGTTTTTCATCTAATGGTACAATAACAGTACAAATTACAGGTGGAACTGCGCCATATTATTATTCGGCTTCAACAGGAAATATATTTGTAGGATATACACAAACATGGACATTGTCAGGGTTATCTTCAGGACAATATAATTTCCAAGTAACAGATGCTGCGTTATGTACTGTTGTTGGAGGAACTACTTTAGTTACACCTCAGGGAATTGCTTCATTAAATATAAGTTCCCAAGGTTCAACATGTTCAAGTTCGGGTGGTTCAATAACCGTATCTGTAATTGGAGGAACAACGCCATATATTTATACATTAATATATCCTAATGGTGATACCGTTAATGTAAACAATACACAGACAACGCAAGTATTTTCAAATTTATCAACAGGAACATATACTGTTTTTGTTCAAGATGCCGTTGGTTGTTCATACACGCAGGAAGTAACATTATTTGCAACAAATACTTTTACAATTACAACCCAAACAACAGGAACAACTTGTAATCAAAATAATGGTACTGTTTTAGTAACAAAAACAACGGGAGGTACTTCGCCTTATACATATACTTTAGACGGAAATGTTAATGTATTAAATACTAGTTTATCTGCTGTAACGTTTACTAATGTTGTAGGTGGACAACACACAGTCACAGTATCTGATGCTACAGGATGTACTCAAACAACACAAGTATATGTTGGACAAAGTGTACCTTTAGATTTTACATTATATAAAACATCATGTGGTACAGGGTCAAGTGGTAATTTAACCGCCTTCATTGCTTCAGGAACTCCGCCATATACATTCAATTGGTCAAGTAATATCCCAAACAATCCTCAACAAATTCAAATTACAGGATTAACTGCAGGTACTTATAGTTTGACAGTAATTGATAGTACTGGATGTTCTTTAAAAAGAACAAGTATTATTGATTGTAATGAGACTTACGTATCATATCAAACATATGTTATGGGTTCAGAAAAATTTAATGTTCAGTCTTTAACCAAGTACGGTTTATCACAAATGTTAAATGAAGGTTTTAATGATTTGACCTCGGGTAATACGAGTTGTAGTTTAGTATCTGCAACATTCGGAGTTAAAGTTTCTGTTAATCCTTTAGGTACAACGGCTAGTTCAAACTTCTTCACGTCAACATCATTAGTAAGTGCACCAACAGACAATCAGTATTATGATACTGTGAAAAGTTTATTAAGTTCAATATCGGGTATCGGAAATGTAACAATTGATGAATCCAATAATCAAATTACTATTGAAACAAAACCTGGCAACACGTCATTAAATGGACAAGAAATTGTTGTGGATTTAACAATAGTGTATGACATTATGTGTATATCATGATTCAAATAAGGATAACAAGTATTTCAGGTGGTACATTACCAATTAATGTCTATGTTGCAGATGTTTACGGCAATAATACATCCTTTATTGGAACAATTTCATCAAGTGTTCCACCTACAGTTTCGTTTAATTCTCAAATACCTTCAATATTCGATACCGCTCCTGAGATAATGTTAATATTAACAGATTCTTCAGGTTGTGAAGTATTCCAAATCTTAGATTGTTCTTTTGGATGTTCATTTTCAATTATTATAGATATGGAGTAATGAAATCTATTGGTCGTGGTATTTATTTAATAAAAACCACGGATGACTACATATTCTATTATTGTTACCAATATTGCTCCTGGTTGTAATAATGAGATAGAGCAACAACTGAATGTAACAGGGTGTACAATTTATAATATTAAATTGACTCCAAATTCAGATGCGATTGGTCCATTTAATGTTTATGTGGATTCGGTTATTTATTATTCTGCTCAAACAAGAACAGAGATGTTAAATGGTGTTGCTGTTAATTTGGGATGTGCTACGCCTTCACCAACCGCATCTCCAACAGTAACTCCAACAGTAACTCCAACAAATACTGTAACACCAACAATAGGTACAAGTCCTAATCCAACACCAACACAAACTACAACACCAACACAAACTACAACACAAACTACAACACCAACACAAACTACAACACAAACTACAACACCAACTCCAACTCCGTCAGCTACTTCGCCAGGATTAATGGCTTATATGATTATTGACCAAAATGCTACAACTCCAAAGATTAACTTATCTGCATGGATGACATCAAAAGGAAGTAGTTGGAAAGGGTGGAATGGTGTTCCTGCAGCACCAAGTTTGGTTCAATCAACATTTAATGCTCAAATGAATGCTTATATGAGTTATACGGGATGGGGAGTTTATAATCCATCAATAATTACATCTCCTATTGACAATACATATAAATTCCAAACAGCAGAACTTCCATTTGGAGTGATGTCGGCAACAAGTTGGGTTACTTGGTTTGTCTCTACCGCGGCAACAAATGGTCAACAATATTTAACAATAGACAGCGGAAGTAACACAGGTGGTACACCAAGAACAATGACTACAAACTACTCAAATCTTACTGTAAATTATACTGGTAGTACGAATATGCCAGCAGGAGTTTATAAAGTTTATACGACATATACAGATTCAACATTTAATGTTGCGGTCGCAAATTTACCACAATATTATAGAGGCGGGGACTTAATTTAATAAAATAATAAAATTAAAAATGAAAAAATAAAAAAATGATGAGTTTTGATTATAAAAATCCAATATCAGCAACCAAAATTACAGGACCATTTTCAGTAATTCGTGAAACTACTACGGGCACTAACTTTAGTGTAGATACTATTGGGGGATATATGGAAGTTTTCAATTTATCCGATTTAAATTGGATAATCCCTACAGAAACTTATGCTGACGGAGGCCCTGTACAATATTCAGGAAATTCAATACCAATTGAGTTTTCTTATGGTGGTGATTTATATAATACTCCTCCAATAATTAATCAACTTACATTATATAATGATGGAATTTCTTCAGGTAGAAGAAGATTGGGTATGTTGGTATATGTTCAAGAGACTGAAATGACATATCAATATATAATTCCAAATTTTACGTCTCTTTGGAATGCTGCGGAGGCGGATAATTGTGTAATCACTTATGAAACTGGATATCAAGTATTCAATGTAAATATAGACACTTTAGAATTAGCCGCTGGCGGTATTGCATTTTTAAATGCTTGGACTGGCTCTACAATTGAAGGAATTAGTGGAGTTACAAAAGAAAATGCAAGATGGAGAATTGCCAATTTAAATGATACTTTTCTTACAGGTGGTACATATTATTCTGGTATCACAACATTAGATTTATATAATAATGACGGTAGTGTTATTACAATCACAGGATTTACAGGTACAGTAACAGGTGGAACATATAATAGTGGCACCGCAACATTAAATCTTAATAATAGTGATGGTAGTGTTGTTTCAATTACAGGTATCACATCAGGTTCGGGCTCTGCATTATCTATTGGTGATGGCACAACAACAGTTTTTCCTGTTTCAGGAATCACATTCAGTGGCGCAACAGTTGTTAATGATGGTGATGGGAATATTACTGTAACAATTACAGGAGGAACATCAGGAACTAGTGGAACAGATGGTACATCAGGTACTAGTGGAACAGATGGTACTTCAGGAACTAGTGGTACAGATGGTACTTCAGGAACTAGCGGTACAGATGGTACTTCAGGTACTAGCGGAACAGATGGAACTTCAGGTACTAGTGGAACAGATGGTACTTCAGGAACTAGCGGTACAGATGGTACATCAGGAACTAGCGGAACAGATGGAACTTCAGGAACTAGCGGTACAGATGGTACATCAGGAACTAGCGGAACAGATGGAACTTCAGGAACTAGCGGTACAGATGGTACATCAGGAACTAGCGGTACAGATGGTACTTCAGGTACTAGTGGAACAGATGGTACTTCAGGAACTAGCGGAACAGATGGAACTTCAGGTACTAGTGGAACAGATGGTACTTCAGGAACTAGCGGTACAGATGGTACTTCAGGAACTAGCGGTACAGATGGTACATCAGGAACTAGCGGTACAGATGGAACTTCAGGAACTAGCGGAACAGATGGAACTTCAGGTACTAGTGGAACAGATGGTACTTCAGGAACTAGCGGTACAGATGGTACTTCAGGA
>Ga0209499_1002468_pt1 | contig 11816 bp, 10 predicted proteins | sample C_130208_EF_Meta_FD_187306 | JGI IMG/M metagenome (GOLD analysis project Ga0209499, IMG submission 187306) | Freshwater microbial communities from Lake Croche, Canada to study carbon cycling - C_130208_EF_MetaG (SPAdes) (version 2) | ecosystem: Environmental > Aquatic > Freshwater > Lake...
CGAAGCCTTCGTACGGGCCAGTGGCGGTCGGTATGACCGGCTGTCACCGGGTGAGCCCTCGGGCCTCAACCCTCTGAAACTGCCCGATACGGCGGAAAACCGACTGTTCCTGAGGGACTGGCTATCACGGCTCTTGACCCACGAGGGGATGGAACTGGATCCCGGCGAGCAGGCGACCATCGCCGACGCTGTCGACGCGCTCTATCAGCAGGCCCCAGAGCTGCGGCAACTGGTTCATGTGCGCGATCTGCTGCAAGGCATGCGCCGTCCGGTACCCGGCGACTTAGCGGCCCGCCTTGCACCTTGGATTGGTCAAGGAGAGCATGCTTGGCTGTTTGACAATGCCGAAGACCGCATCGATCTCAGCGCACGGATGCTCGGGGTCGACATGACCCGGTTGCTCGACAGCCCAGTTCTGCGCACCCCAGCCATGATGTATCTGTTCCACTGTATTGAGCAGAGCCTCGATGGGACGCCTTCGATTATCATTGTCGATGAGGGCTGGAAGGCCTTAGACGACGAGGTCTTTGTCCGCCGTATTCGCGATTGGCAAAAGACCATCCGCAAGCGCAATGGGATCTTGGGCTTCTGCACGCAAAGTGCGTCCGATGCGTTGGACAGCAAGATCGCGTCGGCCATCGTTGAACAGTCCGCAACCCAGATCTTCTTTCCCAATTCAAAGGCCCGCCCACAGGACTATGTCGACGGATTTGGCCTGACCGAACACGAGTTTGAGCTGGTTCGGACCTTGCCTGACACCTCACGCTGCTTCCTGATCAAGCAGGCCGACCATAGCGTCGTCGCGCGGCTCGACCTATCCAATATGCCCGGATATTTGCGGGTTCTGGCCGGGACTGAGCGCAATATCCGCGCGCTGGACGGCTTGCGTGAGCGGCTCGGCGATGATCCGGCGGCCTGGCTGGAAAGCTTCATGGCGGACGCCCGCGGGGGTCGCGAATGATAGCCACCTGCGCCGCCCTTGCTGAGCATTCTGGGACCATTCGCGGGGCCATGGACGCCGTTGAGTGCCACTCCAGAACCTATGCCCAAGCTGGATATGAGGCACTGGGTGGGGCTGGATCACCTTTCCAATCGTGGCTCAATATTTTGCTGGTGATCTATGTCGCAGCGCTCGGCTATCGGCTGATGATGGGTCACGACAGTCGGTCCTTCAACCTGACCACGATAGGCCTGACCATCGGTGCGGTCGTGGCCTTGGTCGGCAACTGGACCCTCTTTCAGACCCTCGTCTTTGACTTGGTGACCAAGGCCCCGCTCGAGATTGCGGCGATTGTCACCCATCCGGCGACCAACAATTCCGCCTTTGCCGGAGATCCGCGCGCCTCCATTCAGGTGGTCTATGATCAACTATCGCTCGCGGCGACTGACCTTGCGCGGGCCAGCGGCCCCAACACCCCGATCTATGCCGGGGGCAAGTCCGGCGCGGCCCAAGCCCTTTGGCAATCGTCGCAGAGCCTATTTTACGCCACAGCCGGGGTCTTCAGCCTGAGCGTGATCACTGCCGCCGTTCTGACCGCTGTTGGCCCCATCCTCATCACCCTGTCCCTGTTCGAGGTGACCCGCGGGCTATTTGCAGGCTGGGTCCGTGGGCTGCTGTCCGCCCTGTTGGTGAGCCTGCTATGTTGGCTATCAGCGGCCCTGATGTTGTCGATCTTGGAACCCGGATTGGTGACCTTGGCTCGTCAAAGGATGGCGGGAGATCTTCAGGTGGATACAGCCTTAAGCGTCAGCGCGCTGGTCATGCTGTTTAGCGTCGTACAGGTCGGCGTCGCTGCTATGGGCGTGATGATGGCGATGGGCTTTAAATGGCCAGAGCCCGCGCGCTCAAGCGCCGGGCCTCGTCAGCCTCAGTCCGATGCGTCCATGACCGGAATGGCAGGCCGCAGATCGAGCGAGACCCTTTCTCGTGCTGAGCAGCTCTCCACGACCCTTCGCCAGTCCCCTGCCAGCCAAGCCTATAGAACGGACTCGACCGCTTCGCGCCCCTCATCCTCGATCCCGGGCATAGCGACCAATGACACTGATCAACGCCTAACCGGCATGACCAACCGACGCGCTGGCCGATTGCCCGACCAGGACAGGGTAAGACCATGATCCGCCGCCTCGTTCTCCTGATCGCTCTGAGCCTTTTGATTGGCAGCCCAGCCCAAGCGCTGGTTGCGCCAACACCTGGCCCGGGTGATGGACGGATCCGCACAACCCTCTATGACCCCAATCAGGTGGTCATGCTCACCGGGGTCTTGGGCTATCAGTTCAGCATCGGTTTTGGTGAGGGCGAGCGAATCGAGAATGTCTCCATTGGAGATGCGATGGGTTGGCAAGTCACGCCAAACGCCAAGGCCACCTTGCTGTTCATCAAGCCAATCTTGGCGGGGGCCACGACCAATATGACGGTGGTGACGAACCTTCGTCGCTATGCGTTCGAGTTGGCCGTTGAGAAACGCTCCGGCAAGGCTGCGGCTGGAACGGCGCTCTATGGCCTGCAATTCCTCTATCCCGCGCCGCCGAAATCCAGCGAACCGGTGAAGCAAGAGCCCCCCGCGCCCCCAACCATCGCCAACAGCGCCTACAGCTATGAAGGTTCGACACAGACTTTGCCCAGTCAGGTCTTTGATGATGGCAAGGCAACCTATTTCCGGTTTGCAGAGCGCGGTACCTATCCGGCGGTCTTTGTCCTCGAAGAAAAAAACGGCGAGTCCATCGTTAACTCGGCTACGCGCGGCGACTATCTGGTGGTCGATCAGGTCGCCAAGGGCTTCGTCCTGCGCCAAGGCGATCAGGTGACGCGCATCTTTAACGAAGGGTTCGAAACCCAGTCCGTCGGTCCGCTCAGCCCTCGCCCGAGGGTAAAGCCCAAATCGCGAGGCCTGTTTCGCAAATGACCATCCCCGATAAGGATAGTGCTGTCTTCGACTATGGCCGAGGCCTAACGCCCGGGGTTCAGGTCCGGTCCATGCCTTGGGTGATGCCGTTGGCCATTGTTGGGCTCGCCGTCCTTGGCGGTCTCGTCTTTACAAGCCTGCAATCGGCTCGCCTTGCGCGGCAAAAGTCAGCAGAGACCACTCCGCAACCTGCCCAGGCACAGCCATTTGAGCCGGCTGTAGTGCCCCCTGTCACGGTGACCACTGCCCCCCCTGCCTTCCCCGTCGCTATGCCGGAGGCCATTGCGGCCCCGATCCCATCGTCAACGGTCGCCCTCGCGCCGCAGACGGTAGATACAAGCGTTCGCCTGAAGGCCCCTGCCGTTATCGTCGACCTGTCGGGACAGGCCGCTGCGGTCCAAGCCCAAGCCCAGCCTGCCGCCTCTGCGCTGCAAGGGGTCAGCGGCGACAATAGCCGCATGACGGCCGAGGACCGCTTCACCGCAAGGGTACTCAGCGGTTCAGCGGAGACCGCGAGCGCCACCAGCATTGGCAACCTCTCGACGACAGCCGTTCAGGGCACAGTTATCCCAGCCGTGCTCGAAACAGCGATCAACTCTACCCTTCCCGGCTTTGTGCGCGGCGTCGTCACGCGCGATGTACGCGGGTTTGACGGCAATCTTGTGCTGATCCCACGAGGCTCCAAGCTCATCGGCCAGTATCACACCGGGGTTGCTCAGGGCCAATCTAGGGCCTTTGTCGTTTGGTCGCGCGTGGTCACACCTGAGGGCATATCCGTCGATGTTGGCTCTCCCGCAACCGATACGCTTGGCCGCGGCGGCATTGAGGGCGAGACGGACAATCAGTTTTTCCGCCGATTTGGTGGTTCCATCATGCTGTCTGTATTGACGGCGGCCTTGGACTCGGCGACTGGCCATGGGTCAAACAGCACGGCCATCGTGATTGGCTCCAGCACACAAGCGACCAATATTGCGCAGATCGCTCTCCAGAAGCAGATCGATATTGCGCCGATCATCCGTATTCCGCAGGGCGAGCCTATCCGGGTATTTCTGGTCCGCGATGTCGATTTTTCGAAAATCACGGGCGTGAATGCGCGGCCAAAGGCCCCGACGCGATGAGCGAAGGCCTGTTCCTCCAAAGCTACCTTGCCCCTTTAGAACCATGGCTAAAAACCGAGCCGGTAACCGATATCTTGGTCAACCGACCTGGCGAGGTTTGGGTGGAGACGCAGACCCAAGGCCTGACAAGGCACGAGGCTCCGGACCTGACCGAAGTCGTTTTGGGCCGATTAGGACGCCAGATCGCGGCGGCAACCCATCAAGGTCTCAGTCGCGAACATCCCCTGTTAAGCGCGTCCCTACCCGACGGCTCTCGGGTGCAGATCATCGCGCCGCCCGCCTCGCGGGACGGCTTTTTGCTGGCTATCCGGCGCCATGCGATTATCGATCTCGATCTCAACCGGTTGGCCGAAGGTCACTTTTTTGAACCTAGCCAAGCTGGCCAGGACATTGACGATGACCGGTACCTACAAGACCTCCTCACCAAGGGAGAACGCCAAAGGTTTTTGAGCGAGGCGGTAAAGCGTCGAAAGACCATCGTTATTTCGGGCGGAACTGGATCAGGCAAAACGACACTACTCAATGCTCTACTCAAAGAAATTCCCGAGGACGAGCGGCTTGTGCTGATCGAAGACGCGCCAGAGGTCCAGCTTGGACGTGACAATTCAATCGGCCTTCTCGCAGTTCGAGGCGATCAGGGAGAAAGCCAGGTCGATGCCCATGACCTGCTGACCGCCGCCCTACGCATGAGGCCCGACCGTATCTTGCTGGGGGAACTGCGCGGACGAGAGGCGCTCGCCTTTTTGCGTGCGGTTAATTCTGGGCATCCGGGCTCGATCACGACCGTCCACGCCAATGATCCCAAGGGTGCGCTCGATCAAATCACCCTGCTGACCATGGCCGGGGAAATCACGCTCGACTGGGCAACGGCCCGCGCTCAAATCGATCGCATGGTCGATATTGTAGTTCAAGTGAGCCGCAAAAATGGCCGCCGAGGCGTTCAAGAGATCGCCTTTACACCCCGCCGTCAGGGCTAGAGAAAACCGAGATAGGGCGAGTTGAAGTTTTTGAGGTTCGGGAAAATGGTCATAAGGTCGCTGTCGGACGCGCCAAGCCAACGGCCCATCGTCGCCCCATACTGATCCACAGAAACGCGCGGGATCATGATCGATCCGGCGAAGTCGGGATTGTTGAAGCTGCCCTTATCCAAGCCAACCGTTGGGAACTGGCCGTAAATATCCTTGCCCTTGACCGCGCCGCCCATCACGAAATGGTGGCCGCCCCAGGCATGGTCGGTGCCGTCGCCATTGGTGGCAAAGGTGCGAGAAAAGTCCGACGCCGTGAAGGTGGTGACGTTGGCGCGCATATCGAGACCGCCAATATTGCCCAGTACCCCATCAAAATAGGACATGGCGTGGGCGACCTGTGTCAAGAGGCCCGGCTGGGCGTCGTTCTGATAGTCGTGATTGTCAAAGCCGCCGATGCCGACAAAGAATACCTGTCGCTTCAGGCCCAGCGAAGGCCCCGCCGCGATCATCTTGGCGACGGACTGAAGCTGCACGGCAAGCGAATTTTGCGCGCTAACGCCCGTAGAGGGATGGATATAGGGCGTCGGCGCGGGGATGGCTGCGGGCACAGACGCGAGGAAGGCCGCGTTCAGACCGGCGGCGGCACTGATCGAGCGCGCGGTCAGGTCATTATAGTCCGCGCTCATCATATTGGTGTTGGTGGAACTCTGAATGATGTCGCGCATGATGGATGGGGCAACACTAGAGCCAAACACCGAGGTCGCATTGGTTCCGGTGATCGAGACCGCAGGCGCATTTCCAGTGTTGATCTGATATTGCGCGATTGATTGGCCTGCCAAAAAGACCGCATTGCCGCCCAAGGACACGCCCGTAAAGATCGTGTTGTTGCCATTCATGCTGGCCAACAGATCGGCAAAGCGACCGCCCCAGCCCACCTTCGTCCCTTCCGTCTTTCCCGACTGCCAGGTCGAGACCTGGTCATTGTGCGAGAACAGGTTGAGTGGGAGCGTCGCCGTCTTGGCCTGATAGGCCGCCTTGGTCACCGGGGCCACCAGCGTGCCGACATTGGCCACCGCCGCTAACCGGCCCGAGTTAAACAGGGTTCGCAAGGGACCCAGGGCGGGGTGAAGGGCAAAGGACCTCGCAGAGGCAACGGTGCCCGCCGGTACCGGATTGGCCGTATTGGGCACGATGGGCAGCACCCCGCCCCACGCCTCAGGCATGTTCATGGTCACGGTGCGCTTGGTAAAGGCTGAAACCTGCCCCACAGCGGTGGGTGCGGTGCCAACCGGCATCAAGGCAATCGGCTCATCGCCAATATTGCGGGTGGTGTAATAGCGGGTCCAAGAATCTGTATCGGTGGCCAGCAACATATTATTGGCGTCATTGCCGCCGAACATGAACAGGCAGACCAGCGCCTTATAGTCCGGCGCGCTCTGTCCGGCCGCAGAGCCAACCGCCGCCATCTGTAGGGCGAAGGGCGCAGCCGTACCCAGCACAGACAGGGCTCCGCCTGCCCTCAAAAAATGCCTGCGATCCCAGTTTCCAGTGCTCATCGGATCGGCCTCACTTCTGAACCAGATATTCAGGCGACACCATCGCCAGAAACACTGCCAACTTCGCCCGGTTGAGCAGGGCCGCGTCGGTCTGAGCCTGGGTAGGCGTCCCCGTCGGCAGGGCCACGCCGGTCACAGCATTGATCATTTGGGTTCGCAAGGCTGCCGACATCTGGCCCGAATAGAGCAGCCTGTTCATACGGTCGACGAGCGCCGCAGGGTCCTTGGCCAGCGCCATCTCTTGGCTGTAGGCGGCCTTGATGTCCGTCCCCGTGCCGATGCCGTTGCCGATGGTGGTCTGCATTGTGTTGATATAGCCCGCCACACTGACCTCGTCGGCAATTTGGAACTCCGGAGCCGTCAGATTCTGCTGCGCCATTCGTGTATTGGGCGGCACAAAGCCGGGCCGATAGAAGTTAAACACCGTCGGCGCAGATAGGGCAGACTGAGCCAAAGATGTGCGAATGCCCGTCGCTCCAAGCAGATAGTTCCCTGAGGCCGACACGGCACCAAAGGTTCTCATCCAATTGCCCATTCTAACGATGGGCTCTCTTAGCTTGCCATAGGTTGACCCGGCGGCCGTGGCGCTATCCCGCGCCTCACTGTCGAGGAGTATGGCCTTCACAACGGCGGCCATATCGCCCCGCACGCCCGAGCCATTATTGTTAAACACCGCTGCGACCCGGCCGATATAGGCAGAGCTTGGATTACTGGTGACCAGATTTTGAATGAGGCGCCGGGCCATGAAGGGCCCAACATTGGGGTCATTATAGAGCCGGTCCAGCGCGATCTTCAGATCTCCCTCCGGATCCGCCGTGGCGCTCGCCGCGATATTGGCCCCGAGAAAACTCTTGGCCGAGGTTGAGTGGAAGTCTGGATAGAAGATCATCGGTGTTACGGTGGCATTGGCATTGCGCGAACCGCCCTTAAAGGTCGTGGCGGTCGGGGTCGGAGAATACCAACTCATGCCGGTAAAGACCTTGGCCAAGCTGGATATGTCTTGAGGCGTATAGGTTGGAACGAGCGCGCCAGAGGAGTCCAGAACCGCCGAGCCATCCGTGTTCATCTTGTAAAGCCCGACGCTCATCAACTGCATCACTTCACGCGCGTAGTTTTCGTCAGGCTGCTTGCCGGTGACCGGATCCTCTTTCTGGTTTCCCAGACTGGTCAGATAGATACCCATCATCGGGTGAAGGGTTACGGCCTCCAGCAGGTCGCGGTAGTTGCCAAAGGCCCGCTGCCCAAGCATGTCATAATAGGACGCGGCCCCACGGGGATCGACATTAGGATCGGCCATCGAAATGACGAAGATCTGCGACAAGGCGAACTTGACCCTCTGGCGCAGCTGGTCAGGAGAACTGGCCGCCTGCGACCAAAAGCTTTCGTAAAACTCCGTAGGCGATATCGTTGCCTTAGCATTGGTGACCTGCATCTCGGTCAGGCGCCGGTCGACAAAGGCCTGATGGGACGCTGAGGGGGCGAGGGCCAACTGGTCTGAGACCCAGGTCGAATAGCCCTTGGACTTCACCTGCTCAATGTCAGCGTCGGTGACGCCAAAGGTTGCCTGTGTAACAAGCCGCGCCGCATCGGCATCTGAAATCACAGCCGGGGTTGGGCCTGTCCCCGTTGCGGTGGAACCGCCTCCGCCGCCACCGCCGCAGCCTGACAGCAATAGAAACAAGACGAGCAGCAAAGAACGCGCGCAGATTCGCATGGAGCCCTCTAACTTCACCCTCTACTTGGTCTTAGTATGACAAGTCAGGATCCTAACCAAGCCCAAATCAAGAATTCGACCCCTCATAAATATTCAAGTCCAGAGATCCTTCAGAGTACAGATTAATAATTTTAGATACCTAAATTTGCTCGGTTACGGATGGGTCTAGGTAATTGTTCCGAATGGGTGTCAACTCCTCCGTGCTCTAAGATGTCAAAATGCTCCAACGCTGTCGTCGGTCCAAGGATTTTTCAATGTCCACCCTAACCGAGCCCCAAGAAATCCATGAAGCAGAAGAGCGATTGCTCTCTGAGTTACGTGTGCTCCGCCTCGGTGTAAGGCAAGGCCCAGTGACCGAGGCAAAAGGCCCCAAATTGACGCAAGGCCAAAAGATCGCCGATCTTGTCGCCTCCACCATGGGCTCATGGCGCTTCATCATCATACAAAGCACGATCTTGCTTTTATGGATTGGCCTCAATGTCACCGCCTATATCCAACACTGGGATCCCTATCCCTTTATCCTGCTGAACCTGGCCCTGTCTTTTCAGGCCGCCTACGCCGCGCCCTTCATCATGATGAGCCAAAACCGGCAGCAAGAAATTGACCGCCTCGCGGCCGAAAGTGATCATCAGATCAATATCAAGGCCGAGCTTGAGATCGAGCTGCTGCATCACAAGATCGACCAGCTGCGCGAAAAGGAGCTGCTAGCCATGGCGGAGTCGATCCGAAACCTTACCCAGATGCTTAAGGAAGAGCGCGGAAAACCTTAAGACGAACGACGGCTATAGAGCCCAGCCAAAACCTGCGGAACCAAACCCGGTAGGTCTTCTGAAATCAAGCCAGGACCATGGAGATTTGCCGCTTCGGAATGGATCCAGACGGCAGCGCAGGCGGCGTCAAAACTATCCATGCCCTGAGCGATCAGTCCGGCAATCAGCCCGGCCAGAACATCGCCCGATCCCGCTGTCGCCAGCCAAACCGACCCTGCCCGATTGACCACACAGCGTCCGTCAGGCGCGGCGATGACCGTCTCATTGCCTTTTAAGAGCACAATCGATCCGGCACGTTTAGAGGCCTCTAGCGTCGCGGACGTTCGATCAGGACTGCTCCGGAGCAGACCCGGAAACAGCCGTTCAAACTCACCCTGATGCGGGGTTAAGACATCATCGCGGTCCAGAACCGAGAATAGCTCGCTGACATCGTGGCGAAAGACCGTCAGGGCGTCGGCATCCACAACCAAGGCCGCCCCGGTCCGCGCAAGGGCAAAGAGATTGGAGACTGTGGCCTCATCGACGCCTGCTGCTGGCCCAATGACGGCGACATCGGCGCTGCTGGCCGCGGATTCAAGCTCAGATTCAGTCTCGAACGGTTGCAGCATCACTGCTTCGAGATGGGCCCCATTGACCGCCAGAGCCTCGGGCGATGACAGAAGGGTCACCAGACCCGCCCCGATCCGCAGGCCCGCTCTGGCCGTCAACCGCGCGGCACCTGTGCTCCACGCATTGCCGGAAACCACGATCATCCGGCCTCGGCTATGCTTATGCGAGGCCGCCGTTGGCCAAGGGAACTTGCTCAGCCACAGGTCCGGAGAATTGTCGTGGATCATAGCGCCTAAAGAACCTGCGTATCAGCCTGTTGGCCGAGGGAAAGGAGACGAACCCGCCCCTCTTCGACCGCAAAGGTCAGGATTGAGGTGTGGTCCGGGGTGCAACACAAGACTCGATCATCGTTCTGACTCAGGGATACAACGGCATTGATTGCAACATAATGACTAAAGACCGCCATACCTTCGTAGCCAGCCACAGCCGCACTGACGCTAGCGCGCCAATCGAGATAATCCATATCTCCGACCATATCGCGCCAAAGCCCGCCGAATGCGGCCTTTAGCCACCCAGGACGCTCCTCGGCGCTCAAGGCCTTAGGAGTTGGTATCTCGCCCACCCGCGGGTCGATAATCACCGGAACGCCCAGGGCATCGGCAAAGGGTTGCGCCGTTTCACGGCAGCGACGCAGCGGCGAACTGATCACGGCGGTTGGCCTATCGGCTTGCGGCAAGGCCAGCAAAAGTTCCGCCGCAGATCGCGCCTGAGCCTGCCCGGTCTCGTCCAGACCCGGATCAGGATCCGCATCGCCCCAGGTCGAGGCGGGCTTGCCATGCCGGATCATGTACACTTTGCTCATTTCACAGCCTTCCGACGACTTCCCTGTTTGGGGCTCAACACTACCAATTTCGCCAAAATCGCACGCCAAATGCTGAATTTGCATCTAGCCCCTTGATCGATGCCATTAAAGTTCGGCGGTATGCTGTGATCCTAGGGCTTAAAGGCTCGACCTCAAGCCATTTTTGTTCAACCGATTAATGAAGGAAAATTATGCGTTGCGTGATGAATTTTTAGCCATCATAGAGCCATGAGCAACCTCAGTGGGGACGCGACATTGAGGCGGCTTGTCTAAGGCAGCAGCCCTGTGCTCCGTCGTCGCTTTACAGATCCACCGTCGGACGGTCTCAATATGCGACCGACCCGGCCATAACGCCCGGCCATGAACCTCAGCCCATGAAAAAGATCGAAGCTGTAATAAAGCCCTTCAAACTTGATGAAGTGAAAGAGGCCCTACAGGAGCTCGGCGTTCAGGGCATGACGGTGATCGAAGCCAAGGGCTATGGTCGCCAAAAGGGCCATACGGAGCTCTATCGCGGCGCCGAGTATGTTGTGGATTTCTTACCAAAGATAAAGATTGAGCTGGTTGTTTCCGACGGACAGCTTGCATCCGCGCTCGAAGCCATTCAGACAGCAGCACGTACGGGCCGTATTGGCGACGGTAAGATCTTTGTTTCTGAAATTGTCGAGGTCATCCGTATTCGTACAGGCGAAACGGGCGACTTGGCGATCTAACCACCTTTCTAACCGCTAACCCTCTCCACGCTCTCAAAGGGACCATGAGCATGACAGCCGAGAAAATTCTGGCCGAAATCAAAGAAAAGGACGTCAAATATGTCGACGTTCGCTTTACCGACGTTCGCGGCAAGATGCAGCACGTCACCTTTGACATCGATCTGGTCGATGACGACTTCCTCAATGATGGCACCATGTTCGATGGTTCGTCGATCGCTGGCTGGAAGGCCATCAATGAGTCGGACATGAAGCTGCGTCCGGACCTGAGCACCGCGCACATTGATCCGTTCTATCAGCAGACCACGATGGTTCTGTTCTGCGACGTGCTGAACCCCGACACCAACGAGCCCTATAACCGCGACCCTCGCTCGATTGCCAAGAAGGCCTTCAACTACGTCAAGGCCGCTGGCGTGGGCGACACGGTCTATTTCGGCCCCGAAGCGGAGTTCTTCATCTTCGACGATGTGAAGTGGTCCACCGACCCGCACAATACCGGCTACTCCTATGATGCCAGCGAACTGCCGATCAACACCGGCAAGTCCTATCCAGAAGGCAATATGGGCCACCGCCCTGGGCCTAAGGGCGGCTACTTCCCTGTGAACCCCGTTGACTCCGGTCAAGACCTGCGCGGCGAAATGCTGGCGGTTATGGGCGAGCTGGGCA
>Ga0209499_1002470_pt1 | contig 11814 bp, 14 predicted proteins | sample C_130208_EF_Meta_FD_187306 | JGI IMG/M metagenome (GOLD analysis project Ga0209499, IMG submission 187306) | Freshwater microbial communities from Lake Croche, Canada to study carbon cycling - C_130208_EF_MetaG (SPAdes) (version 2) | ecosystem: Environmental > Aquatic > Freshwater > Lake...
AATTGCCGGGATTGGATTTTACGTTACCAATTAATGCTATTACTTCTATAATAGGCGCTCCAATTGTTGTTTGGTTATTAATTCGAAAGAAAAATTTAATTTAGATTCCAAGTAAATAGAAAAAAAAATATGAGTAACATCAACATTCTTTCCGTTTCAAATTTATCCATTGGTTATACCACCAAAAAAGGAAATGTTGTTATTGCCTCTAATCTAAATTTGAATTTACAATCTGGAAAATTAATTAGTTTGATTGGCTCAAATGGCATTGGAAAATCAACTTTATTACGAACACTTTGTGGTATTCAAAACCCTATTTCAGGTAGTGTTTTATTAAATAATAGAAATATCCAAAGCTATGATCCGTTGACTTTAGCACAAAATTTAAGTTTGGTTTTAACCGAAAAATTGCCACCAAGTAATTTAACGGTTTTTGAATTAATTGCATTAGGAAGACAACCTTATACCAATTGGTTAGGTAAATTATCCGAGGCAGATTTAGAAAATGTAAACCAAGCCATAAAACTTACACAGATTGAATCTTTAACGGATAACAAACATTATGAAATTAGTGATGGTCAATTGCAAAAAGTACTAATCGCAAGAGCATTAGCTCAAGACACACCACTGATAATTCTTGATGAACCTACAACGCATTTAGATTTATTACACAAAGTTTCGGTTTTCAAATTATTAAAAAAACTATCTCAAGATACCAATAAGTGCATATTATTTTCTACACACGACATTGATTTAGCCATCCAACTTTCGGACGAAATGATTGTAATGACAGAAAATCAAGTTGTTCAAGATCAACCTTGTAACTTGATTTCAAAAGGAGTTTTCGATTCACTATTTAAAGATGAAAACATCAAATTTGATAGTGAAAAAGGCCGATTTATGATCCGTTAGGATCGTTTATAATCAAAAATCGTTATTCTACAATCGTTATTCTTATCTGCCTTTTTGCTTCACCAACTACAAACGCCACCGAATTGGCAATATTAAAACTTCGAATTAACTTCGACATCGGAATTGTTAAATGATTTTCGAATTGCGCCAGTAATTCTTGAGACAATCCCACGCTTTCTTTACCAAAAACCAACCAATCTTCATCCTGAAACTCGGCTTCATAGATGGATTTTTCAGCATGTGAACTCATCAAGAAAACCCTTGATTTATCTTTAATGTGAGCCGTCCACTCGGCTATATTTTGATATTCCGTCACTTCTAAATGCACCCAATAATCCAAGCCAGAACGCTTTAGATTGGCATCATTAATTACGAATCCAAACGGATGAATTAAGTGCAAACGACTTTCGGTACCGACACATAAACGACCTATGTTTCCTGTATTATTTGGGATTTCGGGTTCTACTAAAACGATATTCAACATGGTTTATTTGGTGATTTGTTTAATATTTGATTTAAAAATAGAAAATGGATAACTCAAAATTCAAAATTCAATATTTCTTTTACTTCTCCTGCATTCAGATTATTTAAGTATATATTTCCAACTCGAACACGGACCAATCGCAACGTTGGAAAACCAACTCCTGAAGTCATTTTTCGAACTTGACGGAACTTCCCTTCGTTGATGGTAATTGATAACCATGATGTTGGTCCGTGACGTTCATCTCGGATTTTTTTTGCGCGGTCTGGAAAATTCGGAGCTTCATTAATAATGTGAGCTTGGCATTTTTTAGTCAAATATTTTTTACCATTAAAGCCAATTAAAACGCCTTCTTTGAGTCGTTCAATGGCATCTTGATTTATCAAACCATCTACCTGAGCGAAATATTCTTTTTCTACTTTTTTACTGCGCACAATTTCGCTCATCATGCCGTCTGTAGTCAATAAAAGCAACCCTTCCGAATCTTCGTCTAATCTGCCTATTGCCATAGTTCCTTCTGGAAAATCATACAATTCTCCTAGTAACTTTTTAGGACGTTTGAGCTCATAAATAAACTGACTCAAATATCCATAGGGTTTATATATTAGGAAATGATGGTGACTGGACATAGATCAAATTTGCAACAAAAATACTATTTAATCTCAGATACAACTACTACATTTTTTAGTACATTTACATTATTATTATATTGATATATGACCGAAAGAGCAGAAAAAGATGAGTAATTTTAAAACTGTGAAAGCATCACGAGTAACTATTTCACAATTGATGTTGCCTTCGCATACTAATTTTAGCGGTAAAATTCATGGCGGTTATCTACTATCATTATTAGATCAAATTGCATTTGCTAGCGCTTCTAAATATTCTGGAAATTATTGCGTTACCGCTTCGGTTGATACAGTAAATTTCTTAGCTCCAATTGATGTTGGTGAATTAGTAACCTTGAAAGCTAGTGTCAATTATGTTGGAAAAAGCTCCATGATTGTTGGGATTCGTGTGGAGGCCGAAAATATTCAAACGGGTAAAGTAAAGCATTGTAATTCATCCTATTTTACTATGGTAGCCAAAGATGAAAATGGAAATAACACTCAAGTTCCTGGATTAATTCTTGAAAATTTTGAAGAAGTAAGACGTTTTTATAATTGTTTGCAACAAATTGAGCAAAAAAAAGCTCAAAATCATCATGAGGAAGTATTTGATTATAAATCTAAAGAAGCTTTGGAAAAACTAAAAAACTATAATGTAAAATTAGAATCATTTTAGCAATTGACAATTTTATAAGTTAATTCAGTAAATAATAAGAAGTTGTGTTTTTTTTGTTATATTTGATTTTGAATAAATTACATACATGAAAAAATATTTCGCACTTGCACTTATAGTAATTTCTTTAACCACTATGATGTTTTCGTGTTCTAAATCAAATAACGAAGAATACATAGCCGTTTCTCCTGTTTCAGTAAATTTAGCAACTGTTCCTTACGCCAAATTATCCGACTATCATTTTTTTGAAGGAGACATTAAAGATTTAAGTCCCTCATTAGACGTATTACCATACGAGCCAGCTAGTTCATTATTTTCTGATTATGCACATAAAAAACGTTTTATTTGGATGCCAAAAGAAACTCATGCTTTTTATAACGGTGATGACAATGTATTTGAATTTCCAATAGGTGCAGTTATTATAAAGACATTTTATTATGATCATGTGCAGCCTAGTAACACAACTAAAAGAGTAGAAACTCGATTGTTAATCAGAAAATCAATAGGTTGGAATGCCTATACTTATGTTTGGAATCAAGATCAATCGGATGCGATACTAGAATCTACAGGAAATGGAGTTCATATTCCTATAACTTGGATTGATGATGATGGAACCACAAAAAATGTAAGTTATGGAGTCCCTTCACAAACGGAATGTATTACATGCCATAAAATAAATGTGAATCAAACAGGTGAAATTACTATTCCAATTGGTCCAAAACCTCAAAATTTAAATACAATATTTAATTATAGTTCAGGCGCCGAAAACCAAATCACAAAATGGAAAAGTGTTGGATATTTGGGTAGTGATGTGCCAGAATTATCAGCAATTCGATCGACAATTGATTGGAGAGATACTAGCAAGTCATTAGAACTTAGAGCGCGTTCTTACATAGATATTAATTGTGCACATTGTCATAGAAATGGTGGTCATTGTGATTATACACCACAACGTTTTAATTTTAGTAATACCAACTTAAATACTTTTGGAGTATGCCTTACGCCATTATTTACTATACCTGATCATCCATTTGTTATAAATGCAGGTAATGCAGACCATTCTGAAATGATTTATCGCATAAGTTCAACACAAGCATCTGAAATGATGCCAATTATTGGTCGATCACTAGTTCATCAAGAAGGTGTTCAGTTAATAAAAGATTGGATTAATTCTTTACCCGTAAGCTGCCACTAAAAAATAATTAACTTTAAACTAATTAACTATGAAAAAAATTACGTTACTATTACACTTGTGCTTAAGCTTTCAGTTTTCCTTTGCACAAAGTTCATGTGCTACTGCTCAAGCTATTACTGCTGGTACTATCACCGTTAACGAATTGAATGGAGCTAATGATATAACATCTTGTTATTCCACTAGTGCCAACTTAGCTAATTGGTATTCGTATACTCCGACTCAAAATTATACCGTTACAATAAGCTCTGATTTAGCAATTAATATCTGTAAAGATACTTATGTTAATATTTATTCGGGTACCTGTGCAGGTTTATCTTGTTTAGCTTCTGATGATGATGCAGGTGTAATTGCATGTAATAATGGAATTAATACAAATTCTTATTTATCTGTGGTATCTTTTACGGCATTAGTTGGAATAACCTATTACATAGCATGGGATAACAGATGGAGTGCTTCTGCACCTTTAGGTTTTAATTTTCAATTAACCGAAACTCCTTTTGTTTTGCCTCCAATTTATTTTACAACGTCAACAATATCTTCTAGCTCTTCAATTTGTAGTGTAGCCGATATGAATGGTGATTATTTAGATGATATTGTTACTGTTCAAACCAATCAAATGACTGTATTAACACAAAATACTTCTGGAGGTGGATTTACTTCTACAGTTTATGATTTACCTAACTTGACTGCAAATCCACGTTGGAGTATTGCAGCAGGAGATTTTGATAAAAACGGATTTAACGATTTGGTTTTTGGAAGTTCTAGTAGATTAGCAGTGATTCAAGCTAATTCTACAGGAACTGGGTACACTGAAATTTCTTATCCACAAAACATTTTCACACAAAGAACCAATTTTGTAGATATCAATAATGATGGTAATTTAGATCTATGGGCTTGTCACGATGTAGCTCAAAGTCATGCCTATAGAAATGATGGAGCAGGAAACCTTGTATTTGATATTTCTTTAATGCCAACACTTGCAGTAGGAGGAAATTACCAATCACAATGGTCTGATTTAGATAATGATGGCGATATTGATATGTATCTTGCAAAATGTCGAGGTGGTGCAGCTGTTGGCGATCCACAGCGCATCAATCTTTTCTATAAAAATAATGGTGACGGAACTTTTACAGAATCTGGAGCTGCAGCCGGTATTAATGATGGTTCTCAATCTTGGTCATCGGCTATTGAAGACTATGATAATGATGGAGATATGGACATCCTACTTTCAAACATTTCTGATACTAACAAATTATACAGAAACAATGGTGATGGTACTTTTACGGATGTTTATGCGTTAAGCGGCATAAATCCTCAAGTAGGTTCATGGGAATTACAAGCGGCTGATTTTAATAATGATGGTAGAATTGATTTTATGTGGCAAAACAGCAAAGAATTGTATCTAAATAATGGTGATTTAACCTTTACGGGTTATGATAGTGAATTTAGTAAAGGCGCTATAGGTGATTTAAACAACGATGGTTTCTTGGATGTTCAATATGATAATCAAGTTTATTTCAATGTCCCTAACGGAAACAATTGGATAAAAATAAATCTACAAGGAATTCAAAGCAACCGAAATGGAATCGGTGCACGCGTTGAAATCTATGGTCCTTTTGGAAAACAAATAAGAGAAATAAAAAGCGGCAATGGTTTTAGCCAGCAAAGTACTTTAAATGCTCATTTTGGACTTGGAACGGCTACTGTTGTTACAAAAATTATAGTGAGATGGCCATCTGGTTTAGTAGATACTATTTTAAACCCAACAATAAACGATGCGTCAATTATAGTAGAAGGTTCTACATTGGCTTCAGAAAGCTTTAACAATTCCGCTTTTAGTTTGTATCCAATTCCTGCTAAAAATGTACTTAACATTAAAACAACTAATAATATAAGTATGAAATTAGCTCAGGTTTATGACTTAAATGGAAAATTAATATCCGAAACGAAATTAATATCACCAACCCTAAATACAGAATCATTAAGTAAAGGAACTTATATCATAATGTTGAGAGATGAAAACGACAAAGATTACTCCAAAAAATTTATAAAAGACTAGGTTCCTTTATAAAAGAAAAAAAACTTCTGTTTCAGCAGAAGTTTTTTTTATTGTAATGGGGGCAAAATGACTGAAATATGTTGTGAATCTTTAAAAAAATCTTCGGAAATATCTAATTTTTTTTATTTTTTAAAATATTTAAAAGGAACAAATAGCATTCCAAAACACTCTCCATCACCTTTTCCAATGTGTTTATGGTGCATTTTGTGCGCTCTTCTAACCCCTTTAGCATAAATATTGTTGGCATTTCTAAACAATTTAAAACGCTGATGTATAAATATATCATGCACCAAAAAATAAGAGAAACCATAAGCAAAAATTCCTAATCCAATTGAAATTCCAAGATCCAGAATCCCTTTTTGCCAAAGTAGAAAACAACCAATACTTACCACCGCATAGAAAATAAAAAACGCGTCATTACGTTCAAACCAAGAATCATGATCTTTTTTGTGATGATCGGCATGTAAAACCCATAAAAATCCATGCATAATATATTTATGTGTAAACCATGCCATAAATTCCATAATGCAAAACGTAAGTAAAAACACGAATAGATGTAACCACATAATTTTAGATGATGTTTAGTTTATAATAGAAATAACACTTGGCAAAAAGTCCATACTTCTGATAATCTGGAACTCTTATTCTAGTGTTTTTAATCTCTGAAGATGGAGTGTTTTTTAGTTTTGAAAGTAATTTTTTATAATAAGCATAAGCAGTGTAAACTCCAAATTTCGCTTCAATAGGTAGGTATATAATTCCGCTGTAACCCGCTTCAAAATCGGCTTCAATTTCTTTAATAATTTCATTTTTTGAGATTTCATCCAGTTGGGTCAAATCGGTATTTGGAAAATAAGTCCGACTCAAATCTTCAAAATCGGCTTTCAAGTCTCTAAGAAAATTCACCTTTTGAAATGCTGAACCAAGACGCATTGCCGCGTTTTTCAGCTCTTCATATTTTACGAGATTTCCATTGACAAAAACTTTCAAACACATTAGACCCACAACGTCTGCCGAACCATATATGTATTCGTTGTATTCTGCAAAAGTTGCATAATTTGTTTTAACCAAATCCATTTTCATACTCTTCATAAAAGCATCAATCAATGTTCTTGAAATTTCATATTTATGAACCGTGTATTGAAATGAATTTAATATCGGATTTAAACTGATTTTATTTGCCAAAGCAGCTTCTAAATCTTTTTCGAATAAATCAAAAAGTTCTTGTTTGTTGTAATCATGAAAAGAATCTACAATTTCATCGGCAAATCTTACAAAGCCATAAATATTATAAATGTCTTGTCGAATAGTTGGTGCTAACATTTTTACCGCAGATGAAAATGAGGTACTGTATGACCTAGTTACATTCCTGCTACATTCAAAAGATACGGTGTCAAAAAGTGATTTCATTCTATTGCTCTTAAATTTTAGCTGTGTTTTTTTATTAAATCGGCGACAAGTTTTCCTGATATTAAAGCTGGAGGAACTCCTGGCCCCGGAACGGTTAATTGTCCTGTAAAATATAAACTTTTTACTTTTTTACTCTTTAATTTAGGTCTTAAAAATGCAGTTTGCAGCAAAGTGTTAGCCATTCCATAGGCATTTCCTTTATAGGAATTATAAACCTCTTCAAAATCAAGTTTGCAAAAAGAATCCTTAAAAATAATATTTTCTTTAATATTTTGACAAGTTAATGTCTCAAATCTTGAAATTATTTTTTCAAAATAGGTTGCTCTTAATTCTGGAGTATCTTCAATTCCCGGCGCAAGCGGTATTAGAAAAAAACCAGACTCCATTCCTTCAGGTGCTGCAGTTTTGTCTGTAATCGAAGGGAAATTAGCATAAAATAAAGGGTTTTCGGGCCATTTGGGTTCATCGTAAATGTCTTTAGCATGTTGGTTGAAATCCACATCAAAAAACAAAGCATGGTGAGAAATATTCTCTATTTTTTTGTTGAAACCTACATAGAAAAGTAGGGAAGATGGCGCAAAAGTCTTGCTGTCCCAATATTTTTCAGAATAGACTCTATATTCCGGATCCAATAAAGTCTCCGTATGATGGTAATCAGCCCCGCTCAGAATAATGTCTGCATCGATTCTTTTTCCTTTTATTTGTAAGGCAACGGCTTTTTTATTTTCTACAATGATTTTCTCTATATTGGAATTAGTTTCAAATTTCACACCCAATTCTAGAGCCAAACGTTCCATTCCACGAATTACATCGTACATTCCTGTTTTAGGATGCCAAGTTCCCATTCCAAAATCGGCATAATTCATAAAACTATAAAATGATGGTGTATCGGATGGTTTTGCACCCAAAAATAATACAGGAAATTCTAATATTTGAATTAGTCTTTGGTTTTTAAATTTTTTTCGTACGTCCTTACTGATATTGCTAAAAAATTGACCGACTTTTAAGGCGGTTTCGGTAGTTATTAATTCTAAAGCCGAAACTCCAGGTCGGTAAACTAAATCTTTGATAGCAATATCATAATTGCTTTTGGCTTCAGCCATAAACTTTGCTAGAACTTTACCACTTCCTTCTTCAATAGTTTCAAAAGTTTTTATTATGTCCTCTAAATTATCTGCGATAGAAATAAAATCATTAATTCCATAATAAACGCTATAGGCCGGTGATAATTTTATTAACTCATAATAATCGGAAGGTTTTTTATTGAAGTCACCAAAAAAACGTTCAAAAACATCGGGCATCCAGTACCAACTTGGACCCATATCAAAAGTGAATCCTTCTTTTTTTAATTGTCTGGCTCTTCCCCCAATAGTGGTGTTTTTTTCATAAACAGTGACTTTATTTCCTTGTTGAGCAAGGTAACATGCTGCTGCTAAAGAGGAGAATCCCGAACCTATAATTTTAATGTCTTTTTTCATGATTTCAGCAAAAGTAACAATAAGATAAGCATAAAATTTAACTTCTGGAAAGTTCTACAAGTAATTCACCATCTCATCAATTGATTTGAATGATATTGTTTTGGAGTTGAGGTGTTTTTTATCTACATGTTCTGTCATTCTACCCATCAACCACAATTCAGATGTTTCATCTAAAATTTGTTCTTTTAATTCTTGGATGTAGTTATTGATTGCTGCTTTTTCAGGTTCAACGGTCATATAGCATACATAAGTGATGTTGTCGAAGTATTTCTTCAAATCTTTTAAACTATCTAATGGCACGCTTTCACCCAAATATATTGTCTTGTATCCACTGTTAAGAATTTCATAGTTTACATACATTATACCCAATTCATGAATTTCATTCATCGGAAGATATAGAACAAAAACTCGGTCCTCTTTTGTTGGTGCCTGTCTTTGTATTTTCTCTGTATTCACTAATAATTTTAATTTTATTAAGTAACTAATAAAATGTTCGTGAGCCGGAGTAATAGTTTCTGCTTGCCAAAGAAATCCAATTTCTTCCATGAGTGGAATGAAGACTTCAAAAAATACTTCTCTAAACGATTTTTCCGAAAGTAGCGTGTTGTAAGTTTTAAAAAATAAGTTCTGATCAAAATTCATCATGGCCAATTTAAACGAGCTTATGGCGTGATTTTTGGAACTTTTTGCAGAAACAATTTCTTTAACTAATTCGGGAATTTTTTCTTCGGGCATTTTCGAAATCTTTGAGATTTTGTAGCCATAATCATGCAATAATGTAATGTTTAAAAGCTTTTGTAAAGCCAATAAATCATAAAAACGAATGTTCGTGTCCGTTCGCATTGGTTCTAAAACATTGTATCGTTTCTCCCAAATTCGAATGGTATGTGCTTTGATGCCTGAAAGATTTTCTAAATCTTTGATGCTGAAAGTATTTTTAACACTGTTCATCGTTTTTTTATTTTTGTTCAACAAAAGTAGTGAAAAAAGTAAACAAAAAAGAATATGTTGAATAATAATTAAATGGTTGTATTTGATGCTGACTTGTCTAATAGTATTTTTAATCTAATAGAACCTGAAGAAGCACTCGCGCATTTCGAAGTGACTTTCAATGAGTAATGGCTTATAGTGAATCAGTAGAGGTCAGAGAGCGTATCAAATACGTTCACAAACCTAGGGAGGTTTATCGACTTCCCGAAATTGATTTTGATTGCTAAAAACAACAGAATTTACTTGTTTATTTTTTATTTTAAATAGAAAAAAATCTATAAATAAGGATAATTTTAACTAAAATTAATTAAACAAAAATAACTACATTTGTTAAATGAAATAAAAAAACACAACATATCGACAAACTTATTTTTGCTAGCAAAACCGACCAAGTTTAAAAATTACACATTGAATAAGAATTGCACACGTCAAAGCGTGGGCTTTCTTATTATGTGTATGCGTTAACAGTTCGCTTGCCGATTTATACCACCCATTAACTATGCCGCCTGCATTAGTTAAAGCACATAATGAATTAGATAAAGCAGTAGATTTGGCTTATAGACCACAAGCATTTACAAGTGAGGCAAATCGTATGGAGTTCTTGTTTGAACTTTACGAAAAATACACAGCAGATTTGTTTACAAAAGAGAAAGTTAAAAAGTTAAAAAAATAATTTATCTATGAAAAAGAAAATATCAATAGCACTTGTTAGTCTTATAGTTTTAGCCATAGGTTTTTACTTGTATACCGCAAAGTATAGTATAAATGAAATAGAAGCCAATAATTTTGGAACTTTATTAAAACCCAACAAGAAATCAATTTTACTATCTCATTTAGATAATGCTATCCCAGACAAACTTCCATTTATATTATTGTATGAAGCAATGGACTCCGATAATTCTAATGGAGAGGGGTATAAAATAATTAATGAAAAACACAACAGTAATAATATCTTAAATATTCATAGCTATTTAACAAATTTAAATTACACAATTATTTATGATAATAAAGTAGCATCAAGTGCTTGGATTTTTAAAGATAGATTACATGACTCGAATTCCCCTGAAAATCCCAGAATTAGAGATATAATAAATGACTTAATTTATAACTACGGATTTACATTAAAAAAAAATAACTTAAAAAACAGCTTTGACATTGTAATAAAAGAAACAGAAGACAGTTTTATTATTGGAAGTTTTTATTCTATTGAAGAACAGCCAATCACTAATAACATTACTTTTCAATCATTTAGTAAAAAGAAGTATTCGTTTTTATAATATTTGGAAAAAAATATGTGCATAATTTTTAAAAAAATATCCGTTGATTTAAAGCTGTATACGCACCATCCCTCAAAATTCACCCTTATAAACCAAAACGTAAATCTTGGAGCCATATACTAATAATATAGCATTCGTTACCCCAAATTTATCCATTCCTCCAATTAACCAAAAAAATTATTTTTCCAAAAATTTTTAACCCGTTTGATTATTTTTGTCTGTACGTGATAATGAAGGCTCCTTCCATCCATGACCCCCACACAAATAATTCAACTGGTGCACATCCCCAAACAAGCATTGTGCAATGAAATAGTTCGTTGTGTAAATAATAAAAATTTATATTACATTTGTTAAATAATTAATCTTCAAACTGATATGAAAAAACTTATTTTAACAATTTTAGCAAGTTCATTTATACTTTCTTGCTCAAAGAATTCATCCGATGTCGGTAGTTCAAGCTTAGCTTTGCTTCCAAAGACAGTAACGAATGGCTCTAGTACAACTACAATTAATTATAATGGAAATAAAATCAATAGTGCTAATGAGGGTGGATTTATTAGTACCTTTACTTATACTGGAGATTTAATTACAATACAACAAGAATTAGGAAGTAGTTCGAGTTATCTTATTACAATGAGTTATTTAAGTAATTTTTTGAACACAGAAACTTCTACTTCTCCTTCTAGTACTACTACTCATACTTCTACTTTTAGCTACTACAATGGAATTAT